>ERZ1292633.4957-Hain-H41-02um-R1-4957-length-12172-cov-7_pt1 | contig 12172 bp, 5 predicted proteins | sample MGYA00564406_ERZ1292633 | MGnify/ENA primary metagenome ERZ1292633 (study PRJEB36523, sample SAMEA6512639) | groundwater metagenome | collected 2019-01-08 | study: AquaDiva: Metagenomics assemblies of 32 groundwater samples
AGTGGGCAATCGACGACACAGAAGAACCACCGGCCGGGAAGCAGGATTATTGGCGGCATCTATACCGGGGCTCGGGAGATCACGGGACGAACTGTCATCAAGAAGCCGACGGAGGAATCGGTGCACATAGCCGATGCAGAACAGCAGGCCATACTCGACGACGAGCCTCACTAAGCAGCGGCTGCAGTCAGGATCATCATCGCCTCGCCCGGCAGCGGCGGCGGCGGCCGTCCCAAGCGCCGACTCGGACGCCTTGGTCGTGTGATGCGGCGTCGTCAGTGCCACCCACTGCTCCGCGTTGAGAAGCGCCACTCCCACGACTGCCTCCATGTCGAAGACTAAACGCGGGCGCTTCGGAGGTCGCGACGATGCACGTGACGGAGCAATTCCTCCTGCGTGGCGGCGACCGGTGTGGACCGCCATCGCATGAATGGGTGATGACGTGGGGGTCCGCTTTCCCTCGCCGCGAGGCGGCGGAGGCGGTGCTGCGACGGGATGTGTTGAAGTCGTCGACCGCTGCGGCGGGCGGCGGTTGGCCTCGCAGCAGGGTGGCGTAGGATGATCGGCATGCAGCGCGGCGAAACACACATCCAGTGCTTGAGCCGCCTCGTTGAGCTCTATCGAAAGGGCGTGATCCCACTCCGCGGCAGAAAACACCGCACCGTGAAATACGCGATACCGAAAAGCATCACGCACACGACGCGCCGCCTGGAGCGTGTCGGTTGCTGCTACTCCTTGTTTGCCCAGCGGGGGGCCACGCTGTCGCTCCATCGTTCATGTGATCACACTTGACAAGACTTGACACCAAAGTTTGGTTTGAGTTGGTAAACTCGAAGAAGCCAACATACAAATTGGGACGTCCATCATCTTTCAGTTCCGAGCTGTGCGCTCCTCCATTCCTTCCGCGCATCGTCGCGACTCACACACACATCATCAACGTTGTCTGCGTACAAAATTACTTTTTTTTCGCGGTCGGATGGGGGTAGCCGGGTCTTCCCCATCATCCTGGAGCCACAGAAGGAAAGAAAGGATCCAGCGGCAAAACGATCGCTCCACGGCGATGGATCGAAGAGGGAGAGTTCGGAAAACGAAGAACGGAAAGCGAGGTACCCCTGTCAAGTCGAGACAGCACCAGAGAAAACCACCAGCGTTTCCCTCGATTGCAAGAGATCGCGATCCGCCTTACCAGGATGCGAGGGTCAATCCAAGCCGGCGACGTTCTCCAAGATCGCCACCAGTGCCAGGCTGGCGGGCAGCAACGCGATGACGATCGCCATCTTGCTGGACGACATGCACAATTTCCGGAACACGAGCGCAAACATGATCAGCTCCACGACGAGGATGACCATGACCTCGGCAATGAACACCCACTTCAGCTGCTTCAAGTACACGATCCACAAGAAGATCGCGAGGCAAAAGGTGTTGTTCATGCAGGCCGCACCCAGTAAGGTGCTAAAGCTGATGGTGATGGATGCTTCGGTTTTCTTGGACGCATAGGCATACGCGGCGATCAATTCGGAGCCATTTGACACCAAGGGGGCAAGCACAAAGGCCACGTAGAATGGACTCAGATGAATTCGGTTGCCGAGTTCGCTGAGCACGTCCACCATGGGGTCGGAAAAGAGAAGCACGATCAACGTGCCGACGATCATCAAGAACATTGAACGGCGGAGGATGGCGCGCTTTTGCTGCTCGACCGGAAGCGCGGCGATATCCTCTGGCATTTCCTCTTCGTCTTCCTCCTCGGCCGCATCAGCGCCCTCCGCGGCTTCACCAACAGCCGCGGCCGCTTCGTCGTCGTGGCCCCCTGCCACGGCGTCGACACGCGGCTGGGAGCGAGCCGCGTCGGTTTCAGAGTCTCCATCAACCACCACTTCGGCGTCCGTCTTGGCCGCCCGGCGTCGCAAGAGGTCTAGTACAAACGCGACGAATTCCGGGTACTCCAACGAGCCACTCGCATCCGTGTCGAAGCGGCGCATGCGCTCCTCGACCATCACCGCGGCGTGAGACGCTTCCGACTTCACCTTGGACACTTCGCCAACGTCGATGAGTAACTGCGTCAGCTCGTGAGCGGAGATGGTGTTATCATGGTCGATGTCGTACTTCTGGAAATGTGGACGAAGAAATTTGTGCAGTTCCCAGTAAACCGCGTCGGTGTTCCGGCTGCCATCGGCGCCAGTCACGCCGCGGGGAGTGACCAATGCGGTCGTTTCGGACGCACCGCCGGTGGCTCCGTCTGCTTGCGTCGATGGCTCGCCCGACGCCGCCGCCGCCGCCGCAAGGTGGTCCCCGAAGATCGCCAGCAGCGACGCGTGGACGCCCACTGCCTTTTGCCGAGCGACGTCGATCCGGTGGTGTTGCTTCTCGTCCGTGGCGCTGAGTCGATATTGATCGAACAAGTAAAAACCGAAGAGAAGGATGCACATGACGCCCCCAATGAGCGCCGCGACGAGAGGGGTGTCGCAGTCCGATTCGTGATTCGTCAAAGAGCATCGAGCGAAGATGGATGGAATCTGAATGACGAAAAATGGGAGGGCGGTTAGGAGCATGATGCGGCCCCCATAGTCGATCGCAGGCGAAAAATTGACGCCCGTGCCAAGGAACTTGTTGGGCGGGTTGAGCTTCTTCCACTCTTTCCCGGCGGCGCGTGGGCGAATGTAGTTGCCGTTGCCATCTGGGTCGATGTTGACGCGGCCAGCGTACTGCGACAACGCCCACGGCACGGTCAGAAGCATGATGGTGGAACCGGCGAGCGCTCCGATGCCGACGGACAGCTGTTTCTGAGCGTCGGGACCGAGACCCGAGAACAGCACAATGGCGCCATCAGGAACGGCGCCAAGCACGGGAAGCACGATAGGACCGACGATGCCCGCCCAGGCAGGAAGTAACAATAGAAGCTCGGAGCCGTCTTTGATCAGCGTCGAGCCGAACATGAGCACGTAGGCATAGGCCGCGCCGAGGAACAGGAGTTGCACAAAGCCGAACCCGTTCGCGGGAAGGGTCTCCACGCTGATGAAGAGATCGCCGATAAACGCCATCGAGCAGTCGACGTGAATGAGGTAGACCGATGCGGGCAATCAGATCTGCCGATGAGAGAGAGAGAGAAAAAAAAAAAAAGAGATACGCGCGCGATTTGCACGTCGAAAAATTTGGAATCGGAGATCTAATTTTAAAGCAACATTAGGTTAGGCCAAGCAACAAAATTTGGAATCGGAGACCTAATTTTAAAGCAAAACGAAACCGCGAAATAAACTCCAACGCCGTCGAACGCACAAAATGAAGGGAAGAATTAGCCAAACTAGTCGCGAAAAAGCAGCACGATTCCGTTTGTCGCGTTGAGCGACAAGACCGAGCCCTCGGCATAGACCCGGCCATACAAGTCGCGGAGCGAACGGTCCAGCCGAATCGTCGCTGGGGCCCGTGCCACGTCCACCGACTCCGGATTGACGAAGACGACCCCGTTGGCATAGCGCCGCGTCCACACCCACTGCCCGTCGAGGCTGGCGACCCGTCGCGGCTCGTCATCTGTCGGCGCACCGACCCGCGCCTCGCTGTACTCGGGCCACCACGACCAGTTGCCGTAGCACTGGCTGCACACCAGGTACACTGCGCAGGCATCGCCACGAATGAGAAGGTAGGTCGCAACAACGTACTGCCGGATCCACCGGTTCTCGATGCCGCTGATGTTGAAGGGCACTTCCGCCGGGTTCATGTTGTAGTCGGTACCGGGGCCCCATTCGTTGATCATGTAGTACGCCTTGCCCTGCCGCTGCAGGTTGCGGACGAAGCGCAACCGATTTTCGTACGCCGCTGCGTTCATGCTTGCTTGCCCCGTCCAGTTCCACTGGTTGTCGGGCCCCCAGTAGACGAACCCGCCTTCGTCGAGGATCCCGTCTGTGAAGTTGCCCACGGCAAGTACGCCGGTATCGTTCCACGCGCGCGAAATCTGAAAGTTCGGGATCACTAGCATTCCGAGCCCTCGCGCCACCAGCTGCAGGCGCCGGGTCCAGTCGAGCACGTCGCGCTCCCAGGCGGCGTCCACGTACTCGCCGGTGTACTTTTGTACCCAGGAGCCGTTTGCGCCGCTGTAGGATCCACACGCCGCGAAGGGGTTGTCGAGGCAGTAGTTGTCGAGATCAACGGCTTGATAGCCGAGCTTCAACGCCGGCAGCATTCTGTGTGTCACTTGCCACGCGAGGGTTTTCGGGAGCGACACGTCGAGGGGTGTCAAGGGTACGGGCCCATAGGGGCAGGATTCTCCAGGAAAGCATTCGTACGCTGGCGTGGTGCGGTCACACTTGTACATGATCATGTCGGGGTGGTGGGCCTTCCACCAGGCGAGGCTCTGTGCCGTGAAGTCGCGGTTGAACGGCATGTACGCGGAGTAAATTGTCCCCGATGATGCTGCCGTGAAGTTTGGGAGCGTTGATCGACTCGCTCCTCGCACGTAGTCGTACTTGGATGCACTCTCGGGCGTGATTTGATCCGGGGAGATGGTGTAGTCGAAGGAGAGAAACGCATGAACGTTCGATGTGCTGTTGATCCATTGTGACAAACTCGTGGTAACAAGGGCCACGTCGTCGACATGCGAGTGAGTCGCAGAAGAGAGAATGGATCTTTGTCCACGACCCGAAGTCGCCTGGACTCCCAGCTCACGGCGAATGTGGTGTTCAGATGTGACCGCGAGGCGACGGACCTCCTTGGCAGTTGTGACATCGTGCGGTACGCGCAGCAGTAACGATAGCGTCACGACGAGGCCAAGGACCCACATGGAGAGCGGGGAGGCGCGAGATAAATCTTCGCAAGGGGTCGTCTGGTAACACCGAATTCAACAGGACAACAGCAAAACTAACGCAGTGAAACTGCAGTCTTTGAAGCAGATGGGGGTGTACCTCACAGTGAACTGGTGACAAGGCATGTAGTCGAGCCACGATCGAGCCGAAGGGCACGAGCGCAGTTAATTGACCAACAGTAGCACGATTCCGTTTGTCGCGTTGAGCGACAAGACCGAGCCCTCGGCATAGACCCGGCCATACAAGTCGCGGAGCGAACGGTCCAGCCGAATCGTCGCTGGGGCCCGTGCCACGTCCACCGACTCCGGATTGACGAAGACGACCCCGTTGGCATAGCGCCGCGTCCACACCCACTGCCCGTCGAGGCTGGCGACCCGTCGCGGCTCGTCATCTGTCGGCGCACCGACCCGCGCCTCGCTGTACTCGGGCCACCACGACCAGTTGCCGTAGCACTGGCTGCACACCAGGTACACTGCGCAGGCATCGCCACGAATGAGAAGGTAGGTCGCAACAACGTACTGCCGGATCCACCGGTTCTCGATGCCGCTGATGTTGAAGGGCACTTCCGCCGGGTTCATGTTGTAGTCGGTACCGGGGCCCCATTCGTTGATCATGTAGTACGCCTTGCCCTGCCGCTGCAGGTTGCGGACGAAGCGCAACCGATTTTCGTACGCCGCTGCGTTCATGCTTGCTTGCCCCGTCCAGTTCCACTGGTTGTCGGGCCCCCAGTAGACGAACCCGCCTTCGTCGAGGATCCCGTCTGTGAAGTTGCCCACGGCAAGTACGCCGGTATCGTTCCACGCGCGCGAAATCTGAAAGTTCGGGATCACTAGCATTCCGAGCCCTCGCGCCACCAGCTGCAGGCGCCGGGTCCAGTCGAGCACGTCGCGCTCCCAGGCGGCGTCCACGTACTCGCCGGTGTACTTTTGTACCCAGGAGCCGTTTGCGCCGCTGTAGGATCCACACGCCGCGAAGGGGTTGTCGAGGCAGTAGTTGTCGAGATCAACGGCTTGATAGCCGAGCTTCAACGCCGGCAGCATTCTGTGTGTCACTTGCCACGCGAGGGTTTTCGGGAGCGACACGTCGAGGGGTGTCAAGGGTACGGGCCCATAGGGGCAGGATTCTCCAGGAAAGCATTCGTACGCTGGCGTGGTGCGGTCACACTTGTACATGATCATGTCGGGGTGGTGGGCCTTCCACCAGGCGAGGCCCTGTGCCGTGAAGTCGCGGTTGAACGGCATGTACGCGGAGTAAATAGTGTCTGGCGACGCTGACGTAAAGTTCGCGAGGTTATAGACACTTGCACCCCAGACGTAGTCGTACTTCGACGCGCTCTCGGGCGTGATGTCGTCACGGTGCACCCGGTAATCGAATGTCAAGAACGCATGGACGTCCTTGCTGCTATTCATCCACCTGGCTTCAACGCCTTCGGCGGGTGTACTTCCCTCCTTCACGATCGACCGCCGCCGAGGTTGTGGCCGTCGTCGTGCAGCCCCCTCACCTCCGGCGTCGCGTAGCGACCGTCGCAGTGGAATGATGACGGAGACGGGAGGAGGTGTGGTGAGTGACGAGGAGATCGCGGCGGGGTCGGCATCATCTCCACGCCGCGCGCGTTGCTTCGGGGCAAAACGTCCATGATTCCGTCGCGCTAAAGTGGTGCGGTCCACGACAGCGGCGACGCCTACGATTCCTAGAGCCAGCGCGAAAACCAACGTTGCACCGCAACGACGCATCGACTAGTGTGGGTGTGTTGAGAAAAAGAGCGCAGCGACAAAAAGAGAACACTCCAAATGTCGAAAAAAAATGCTATTGTCTGATGCGTGCAACAAAGCCTTCAAGCCAGAGCTCGCTGTGTGCGCGCGATGACCGGCGCTGTGTCCAGCGACGCCGCTAGTGACCGTTCCGTTTCAGCATTGGTCAGGACCGCGCCTCACGGTATCCCGCGGGAAAGTGGTGTGTGCTCGGGTGTGCGTGAGGTGTGGCGTGTCATGTCAGCAATGCTTCCAAGGGATGCTCCAGCACGACCACTTTTGGATCGCAGCCTGGGAGCAGAACGCCGCCTGGCAGACGATTCCCCTTCGATGTCACAGCGCGCGTTGGGGTGCCCACCGCTCCAACGTTTTCACTTTGGCCGGTGTTGAGCGTCACTGCGGAGTGAAGTTGACTTAGCAATGCCAAGCCCGCCTTCGACCAGGAAGAGGTGATGCTCAGGGGTCCGGCAAGGGACCGCAGCCGGCAGTCGCGCCCTCCCGCGCAGTGTTGCGCACCGGCGCCGTCGACACCTAGCTGAGGTAAACTAGGGGGATCGAGGGGTTCGATTGCGCCCCAAGTCGCGTTCGACTTAGACGAAGAAGAAGCCTTCCGGGGATCGCTGCCCTTACTGCCACTCTGCAAGTCCATTAATTGCGGGAGCACGACGCTGTTCCAGTGTGGCCACCGCAGCTCGAGCATGTCCCTCGTGATCGGCCGCGGGGGCGGCGCTGGGATGAGCGACTCGGAGAGTTTCGGGGTGGAAAAGTCGCGGAATCCTTCGCCGACCGGTGAATCCCTCACGCGAAAAAACGTATCCATTAGGGATGTCGCCGTCGCAGAAGGCTCGTTGCCGATGCGTCTCACGGCCACTGCCGTGGCTGACAGTGGCCCTTGTTTCGCGGAAGACGACTCACATTTCGGTGAAAACCAAAGTTGAGAAGTCGCCTCGATGGCCAAGAGCACACTTGCCTCTGTCAGCTCCTCTTGACCGGAAATAAAAGAAGTTTCCAGCATGCGGTCGGAGCACGGGAGCACATTGGAGTCGGCACCAGGCATCCGTTGTGCCGCAACGGGACGCATCGCCGGGATAGGCTGCGTGACGCCTATTGCCGTCGCGTTCGAGGTGTTCGCTCCGACGATTGTGGAGTGGTGCTTGAGCGTTTGCAGCACCGCGTCCCGTCGCTCAAACGCGTCCGGCCAACGCGGCACGGTCTGCGGGGGTAGCGGCGGCACCACGATGGACGCGGTGGCGCCGCCGCGTGCCCCATCATCGACAGCGGCGCCGTCGTCTTCGTTGCGTTCGGAGACGTCGTCGACGGGGTCCACGAACGCGACGACCGTGTCGCCCGCGCTCAACTCATCGACGAGGTTGGCACTGGGGCTTTCACTGTGTTGACTTGTGGGTGGCATCCACGGAGCTTCCAGATCGAGTGGAAGGGCCACTCCGCGAGTCGCCGTGGCCATGCTACCCGGCGCATCCCAGACGACATCGCGCCCGTCGGGCAGCAACGGCAGCAAGTCGGCGCGCGTGAACCGAACGAAAAGATCGTCCAGCATCGTTTCCTTGCTTGGCTCAGCGCACGACGGCGCCTTCTCCTCGTCCGACGTCGGGCGGCGCGGTACCCCTCCCTCGGCAGGGGGTACGCCACTACTATCGTTGGCGTGCCGAACGAAGAACGACACACTCAGGTCTTCCTGCCGGAGCGCGCCCGTCAGCTGCGACCACCACTGGGCGAACAGGCTGCCCTGAGGGTGCAACAGCCACAGCCGTGCGGTGAGCTGCTCGTTCGAAGTGAAGATCGCCGAGTCGCGAGCGAGGGTATCGCTGGATGGCGGCTGTGAAGACGACGTCGAGGAAGAGCGGGACCGCGGCATCTCCGCCGTTGGGGATGCTACCCAGCGTTCGGAGCACGCATCCGCCGCGGCGTCAAGCCCCCTGGCGGTGCCGAATGCCAACGGTCGATCGGCTTGGAAACCTGACGTGCCGTGACCGTGGACGCCGCCCAGAGCAAAGCGCGTAATCAGCGATCGGTCGACGCCTTTGAATTGGTAGTCGGATACAGACAGCGACGGACGCACTTGAAGGTACGCGCCGGGCCCCGCCTTTGCCGGCTGACCTCCGACGGAGATGCCTGCGTACACGGTTCCATCGGGTCGGAAATGAATCGCAAGACTGCTCCCTTCGCTTAACGTCACGAAGCACTCCATGCACACCCTGTGCTGCGCCGCCACCGGGGCGACGCTCGCCGGATGCGCCAGCGCGGAGTTAGACGACGACGCGGCCTGCGTGGCAGCGGCGGTCGAGTTGCCCCACCAAAGACCCGTGACGAATCCTACGGGGTTCGTCGCCGCGCTCAATGCGGAAGTCGCGACCGCCGTAGCGCTGGAAGGCGCGTCATACGGCGCCAAGTCGAAGTGATCCGGCAAGGAGGCGAACCGCGGGGTGCATTGGTCGCAAAATATTTTGCCGCAGGACCGGCAATGGTGGCGGTGGCGCAGCAGCACGCGGAAGGGTGCCCTGCAGCCGGCACAAAACGCTGCGTCGCTGTCGCTCATGTACTCTCCCTGCAGCAGCGCGTCACGCCGGATGGACCCATTCCGGAAGAGTGTCACGACGATGTCCGTGGTGGTGGTGGTGGTGTTCGTCGTCGAAGGGGGTGTGTTCATCGGGGAGACGTCGTCCGCGGGCGCCGTTGTTGCCGTCGCTTCTGCGTCCTGTCCTGCTGCTTGAGGGACGGATGACGGTTGTGAAGGAGTGGGATCACAGACGGGAGATGTGGCCCCCGTCGTCGTGGTCGTCCTTGTCGTTGTTGTCTGAGTCGTCGTTTTTATCACGCCGTGAGGCTTACCTCGCCGCCATGTGCCTTCCAGGGTCACGGCCACCGAGACGCGTGTCGTAACGCGTCGCCGCCGGACGACGCGACGGTGTAAGTCGTCGTCGACGGCGCCTTCTCCTCGTCGCTCGTCAATGTCCCCGTCATTGTCGGCCTCCGATAGCGTTTCGCGCCTCCTGCGTTCCACCCCGACGCCATGAGGCACCCCGTTTGCAAAGGCGCCGCTGAACACGAGGTCCTCGGTCATCCAGTGGCCTTGACCGTGACGGAGTCCGTCGCGAAACTCGCCCCGATAGACTTCGCGGCCACCCTCGACTTGCTCTACCCCCGTTCCGTGGCGAGCGCCTTCCGACCACTCGCCGTTGTAACTCGTGTCGCTCGGTTGACATGTTTGGTTCACTGCCTCGGTGGACACGAGACCGTCGCTCAAGTCCACGACGACGGGGGAGCCGCGGCTGCGACCGCGAGGTGGGGCGAAGTACCCGATCCCTTTGCCATGCCGCACGAAGCCTCCACGTCGGTACTCTCCTTGATAGCAAAGTACGGCTAGGGCACCATCGCGCCAGTATCCCTCGAACACCGTTCCCCTCGCGGTCCGGTACGCGCCCCGTCCGTGCCGTTGACCACTCCGCCAGTAACCGGTGTATTCCTCTCCGTGCTGATAGATAATGACCCCGAAACCGTCCGGCAACGCCCGATCGAAGTCCCCGCTGTAGCATGCCACATTTGCGCACCATTGCGTGCCGCTGCCGTTGGGGGCCCCCGTTCCAGAGAAGAAACCCTTGTAGACCATGTAGAGCGGGGTCATACGGTGCAGAAGTCCGGCGGAAGGGCCCGTGGATTCCAACACAAGATCGACGGAATCCGGAGGTTGCCTTGTCGACGACGTGGGGGGAGGAGGTGGTCGGGCTGAACACTCGTCGACTTGCTGCTCCAGAACCATCAGTCGTCTCGCCACTGTGCCCGGATTCCACTTTTGCCAGAGAGAGCCAGAAACGCTGCCGCTCTGCAGCGCTTGCACGCACTCTTTGCACAAAACGATGGCGCTAGCTGATGAAGCAGACGACGACCCACCGCGCGCGGCAGAACCGAGGGCGAACGCGCTTGCGACAGCCTCACGGGCCGCCAGCTCCGACTTACTTAGCGCCGACATGTCCAGCGCGCTGCAATGCGGCGGCTTGCTTACAGCGGACAAACATGAGGAGCAAATGTCCCTCGCGCAGAGTTCGCACCGGCCCGCGCGGCGCAGCCAGCCGTAGGGGGCACCACACCATGAGCAGTGTGCCGACTGTGCCAATTCCGCGGATCGCACTGCTGCGGGAATCGATTCACCGGGACTGAGGGACGGGGACGACAGCGGTGGAGGATGTGAAGATTGGCCGAAAACCGACAATGGCATCACAAGTAGGTTTGCGAAGGAACGCTGTGTCGGATGAGCCACGGACACACCGGTTGCGGTGGTGCTGCCGGACTGCGAAGCTCCTGTCGCTGAGCAAGTTCCGGAGCTTGGTGTCGCCGCGTCACGGGAGCGGCTAATCGTTACGATGTCGGGGCGCCGGTGAGCGACCTCAAGCTTCGGGCGGCCTGCCATAAAATTCCCCAGGAACACGCTTTGGAACGGACTCTGCCAAAACAGGTCCCTCGTCGAGCCGTCGCCTTCCTTGTGGCACATATTGGCGGCCGCCGTGCCGCTGGCCTCGGAGACCGGGGCGCTGCTGTTGCCGACCATCGACGACTTATGTGTTGCCGGAAAGGTGGTGATGATGGTTCGCGTCGCGGCCATTGTGTCGGTAGCATCGCCATGGCCGCCGTCGTCGGTTCGCGTGACCGGCGCGGCTGCCACCGATTCGGGCGGATGGACCCCGCCTCGGCTTCGCCAAAGCCTGGATGGCACTTCGCGGAAGAAGACGGTCGAACGGTAGCTGAGCTGCCCCTGTACCCAGCGGCCAAGAGCCACACAGCGGGGTACGGCGTTACCATCTTGCGGCGTCAAACTCACAATATCCATCGCTCCAGGGCCATGCGGCGCGTCATCTCGCCACTCGCCGCGGTAGTACTGCACATAGCCTTCGCGAGTCACGAGCGTTCCCAGTCCACAGCGTTTACCGTCTGCAAATCCGCCGGAGTAAATCTGCACACACTCCAGCTTGCGTGTCCCGCTGATGTCGACCCATCCTACGTCATCCGTTACCGCGCTTGAACTTGGTGACCACACGGTGGTGTCGCCCAGGGCGTCTCCTCCTCGGCCCTGGTAATACCACTTCACGCAGCCGTCCCCATGCGGGGCGTCGTTCAGCCAGCTACCTTGATACTGCCACACGCCGTCGCCATCGCCGCTGGCCGCGACCGACGCTAAGAAACCGGGCCCTTCTCGTTTACCATTTCGCACCACGCCGAAGAAGATATCCCCGTTTCGGAAGTACAAGCAGCTGCGGCCCTGCAAAATGCCCACGCTGCCGTCCCATTCTCCAAAATAGCCGCAATGTAAATCACTGTCGGGAAGCATGGTCGTCGCGCGGCGGTGCGCCAGGCTGAGCAATGGGAGTGGGGATTGGACGGCCGCGTCACGAAGCAGGCGAGACTGGCTGACCGAGCTCCCCTCGGCGGGCGGAGTGGAAACGGCTTGCACGTGTTGACGTGATCCCGCGGCTGCTGCGCCGTTTGGTGCCTCGGTGGGCCCTACAGCCCGGCCTCGCCACTCTCCAACCGCAACGCGCCCGTCGGCGAATCGCACGATACCCCGACCGTGGGGACGATTTTGCAAAAACTCACCGGAGTACTCCCGGCCGTCGG
>ERZ1292633.4958-Hain-H41-02um-R1-4958-length-12172-cov-5_pt1 | contig 12172 bp, 11 predicted proteins | sample MGYA00564406_ERZ1292633 | MGnify/ENA primary metagenome ERZ1292633 (study PRJEB36523, sample SAMEA6512639) | groundwater metagenome | collected 2019-01-08 | study: AquaDiva: Metagenomics assemblies of 32 groundwater samples
ATAACATCAATGTCATTGATCCCAGCAGAGTTGGATTGACCTTAATAACAATTGATTCTTTGAAAGAACACTTAAGCCGCGTTGAATTTTATAATCTTTTCTAATCTTTTTATTGATTTCGATATAACGAATATTAATTATTTATGCCACAGAAGGATAAACAAATTTTTATCTGCTCTAAATGCGAGGCGCAATTTCCGCGTTGGCTCGGCCAATGTTCCGAGTGCGGCAGTTGGGGAACGATTGCTCAAGTTTCAGAAAATTCAAGCGAGACTAAAAAAAAGAAATTATCTTCTCTGGCCGGCGAGACAATCAGTTTTTCTGACATTAAGGCGCAAAATTTTTTTAGAATTTCTACGCGCATACAAGAGTTAGATCGCGTTTTGGGCGGCGGCATTGTTCCAGGTTCTTTGGTTTTATTGGGCGGCGAGCCCGGCATCGGTAAAAGCACTTTGGTTTTACAAATTGTCTGCAGCCAGGCTTTTGGCGATGGCGGGATTTTGTATGTTTCTGGCGAGGAATCTTGCGAGCAAATTAAAATGCGTATTGATCGCCTGGGTTTAAACGACGAACATCTTTCTTTTCTGGGAGAAACTAATATAGAGGTTATTTGCGGCACGATTGAAAAGAACAAACCAAAAATCGCCATTATTGATTCTATTCAAACTATGTTTTTTAGCGGTTTGCCGTCGGAGGCGGGCAGTGTTAATCAGGTGCGCGCTTGCACTTCAAAAATATTAGAAGTGGCCAAAAGAAATAATATTCCGATTTTTATCACCGGTCATGTTACTAAGGAGGGCATGGTGGCCGGACCTAAAACCTTAGAACATTTAGTTGATACGGTTTTGTATTTAGAGGGCGATCCTTATCATCAGTTCAGGCTTTTGCGGGCTATTAAAAATCGTTTTGGCGCTACTAACGAGGTGGGAGTTTTTGAAATGCAAGATTCCGGTTTAAAAGAGGTTCTGAATCCTTCCCAAGTTTTTTTGAATAACACTAATGAATTATTGGCCGGCAATGTTATAGCAATTATTTTAGAAGGAACCAGGCCGTTTTTAGTGGAAGTTCAGGCTTTGGTGAATAAGACCTGTTTCGGCTATCCGCAACGGCGTTCCAACGGTTTTGACCTTAATCGTCTTCAGCTCCTTGCGGCCGTATTGAATAGGCGCGCCAATCTTAATCTTGGCGCCATGGATATTCATTTGAATATTGTGGGTGGCATTAAAGTTGAAGAACCGGCGATTGATTTGGCGGTTTGCGCCGCCATTGTTTCGGCCTATCAGAATAAGCCATTTTCTCGCGATATAGCCTTTGCGGGCGAGGTTGGCTTGGGCGGCGAGATCAGAAGCGTTAATAGTTTAGAACAAAGAATAAACGAAGCGGCAAAAATTGGCATAAAAAAAGTATTTTTGCCAGCCTCGCCGAGGCAAGGCGGGTCCGTCTCTAAAATTGATAAGAAAAAATTTAAAATAGAGCTAATTGAACTTAAGAATATACGCGATTTAACAAAATTATGATAGTCGGGAAAAAAAAGAACATTATAGTCTATAAATTGATCTTTGCTGTTTTGGCAATTTTTTTAATTTTGATCAGTTTAAATTTTTTTATTAATATTTTTAGCTCGGTATATAAATATTTTTATAATAAATCGGTCAGCCGCGACTCGGTTCTGCAAGATGAAATATCCAAACTAAAAGTTGAAAATTATTCTTTGAGAGATTTGGTTTCAGAGAATCAATATTTATCTCAGGAATTGATTTTTAAAAAAAAATATAATTACCGCTTATTAACCGCCGAAATAATCGGTCATTTAGTTGATATTGACAATGACTGGTTTATTATTGACATCGGTTCGGACGAAGGATTAATGGTTGATATGCCGGTTGTTAGCAATGGTTATTTGGCGGGACGCCTTGTTAAGGTTACGCCCTCCAAGTCTTATTTTATAACTATTTTGGATAGTCGCTTTTCTACGGCCATTGATTTTATAACAGGAGAGAAAGATTTTAAAAGAAATAATCCGGCCGCTGCTACCAATGGACTTTTGCGCGGCAAGCATGGTTTGGCTTGCGAGGTGGAATTTATATCAACTAATAAACAAATAAAGACGGGCGATATGGTTATTACTTCCGGTCTAGAAGAAAATATACCCCGCGGTTTGTTGATAGGAGATATTATCAGTGTTGATTATAACGTTAACAGTTTATTTCAGAAGGCAATCATTCGGCCAGGTTTATCGATTAATTTTTTGCGTATCGTTTCCGTTTTAAAACCATGAAATTAAAGAATTTTTTTATTATATTTTTATTGTTTTTGGCGGGCAATATTTTGCAAACTACCATAGTCCATATTTATCCTATTTTTTTATTTATTAATTTTAATCTGATTATTTTGTTTATTTGTTTAATTTTCTTTTCGTCCGAGGTTTTTTTTATCCTTCCTTGCGCTATTTTCTTCGCCGAATTATTTTCTTCCAATTTTTTTGGTTTTAATGCTTTATTGGTATTATTTTTATTTTTAATTTTATATTTTTTGTCGAAAAGATTAGATTTTAATATTTTTGTTTCGGTTATTATTTTTTTATTAATCGGTCAAATTTCTTACTTTTTTATAAAATTAATTTTAGAATTTATATTTATACCTTCTTTTAATTCGTTGACCTTCTCCTATATTTTTAACCATTTTTTAATTATTGAATTTATTAGATATATATTTGTTAATTCAATTATTTTTATATTACTATATTGGCTCGGCAAGAAATTATTAAAATCAACTAGGGCTATTAATTATTAAAGATGGATCCATTTATTATTAAAGACCGCGATCACGGTCTAAAAAATACTTCTTTAAAAGGTTACGCCGGAACGAAATGGGATGGCGGCGGGTGGACAGAAGAAACGGATATTAACGAATCAATAAGTAAGAATTTTCAAGACACGAAGATCAGCCTCTTTGGTTTAGTGGCGCTTATTTTTGTGTCGCTTGTTTTTGTCCGAGTTGTCTTTTTGCAAATATTCAAGGGCGATTATTATCTTGGGTTGGCCGAAGGAAATCGCATCCGCGTTGAAACCGTCAAGGCTAGCCGCGGCAATATTTATGATCGCCATGGCAATATTTTGGCTGTTAATAGGCCATCATTTGTATTGAAAGTAACGCCTGGCGATTTGTTCCGAGACGCCCTCAAGAGGCAAGAATTAAACGATAGATTATTGGAGTTATTCCCCGATAGCGACAAAGAAGAGATCAATAATTTATTTGACAAGTCTAATTTTTCTTATCGGTCGGTTATTTTGATAAGGGGTATAGATTACGAAAAAGCGCTTTCTTTAAAATTAAAATTAGCCTCGTGGCCGGGCATTAGCATTGAGCCGGAAGCCAAGAGAGAATATCCGATGGGTCCGTCCGCGTCTCATCTCGTCGGTTATTTAGGCAAGATTACTCAGGCAGAATTTAGAAATAATAAAAATTTATATGATATAAATGACTTGATTGGCAGAACGGGCGTTGAGGATTTTTACGAAAATATTTTACGCGGTATTGATGGCCAAAAAGAAATTGAGGTAGATTTATTGGGCAAGGAAAAGAATTTATTAAGCGTTCGCAATCCACGGGTCGGTCAAAATCTTTTTTTAACCATTGACGCGGATTTGCAAAAGAAATTATTCAATTATCTTTCAAAAATCGGTCGGCCATGTTCGGCGGTTATTATGAATCCTAATAATGGGGAAATTTTAGCCATTGTTTCCGCGCCCAGTTACGATAATAATATTTTTATCAAGGGCATAAAAAAAGCAGACTTGAACAAACTGTTTAATAATCCTTGGCAACCCCTTTTTTTTAGGGCAATTTCTGGCGAATATCCTTCGGGCTCCATTGTCAAGCCATTCATAGCCGCGATTGCTTTGGAGGAAAAAGTGATCACAGGAAAAACCACAGTTATAAGTACCGGAGGTATTTCTATTGGTTCCTGGTTTTTTGGAGATTGGAAGCAAGGGGGGCATGGCGTAACTGATGTATCTAAGGCCTTGGCTGAATCGGTTAATACCTTTTTTTATTATATTGGCGGCGGTTATAATAATTTTAAGGGTCTGGGGATAGAAAAACTGGATTATTATTTAAAGCTTTTTGGCTTTGGTCAAAAAACAGGCATTGATTTAAATGATGAAGCGCCAGGATTGCTCCCGACTCCTCAATGGAAAATAGACAACAAAAAGCAGGAATGGTTTATCGGTGATACTTATCATCTTTCTATCGGACAAGGGTATTTTTTAGTTACGCCGCTTCAGATAACTAATTATCTTTCGGCTATAGTTAACGGCGGAATTTTATATAAACCGCAAATTATCAAAAAGATTAATAATACCGATACTGGACAAGACATTATAGTCGCTCCGCAAGTTTTGAAAAAAAATATTATTGCTAACAATTATCTTGATGTTGTGAAAACAGGAATGCGTCAAGCAGTAACTAACGGAAGCGCCAAACTCCTTAATGATATATCTCCGGCCGTTGCTTGCAAAACCGGCACCGCCCAAGTGGGTGAGAATAAAAATCCACATGCATGGATAGGATGTTTCGCTCCTTACAACAAACCGGAACTAGTAGTAGTTGTTTTAGTGGAAAATGGAGGAGAGGGCAGCTTGGTGGCCGCGCCAATAGCCAGAGACATTTTAAATTGGTATTTCTACAACCAAAATCAAAATTAAAATTAAATAAAATTTAATAAAGGCAAATTTTGCCCTAAATACTGGTTATTTATGGTGTTTTTGGGCTTTCTTTTTTCCGTAAGATAGGATATAATATTAAGACTATATGACAACTAAAGATATTAAAAAACAAAAAAATATCAATCAAAAAGCCGAGAAAGATTCCAAAAATAAAGACTACAATGCCGAAAAGATTACGGTTTTGGAAGGATTGGATCCAGTGAGAAAACGCCCCGCGATGTATATTGGATCTCTTGGTCTTTCTGGTTTGCACCATTTGATTTGGGAAGTGGTGGATAATTCTATTGATGAGGCAATGGGCGGGTATTGCGATGAAATCACTGTAGAGCTTTTGCCAGAGAATAGAATAAAAGTAATTGATAACGGGCGAGGCATCCCTGTTGATATTCATAAACCTAGCGGAGTTTCGGCCTTGGAAGTAGTGATGACCAAACTTCATGCAGGCGGCAAATTCGATAGCGGAGCTTATAAGGTTTCTGGGGGTTTGCATGGAGTGGGTGTTTCGGTGGTTAATGCTTTATCTGTTTATCTAAGAGTAGAAGTTAAGCGGGACGGAAAAATTTGGCTTCAAGAATATAAACGCGGAAACCCCCTAAAAAAAGTTAAGGCCGACGGCAAAGCAACCGGTACGGGCACAATGGTTATTTTTGAACCGGATTCGGAAATTTTTCCGAAAATAGAATTTGATTGGCAGACTATTTCGGGCCATTTGCGGCAACAGGCCTATTTAACTAAAAAGACGCGCGTTATAGTTAAAGACTCAAGAGATATAAAAGATGCGGTTCATTATGAATTTTATTTTGAGGGCGGCATTAGTTCGTATGTCCATTATTTAAATCGAACAAACGAGGCGATTAATGATAATGTTTTTTATGTAGACAAAGAAATCAATAATATAAACGTTGAAGTTGCTCTTCAGTATAATTCTGATTATAAAGAGACGGTTTTTACTTTCGCCAATAATATTTACACCTTAGAAGGCGGCATGCATTTAATTGGCATGAAAACGGCTTTGACTAGATCTTTGAACGCTTATGCCCGAAAACATGAATACTTAAAAGAAAAAGATGAAAATTTGACCGGTGATGACACGAGAGAGGGTTTAACTGCTATAGTTAGCGTAAAGGTTAAAGAACCTCAATTTGAGGGCCAAACTAAGGCCAAACTAGGCAACACAGAAGTTAAGCCGGCCGTGGAGGGCGTTTTTGGCGAGGCCTTCGGTGTTTTTTTAGAAGAACACCCTAAAGACGCCGAAGCCATTTTAAAGAAATGTTTTTTGGCGGCCCGGGCCAGGTTGGCCGCTAAAACTGCTCGCGAATCAGTTATTCGTAAAGGAGTTTTAGAGGGTTTTACTCTGCCCGGCAAGTTGGCTGATTGTTCTTCAAGAGATCCGGCTAAATGCGAATTATTTATTGTTGAAGGCGATTCTGCCGGTGGTTCGGCTAAACAAGGAAGAGACAGGATGTATCAAGCCATTCTTCCATTGAGGGGGAAGATTCTAAATGTTGAGCGTTCGAGGCTTGATAAAATTATTGCCAATACCGAATTAAAATCTTTGATTATCGCGCTTGGCGCTAATATCGGCGACCAATTTGATATTAAGGATCTTCGCTATCACAAGATAATTATTATGACTGATGCCGACGTTGACGGAGCGCATATTCGGACCTTATTGTTAACATTTTTTTATCGTTATCTCTCCGAGATCATCAAAGGCGGTTATTTGTATGTTGCCCAACCCCCGCTTTATCGCATACAATACAACAAGGAAACATTTTATGTTTATACAGATGAAGAAAAATTAGAAGTAGTTAAAAAATTAACATTTTCTAAAAAGGACAAAAAAAGGAAAAAATTAGGAGAGAAATCAAAAGTAATCGGTGGAGGATTTAAAATTAAAAAGATGGAATTGCCGAAGACAGCGTCGACAGAGGAGAATGCTTTATTCAATGGGGACGGGCAAGAAGACGAAAAAGATTTGGCTGGCGGAGAAGTTGTAGCCGGCGGCGTTTTAATTCAGCGCTATAAGGGTTTAGGCGAAATGAATCCTTCAGAGCTTTTTAATACGACCATGGACGCCAATAAAAGAACATTAAAAAGAATTGAGATATTAGATGCCGAGCGAGTAGACGAGATCTTTGAGATTCTAATGGGCAAAGAAGTAGAACCAAGGAAAAAGTTTATTCAAGCCCATGCTAAGTCGGTTAAAAATTTGGATATTTAAGCCTTGCCCGCCCAAATTTTAAGCAAGCGCATTAAAAATATTAAATACACATTTTTTAAAGAAATAATTATTGTCGGTTATATATTTATCTTTTTAAATTTAGGCGGGCTTGCATTTTTTTGGGGTTTATGCTATAATTGGTAGCGAGGAGCTCAAACAAAAGTTCACTTTTGTCCGCCAGCTGGCGGATCCGAGCGCCCCAATTTCACGCGCGCAGCAAGTATAATTTTTAGAGTTTTTATTCAAATCTGTTAAAGGTTTTTTTAATTAATTGAATTATGAATATTTTTCAAAAATTTATAGATTATATCAAAAATTCCAGAATTGAATTAAAAAAGGTTGTTTGGCCGGACCGCCGAAAATTATTGAATCACACCCTTTTGGTAATTGGCATTAGTTTGGTTGTTGCATTTTTTTTGGGTTTAATAGATTTTGCGCTAAATAAATTATTGCAAATTATTTTGAAATAAACCCCTCACATGGAAATTATTGTCTTTCTTAAAAATTGCGATTTAATAAATATAAATTAAAATAAATATCTATATAGGCGTTTAAATTAATATGTATATAAAAACGAAAGACAGTAATTTTTATAATTGGTGAGCGGAGGAACAGACAAATCCGCCAGCTGACGGATTGATCTGATTCCGTAGCGAGCCAATTTCACGAAGCGAAGCGAGTATAATTTCCATGTGAGGGGTAAATTAAATCACTAAATATGTCAAAGCAAATAGAACAAGGGCGTCATTGGTATTCCATTCATACCTATTCCGGGTATGAAGAGAATGTTGCGGAAAATTTACGGCAACGCATCGATTCAATGGATATACACAATAAAATCTTTAATATTCTGATCCCCGTTGAAAAAAGAATTAAAATTAAGGGAGGTCGGCGAAAAATTATTACTGAAAAAATGTTTCCGGGCTATGTTTTGGTCGAGATGATTATTGACGATGATTCCTGGTATGTGGTAAGAAATACGCCAGGCGTTACCGGTTTTATTGGTTCAGGGACCATCCCTGCGCCTTTATCCGAAGATGAAATAAAGAATGTACAGAAAAGAATGGGCGTGGAAGAACCAAAATATAAAATCGATATTTCCATTAACGATCTTATTAAAATTATTGATGGGCCATTTAAAAATTTTGAGGGGAAGGTCGTGGCTGTTGACGAAGAAAGAGGGAAGATAAAGGTTTTAATTTCCATTTTTGGGCGCGAAACACCAGCCGAACTGGATTTTTTACAAGTCAAAAAAATATAAATAAATATTATTTTTTAAAATCATGGCTAAAAAGATAAAAACGATTATAAAATTACAGCTTTCTGCTGGTAAAGCAAATCCCGCTCCGCCCGTAGGAACAGCCTTGGGCCCGCACGGTATTAACATTGTCGATTTTTGTAAAAAATTTAATGATGCCACCAATGATAAAATCGGCAGCATTATCCCGGCAGAAATAACTATCTATGAGGACAGGAGTTTTATTTTTATTTTGAAAACTCCGCCGGCTTCTGATCTTTTAAAAAAGGCGGCTGGCATAGAAAAGGGCTCCGGCAAACCGCTACAGCAAAAAGTTGGGAAGGTTACCAAAAAACAAATAGAAGAAATTGCAAAAATAAAAATGCCGGATTTAAATGTTAACAGCTTAGAGGCCGCGGAAAGAACGATTATGGGCACCGCTCAACAAATGGGTATCGAAGTGGTTGAATAATATAAAAAATTTAATGTTTAACAAAAAATAATAAAAATATAATGTCTCGAAGCGAAAGATATCAAAAAATAAAAGCAAAAGTCGATAAATCAAAAATTTATACTTTAGAAGAAGCCGTTAATTTTTTGAAAGAAAATGCTTCTAAAAAAGTTGACGAAACTGTGAATTTAAGCATAAAACTCGGCATAGACACCAAAAAAACAGATCAGTTGGCCAGAGGAACTGTTGTTTTGCCCCATAGCTTGGATAAAAAAATAATAATCGCCGTTTTTGTTGGTCCGGAAAAGACAGAAGAAGCCAAAGAAGCAGGAGCGGATTTAATCGGCGGTGTTGATTTAATAAATAAAATTAAAGAAAAAGGATCTTGTGATTTTGATATCGCCGTGGCCGAGCCGGAAATGATGAAAAATCTATCCCAAATTGCCAAAATTTTAGGACCTAGGGGTTTAATGCCTAATCCCAAAACAGAAACCGTAACGACCAATATAAAAAAAGCTATTGAAGACTTGAAGAAGGGGAAAGTTTCTTTTAAAAACGATGATACCGGCAATATTCATCAAGCAGTGGGTAAGATTGCGTGGCCGCAAGAAAAGATCAAAGAAAATGTTTCAGTTTTTATTGAAGCCGTTAAGAGGGTTAAGCCGTCAACCGCAAAAGGTATTTATGTTGCTAATATTTATTTATCTACCACTTTCAGTCCTTCTTTAAAAATAAAAGCATAATCATTAAAAATTTACCCCGTTAAATTCCGCAAAGCGAAATTATTTAACCGGGGTAAAAAAGGAGGGTTTCTTCGTGATTAATCGCATTGGCTTTGATATTGATGGCGTTATTTGCCGCGATCAACTTGCCAAACTAGTCCATATGGATTGGCTGTTTAAATTGATCTATTTTTTGACAGCCATACCGCAAATTCGCTGGCTTTATAACAGCTATTTTCGCAGATTAGATTACGGCATTAAAAGGTTAATCGATTTTCATTTGAAGGCTGGCTACGAGGTATTTATAATTTCAGGTAATTATATCCGCACCCAGCCGGAGATAGAACAGTGGTTACTGCGCCACGAGATTTTTTATCGTGACATCAGCTTGTACCCTGGTTTTTCCTCCGGATTAACCATTGCCGCATGGAAGGCAGAAGTGATCAAAAAATATCAAATCGATTTATTTTTTGACGACACGCCTTCCATAGTAAGGTATTTAAGGGAAAACACGCCAGCCATCATCGTGCAATACGAAGAATACGAAAAAACAAAAGACCGTTGCTAATTTAGTAGCGGTCTTTTTCTTTAAATAATAATCTAATCTAATTGATCAACGACAAAAAGGTGTTTGATCTTTTCTTTTAATTCCGGATAATTTTTTAATTCCAGTCCCTCTTCGATTATTTGATTGGCGGATTTTTGCGCTTTTTTAATTATTTCCACATCCGACAACTTAGCGATTTTAAGATTACTGGCGAAACCGCTTTGTTCGCTGCCCAAGATATTGCCTTCGCCGCGCATTTCCAGGTCTAATTCGGCCAATTCAAAGCCGTTTTTGGCTGTTAAAATGGCTCTGATTCTTTTCTGGGCATTGGCGCTTGAATCATTTTCTAAAGATAAAAAACAATATGATTGGTGTTGGCTTCGACCCACGCGTCCCTGTAACTGATAAAGCTGCGCCAAACCGAATCGTTCCGCGCCCTCAATCAACATAATAGAGGCATTTGGAATATCAATGCCGACCTCAACAACCGTAGTGGAAATTAGGATATTTATTTTATTATTTAAAAAATTTTTCATAATTTTTTCTTTCTTGGCGGAATTTAAACGGCCGTGCAGAACGCCTATGTTAAATTGCGGAAATATTTGTTTTTTCAATTTTTCATATTCCTGTTTAACCGACTGCGCGCCGAGCCTGTCAGATGGATCAATAATAGGGCAAACGACAAAAATCTGCCGTCCTTCAATAATTTGATCTTCAATGAATTTATGCATTCGTTCCAACTCCTCGTTGTTTTTGTTATCAATAATCTTGATTTCCACTTTTTTTCGATTGGGTGGCATTTGGTCAATTATAGATAAATCCAAATCTCTATAGATAGATAGGGCCAGAGAGCGGGGGATAGGCGTGGCGGTCATTGATAAAAAATGAGGAGAAAGATCTTTATTTTTTTGACCACAAAAGGCATTTTGTGTTATTTTTTTTCTTTGTTCCACGCCAAAACGGTGTTGTTCGTCAATTATCACCAAACCTAAATTGTTAAATTTGACATTATCTTGAATAAGGCTGTGGGTTCCGATAACGACGCTTATTTTTTTAGAATATATTTTTTTAATCAATTCATTTTTTTTGAGATCAGAGATTTTTCCTTTATCGGCTATTTTTGTGTCGGTTCTCGTTAATAATCCAATACTAAAATCAAAATTTTTGAATAGATTTGATATGTTTTCAAAATGTTGCCGCGATAAGATTTCCGTTGGCGCCAAAAGAGCGGCTTGATTGCCGTTAAGAGCCGTATTTAAAATCGCTATAGCGCCGACAATGGTTTTTCCGCTGCCCACGTCTCCCTCCAATAAGCGATTCATAGGATTGTTTTGTTCTATATCTTTAAGTATCTCCCAGCTGGCCTTTCTCTGCGCATCGGTTAATTTGAAGGGCAACGAATTTATAAAATCTTGCGTTTGCTCTAATTGGAATTTAATTGCCAGCGCGGTTTTTTGTTTAATCTGTTGGCGGACGATTTGCGACTGTAGTTGTATTAAAAATAATTCGTCAAATTTAAGCCGTTCAGTGGCGCGGCTAAGCCATTTCTCGTCTTGCGGAAAATGAATTTGTTCTAGGGCCGTGGCTAAATTAATTAAAATATTTTCTGTTTTGATGCTTCTGGGCAGCCAATCAGTTATTTCTTGAACAACAGGCAAGGACAAAGAAATAAGGGTCCGAATTTGCTTTTGGCTTAAACTGGCAGTTGTTGGATAAATCGGCACTAACCGTCCTGTGTGTATGGGCGCGCTTCTTTTGGTGATTTCATAAGAAGGATTAAGGATTTCTAATCCATAGCGTTCGTCATAATCTATTTTTCCCGCCAGATAAAGCTCTTGTCCGGGTTTTAAAATTTTAATTAAAAATGGCTGATTGAACCAGATAACTTTTATAGAGTCGCTTTTATCGGAAACAATGGCTTCGGTAATTATCATTTTTTTGAGATGGCTTTTTCGGTTGTTGATCAGATTAATTTTTCCCTTAATCGTTCCTGATTTTTTAGTTTTGAGTTCGGCGATCGGGATAATTTTGCTATAATCGTCGTAACGGAAGGGGAAATAATACAAAAGATCGCCGGCATTTTTTATTCCTAATTTATCAAGGTGTTTGACCTTGAGTTGTCCGATTTTACTAATTTGATTAACAGGTGTTTCCAGTTGCATACCAGGTAGAATTATGAATTACGAATTACGAATTATGAATTTAGAATTTAGAAAGTACCTGCCCGCCAATGCCGTTATCGTAGAATAGCGCGAAAAAAATAT
>ERZ1292633.4961-Hain-H41-02um-R1-4961-length-12163-cov-5_pt1 | contig 12163 bp, 9 predicted proteins | sample MGYA00564406_ERZ1292633 | MGnify/ENA primary metagenome ERZ1292633 (study PRJEB36523, sample SAMEA6512639) | groundwater metagenome | collected 2019-01-08 | study: AquaDiva: Metagenomics assemblies of 32 groundwater samples
CGCCCCAGAAGCGGCTGTCGAGGCTGTTGTCCCGATTGTCCCCCATCATGAAGAGTTGGCCTTGCGGAACGACGTAAGGGCCGAAATTGTCGCGGGGGCTCGTCTCGCGCGGGAGGACACGCGGGTCCTTGTGGACTACGTAGGACTCCTCCTGCGCCTGGCCGTCGACGTAGAGGACCTTGTCCCGGAGTTCTACCGTCTGTCCCCCGGTCGCCACGCAGCGCTTGATGAAGTCTCGAGCGGGGTCGTCGGGGTAGCGGAAGACGATCACGTCGCCTGGCTTCGGTTCGCGAATCGCCGGGAAGCGATGGTAAACCAGCTGGTGCCCCGCCGCGCCGACGTCGATCTCCGAACCGTAGACCATCTTGTTCACGAAGAGAAAGTCGCCGATCTGGAGCGTCTCCTCCATGCTGCTCGTGGGGATCCGAAAGGCCTGGATGACGAGTCCGCGAATGACGACGGTGAGCACCACGGCCAGCACCAGCGCTTCGAGATACTCGCGAAAGGCCGATTTGGCCCGGGTGCGCACGCGGGTCGTCGGCGTGACGGCTTCAGCCATGCTCGCGCTTCGCGGACGGCGAGGCCGCCCTAGCGCTCCACCTTCAGGACGGCCAGGAAGGCCTCCTGGGGGACGCGGACCGTTCCAACCTGCTTCATCCTCTTCTTTCCCTCTTTCTGCTTCTCCAGCAGTTTCCGCTTCCGGCTGATGTCGCCGCCGTAGCACTTGGCGATGACGTTCTTCCGCAACGCGGAGATCGTCTCGCGCGCCACGACCTGATTCCCGATCGTCGCTTGGATGGCGATGGGGAACATCTGGCGCGGGATGAGCTCCTTCAGTTTCGCGGAGATGGTGCGGCCCCAGTCGTGCGACTTCTCCCGGTGAACGATCATGGAGAGGGCGTCCACCGGCTCGCCGTTCAGAAGGAGGTCCATCTTCACGAGTTCGGCCTGTTTGAATCCGGACAACTCGTAGTCGAGCGAGGCGTAGCCGCGGCTGATCGACTTGAGCCGATCGTAGAAATCGAGAACGATCTCCGCCAGCGGAATCTCGTAAGCCAGATGCGCGCGTTCGGGACTCGGGTATTCCATCCCCGTGAAAATGCCGCGCCGGCCCTGGACCAGCTCCATGATGTTCCCGACGTACTCCGTTGGGACGACGATCTGCACGGTCACGAACGGTTCCTCGATCGTCTCGATCAGATTCGCCGGGGGCATGAGAGCTGGGTTGTCCACCATCAGGAGGTCACCGTTCGTCTTCAGCACGTGGTACTCCACGCTGGGAACCGTGGCGATGAGATCGAGGCCGTATTCGCGCGAGAGGCGCTCCTGCACGATTTCGAGATGGAGCAGCCCCAGAAATCCGCATCGAAAGCCGAAGCCGAGCGCGAGCGAGGTCTCCGGTTCGTACGTCAGCGACGCATCGTTCAACTTCAGCTTCTCCAGCGACTCCTTCAAGTCCACGTACGCCTCGGCCTCGATCGGATAGAGGCCCGAGAAGACCATCGGCTTCACAGGCCGGTACCCCGGGAGCGCCTCGGGAGCTTCATCGTCGGCCGAGGTAATCGTGTCGCCCACGCGCGCGTCCGACACGACCTTCACGTTGGCGATCACGTAGCCCACGTCGCCCGACACGAGTTCCTCGTGCGCCTCGTACCCGAGCCGGAGGACGCCGACCTCGAGCACCTCGTAGGATCGTTCGGTGGAGTGGAACCGGATGTGATCCCCTGCCCGGATCTTCCCGCGCATGAGCCGGACGTTGACGATGACACCGCGGTACTGATCGAAGATCGAATCGAAGATGAGCGCCTGGAGCGTGCCATCGCCGCGGTCCGGAGGCGGAGGGATGCGCGCCACGATCGCCTCGAGCACGGCGCCGACGTTCTTCCCCTCCTTCGCGGAAACGCGAACGCAGTCCTCGGGCTCGCCGTGGAGGAGTTGCGCCGTCTCGAGGGAGACCTCGTCCGGCATGGCGGCGGGGAGATCGACCTTGTTGATCACCGGCACGATCGTCAATTTCTGTTCCAGCGCCAAATAGAGATTGGAGATCGTCTGTGCCTCCACGCCCTGGGAAGCGTCCACGACCAGAATCGCCCCTTCGCACGCCGCGAGGCTCCGCGAGACTTCGTACGTGAAGTCGACGTGGCCCGGCGTGTCGATCAGGTTCAGCGTGTAGTCCTCGCCGTTCGCCGCCCGATAGCGCATGGCGATGGCGTGGGACTTGATCGTGATCCCCTTCTCGCGCTCCAGATCCATGTTGTCGAGGACCTGCGCCTTCATCTTCGACTTCGGAATCGTGTCGGTCAGCTCGAGGAGACGGTCGGCGAGCGTCGACTTCCCATGGTCGATGTGGGCGATGATGCAGAAGTTTCGGATGTGGTCACGGTGGCTCATGCGTGGTGGCTCAGAATCTTATCCTAAGGGAAAGAGTGACGCGCCGGGCGCCTCGGGAGTCCGACCATGCATCGGCCGGTCCGAACTCCGCATCGAAGTTTAGAAAGTGGGCATCCACGTACGCGTCGGCCATCTGCAGCAGGTGCGCGGCGGCGGTCCACCAAATCCAGTCGGTCTTACGATTCCGATGATCAATTTCGTCGGCCTGGGCCGCCAGCAGCTCCTCCGGGGTGGCCGCCGCGACCTGCCTGTCGATCGCATCATTCTCCCCCCGGAGCTCCTGGAAGATCTTGTAGGTGAGGAACCCCTCGCCCGCGACGACGACCACGGCTTTGAGCGGCTGTCGATTGTACACCTGTCCCCACCCCGGAACGATCGCTGATCGCGCCATGACCAAGAAAGGCCGCACCCTGCGGGTCGTCGTATCGGGTGGTGCGGGTGAGACAGCGGGGGCCCAGGCGACGGAGTCCGGAGCCGCCACGGCGGGCGATGGCTCTTCGGCCCGGCCCGCTGCGGCGAGCGCCAGCAGGAAGAGCGGCAGCGCGACGATGGCGGGCCGCCACGAGGACCACGACGAGATAATCATGTCAATCGAGCGCGAGCCACCGGCCAATCAGAGCCGGCACGCCCGCGCCGCCCGGTGATGCAATGGCGGGAACGTGTGGGAATCGAACCCACCTCGGACGGCGGAGCCGCCCGACAGAAGGATTTGAAGTCCTCGGAGAACACCAGATCCCATCCGTCCCCGCACGAGTCGCCGCATCAGGCCAAGACGTGAAGTGGACGCCCTCGGCGAGCGGTCACCTCGCCGATCACGGCGGCGCGAACGCGCGCCCTCGCCAAGCGTTTCAAGAAGTCATTCATCCTGGAAGGCGCGATTGTCACCAGAAGCCCGCCCGATGTCTGTGGGTCCGCGAAGATCCGCCGGGTCGGTTCGCTCACGCCGTCGTCCCACTCCGTTTCGCCGTTCAGATAGTCTAGGTTCGACTGGAGCCCCTTCGCCCAGACGCCTTGCGCGACGAAGGCCGCCGCCGCGTCGATCACGGGAACCGCCTGGCTCCAGACGTGAATCGACTTGCGGCTGGCGCGCGCGACGTTCAAGGCGTGGCCCAGGAGGCCGAAGCCGGTGACGTCCGTCGCCGCGCTGGCCCCCGCGGCCGTCATCGCCGCCGCGGCGTCGCGATTGAGCTTTGTCATCTGCCTCGTCAGGAGCTTCAGTCCCGCGGGGGGCAGGAGCCGCCGCTTCAGCGCGGTCGCCAGGATACCGGTCCCGAGCGGCTTCGTCAGGACCACCAGATCGCCAGCCTTGGCCCCGGCGTTCGTGACAACCCGCTTCGGCTCCACGGTACCGGTAATGGCGAAACCGAACTTGATCTCCGGGTCTCGCACCGTATGACCGCCCAGTAACGACACCTTCGCTTCGCGAAGCATGGCCGCCCCGCCTCGGAGCATCTCGCGGAGGATGGTCGGATCTTCCTTTTCCGGGAAGCAGACGATCGAAAGCGCGGTCAGCGGCGTCCCACCCATGGCGTAGACGTCGCTCACGGCGTTCGCCGCCGCGATCCGCCCGTAATCATAGGGATCGTTCACGACCGGGGTGATGAAGTCGACGGTCTGCACGAGCGCGAGACGCGGCGAGAGCTTGTAGACGCCGGCGTCGTCCCACGTCTCCGGACCGACCAGCACCTTTGAGCCACGCGGCGGACGCGGCAGCGACTGAAGTACGTTCTTCAGGTCCTCCGGACCCAGCTTGGCGGCTCAGCCCGCGCAGGAGGCCTGCTCGGTCAGGCGGAAGATATCCCGCCGCGTGTGGTTCACGGCCGGAAGGCCCAGGCTTCGATCTCCACGAGGCAGTTGAGTGGGAGCCCCTTCGCCGCGATGGTCGTGCGGGCGGGCTTGTGATCGCCGAACCAGCGCGCGTAGACCTCGTTCATGGCCGCGAAATTCGCCATGTCCGAGAGGAACACCGTGGTCTTCACGACGTCGGAGAGATCGGCCCCGCCCGCCTGTAGCACCGCGCGGACATTCTGAAGCACGCGGTCGGTCTGGGTGGGAACTCCCCCCTCCACCAGCCCGCCGGTGGCGGGATCGATCCCGGTCTGGCCCGAGGTGATCACCCACGTGCCGGGACCGGAGACGACCCGGCCGGGGGCGTACGGCCCGATGGGGGCCGGAGCGCCGGGAGCCGCGATCGGCGTGGAGCCGGGGCGGCCGCTCATTCGACCGTCACACTCTTCGCGAGATTCCGGGGCTGATCAACGTCGCAGCCGCGCTCCACCGCGATGTAATACGACAATAGCTGGAGCGGAATCACCGATAGCAGCGGCGTGAGCGGCCCCATCGTGCGCGGAATGTAGAGCACGTGGTCCGCCTTCTGGGCGACGTGCATGTCGCCCTCGGTCGCCACGGCGATGATCTTCCCCTTCCGCGCGCGCACCTCTTCCATGTTGCTCAGCACTTTTTCATAGGCCGAGTCCTGCGTGCAGATGAAGACGACGGGCATGTTCTCGTCGATGAGCGCGATGGGCCCATGCTTCATCTCCGCCGCGGGATAGCCCTCGGCGTGGATGTAGGAGATCTCCTTCAGCTTGAGCGCCCCCTCCAACGCGACCGGGAAGTTCACGCCGCGCCCGAGATAGAGGAAGTTGTTGTGGTGCGCGTTCGCCAGCGCGATCTCGCGAATTCGTTCGTGACCGGCCAGGATCTGCTCCACCTTGCCGGGGAGCGCTTCCATCTCTCGCGCCAGCTCGGCGCCGAGCTCCGGCGAGAGCTCGCCGAGGCGACCGAGATAGAGCGTGAGCAGCATGAGGGCGGCCACTTGCGAGGTGAATGCTTTCGTCGACGCGACACCGATCTCGGGGCCGGCGTGGATGTAGACGCCGCCGTCCGACTCGCGCGCGATGGTGGAGCCGACCGCGTTACAGACTCCGAGAACGCGTGCTCCTTTTCGTTTCGCCTCGCGCATGGCCGCCAGCGTATCGGCCGTCTCGCCCGACTGGCTGATGGCGATCACGACCGTCCCCGGTTCCAGGATGGGATTTCGGTAGCGGAACTCCGACGCGTACTCCACCTCGGCGGGAATGCGGGCGAGTTCTTCGATGAGATACTCCCCGATGAGACCCGAGTGCCACGAAGTTCCGCAGGCGGTGATGATGACCCGGTTGATGGCGCGAAGCTCGGGGACGCTCATGTTGAGCCCGCCAAGCCGGGCCGTCCCTTCGTCCACGAGGAGCCGGCCCCGCAGCGTGTTCCGGAGCGAGGTCGGCTGCTCGAAGATTTCCTTCAGCATGAAGTGCGGAAATCCCGCCTTCTCGATCGTCGAGAGGTCCCAGTCCACCGTCTCGACTTTCTTCGACACCGCTTCCTGCCGGAGATTGCTGGTGTGAATCCCCTCGGGGGTCAGCACGACCATCTCCTCGTCGTCCAGGTAGACGACCTGATTCGTGTGGCGGATGATTGCCGAGACGTCTGAGGCGAGGATGTACTCGTTGTTGTCGCAGATCCCGACGACCAGCGGGCTGCCGTGGCGGGCGCCGACGATCTTTCGCGGCTCGTCGCTCGAGATCACGGCGATGCCGTACGTGCCCGTAAGGTGGCGAAGGGAGGACGCGACGGCCGCTTCCAGGTTACCGTCGTAGAACTTCTCGATCAGGTGGGCGATCACCTCCGAATCGGTATCGGTCGTGAAGCGGTGCCCTTCCTCCTGGAGCTTCGTCTTGATGGTGGAGTAGTTTTCGATGATGCCGTTGTGAACGACGGCAATCCGCCCCGTGCAATCTGAATGGGGGTGCGCGTTCACGGTATTCGGCTCGCCGTGCGTGGCCCAGCGCGTGTGCGCAATGCCGAGCGTCCCGACCGGATGCGAGAACTCGATCTGCTTCTCCAGGACGCTGATCTTCCCGGCGGCCTTTTCGATCTTCAGCCCGCTGCCGTTCAGAATGGCTACACCCGCCGAATCATAGCCCCGGTACTCGAGGCGGCGTAGCCCCTCGAGGAGAATCGGAAGAGACTGCTGCTCCCCGACATAGCCGACGATGCCACACATGCTTGGTGCCCCCTCTAGGCCGTGCTGCCGGCGGACTGCGAGCGCGTCGCCGCATCAACGGCGCGCGCCACGAGTGCCTCCGCGCGGATCTCCGTCGGCGCCTCGGCAATGATACGGACAACCGGCTCCGTACCCGAGGCGCGGACCTGTACCCATTGATCTTTCCAGATGTACTTCTCTCCGTCCAGTTGGTTCCGCGCGGCGTCGGGGAACGCCACCTGGAGCGCCGCCGCCAGCGGCTCCGGGGCCACGATCCGGAGATCGAGCTTTCGCTTCACCATGACCAGCGGCGGAAGCTCGGCGACACGTTCGGAGAGCGGTCGCGCGTCGAGTGAAAGCCAGTCTAGCGCGATCGCAGCGGCCAGGAGCCCGTCGCGGGTCGCGTGGAGTTCGGGGTAGATGACTCCGCCGTTCCCCTCGCCGCCGATGACTCCGCCCCGTGCCATCAGGAGTTCCGCCACGTGCGCTTCACCGACGCGCGAGCGCTCCACTGTGGCCCCGTAGCGTTGAGCGAGGAACTCCACCCCCATCGACGTCGAGGCATTCACGACCACGAGGCCGGCGCGCCGCCGCAAGGCCCAGTCGACCGCGATTTGGAGCGTGCGCTCCTCCCCGATCGGTTCGCCTCGCTCGTCCACGATCGCCAGGCGATCCGCGTCCGGGTCGTTCGCGAAACCGATGGCGGCGTGCGATCGGAGGACCGCGGCGCCCAGATCTTTCAAATTTTCCGGAAGCGGTTCGGGCACGCGGGGAAACTTGCCGTCGGGAACACAGTGAATTCGTTCCAGGGAGCAGCCGAGTTCCTGGAGCAGGGCCGGCGTCGCCTCGGATCCTGCGCCGTTCACGCAGTCGATCGCCACGCGGAACGCGCGCGCGCGGATGCGCGGGAGATCGAGTCCGGGGAGCGCCAGGATGGCCTCGCGATGCCGCCGGACAGCGTCGTCGTCGTCCCGTGCGCCTCCAACGTGCTCGTGCGTCACCCACGCCGGCATTCCCTCGCGGGCGCGCCGGGCCACTTCCTCCGATTGGGCGGGCGCCAGGAAAGTGCCGCCCGGTCCGAAGAGCTTGAGCGCGTTCCAGGGAGCCGGATTGTGACTTGCGGTGATGGCGAGTCCACCCGCCGCGCCGTGATGCCGGATGGCGTAGAGAATCGTCGGTGTCGGGGCGATGCCGACGTCGATGACCTCGCGGCCGACTGCCATCAGAGCGGCTTGCGCGGCGCGCGAAACCCAAGCGCCGCTGGGGCGGGAGTCGCGTCCCACCACGACCGGTCCGGGCCCCAGGAGGACGCCGTGGGCGCCCGCCACGCGGAGGATGACGTCGGGAGTCAGCTGCTCGCCTACGATGCCGCGAACACCCGATGCGCTGATCATCAGCCCGCCGAGGGGATCGATTCGTTTCGTCATTGGGATTCTTTCGGAGGGTGTCACGGGCCGCTGGAACATGGAGCTGGTGAGCGGAATCGAACCGCTGACCTACGCATTACGAGTGCGTTGCTCTACCAGCTGAGCTACACCAGCTCGCCATGCGGCCCCCGCGCCGTCGCGCGGGGCGGGATCTAAAGTGGTGCGACCCCGCAGAATCGAACTGCGGACACCCGCATTTTCAGTGCGGTGCTCTACCAACTGAGCTAGGGTCGCGACAGCAGACAAAGGTAGCACGCGCCCGTCGCATGGTCAACCGTCAGGCGTTACGCCGCCTACGCTCCGTGCGCCCCGCGCGGCGGTCCGGGCGGGCCCGGCGGTCGGTATTCTCGCGAAGCGGCAGATAGACGGTGACGATGCTGCTCCAGTCGCCCTCGCTCCGAGCGCGGATCTCTCCTCCATGCTCCCGCACTACCTGATAGGCGACGGCCAATCCCACGCCCGCACCGTAGCGGCGCGTCGCGGAGAATGGCACGAAGAGCCGGTCGAGCGACTCCCCTGGAATCTTGGGCCCGTCGTGGGCGATCTCAGCCTGCACCATGCCTCCCCCTGTCCTAGTCTCGACGCGCACGCGGCCGCCGGCCGGCACCGACGTCAAGGCATAGTGGAGCACATTTCCCACCACCTGGCGGATCTTGTCCTCGTCGAGGAGCAGACTCGGCAGATCGGGCGCGAGACGCTTCAGGAGCCGCACGCGGCGACGCACCAATTCGTCCGACTGCTGCTCCAGGGCTTCCTGGACCAAGACGTTCATGCTCTGGAGCTTGAGACGCGGTTTCGTCATCTGCGCCAGGGAGAGTTGCTCACCGAGGACGCGCTCCAGCCGGTCCGTCTCGCGAAGGATGATGTCGAGGTACTCCCGCTTCTCGCTTCCCTCTTCCGTGTCTCGGGCAAGTCGCTTCGCCAGGCCGGCGATGGCCGCGATCGGATTGCGAATCTCCTGCGCGACGTGCATGCCGCGTTCGCCGACGGCGATCATCTTGTCGGCGTGCTTGAGCTGCGACTCCACGTCACGGAGGCGCCGTTCACCTTCCCGCGTCCGTTCGATCTGGCGCGCGCTCGCCAGCACGGCGGAGACCGCACGGGCGACGAGTCCCGCGTCTTCGGCGGTCTCGGCGTCGAATCCCGCCGCCGCGCCGTGGGTGCTCCGACGGCGGACCGCCACGGCCATTCCCCATGTCTTCTCATCGAGGCGGTACGGAACCGCGATCGCTGCACCCCACTCTTCGGGGAGCCCGCTCGCGAAGCGCGGATCGCCCGAGACGTCCACGACGCGCACCGGCTTCGGATCGGCATCGAACCAGCGGCGAAGCGTCTCGCCCGTTTCCCCTAGAGGAGCATCCGCCGCCGCCGCGTCTCCCAGGGCGGGGCCGGTGACAAGCGCGCCGTCGACGGCGCGTATCCACGAAAGCACGAGGGGTGCGCCGGTGGCGGCCTCCAGCGCTTGGACGGCGGCTTCCGCGATGGCGTCCGAGTCGGAGGCTCCACGAGTCGCGGCGAGGAAGCCATCGAGCGCCCGGAGCGCATCCGAGCGACGCCGCGCCGCCGTCTCGAGGGTTCCCCCTTCGAGGGCGAGCCCCGCCTCCGCGGCAGCGCAGGAAAGGAGCTCCATCTGCTCCGACGTGAAGCCACCGATTCCCGCCGACGCGGCGAGCACGAGAACGCCTCGTACGCGCTCGCGTCCGAAGACCGGCAGGATCGCCGCCGGCCCGTCGGGAAGATGCTCCACCAGCCGCGTCGGCAGCCGAAGTTCCCGCGAGGGCTTCGTCACCACCGAGGAACGCCCGTCGTAGACGGCGTCCGCCAGGAGGTCGCGATCCTCGTCCAGCACCAGCGGATCTTCGCGCAGTCCCTCGTGAACCGGTCCATCGAAGGCGCCGCATCGCTCGAGTGCATCGGCGTCGAGCCAGGCATCGCGCGACGGAGGAGCTTTCTTCACGTCGGCGCGGCGAAACGACGCGGCCAGCCGAAGCGTTCCACCCTCCGCGGCGACATCGAAGAAGAGCGCGTCATCCACGATTTCGGGAAACGCTCCCGCGATGCCGCCCAGGAAGAGTCTGAGCACGCGGCGCGGATTCGAGGCCGCATGCAACAGCGGCAAGGCCCGAAGGAGGAGCGAGGCCGCGTGATAGCGACCATCCTCTCCCACCTCGGAATTGTCCCCCTCCTCGAGGAGCCGGAGGAGCAGCCCTAGGGTCGGGGCGATCCCGGAGGATCCCTCGGGAGCGGGAGCATGCACGGCCACCCGCTCCTGCATCCGGCCGCAATGGACGCAGTCGGTGCGGAATCTGGCGTCGAAATCGGCGCGTGCCTCGAACGGGCAGGGGCGTGGATCGAGAAAGCAGGCGCCCGCGGCGACCGCTTCCCCCGATCCGCAACGGCGGGTCGCAAACCGTTTCCACGATTCGAGAAGCGTCGCCTCGATCGGAGCATTCTTCGCCGGCCGTGATACGCCCATCAGGCTCCTCCCCCTCGAATCAAACAGTTCTTCCCCGGAAGTTGGTCGTACAGGTTGATTTACGGCAATCGGCGGCCTATCTTGAGGCAGGAATGCCTTGCTAACCGGTTGGAAGGAGGAATCTTACGATGGAGCAGAATCGCCAGGTCCCGCAGCAGACCCTGAATGTGGAGTTGGGCGAGAAGGAAGCGGAGGGAATCTACTCCAATTTCGTCGTCATTAGCCACTCGCTCTCGGAGTTCGTTCTCGATTTCGCACGGGTCTTGCCAGGGAGCCCGAAGAGCAAAGTCTTCGCACGCGTGATCATGACGCCACCCAACGTCCGCGCCCTGCTAGGAGCGCTCGAGCAGAATGTGAAGAAATACGAGGACCAGTTCGGAAAGATCCGGACGGCGAGCGACGCGTCGTCGAAGGAGATCGGCTTTACGTCGTAGCGTCGGGCGGAGGCGTCTTCCAGCGGCGGTGAATCCAGTACCAGTGATCGGGGCGCTCACGGACCGCCGCCTCGAGCGCTTCATTCATCGCGCGCGTGAGCCGGATCAGTTCCGCTTCCTCCTCGGCCCCGGGCACCGGCTCCAGCCAGGCAAGGGACTTTCCCCGAAATGTCGCCGGCCCCACCCGATCGAGGAGTCCAAGGTATATCGGACAGCGGGCGCGGATGGCGAGTCGCGCCGGCCCGGTAAGGGTGGACGCCGGGCGCCCGAAGAACGGGACGTGGACGCCGATCTTCCGCGCGTCCTGATCCATCAGCATTCCGATGTGCCCTCCGTTCAGAATCCGTTTCAGCGCACGGCGCATTCCCTGCTCCATCCCGATGAGCTCCACTCCCATCCGGCTCCGCGTCTCGTTGATGCGCGCGTCGGCGCCCCGGTTCGACTGCGGAGGGAAGACGTAGGCGACGCCTCCGATACGCCGTCCCACGGCGGCGCCGAAGAGTTCCCAGTTGCCGTAGTGGGCGGTCACGAGCACGGCCCCCTTCCCGGTTCTCGCGTGCTCCTCCAGTCGCGAGAAGGCGTCATCGAAGACGACGCGGCCGCCGAGTTCGTCCCAGCCGTGCGCCGGTAGCGCCAGGAACTCGACGAACGAGCGTCCGAGTTGCCGAAAGATCACGCGCGTCAGGCGCCGCGCCTCTGGCTCCGAGAGCCCGAGTGCCGCGTGGAGGTTTTCCTCCGCAATGCCACGACGGCGCGCCAGGAACGGCAGGGCGAGGTGGCCGAGCAGCGCGCCAAGATCGCTCGCCGCGCGAAGCGGAATGGCGCGCGCCACGACCGTCAGGAGCGTGAGCGCGGCGGTTTCCAGCGCGTGGCGGAGCGGGCGGAGCGGCCTGGAGCGTCCCATGACGGTTACTCTTCCTCGAGGGCGCGGCGCACCAGACCGCCTTCGGCGCGCTCCGCCCGCCCCGCGAGTTCCAGAACGATGAAGGCCGCTCCAGCCTCCGGCAGTGGAAGGCCACAGCGCGCCGCGGCAATTTCGAGTGGTTCCGCGTACCTCCGGAGCGCGGCGAGAAGGGTGCCCTCCGCTCCGGAGAGAGAAAGCGCGAGCGGGGCCTGCCTCGGGGACCGGGAGCCGCGAGTCTTCCCACGACCAGCCGGGGCGCGGCGGGAGATCGGTGCCGGGGCCGGGGCCGGCGGCTTTTTCCCGGCAGCGCGCTCGATCAACTCGAGCACGTCTTTCGCGTCGCGGACGAGCGACGCTGTCCCCTGCCAGAGGAGTGAAAGAGGCGCCGCGGCCTGCTTTTCACGCGGATCCCAGGGAATCGCGCCGACCGGACGGCCCAGCGAGCGAGCGGCCTCCGCGGTGAGGAGCGAACCGCTGTGCGCCCGCCCTTGAACGACGACAATCGCG
>ERZ1292633.4962-Hain-H41-02um-R1-4962-length-12159-cov-5_pt1 | contig 12159 bp, 7 predicted proteins | sample MGYA00564406_ERZ1292633 | MGnify/ENA primary metagenome ERZ1292633 (study PRJEB36523, sample SAMEA6512639) | groundwater metagenome | collected 2019-01-08 | study: AquaDiva: Metagenomics assemblies of 32 groundwater samples
CCCCATAAACTTGAAATGGAAAAAACATTAATGACAACAAGGCGGCCAAACAGCATATTTCCCGTTTCTTAAAAATCAGCGTACTTATAAGGAAAGTTAAAATCGGCGCAAAAATCGACCACATTAAGAACCCCAAGAAACGATCAACCCGCAAAACATCAATACTGGTCAGCCAAGAAACAGCGGCAATTAATCCCCACATATTAGCATAAGAATTTTTATTGCCCACCAAAAAAACTTTCGGCAATTCAAGGCCTAAAAAATTCACGGTTTCTGTCGGCTCTCCCCACAAACTGGGCGAATAAATATTTCCCTCCATTAGCCATTTCTCCGCCCCGATATGCCTCCAGCGATCACCGCCAAAACCCGCCGGATAAACAATTAATAAATAAGAATGAATAACGAGAGAAATAAAAATAATTATGAGCAAGATTGTTCTGGTTCTGGCTCGAGAAAAAATTAAAAAAAGGGTTAAGAAAACCGAACAACCAACCAAATAAAAAACTAAGGGTGAAACTCTGGCCCAGGGAGACAATAAATAAGAGTCTGAACGGCCGCGGAAAAATAAAAAAATAATTAAACAAGAAAAAATAATAATAGAAAAAATCAACCAAAAAGTTTTAATTTTAAAAAATGGCTCTCCTTTAGCCTCTGCCGGAGATTCAATAATCTTTTTTGAATTAGACAAAGCCAGTCCTATTAGTAAAATAAATATTAAACTATAAATAATCCAATCAAAATTAAGGCGATACAAGAATACAGGCAAAGCCGCTAAAAAAGATATTAAAACCAAAACAACAAAAACGCCGACCAGATTCCTCGTCTTTTTAGGTATAACCAAAAATCGGGAACAGGCTATGCCCCACTCGCGCCCAACTAAAAAAAGATAAAACAAAAACAGCGTTACGCCGATAATTTGATAATGATAAAATCTGGCGTTAATAAACAAGGCGGAAATTATCAACAAAGAAACCAGCAAGATTATAAGTTTTTTTTTAAACTCGTTTTTCATTAATTGTCTTTTGATAAAGCTCGCTTAAAGATTGATTGGTTAAATTAATATTAAATATTTTTTCTGCTATTTCTCTCCCTCGCTGTCCCAATCTCTCGCAAAGCTGAAAGTTAGAATATAGCTTCATAATTTTGTCTTTGAGATCGTTAATGTCGTTTGGTTCAACCAGCAAGCCGTTGATATTCTCATAAACCAAACTGCGGGGTCCCGGCAAATTAGAAACTATGATCGCCTTGCCGCAAGCCATAGCTTCAATCAAAACAATGCCGAAGGCTTCGGAACTATCAACCGAAGGAAGAACAACCGCGTTGGCAAGATTATAAAAATCTACCAACATCTCGTCAGAACAACCCCCGGCAAAAATAACTCGATTATTCAGTCCGAGACGGCAAACCAGGTTTTGATAATCTTCTCTAAGATTTCCATCGCCAACGACAATTAACTTCAAATTATCAGCCTTGATTATCGCTATGGCTTTAATTAAATTATGCAAACCCTTAAAATAATGAGCGCGATCCAAGCCGCCCACAAACAAAATAACAAAATCTTTTTGATCAATCTGATATTTTAAAATTAAATCTTGATTTAGAGTTTTGGGCTTAAAAAAATCAATATCAACGCCGAATGGGATAAAACTTATTTTGTTTTTTTCTTTTTTGATGTGTTTCGTTAATAATGAAAAGTTGGCGTAATCTTCCGAAGAAAAAATAATCCGCGAAGCTTTTTTGACTGCCGTTGAAAGAAAAAATTGATTATATAGTTTAAAAAATATTTTTTTAAATCCCCTGCCCACTAAATCCATGTGGTATTGCATAACAATGGGCGGCGCAATCAAATATTTCATCAAAAACAGCCTCTCGCCCGTTCCGATGAACGGCCAATGCAAATGTATAACGTCAAAATTATTCAATTCTTTAATAATATTTTTGGGTAAAATAGCCGCGTTGCCGAATTTCCAAGAAACCGGAACGCGCCGAATATCAATATCGCCCTCAAGATTGATATCTTGCTTCTTAGAATAAAGCGGCGTAAAAACAGTAACCCTGTGACCCAATTTAGCCAATCCCTTTGCTTGGGCGTAAGCGGCTCCGCCGATACCGCCGCGATAAGGCGGAAAAGTGCAAACTATATGTGCGATTTTCATACCAGGTAGTAGCGTATTCTTAAACTTAATATATAATATAATTATACTCGCTTCGCCTGCCCCAGTTAGAAATTAAAAATGAATATACTCGGGAGATTTGGCAAGAGCCGTAAGGCGGCTTCACCATAGATACTTGTCTGGAAAAATTATTTTGATTGAATCTCTAACGGGGTGAATGAAATTGGGGCGCCCCCGTTTGATAACGGGGCAAGTCGGGTCAAATCAAAAGAAGACTTTTGTTTGACATCCTCGCTACCAATTATAAGCAAAGCTTGAAATTTCGTTCGCTCGAAATCACAAAAACCCAGTTTTTGCGATTCTCGCTCACTTCAATTATAACCCAATTACCAACATAATCAACAGTATCACATAAAATATGGACAATAAAGGATTAACCGAAAAAGAAGCTATAGAATCAAGAATAAAATTCGGAGAAAACGTTTTACCAACCAACGGAGAAAAGTCGTGGTTGGTTATTTTGTGGTCGCAGCTTAAGAGTCCGTTGGTTTATATTTTATTAGTCACCGCCGTAATTTCCCTATTTCTTAAAGAATATATCGACGCTGGCCTAATGTCGCTGGTGGTGCTCTTTAATTTGTTAATGGGTTTCATCCAAGAGTATCGGGCGCAAAAAACATTAACCGCCCTAAAAAACATATTAAAACCAGAAGCAGTGGTTATTAGAGACGGTATAACAGAGAAAATAGAGGCTAAAGAGCTTGTGGTCGGCGATCTGGTACTTTTAAGTTCCGGCGATCGAGTGCCGGCTGACGGTGAAGTAATCGAAGGCGTCAACCTCTTGGTAAAAGAATCAATCTTAACTGGAGAAGAAGAAGCAATCCTAAAAACCAGCGAAAAGAAAAATAATCAGCTTTTCATGGGAACAACCGTTATTTATGGACGGGGCTTGATGATGGTGATCAAGGTCGGCAGACAAACGGAAATCGGCAAAATCGGCCAAGATATTATAGATATCAAAGAAGAGCCCACGCCCTTACAGATTAAATTAAAAAAATTCGCCAGCAGCTTACTATATCTTATCATTATTATCTGTTCGCTTATTTTCTTAACTGGCATAATAAAAAATGGAGACGCTTTATCTATGTTAAAAATCTCCATTATTTTGGCAGTGGCCGCTATCCCCGAAGGATTACCGATCGCCGTAACCATTATCCTCTCTTTGGGCATGAAGCGCGTTTTAAAAAAACACGGCTTGGTTAAAAAATTGTTGGCCATGGAAACCCTTGGCGTTACTTCTGTTATTTGCACGGATAAAACCGGCACTCTAACCGAAGGACAAATGCAAGTCGTGGAAACGGATTTCAAAGATAAAGAAAAAGCTCTTTTGGGTTTAACTTTAGCCAATAATCAAAAAAGCAATATAGAAACGGCTATTTGGGATTATATTAAAAAAACTCAAGATTTTGATCCTTATGAGATTTTTAAATCTGTCGCCAGAACCTACGAAGAACCGTTTGATAGTGAAAAAAAATATACAATTACGATAAATAAATTAGACGGTAAAGAAGTAGCTTTTATCGTAGGCGCCCCGGACATATTATTAACAATGTGCGCGACGGATTTGTCCCAAAAGAATATTATCTCGGATAAAATTGACAAATGGGCTGACGAAGGATTGAAGGTCTTAGGAATAATGTTCAAAGAAACGGGAAATTTGAAAGATAAGGTTGATTTTAATTGGCTCGGATTGATAGGCATTAAAGACCCGATTCGCAAAGACGTAAAAGAAGCTATCGCGCGCGCCCGAGAAGCTGGAATCAAAATTAAAATTGTTACCGGCGATTACAGAAAAACCGCGGAAAAAATAGCCAAGATTCTCGGTTTTATCATAAAAAGCGACAATATAATGGACGGCAAAGAGTTGGAAGAAATCAGTGACCAAGAATTAAAAAAGAGAATTGACGATATTATAATTTTTAGCCGGGTCACGCCGCACCAAAAATTAAAAATAATAAAAGTTTTGCAAGAAAACGGAGAAACAGTCGCTATGACCGGCGATGGAGTCAATGACGCGCCGGCCTTAAAAATGGCCGATATCGGCGTGGCTATGGGCGATGGCACCGAAGTGGCCAAAGAAGCAGCCGATCTTATTTTGTTGGATAATAATTTCAAAACTATTATCGCGGCCTGCGAAGAAGGCAGATTGATTTTTTCTAATATTAAAAAAGTTGTTGCCTATGTTCTTTCCAACTCATTCGCCGAAATAGTACTAATTTTCGGGGCAATACTTTTGAATCTACCAACACCCCTAACAATTATTCAAATCCTGTGGATTCACTTAATCTGTGATGGTCCGCCCGATATTGTTTTGGGCTTTGAAGCGCAGAAAAAAGCGCTCCACGAAGAAGATCCTCGCCAACTGAGAAAGGAAGAAATTTTAGATTCTTTAACCAAAATATCAATTTTCCTTATAAGCTCCACTATTGGTTTGATGTCGCTTTTTGTATTCTGGTATTTTTGGCGGCAGGGAGGCCAAACAGCCCTGGCTCAAACTATAACTTTTGCCACGGTTGCCACGGTTGATCTAATTTATATCTTTGCTTTCAAAGATTTGCGTCTATCTATTTTTAAAATGAAAAACTTCTTTCAAAATAAATATCTTCTTTGGGCTATCGCTTATGGGTTAATACTGGTAATGGGCGCCATATACATACCTGGTCTTAATAAAATATTAGGAACCGTGCCTATGAAACCGTATCTTTGGCTCTGGATTCTCGGCGTTTCTTTAATAACTATTCTTTGGACTGAAATAGTTAAATTGGCTAAAAATAATAAACAACAAACTTATGACACAATTGAGAGATAAAGATCTTAACATTATCGGTTATCTTGATGACAACACCATAAAAAACAGGGATTATGAAATTAAAGGATACCTTGAAGAAAATAAAATACAAAATACCGACCACGAGACTGTCGGATATGTCGAGGGAGGTGAAATAAAAGACGCATCTTATGATCTTGTGGCTCACGTTGAAGGCAAACAAGTAGAAAATAGAAATGAAAATATCATCGGTTACGGCGAGGGCGATACAAAATCAGGAGCCGCTTGCGCCGCCCTATTATTGTTATTGAGATAGTTATAAAGTTATTTAATGTTGCGTTAGAACTATTATCCGAAAATATCCAGAGACAAAAAGAATATATTTATGTGTCTGATTCAGATCCGCGAGATTAGTTTAACAAACTCTACCCTACCCACTGTTCACTATTTCTTGTCGTTGGTTCGCCTGTTCTCTATTTGCTTTACAAAATTCTCACCACCCCTCCATTTGCATCAACTTCAACAAGGTCGCCATCTTGTAAAACTTCTGTAGCAACCTTTGTTCCAATGATGCAAGGTTTTTTAAACTCCCTGGCAACAATGGCGGCATGACAGGTAATTCCACCTTCATCTGTGACAAAGGCCGCGGCCTTTCTCATTGCTGGAAGATACTTCGGCATGGTCATAGCAGCAACAAGAATATCTCCTTTCTTGACTTTATCAATATCAGAAACTTTTGATACCTTTTTCACCACGCCCCTTACTTTTCCTTTATATGCTATCTGCCCTTTAATCTCATTTCCTTCATATTGGGCTTCTCCAGAAACAGCAGATTTTTTATCTTCTAAGTTTATTCCCAATTCATCTAAATTTTCCTGTAAGTTTCCAGTATATACTTTTTCTTTATAATAGATAAATCCTTTTTTTCTTTCATTTATTTTTTTAATAAAGTTGGGATTTTCAACTTCTCCTGTCCATATCTCCTCGGGTAAAACAAATCTCATTTTTCCTTTTAGTTTAGGAAAAAATCTTTCTAGAACTTCTTTAAATATAATTTCGGGAGTTTCATTATATTCTTGGGATTTTTCTCTAGCATCTAAGGCAAATTTTTTCAATTCCTCGTCTACGGGAAAGGTTGGAACTACGAATATAATGGCTACATAAGCCCATGTAAAAGCATAAATTTCTTGTACTTTTCTTAACTCCTTTAAATCTTTTATTTTTCTTTTGCCTGTGTAATATTGTTTTAATTGATCAAATAAATCTAAGTAATTTTTAATTTGCCCCATCATATACTCTTTTTCCTCACATTTTCTTAGTATGCTCCGAAAAACCCTTTTTATTTCATCTGGCTCATAATAAACACTAACTAAGTCTTCCCCCTTATAAACTCCGCAAGCCTCTGTTATCCCATCACCGATTATTTTTTTTAGACCTTCTTTCATAGAGTTATACCAAATAGCCAACCTAAAGAGAGAATACTCCCTGGAGTGTTCTTTTGTAAAAACTTTTTTCTTTATCTTGTAATTTTCTAAATTAAGATTATTCGCCTTTAATACCTTTACAAGCTTGTTATAAAGATATAATTTATTATTCAACAAAAAATATCCTTTTTCTTTTCTTTCTTCAATCTCTTTTAATTTTGAATCGGGAAAGTTAGACTTCTCTAGGCTAAATATTTCTTCTGCGGTTAAAAAATTTGCAATAGCCCCATAATCAGGAAATTTAACAATAAAAAAGTCTAAGTAAACTTCATCAATATCATTGATAATATCTTGAACCCTTTCCCTCAGCTTTAATGATAATTTTTTATACTTTCCATCCAATTCGGGAATGTCCGGGGATACATAAGCTGCAGTATATGGCCCATAAAACTCAATAACATTTTCTCTAAATTTTCTTAATTCATAAATAGAATTAATTTTTTTTCTTTTTCTAATATATGGCTCTATTTCTCCCCATAATCTTTCAAATTCCTCTTCGATCCATTTAAAAAAAGAAGGCTTTTTTGCTTTTTCTACAACCAATCCATAAAGCCGTGTTACCTCCTTAAGATCATACCATGAACTTACTTGGGGATTCCCCGGCTCTGAAAGATAAATTAGATTTTTCATATGACCTCCTAAGATTTTGGAAGTATGATAAATCTCGGAATAAGACCAATTCTCTAGATAAAATAACGAATGCTCCCTAGAAAATTTTTTTGTTAAAATAATCTTTTCTTTTTCATTTCTTTCTTCTTTAATCAAGGTCGTAATCGGCCTGCTCTGAACAATGTAAAATTTATTCTTTTCTCTGGCCCACTCAACATCAACAGGAAACCCATAATGTTTCTCTATTTTTATTATTAATTTAGATAATTCAATAATCTCCTCTTTCGATAAAACCCGTTCTTTCCCTTTTTCTCCTAGCTCTTGCCATTCATTCCCGCCTTTCTTATTTCTAAATAACCCTCGCGATTGTTCATTAATATTTATATCAAGAATGTTCCAATCTTGCTTATCTATTACATAACTATCCGGCGTGATTTGCCCTGAAACAATTGCTTCGCCAAGCCCAAATCCCGCTTCAATAATGAGTTGGTTTCTATCTTGCGTCACTGGATGAACGGAAAAAGCAATACCTGATTTTTCACTTTCAACCATTTTCTGCACCACTACGGCAACAGATATTTTTTGTTTGTGTAATCCTTTCTCAAAACGATAAAAAATGGCGCGCGGCGTGAAAAGAGAGGCCCAACATTTTTTGACATTTTCAAGCAAATTTTTTTCTGTGGTATTGAGATAACTTTCCAGTTGGCCCGCCCAAGCTGCCGTGGAGCTGTCCTCTGCTGTCGCGCTTGATCTGACCGCTACATATTCTGCGCCGAGTTTTTTGAAAAACTTTTGAATTTCATCACCAATAACACGCGGCATTTCCGCGTTAACAATTAGGCTATTAATCTTTTCTGCTGCATCTTCAACGGTATGAATTTCTTTGTGGTCAACGTTATGTAAAATCGAATCTATCTCCACGTTCAAATCTGTTTCTTCCAAGAATTTCTCAAAAACGGTAGAAAGTATCACAAAACCAGGAGGTACAGATATACCCGCTTGCGTCATTTCACCTAGTGATGCGCCCTTACCGCCTGCGAGGGCTACATCTTTCGAAGATAATTCATTAAAAAATAAGCCAATTTTATTTCTTCGTTCGCTCTTCATAAGATTTCGCTAGTTCATGAAGCTTGCCCATATCAACACCAAAGGATTCTCCACGAAAATTAATCTGTAGTGATTTTTCACCAACCCCGCTCGTTTTGATTAAAAATTCGACACTCTCGGTAAATTTCAGCGCTCCGCCTATATCTTTAAGTTTCTCAAAGCCTAAAATTTCCTCATCGTCTTTTTTGCGTACCAGAATCTCTTTCAATAACGCTTCGGGGAGTCCTTGATGCGTGCCGTTAATAAGATCAATATTTGAACCAGAATACAGTTTATCCGCCATCTTCAAATATTTTGCGAGAAGACAAGCAAACGATTCCGCTATTTCATGCGGCGATACTGTTTCCGGATCTGGTCTTTGATCTCCAAAACTCAAATACCATTCGGCGGCGCCATCAAACCCCTGCTTTGCCATCTCCCCGAATTTTTTGATAAATTCTTGCGAGAAGGGCGGAATGGCAAGCTCTGTTCTTATTCTCGTTCTCAATTTTTTATCATGAGGCGCACTTTTAATGACTTGTTCAACCGTTTCAATGACTCGCTGAACAGGACTAGAATATCCCTTAATTGCGTCTTTAGTGCCCAAACCTTCACCAAAATCTAATGCTTGTTTTCTGCCTTCTTCAGTTAGATCGCCACCCCCATCTTTCTCTCCGTGGCGCAAAAAAATAGCATGTATTTCTACATTCTTGCCAAATTTCTCGTGTCCTAATTCTGTAAAAGGTGTTTGAAGTTCCTTTTTCATAAGTTTATATATTTAATAAACAGAAAATAAATCTTGGGCATAAATATATTATTATTTTCTCTTAAAATTTCTGATATTTAATTGATTATGGCACAAAATTAGTGCCTTGTCAATTTTGACTGAGTGCGATTATCTTTTAGAGACGTTTCTGTGGTTTTAAAAAAAATAAAACCCTTAGTCACGGTTAGAAAAATTATGATGTGGGGGGTTTACCATCCAACCAGTTTCTTGGTTAACCAAAAAAATACGGCAAAAAAATAATTTGCCAACCTCAAACCAGGTGGGTTTTTTAATCCTTCAAAGTCTATTTTGCCGGTCATATATTTTAAAACATCTCTGTCGCCTATCTTCCTGGATTTTTGAATAGCTGTTCTGGTTTTTAAAATTTTCGGCAGCATTAAAACAACTATAAAATAAGATTTTATCTTATCAAAAATCCAGCCGTTCATCGTAGCGTAAAAAATAATCCCCAATTCCATTATTAAGAGCGGCAAAAATAATAAACATAAAGTTCGCCAACGGTAAAATTCCAACAAAACAACCAGCCTGTTCCGCTCCATCAGATAAAATTTCTTTCGGGATTTATTAAAAGTATATTTGTGATAAATATAAGTGTTCGGCACAACCACCAAGCTATAGCCCAAAAGCCTCGCCCGCCAAGACCAATCAATATCCTCGTGATACATAAATAATTTCTCATCCATTAATCCAATATCCTCAATCGCTTTTACCCGTAAAAACATAGCTGCTCCCGAGGGATAAGCAATTTCTTTTATTTTATTTATTTTAAAATCGTTAATATTTTTGTGATAATTTCCAGAAATTCCGAAACCGAGAAAATGAAGAAAATTGCCGCCGGTTTGGATTAAATCCTGCTCGGGCCAACACAAAATAATCGGCTGACCGGCAGCGACATTTTTGTTTTGTTCTAAAGCGGCTACCAAATTATTAATGGTAGTATTCTCGCAGATTGTATCTTGATTCAACAAAAATAAATAATCATAGCCACCCTTTGTCGCCTCTACCATTCCCTGGTTAGTTGCTTTAGCAAAACCCAAATTCTTCTGATTCTTGATCAGTTTAAATTCCGGAAAGGTCTGGTTTAAAAAAAATAAACTTTGATCAGCGGAATTATTATCAATTATTAATATTTCGTTCTGTACTTCGGGAGATAGCTTTTGATTTTTAAGACTATGCAAACAATCCGGCAAATAAGCTACGCCGTTATAATTTAAGATTACGGTTAAAACTTTAATCATTCTGGGTAATAGAAATTAAAAATTAGAATTATAAATTAAGAGTCTAGAATTGTGGATTGAATTCTCCAACGCTCTTCTCCGACGCTTCGGTCGGAGCCCCGACTCCTTAACGTCGGGGTATAATTTTGCCCGTGGCGCCTGCTTCGAGGCCGGCGGCATTTCCTTCGTCGGTATCAAGCTGAAAAGACAATTTGTATTTATCGTTAACTCTGACTAAAATATTTTTAAAAATTAATCCGCGAGGACCATCGGTTTCGATCTTTATCAATTCCCCGTCCTTAACTCCCAATTCTTCTGCTTCGCGAGGAGAAGCATGGAGGTGGCGCCAGGCTAAAATAACGCCTTTGTTCAATGTAATTGAGTCCTGCGGGCCAACAACCTCTACGCCAGGCGTACCAGCCAGCTCTAATTCTTCTGAGTCGTGATAAGTCGCTGGAATGCCCAATAAACGAGCCTCTGTTTTTGATAATTCGATTTGGGTAAAAGATCTGACCGGACCCAAGATCCTTACATTTTTAAGTTCGGCTTTATCTGTTTTTAAATTAACGGTTTCTTTAGCCGCGAACTGACCCGGCTGAGAAAGCTCCTTCAAGATTTGTAATTTATAATTTTCACCAAAAAGCTTATCTAAATCCTCTTGGGATAAATGAATATGCCTAGCGGATATTTCAACAGGAATTTCTTTAATCATCTTTGTTCGGCGCTAAATTTCTGTTTAAGTATTTCTATAACCTTATTCTGAATTCCGTTAATTTCTTTTTCCTCCAGGGTTTTCTTGTCCGAATTCAATTCTATGCTAAAAGCAAGGCTTTTTTTATCGCCGAATTTTTCGTCTTGAAAAATATCAAATAATTTAACCTCTTTAATCAGAGGGCTCGCTTCTTTTATGGCATTTTGTATTTCTTGCCAAAGAATGTCTTTTTTAAATAGAAAAGAAAAATCGCGGGACACCGATTGATATGGCGAAAGGGGCGAATAATTAATTTTGTCTTTTGCCAAACCGAGAAGCTCGTCAAAATTAAGCTCAAAGGCATAAACAGGATTTTTCAGGCGTTTGTTTTCCGGAATATTAGACAATAAGCCACAAATACCAATGGGTTGATCGTTAACCGAAATTATTGAACTGTCTTTGTAATCAAAATGTTCGGAAAGCAGCTTATAGTAAACCCCCTCTTGCTCGGCAAGTTTATTTAAAACTTCTGGAGTCAAAAAATTCCATTTATGATTATTTATGCCCAATTCATTTAAAATTTGTTCTACCACGCCCTTAATAACCGCAAAGGGATTTTTATGAGCTTCGTTGATTAAGCCGGAGATAACTTTAGGTTGCCGTATCTCTTGTCCAATCTTAAAAAACACGCGTCCCAATTCAAAAATTCTGAAATTCTCATAATTATAAATATTTTTCTCTATGGCTGATTTAAAACCATACAGCATATTGGGCCGCAGTAAACTTATTTCCGAAGCCAATGGGTTGAGCAATGGAATAACATTTTTCCTGAGAGCCGAATTAATTTTTGAAGCTTGATCAATAAAACTGACGCTGTAAATCTCATCAAAACCCAAGGCCGCCAACAAATCTTTAATTTTATTGTTCCAAAATATTTCAGGAGAAAGAGTAAGTGGAATAATGGCGCTTGCGGCCGGTTTAGACGGCAAATTATCAAGACCATAAATTTTAACAATTTCTTCGGCCAAGTCTTCATTGTTTTTTAAGTCAACGCGAGATAAAGGAACCTCCGCGAGCCAACCTCTTTCCGCGCGTAAAATACGACGCGCGCCCCTAAATTCAGTTTCTTTAATAAATTTATTCAAGTCTTCTATGACTACTTTTTTTTGCTTGCCGCTGGCGTGAAGAACTTTATTTTTTCCCCAGAATATACCTACATGCCCGACTCCATTTTTATGTTTTTCGCTGATATGCGGTTTAAGGCCTCGAGTAAAAATCAGGTCCCCTATTTTTAATGTTTTTAAATTATCAACTGTTTCTCCTCGTTCAATTTGCTCAATGGTT
>ERZ1292633.4964-Hain-H41-02um-R1-4964-length-12158-cov-4_pt1 | contig 12158 bp, 11 predicted proteins | sample MGYA00564406_ERZ1292633 | MGnify/ENA primary metagenome ERZ1292633 (study PRJEB36523, sample SAMEA6512639) | groundwater metagenome | collected 2019-01-08 | study: AquaDiva: Metagenomics assemblies of 32 groundwater samples
TGTTCTAAGTGAAGCGAAGCCACCTTTTCATCTAAATGCTTAGGTAAACGAGTGATCGCAATTTCTTTGTACTGGCTGGTGTTATTGAATAACTCCATTTGCGCCAAAACCTGATTAGTGAATGAGTTACTCATCACAAATGATGGATGGCCTGTACCGCAACCTAAATTCACTAAGCGGCCTTTGGCTAAAACGATAATCTCTCTGCCATTTTTTAAGGTGTGAATATCAACTTGGGGTTTAACTTCTCTGGCTTTAGAGTTTTTATTAAGCCAAGCCATATCGATTTCGATATCGAAGTGTCCGATATTGCAAACAATGGCGTTGTCTTTCATTTTTGTGAAATGTTTTTCAGTGATGATATCGCAGCAACCAGTCGCCGTAACAAAAATGTCGGCTCTCGTCGCCGCGTCGTCCATTGTAGTCACTTCGAAACCTTCCATAGCTGCTTGTAAGGCACAGATTGGGTCTACTTCAGTAATCAATACGCGAGCGCCTAATCCTAATAATGAACGCGCGCTACCCTTACCTACGTCTCCGAAGCCCGCTACAACTACTGTTTTACCGGCAACCATGACGTCGGTAGCACGTTTAATAGAATCGACTAATGATTCACGGCAACCATAAAGATTGTCGAACTTAGATTTGGTAACTGAATCGTTTACATTGATTGCAGGTACTTTTAGTTTTTTATTCTTTAGCATCACTTCAAGATTATGCACACCAGTTGTGGTTTCCTCAGATAGACCTATAATCTTTTTTAATTCTTTAGCAAAACGTGGCTCGTGCATCATATTAGTTAAATCGCCGCCATCATCTAAAATTAAATTGTAACCTTCAGCGCCCCATCCAGTGATGGTTTGCTCGATACACCAGTTAAATTCTTGCTCAGTTAAACCCTTCCAAGCAAAAACCGGTACGCCAACTGCGGCAATGGCAACGGCTGCATGATCTTGCGTTGAAAAAATATTACAAGAAGACCAACGAACTTTGGCACCAAGATAAATCAAGGTTTCGATCAGCACCGCTGTTTGAATTGTCATATGCAAGCAACCCGCAATTTTAGCGCCTTTTAATGGTTGAGACTTACCGAACTCTTTACGTAAAGCCATTAATCCCGGCATTTCTTTTTCGGCAATTTTAATTTCTTCGCGGCCCCATCTTGCCAGGTCTGCAAATACTTTTGGGTTGTTCATCGCTTCTTTACAAACAGCATAATCAGGTGTTGAGGCATTGGTCGTTGTTTTTGCGTTATTGATAGTTTTTAGAGTAACTGGTTTTTTCATCTTAACTGATCCTTGTGCTGTAGAAGTTCTCATGTATATTCCTTTTTAATTATTTATTGAGCTTACTTTATATAGATAAATATCGATTTTTTCAATCTAATGTTAAAATTTCATACCCAGTGTCAGTTAATAATATCGTGTGCTCGAATTGAGCAGAAAGTTTACCATCTGCTGTTTCGTAATACTTGATTGATGAGCCATGAATAGCTTTTTCAATAAACTTGTCGACTCCCTCATTCACCATGGGCTCAACTGTAAAGCAGGTCCAAGGACGTAGTTTTTCACCCTTACCTTTTTTACCGAAAGCCGGCACAAAGGGATCTGAATGAAACACCCGACCAATGCCGTGCCCACCGATTTCTTTTACTGTTGTGTAGCCTTTACGCGTAACAAACTTATTGGTTTCAAATCCGATATCACCCGTCCACCCTTTAGGGGTAATGGCCTCAATACCGACCATCATAGCCTCATGGGCTGCCTGCACTAAATCTTTGGCTTTTGCTGAAACTTCACCCACTAAAAAAGTTTTTGAAGTGTCGCCAAAAAAGCCGTCCTTTTTAACCGTCACATCTATATTAACGATATCACCCTCTTTAATGACATAATCGCCTGGAAGGCCGTGGCAAACCACTTGATTGGGTGAAATGCAGGTCGACCTTGGGTATCCGTGATAGCCGATACAGGCTGAAACAGCCCCAAGCGACAGCGTGTAGTCGTCAGCTATTTTATCTAATTCTAAAGTTGTTATTCCGGGCTTGATGAATTTTCCGGTGTAGCTCAAAACCTTTGCAGCCATACTGCAAGCTGTGCGCATTTTAAGAATTTCATTTTTATCTAATGGTTTTTGAGACATGGTCGATATCTTAAATTAAAAAACCCCTGAAAGCTAGAAGCAATCAGGGGTTAAATTTTGTTAAGTAAGCTAAACTAGCTTAGCACTAACTTTAAAATTATTTTAAATGCTTAGAAACAAGTTTAGTCATTTCAAACATAGAAACTTGTGCTTTGTTGAAAATTGGCTTCAATTTGTCATCAGCATTGATGTTTCTACGGTTTTTAGCATCTTGAAGATTGTTCTTCTTGATGTAAGCCCATAATTTTTTAACAACTTCAGTACGAGGAAGTGGTGTAGCACCAACGATTGCTGCTAATGTTGTAGAAGGAGTTAAAGCCCTCATGAACGCTGCATTTGGTTTTCTTTTAGCTGCGGCTTTTTTAGGAGCTGTAGCTTTTTTAGCTACTTTAGTAGCTTTCTTTGCAGTGGCTTTTTTAGGAGCCGATTTCTTTGTAGTCGTTTTCTTCTTCGTAGCTTTTTTTGCTTTTGCCATTATATGTCCTCCGTTAAGGTTGGCTTTGTTTTATAATTCTTTAGTCGCTAGACTAAAATCGAATGACCACAGTCTAAGTCAGACTTTTTCTATTTGTCGAGCACTAAAATACAAAATCTTTATTTTTTTTCATTTTATGGCGTTTTTCCCTCTGTTTTAGTGATTTCACCAAATAAATGCAGAGGAAAATTAGTGAAAACACAGAGGAGAATTATAATTTCGCATATCTTTTTCATGGTTCCCCCCTCGAGAAACTAAGTAAAAATAGTATTTTCAGAAGGAAAATCAGTGAAATTATGCAACATTGACTTCACTTTCGGCCTGAAAATGGCTCTACAAAGGCCCATCAATCCCTTGCAGACTCAGCTTTTTTGAAGATCTGCCGATAAGATATTATGCTTAATCTAAGATCATTCTCTGAAATTCTAGAGGAACTGTTGCCACCTAAACAGCACACAAGGGAACAAAACATAGAACAGGAAAGCGATTTAGAACCTTTGGGTTTCAGTCACATTCTGCATATCCTGTCAGAAACACACACGAGCTTCACGACTAAAAATACAACTCAAGCCAGAATAAAAAAGGCTTACCCCTCCCGCCAACAGGTAAAAAAGATGACGAAGCGTCCAAGTCATCTATTAAATGAGGCTCAGCGATCTGCTTTAATGTTGTTAAAGTCCTATTGCCCGCACATTGCTGACAATTTTAACCTTCACGAACTTAAGTCAGCCTATCGCCATTCAGTGCTTAAAACCCACCCTGATCAGGGCGGAAACAGCGAAACTTTTCAACAAGTAAAAAAAAGCTATCAAATTCTGTTCGCCTTAGTTAAAAACTAGGCTGTGAGCCAAACCCCATTATCAACCGATATATTACTTTGTACTTTGAACTCCACGTACCAACATTCTTCATTTGGGCTTAGATATCTTTATGCCAATCTAGGCGAGTTACAAAGCCGCAGTCAAATTATTGAGGGCACAATTAAAGTAAGCCCTCGTAACTTTGTAGAAAAAATAATGAGCCACAACCCCCGTATTATTGGTTTCAGTGTTTATATTTGGAATACTCTTGAAACACTTGAATGCATTAGACTGATAAAAAAGATCTCACCGAGCACCATCCTTGTGCTGGGTGGCCCCGAGATCTCCTATGAAACTGAAACTCAGGAGCATGTCAAATGGGCCGACTATATTATTAAAGGTGAAGCCGATTTTGCCTTCCGTGAGCTCTGCCTTGATATCCTTGTACGTCAGCAAACTCCCTCTGCTCAGATTATTCAAGCCACGCTGCCAGATATTCAACAGATTCGCCTACCCTATGCATTCTATTCAGATGAGGATATCAAAAACCGCGTGATCTATGTTGAGGCCTCGCGAGGCTGTCCGTATAAATGTGAGTACTGCCTTTCTTCTCTGGACAAATCAGTACGTAGTTTTGATTTAGACCTATTTTTAGCAGATATGAAAGTATTGCTGAATAGGGGTGTTCGAACTTTTAAGTTTGTCGATCGCACCTTTAATTTGTCTGTGGCGGTCTCAACAAAAATATTAAAATTCTTTTTAGAGCATATTGAACTTGGTCTGTTTTTACACTTTGAACTGGTACCCGATCGTCTACCAATAGAAATCAGAGACTTAATAAAACTATTCCCAGCGGGCAGTCTGCAGTTTGAAGTGGGAATTCAAACTTTAAACCCGATTGTTGCCAAAAACATTTCACGCAACAACAACCTTATTAAAGTTGAAGAAAACTTCAAATATATAACCGAACACACTCATGTGCATACCCACGCTGACCTGATTGTGGGACTTCCGGGTGAAACACTAGAAAGTTTTGCGGCGGGCTTTGATCAGCTCGCACGTTACGGACCCGACGAGATACAGGTAGGAATACTTAAAAGACTCAAAGGAACGCCTATTGCGCGCCATGAGGCCGGTTTTAAAATGTTATATTCAGAGGCCCCGCCCTATCAGATTATTTCAACCTCGACGATGGATTATGTTAGCTTACAAAAAATGAATCGCTTTGCGAAATTCTGGGATTTATACGCCAACAGCGGTGAATTCAAAAATTTTATAATGTGGCTTAAAGAATCTTCTGAAGCTTCGCCACGGGCATCTTACTTTTATCAATTTTTTGAGTTCAGTGAATACCTCTCTTCTAACTTCAGTGATACGCACAGTTTATCGCTCATCAGCCTTGCCAAAGAAGCTTGGTCGTTTATGATTTTATGTGGGTTAACAGAATCTGAGTCCAATGAAATAATCCTAAAGGACTACTGCTTCGGAAATAAACGTCGTGATGTTCCAGTGTTTATTAAAAATCAAACTGGCTCGAAGTTGTCTTCAGAGCCAGTGTTAGATAAATCTCTTAACTCATTTAATGTTCGGCAATTAAAACATCTCAATTAATTTAAAATATGTTATTTGTTAGCATCCGGAATTAATGGAACTTTAACTGTAGCACCGGATTTATCGACAGCAACAACCTGTCCGTAGAATGATACTATTTTTTCGATCTTAGAGTCATTCATTAAAATCAATCGTCCACCTGAGCGGCTTAATGATTTAACAGTTAGTCCACAAAGTGTTAGCTTGCCATAAGAATTGTTAATCAAATCAACTACGGTGTTTCCGTTAAAATCTCTTTTTGTTAGCACGTGTTTACCACGTAATCCCACAACTGATTTATAGTCATCAGAAATAACTCGAGCGTTATTAGACTCTAAATTCGATTGGCACTTAAGCTTAGCCTCGGCCCTTTCACGAGCTATACTCGCAGCACATTCTAGAGGATCTTCTCCATCATCACATTTCATCTTACATTTATTAAGCTCTATGTTTTCACATTGATCTATAGCATCAGCGATTTCACATTCACGTTTGGCATCTGCGACATCTTTATCTGTGTCGTCATCTTCAACTTGCGTTGATCCATCCTGCATTGATACCGGAACATCATCACCTAATTGACTAGATTTAGAGGAGCTTTGCTCTAAACCTGTTGGCGCAAAGTCTTGTTTTCCGCAATTCTGAAAGAATAACATCAGTGGTAAGCCGACAATACCTATTAAAGCAACAACGCTTAGATTCCTGTTCATATTACCCCCCACGAGTATTACAGACTATCATGCAAAGCCTATTCCAGCAATATTACCACCTTAAAGCGGTCTAGGTTCAATTACAGGCTAAAGCCTTGGCGAACTTTTAGATTATGTCTAAAAAATCTTCGACTCAAAATGATACAAAGCTGGCCACCGATTTGCTTATCACTGTTATAACGTAAACCAGAACGCTTACAGACGAGGAAGCTATGATTCAATCTTTAGTTATTACAGGACTGTCTACGATATTTACACTACTTTTAGGCTCAAGCTGGGCTCAGGCACAGATCCTAGGGCCTTCCGCGGCCGAAGTTAAATTCAGCTACACCACCAGCTTTGAGGCACCTGAGGATAATGAAGAAGGCAGTGATGAGGCTTTAGCCGAGTTGCATGCATCTCATATATTTGGTATTTTTTCCTCGCCAACTCTAATTGCAAAATACATTGGTGCGAATGACGTGTCTGGCGGTTTAGGCGGCCCTCGTACGCAAATGAAAATCAAAATTCTATCTTCAAGAACAGCAAATGGATTAATAAGCATTAAATACTCTAACTCTGGCAAAATGATTTTAAATAAAGTAGCCGCAAAGAAAATATTAGCTCAAGGCTCTTTAGTACTGCCGATGCCTGCAAACCCTTACGAAATTTATGATAAAAAATGCACCGATGATCATTATACTGAATTCGGTGACTTCTGGTATTTTTATGACCCCTTCCGTGCAGGTTGTGAACACTTAAGCCAGTCTCCAATGGCAGTTAATGTTAATCTAAAAATTACCCCTTCAGAATTCAAAAAATTACAAGTCACGCCTAAGTTACCAACTTTGCGTGGCAATAATGGCAACGGTGATTTATTTTCAATATACATCATCAGTGGCTACGATGAAAAAGCTAATAAAAGCGATGTCGGCTATAGAGGCTTTAAAGAAATTCAAGATGAACTTAAACAACGTGGATTTGGTATCAGCAGAAAGCGCCCTAATACCAATACACCTTTAAATATCTATACTAAAACCATTACTCTTGATAACGGTAAATCAATTGAGATTGAAATCAATCACCTGCTTGTGAGTACCGATATCGGTATTAAATCAAATGTCTTTGCTAAGTTTTTCAAAGAAGCTGTGAGCGTAGCTGACGTTATTGTTTATGGCGGCCATTCTGGGCTGGGCGGTAACTTAGACATTCCGTCACTTGAAGAGAAGGCCGGCAAGTTCAAATTCAATTCTAAAAAGAATCAGATCTTCTTTTTTGACTCTTGCTCAAGCTACTCTTACTACCTTGAACACTTTGCCGTTGAAAAAACTAAAGCTAAAATTGATATCATGTCCAATGGACTTTCGAGCCTATTTGGCACCTCAACTGTCGTCTTATTTGCTTTCCTTGATCACTTATTTTCAACCAGCAGCAAAGATGTGCCATGGATGACAATATTATCCGATATGGAAAATACTTTGGGTGGCGATACCTATTTGCTCAATGTTGGCGGGATTTAGTTTAACATTCTAAATCTTACACGCTTCGGAGCCGAATCTTCTCCCATACGCTTTTTACGATCGGCTTCGTACTCACTGAAACAACCTGGATAGAAGTAAATTTTTGAATCCCCTTCAAAGGCCATGGTGTGAGTACAGACGCGATCTAAAAACCAGCGATCATGGGAAATTACAATTGCAGATCCACCAAAACCATTCAGCGCTTCTTCTAATGCCCGCATGGTATTAACGTCTAGATCATTGGTGGGCTCATCCAGCAATAATAAATTTGCGCCTTCTTTTAAAATTTTAGCTAGGTTCACGCGGTTTCTTTCTCCGCCTGAAAGTGTTCCAACTTTTTTCTGCTGATCCGTTCCTGAAAAATTAAACCAGCTCACATATTGTCTGGCGTTAACTTCACGGCCACCTAATTGAATCACATCTTGACCGCCCGAAAGCTCTTCATAAATAGATTTATTAGCATCTAAAGTTTCGCGAGTTTGATCAACATAGGCAATCTTGACGGTTTCACCGACTTTAAAGCTGCCACTATCAGGTTTTTCTTTTCCGGTGATCATACGGAATAAGGTCGATTTACCCACGCCATTAGGTCCAATAACTCCAACGATGGCTCCCTTTGGAATACTAAAATCAACTCCATCAAGTAATACTCTTTTATCATAGCCTTTAGTTACGCCTTGAGATTCGATCACCACATTACCTAAACGTGGTCCCGGTGGAATATAAATAGTCATCTCTTGAAGTTTTTCAGCCGAAGGTTCTTTTAGTAAAGTTTCGTAAGCGTCAATTCTCGCCTTCGACTTCGATTGACGGGCTTTGGCTCCTTGACGAATCCACTCTAATTCTCTTTCAAGTGTTTTGGCTTTTTTAGAACTCTCTTTTTGTTCGCTGGCTAAACGTTTATCTTTTTGCTCAAGCCAAGATGTATAATTACCTTTCCACGGAATACCCTCACCGCGATCTAATTCTAAAATCCAACCGGCCACATTATCTAAAAAATAGCGATCATGTGTAACCGCAATAACTGTTCCGGGGAATTTTGCTAAGTATTGTTCTAACCATCCAACCGATTCCGCATCCAAGTGATTCGTTGGCTCATCCAGTAACAAAATATCAGGGCTACTCATGATCAAACGCGCTAAAGCCACGCGACGTTTTTCACCACCCGATAAGTGGGCTACAGCAGAATCACCATCTGGACATCTTAAAGCATCAATCACCAGCTCGATTTTCTGGTCTACTTCCCAACCGCCAAGAGCTTCGATTTTTTCCTGAAGTTCTCCTTGCTTTTCGATCATCTTATTCATTTCATCAGGGTCAAGATCCGGATCAGAAAATTTCTCATTGATCGCATTATAATCTTTCATCAATTTGGGAAGATCGCCCATCTGAGAAAAAATATTGTCCCGTACAGTTAAAGTTTCATCTAACTTCGGTTCTTGTTCAAGATAACCGACTTTCATTTTTTTTGCCGGGAAAGCTTCCCCTAAAAATTCTGTATCAACTCCCGCCATAATTTTTAGCAAAGAAGATTTTCCCGAGCCATTCAAACCCAAGACACCGATTTTTGCGCCATAGAAATAACTTAAATAAATATCTTTTAAAACAAAACGATTCGGTGGATAAACTTTAGAAACGCCCTTCATTGTATAAATAATATCTTGTGACATAAACACCTCAAATTTTAATTGAATTCTTTAGGAGCTGACAGTAGCATTACACTCATTAATGAGCAACCTGATAGGCACCAAAAAACTGCAGCAAAAACGCTGGTCTTTTATTCAAAATGACCTGACAAAAGCTATAAATACCTGGGAAGAACTCGAAAAGTCTAAGGTCGGACTAAGTCCTGACCAAGAGCAGCTTATTAAAATCAAAAGCCTAATCGCACAGTTAAAAGAAAAACTGGAACAGTTTTAGGTAGCTTTAGGTTTTAGATAGCTGGCACTTTTTATTTTTTTTGCTGTTTTTTTCTATCTTTTACTCTCTTAATCCCGATGTTTGGCGTCGGCACGCTGTACCAAGGGGCAACATCGGGATTAGATGCTTAGAGATTAAAAGTTAAGGGATTACATGTAAGGGATTAAATAACAAAAAGAAATCGCTCCCGTGAAACTAAGTTTCTTCAGGCGAACGAGCTTTAATCTCAAGGGCATGTAACCCAGAACTAAACTCATCTTTTAATAAATTCATAACCAGGCGTTGACGATCGATACGTGATTGGCCCTCAAATAATGGGCTTACAATAATCAGTTTATAATGGGTTTCACCGGTAAAACCAGCGCTTCCCAAATGTTCAACATGACTTGCATGTTTTTGGCTGTCATTAATTAATTCTAACTTAAGAGGATTCAGGGGCTTCATCGCCTCTAAAATTCTTTGATCACGGCTCATTTTATAATTTTGTTTTTAATGCTCTGGATTTGAGACTTGGCAATCTCAAAACCCATTTTAGCTATTGAGAAAACACCTTTTTCTTCAAGTTTTTTTTCTACATCTTTGGCTTTTTGTAAAGCCTGTGAAGCCACAATACCAGCTACTGGGTGAGTAATACCTAAATCTGTAAAATCACCTTCGTGCTTCCAATCCGTGGCCACTTTTTCGGCTATTTCAAAAGACTTAGGAGCTTTGGACCTGATCAGCTCACTATAGGGAAACTCGATAGTGACTTTTTCTTTTTCTGTATTATTTTCACTGCTTTCATCAACTGGCTTTTCATTTTCGTCCGAATTGTTATTTTCATTGTCTTGAATCATATGAACCTCTATAGGATTATCCTAGCATGATAAAAATCCTAGAGGAAAATAAATTTTTCATGGTTTTATATAAACCTGAAGCCTACAGCGTCCACAACCAAAGCCCATCGGTTGTGGAGTACCTTAAAAAGGCCAATAAACACGTACATTTTGTTAATCGCCTTGACCAAGAGACCTCGGGCCTGATGATTGTTGCCAAATCCCCTGAAAATCACGAATTACTGGCCGAATCTTTAGAAAATGGTCAGAAGTTTTATCGAGCCTTATTACGCGGCGCCTGGGATAAGCCTGAAAAAAACCTATTATGGTCGTGGCCGATTACCGACAAGGCCGAAGGTCGGCAGAACCCAAAAGGTATAAGTGCTGAACGCCAAGAAGCCCAGACAAAAGTTGAAGTCTTGCGTACTAATAAGTTTTTTACTGAGGTTTATATTGAACTTATGACTGGGCGTCAGCACCAGATTAGAAAACATGCGGCTATCGCTAAACATCCAATCGTTGGCGATTCAAGATACGGCGATAAAAAATATAATGATAATATCGCCAAGCTCTACTCAATTAAACGAATGCATTTACACGCCGAAAAACTGGTTTTTACTTTTGAAAATAAAAATTATAACTTTGAGCTCAAATACAGCGATAAAGTTAATCTAAACAGTTTTTTTGTTTCCTAACTTTTACTACTGGCTAACTTCTTTAAAAAATCACTCACGAGACTATCACGCGCGGCACCTGAGACTGGCCGCGAACCATGTTCATAAAAATCATAAATGTTTTTAGAACAATCCGATAAAAACCTGGAGGCAAAAACCGGTTTAATCTGCCCCATTTTCTTTCGTTGACGACAATAGGTTAGAACTAGTTTTTTCTGAGCTCGGGTGATCCCCACATAAAATAAACGTCTTTCCTCGTCGATATCTCCGCCCAGGCGTTTATGCGGCAGCAAATCTTCTTCAATACCCACAAGCAACACAATGGGAAACTCGAGGCCTTTAGACGCATGAATTGTCATCAACTGGACCTGATTTTTTTCCACATCTTCGCTGGTGTCATCACGTAACGTCATGGCATCAATAAAATCTTTTAACACTGGCAGGCTGGGCTCGCGCTTATTAACGAAGGATTCAATTATTCGCCCGACAATTTCAACCACTTGCCATTTTTTTTCAAAAACATTTCCTTCTGGCGATTGCTGCGAAAGGTAATCTCGATAGCCCGACTCACGCACTAAAAAAAGAAATCTTTCAGAAATCGTTTTACCGGCACTTTCATCTTCTAATAATCTTTGCGGAAAAACCCATAACCACTTGTGTAATGCATCAATAGACTCACCGGTTTTATCAGGAACACCAGCCGCTTTCCATTTTTGACAGGAGGTCATAAAATCACAATTATTTTTTTCAGCATAATCAGTTAATTTATCAAGAGTCGTTTCTCCTATACCGCGTGGTGGAGTATTAATAATGCGTCTCAAACTGACTTCGTCGGGCCAAATTGATTGCTTGATGTAAGACAGCCAGTCTTTGGCCTCTTTGCGATCAAAGATCGAAGTTCCACCAGAAATAGCATAAGGAATTTGTGCTCTTCTGAAGGCCGATTCAATAAAACCACCCTGAGTATTAGAACGATACAAAATCGCGATATTTGCAAATTGGTAATTTTGCGCTCTAAAATTTTGTATCTCACGAACTACAAAATCGGCTTCTTCATCTTCATTTTCTAAAACAAAAACTTCAGGTTTTTCGTCTGATTTATCAAACTTTGTTGATTTTAAAATTTTTCCATGGCGTTTAGAATTTTTAGAAATAACCGCGTTGCCTAAATCCAGAATACTTGAAACTGACCTATAGTTTTTTTCAAGTTTAACAACGGCACATTTATCGAAGTTATGAGGGAAATTTAAAATATTACTGATTTCAGCTCCACGCCAACCGTAAATCGACTGATCATCATCACCCACCACTGTTAAATTTTTATGAGTCGCAGATAAGGCTTCAATTAGTTTCATCTGCTCTAAATTAGTGTCCTGAAATTCATCGACCATAATCTGCGAGAAATGCTTTTGCACTCCGGCCAAAACTTCAGGATAATTTTTAAAAAGCCTCAGCGGTTCTAATAATAAGCCTTCGAAATCGGTAACACCTAAAGTTTTTAATTTCTTTTCGTATTTGGGTGCTAAAACCTCTGCT
>ERZ1292633.4965-Hain-H41-02um-R1-4965-length-12156-cov-5_pt1 | contig 12156 bp, 14 predicted proteins | sample MGYA00564406_ERZ1292633 | MGnify/ENA primary metagenome ERZ1292633 (study PRJEB36523, sample SAMEA6512639) | groundwater metagenome | collected 2019-01-08 | study: AquaDiva: Metagenomics assemblies of 32 groundwater samples
TGAAAAATCTTTTAAAGTTTCTTTGAGTATTGGGATTAAATTTCTGTCCAGTTCGATGCTTGTTACTTTTCCGGCTTTGATTGCCAGCTCTTGAGTTAGCGTTCCAAGTCCCGGGCCTATTTCAATTATGTGGTCGTTTTTTGAAATCTCCGCGGTGTCGGTCATTATTGTGAGAATTTGGCTGTTCAACAAAAAATTTTGGCCAAAAAATTTTTTTGCGTGCAGACCAAATTTATTCAGCAGGCTTTTTATAATATTCAAGTTTGTCAGTTCCATTCCAAGTAATTTTTAACAGTTTAAGTTGGCTTGTTTTTCCGCTTATGATTTCTATGTTTTGTTTTGGGAGGGAGAATTCCTTGCTTAAAAATTTTATGAGTTCCTTGTTGGCTTTCCCTTTTTCCGGCGGGGCTTTGATGCGGATTTTTATTGTTTGGCCGTCTTCATCTTCAATTATTTCAGATATGCAGGTTTTTTCCGCCTTTGGAATTACTTTTATTCTTAGATATCTATCTTTTGGGATTTTTGGCGGAATTTTTTTATTCATTTACGTTTTTCACTAAAAATTTTCTTATCTCTTCGAAAATCAATATTGTGATTGCGGGAATGAGGATTATTTGCCATTCGATTCCCGATAAGGATTCCAACTTCAAGAAAGCTTTTATTGCCGTGAATTGGGTTAGCGAATAGGCGATTAGTATGACCACGATCATTGTCATTAAGAGGTAAATATTTGAGAGTGGATTGGTTTTTAGAGAAGATTTTCCGCCGCTTCTAATATTGAATGCGTTGATTATTTGGATAAAGCAGAAGAGCAAAAATGTTATTGTGGATGATTTTAGGAACGCTGTGCTGTTTAAGGAAAGCGTTTCGCCCGGATACCAGCCAAAGCGTATTAAATTCCATATATAGACAGCCGAGAGAATTAAGCCTATGCAAATCCCGTTGCTTAGCAAATGTATGTAGGTTTTTGTTGTGATTTTTTCGTCGTCGCCCGTTTTTATTTTTTCTTTTCTTAGCGCCAGTTCGATGATGATGTTTATTGCGATGTCTATTGTAAGGATAAGGCCAATGGAAAGCGGTAGAGGCGCTGACAGTACAAGGGCGACAATAAGAAGGATTATTTCCGCGATTTTACATGAGAGCGCGTGGAACAGAAGTTTATTATTGTTGGAGATGATTTGGCGGCTTTTTTTTATGTCTTCAATCAAATCTTTTGGAGTGGAATTTTTTTTGGAAATTACCGCTACGGTTTCTTTATTTTCATTCAATGCTTCTATGATTCGTTTTCTGTCGCGACTTTTTAGTTCCGAAAAAACATAATCTTTTTCTTTGTTCGAAAGCATTTTTATAAGTTTTTGATCGCTTATGTCTTCCAAATCTTTTCCTCGGATGGATTCGAAGTATTGGGGGTTGATGATTTTTAAGTCTGTTGCAGCGGCGATTGCGTATCTGTCTTTAACAGCTGTCGTTATGTAAATTTTTATATTATTTTTTTTGATGGTTTCTATGACAGGAATTAAGTTTGTGTTTATTTCGTCACTCATGCCTATGAAGCCTATTAAGACAAGGTCGTTTTCTACGAAATTTTCGTTGTATGTTTTTAATCTTTTTAGAGGGAGGCCTTTGTATGCGGATGCCAGTATTTTTTGACCTTGTTTGTTTAATTTCTCAAATTTTTTCCTTAATTTTCTGCGGAGCGCCGGGGTTATGTCTATTTTTTTGTTATCAATTAACAAGCGTGTGCATTTTTCAAGTATGTTTTTAGGGTTTCCTTTTGTGAATGCAAAAATTTCCTGTGAATTTTTATCTAAAGCCACCACCGTGGATAGTTTTTTTTCTTCATTTGAGGGGAGATTGGCAATTATTTCGTAGTCAGCTTTTATTTGGAAATCGCTTATTTCGCAATTTCTGAAAAAGGATAAAACTATGTCTTCGAGAGGTTTTGTTTTGTGGTAGCGGCATAGCGCTATCGTGGTCGCAATCAGTTTTATGGAGTCTATTTGTCCGAGATGTTTTTTTTCTATGCGTGAAATTTCTTTTGTTTCGTCGTTTTCTATGTGCGCCAGTGCGCTTGATGTGTCGATGATCACTTTACATCCGCCAAAAACAATTGTTTTTACAGTGTTTATGTTGTTTGTAAGAATTCCTGTTACTCCTGTACAAATCGCAGACGTGTTTGCAAGGCGCGGATTTAATCTTCCAAAAACTTTCGTTATGGCATTTATAGCTATTAAGCTTATAGGAGTTGCCGACAAGATTACTATGCCTAGTTGTGCAGTAAATGAACTTTCCATTTTTCGATTTCTTTATGGTTTCCCGAAAGCAAAACTTTTGGGACTTTCATCCCTTTAAAAACTTCGGGTCTTGTGTATACGGGATATTCCTTTTTTCGTTTTAGTGCTTTTGAAAAGGAGTCGTTTATGTGCGAACTTTCTTTGCCAATTACTCCGGGGAGTAGCCTTGATATCGCGTCCACCAGAATCATTGCCGGCAGTTCGCCGCCTGTTACTACGTATTTTCCGATTGATATTTCTTCATCGGCAAATTTTTCTACTACGCGTTGATCTATGCCTTCGTAGCGACCGCATATTAAAATTAGCCCTTTGTTTTTGTTTTTTTCATATTTTTTTGCGAGGCGTTCGGCTTTTATTTGTGTGAAAATTTCCCCGCTTGGGCTTAGGAAGACAACACAGCCTTTGTTTAGTTTTTTTACGTGTGTAATTGCGTCGTATAGCGGTTGAGGAGTCATAACCATGCCTGCTCCTCCGCCAAACGGAATATCATCCACTTTTTTATGTTTATCACGAGAAAATTTTCTTATGTCGTGTATGCAGATTTTTATGAGTTTATTTTTTTGTGCGCGCTTAATTATACTTTCGTTGAAATATGAATTGAAGGATGATGGAAAAATTGTAAGTATGTCGAATCGCATGATTACAGCCTATTTCACAAAAAGTTTTTTAGCAAGAGTTTCGAGATAAGGCACCAAAAGAGTTGTGCAGGCGCCTAATCCTATTATTAGCCATTCCATGGGGGATAGGGCTGTTGTTTTGAAGATGTCTTGCATGAACGGAGTATAAATTACCATAAGCTGTAGGATGAAGGAAATGGCGACCGCCATAAGAAGATATTTGTTTGAACCGATGGAAGATAATTTGAATTTTTTTGTTTCTTTGCAGATGAAGGCGAAAAATATTTCGAATAAGACTATTTGTGTGAATACCATTGTTCTTGCGTGGGAGTTTATATCTAAGTCGTATGAATCTATCGAGAGAGCTTTGTCTATGCCTAATCCGTAAATATAAATTGCGAAATTAACAATTATTTGTATTATCAGAACAATTATTATAGAGCTTGAAAATTTCAAAAGAATATTTTCGTTTTTCGGATGAGGTTTATCCTGCATGATGTTTTTATCCGCCGGTGAGCGACCTAGTGCAAGCGCCGGCAAGGCGTCTGTTGCTATGTTTACCCACAAAATTTGCAAGGGCAATAATGGGAGCGGAAAGCCGGCGACGGTGATAATGCCCACTATCAGGATATCGTCGAAATTTGTTGAAAGCATATATTTTACGAAAGACAGAATATTTTGATATATGCGTCTTCCTTCTTTTATTGTGTTTACTATCGTTACGAAGTTGTCGTCTTTTAAGACGATGTCCGCTACTTCTTTTGTGGCGTCGGTGCCTTTTATGCCCATCGCAATCCCCACGTCGGCATGTTTGAGGGCGGGGGCATCGTTTATTCCGTCACCCGTTACCGCCACTATTTCTCCTTCTCGTTTGAGTAAATCAACGATTCTGTATTTATGTTGGGGTTTTGTTCTGGCGAATATGTCCGTTTCATAGATGATTTTTTTAAGCTCCGAATCGCTAAGCAGATCTATTTCATCGCCAGTAATGACTTTTGAGTTTTCCAGACCGATTTTTTCTGCGATAGCCATGGCTGTAATTGGATTGTCGCCTGTAATTATTTTTATTTTTATGCCGGCATTTTTCGCAATTTCTATGGAGGATTTTACGGCTTCTCTTGGAGGATCTATCATCCCAACCATCCCAACAAAAATTAAGTCGCTTTCATCAAAATCGTTTATATATTTTTTATAAGCGAATGCAAGAACTCTTAATGCTTTTTTTGAATATTCTTCCGCGGATTCTTTTATTTTGTTTTTGTGAGAGGTTCCAAGTTTTTCGATTTTTCCGTTTAACAAAATGTGACTGCATCTTTTTAAAATTTCTTCGTATGCGCCTTTTGCCATTATTTCTTTGTGATCTTTTATTTCGTGCAAACTGCTCATCATTTTTCTTTCCGATGTGAAAGTATTTTCATCCAAATCTTTATATTGTTTGATGAATCGCGCTTTTCTTGTGAGTATTTTTAGGGCGATTTCCGTTGGATCGCCAATAATATTTTTTCCTATAAATGAGTTGTTGCAGTTTTCACATATCTCTAAGAGTTTTTTTTGTTCCGGCGTTTCGAGTTTTATTTCTTCATCGAATAAATATCCCACTCCCGGGATTTTAACTTCTTTAAATCCGGCATTTACTACCGTTACTGTCATTTCATTCATTGTCAGGGTGCCTGTTTTGTCCGAGCAAATTACTGTTGTCGCTCCAAGTGTCTCTATGGCGTTCATTTTGCGTACTATTGCTTGTTCTTTTGCCAATATTTGAATTCCGAGCGCCAGTGTGAGTGTTACGATTATCGGAAGACCTTCGGGGATTGCCGATACGCCCATGGCAACAGATGTCATGAGCATGTTTAATATAGGAATTCCGCGCAGGTTTCCCAATATGAATAATATTGAAATAAGTATTAGGACGACTATCCCGATTTTTTTACTTAATGCATCTATTTGAATTGCGAGAGGGGAGCGGTCGCGTTCTTCTTTTGCAACCAAGTTTACGATTTTGCCGAATTCCGTTTTTGATCCCGTGGATATAACTTTTCCGATTGTACGTCCTGCAGTTACCAATGTTCCCTTGAATAAAAGGCCTTGTTTCCCTTTTGCTTTTTTTTTGTTTACCGAAAGACTTTCCCCTGTTAAAACGGATTCATCCACTCTTAATGAAAAGGCTTCCATTATTTCTATGTCTGCGGGTATTTTTTCCCCTTCCTGCAGAACGACTATATCGTTTGGAACAAGTTCCCTGGCTTCAATTTGTAATTCTTGACTGTCTCTTATGACCGTCACTATTGGTACTACCATTTTTTTAAGCGCGTTTACAGCATTTTCCGCTTTATATTCCTGAACAAAGCCTATTATTGCGTTAATAATGACTATGGCGAATATAGCGAGACCGTCAGTGGTTTCTTTTAAGAAGATGGAGACGCTTCCGGCTATTATTAGAATGATTATTAGAAAAGAGGAAAATTGGGACAATAAAATGCGCAAAACAGTGTAGTCCTTTTTTGTCGGGATTTCGTTATAGCCGTATTTAAGCAGGTTTTGGCGTGCTTGCGCGGAAGAAAGTCCTGTTTCAAAGTAATTGGCTTTGAGTGCTGTCATTTAAGAATAAGGTAGAAAGTTGCTTTACCTCTTACTGAACTGAGGTGCTCTTCTGGCACGTTTTAAGCCGAATTTCTTGCGTTCTTTTATTCTTGAGTCACGTGTAAGAAGACCGGCTTTTTTTAAGGTTGGTCTGTTTAACGGATCAACTTGCGTTAAGGCTTTTGCTATTGCGTGTCTTAGGGCTTCAGCCTGTGAAGTAATCCCGCCACCATAAATTTGTGCCACTATGTTGAATTTTTGTAAATTTCCGGTGAGTGTTAAAGGTGATTTTATGATTCCATGAAGTGTTTTTACGGTGAAATAATTTGTTATCGGTCTTTCGTTTATAGTTATTTCTCCCGTACCTTTTAACAGTTTTACTTTTGCAATTGCGGTTTTTCGTTTCCCACATCCATAGTAATATTTCCCTTTTGACGGACTTGGTTCCGTTTTAGGCTCTTCTTCAATTTCAATTTTTTTAGTTTTTTCTTTAGTAGGCATTGTTTTATTGTTATATGTCTAGGAAAATTGGGTTTTGGGCTTCATGCGGATGTTTGTCTCCTTCGTAAAGTTTTAAGTTGGTCATGAAAACTTTTCTTAGTTTGTTTTTTGGAAGCATTCCAAACACTGCCAATTTAACCAATTGAGTTGATTTTCTGGATAATAATTCTTTTGCCGGCAATTGTTTTAAGGCTCCCGGGTATCCGGAGTGGGTGGAATAAAGTTTATCTGTCCATTTTTTACCAGTAAGATGAATTTTTTCCGCATTTATTACGATTACGCCGTCTCCACAAGCCATATGAGGCGCAAAGTTTGGATTGTTTTTGCCTCTAAGTCTTGCGGCTATTTTTGCAGCCATACGACCTAAAGTTTTATCTTTAGCATCCACTAAGTACCATTTAATTTCTGGTTTTTTCGTTGCTGGTTTCTTTGTATTCATATAACGTTAAGTTAGTTCAATTTGTACTACAGGGGCGTTATCTCCAGCTCTGTATCCCAGCTTTGTTATTCTTGTGTAGCCGGAATTTTTATCTTTATATCTCTCAACTAAAACCTCTAAAATTTTTCGTGAACTGTTTTCATGTTGAAGCAATCTTTCCAATTCTCTTATAGCGTGGACTTTGTCTTTATTTTTTCCTATTGATATCAATTTTTCTACGAATGGCTGTACGGCTTTTGCCTTTGCCGCCGTTGTCTTTATTTTTTCGTAAACGATTATAGACATTGCTAAATTTCGTATGATTGCACCTAATTCAATTTTAGGAACTCCTAGTTGTATTTTCTTTACTCTGTGTCTCATTTGTATATTGTTGTGGCCTGGTGGCCACGTTATTGTTTTAGCCTTCGCTTCGCTCCGGCCTGGTTATGAAACTTATTCTTCCGTTAAAGTTAAACCTTTTTTATCCAATGCCGCCGTGACTTCGGTTAATGCTTTTTTCCCAAATCCTCTCAGGTTTGATAACTTGCTTTCTGTGCATCTCGATAACTGTTCAATTGATCCTATGCCTCCGTTTATAAGCGCGTTTAGTGTTCTTGGTGAGAATCCAAGAATTTCAATCGGAGTGTAGGATTCCTGAGCAGGTTTGCTTAATTGCTGTTGTTGTTCTTTTTCTAAAATAGTTTTGATGTCGGACATGTAGTCGGCTTCAATCATTATATTTTCCGTGTTGAATAAATTGAAATATGATTGAAGAATATTGGATGCAAATTTTAACGCGTCTTCCGGGGTGATTGCACCGTTTGTCTTTATTTCGAAAGTTAACTTGTCCAGATTTGTCATTTGTCCCACACGAGTCGCCTCTACATCGTAGCGAACTTTTTCAACAGGGGAGTAAAGTGCATCTAAAAGTATGATCTTTGGATCTGTTTCGTCCTTTTGTCTCAATTGTGCAGGGATGTAGCCTACGCCTTTTTCTATGCGTAGTTCCATCTTTAAATGAGTTCCTTTTTCAATTGTGCAGATGTGTTGGTCTTTGTTTATAACTTCCACATCCGATGGGCAGTCGATGTCTTTTCCTGTGACTTCTCCCGCCTTGTTTACGTTCAATGTTATGACTGAAGGTTCTTTCGTCGTTTTCCTGATATTAAGCAGTTTAAGATTCAGAGTGATATCAAGAACACTTTCTTTTACACCTTTTACCGCAGAATATTCATGATTAATCCCCTCAATTTTTATTCCCGTAACACATGCGCCCGGAAGTGAAGACAGAAGTACTCTTCTTAACGCATTCCCAAGGGTTACACCATAGCCTGTTGGCAACGGGCTTAAAGTGAAGACTACATGGTTATCCCCAATCGTCTCGGTTTTGATTTTAGGGATACCTATTTCTTCTTGGATTTGATGCATCTTAAGCAATTGTTAGTTTATAATAAAGAACTATAATTGTTTTGAGTAAAACTCTGTAATTAGGTGGTGCTCGATGATTTGCTCGATATCGTCTTTATCGGGAATTCCCGTTACTTCGCATTTTAGTGATGATGGATCGGATTTAAGCCATTTTGGCGCTTTGTATTTTGCTTTTTTCGCTTCATCAAATAATTTTGAGGCTTTATGTTTCTCTTTTATTTCGAATTTGTCTCCGACGCGGATTTGAATTGATGGGATGGTTGCTTTTTTGTCGTTAAGTTTGACCAGTCCATGGTTTACCATTTGTCTTGCCTGAGGTCTTGTAGATGCAAATCCCGCTCTAAATACTGCGTTGTCTAACCTTTGTTCAAGTAGGCGTAAAAATTGGAAACCTGTTATTTCGCTGCTTTTGCTTGCTGCTTTGAAGTAATTTTTAGATTGTCTCTCTGTGATCCCATATAAGAATCTGGCTTTTTGTTTTTCTCTTAATTGTTTGTTGAATTCCGACAGTTGGGTAAAGTGTTTTTGTCCATGCATGCCCGGTTTGTAATTTTTCTTATTGAAAGATTTGCTTTTACTTCCCGGATTAGGAAATAAGATTACGCCGAGTCTTCTGGATACCCTAGTTATTGGACGAGTATATCGTGACATGAATGTGTTTTAAATGATGTTAATGTTAAACTCTTCGTGCCTTTTTGGCCCTGCATCCGTTGTGCGGGATTGGTGTTGTATCTGTTATTGAAACTATGTCCAATCCTTTTGCACTCAATCCTCTAATTGATTGTTCTCGGCCGCTTCCCACTCCTTTTATGTATACATGAACTCTTTGCAATCCAAATACTTTTTCTTTTTCCGCTGCGTTCTCCGCGGAAACTTGCGCTGCGTAAGGTGTTGCTTTACGAGCTCCTTTGAATCCGCTTGAGCCTGCGCTTCCCCACGCAACAACATCTCCATTTGGTTCTGTTATTGTAACAATCGTGTTGTTATATGAAGCTTGGACGTAGACGTTGCCAGCTTCCATAAGCCTTCTTTTTGCTTTTTTTGTTGTTTTCTTTACCTCCTTTTTCGAGTCCTTTGTCTCTTCTTCTTTCTCTTTCTGTTGTTTTTCTTGTTTTTTTACTTCTTCCGCCATTTTTTTAGTGTTAATGATTGGCTGTTATTGTTTGATTACTTTTACTTGGCAACAATTTTCTTGTTTGCAACTGTCTTTCTTCTTCCTTTTCTTGTTCTGCAATTGCATTGTGTGCGCTGACCTCTTACCGGAAGACCTTTTTTGTGTCTTATCCCCCTATAGCATCCGATTTCCTGCAATCTTTTGATGTCCATTGCAGTTCTTCTTCTAAGGTCGCCTTCGGTTGGAAGTCTGTCTATAATTTCGCGTAGTCGTATTACTTCGGGCTCGGATAATTCCTGAACCTTTTTATCCTTATTTACATTCGCTTCTTTTATAATTTTTGCGCTTAATTTGCGACCAATTCCGTGGATTGCCGTTAACCCCGCTTCTATACGTTTTTCTTTTGGTAGATTTATTCCTGAGATACGAGCCATTTTTGATTAATTAAATACTAGTTAAGCTTAAACTTGATTGTAGTCAAAGTTTAATTTGGTTATCCTTGTCTTTGTTTATGTCGTTTGTTTTCACAAATGACACGAATAACTCGGTTGCGCCTTATAATTTGGCACTTCTGACAAATTTTTTTAACTGATGCTCTTACTTTCATTGTGGTTTTCCGCTAGATCTATATGTTATGCGACCCTTGGTAAGGTCATATGTGCTTAATTCTACCGTGACCTGGTCACCAGGTAGGATTTTGATAAAGTGCATTCGCATTTTCCCTGCTAAGTGAGCCTTTACTATTGTTCCATTATCGAGGGCAACTTTGAATTCTGTGCCCGGTAATGCTTCAGTTACTTTCCCTTGGACTTGTATAGTGTCCTCTTTTCCCATATGAATGCCGTTTTTAGCAAATTTGGACGAAAAAAGCTTTTGGATATTACATTATAAATCTATCTTATGCAAGAGATTTTTTTGATTAGTCAAAATTATAATTCCGTAAGCACTTCGTTGCCATTTTCTGTGATTAAAAAGGTGTTTTCCACCTGAACTGCATCTGAATTATCTGTTGTTATAAGTGTCCATTTGTCGGAAGATAAGCGCATTTTACCTGTACCTGCTGCAAAAATTGGTTCTATAGCGAGTGTCATTCCCGGTTTTAAGATTGGACCGGGTGTTCCATCCCAATAGTTTAATATTATAGGTTCTTCATGTAGTCGATGTCCTATTCCGTGTCCCGTTAAATCTTTGACTATGTGGAATCCTGCATCTTCCACTATTTTTTGAATTGTTTTGCCTATTTCGTTGAGATGTAAACCCGGCTTTAAGATGTCTGTTATTTTATTTAATGCTTCGTATGCCGTTTTGATTAGTCGGTTACGTTTATTGTTTAAAGATTTCCCTACAGGCGGCGCCGAAGGCGCTGCTAATAAATAACTGTCCCGCCTTGGCGGGACACCTATAATCATTGATCTTGCCGCATCGGTGTACATTCCTTCATAAATTACCCCACAATCTATTGTCAAAAGGTCTCCTTCCTGCATAATTTCATCTTTTTTTGGGATTCCGTGGACTATGACTTTGTTTAGGCATGTACAAAGTGTTGCCGGAAATCCTCTATAGCCTTTAAATGCGGGAATAGCGTTGTTCTTTCTTATTAAGTTTTCCGCGAATGTATCCAATTCAAGTGTGGACATTCCGGGTTTGGCAAAACGGCAACTTTCTTCCAAAGCTTCCGCGAGAATTTTCCCGCTTATTTTCATTGCGCGTATTTCTTCCTCAGTTTTAATTTGAATCGGCATGTGGGGGGATTATACCATCCAATGCTTTAAAGGCTAAAATTTCAACTTCTTTAATCGTTGGTTCCCCGTCAATTCTAATTAAATTGTCCTTGTAGATATTTATTGCCGGAATTGTTTCTTTTTCAAAAGCTTCCAACCGTGTTTTTATCGCTTCCGGATTATCGTCGGCACGGGTTACAAGTTCTCCTCCACATTCGCATAAACTGTTTGTATATGTTGTTGGATATACGTTTTTGCAGGATTTACAGACTCTACGGGTAGCCAGGCGTTTGAAAGCGGTTTCTTTTTTTATATCTATGAGTATTGCCCTGTAAGTTCGATTATGTTTTTTAAGAAGTTCATTTAAAGATTCTGCCTGTTCCACTTTCCTTGGGATTCCATCAAAAAGTACTGCAGTATTTTTCGGAAGTTTATTCATAAAATCTTCCACTATCTCCATAACAACTTCGTTTGGAACCAAATGACCGGCTTCGATAATGGATTTTACCTTGCGTCCAAGTTCCGAATCTTCTTGAGCTAATGCGCGCAAAGCTCCGCCTGTTTCAAATATTCTCATCCCATATCTTTCGGCGGCGGATTTGCCTAATGTGCCCTTTCCTGCTCCCTGCATGCCAAAGAAAATCAAATCCATGTGGTGTTTGGGCTAGGTATTTTAGTAAAATTTACCGTAATCGTGCATTTGAAGTTGGGCGTTTGTTTGTCGGATTAAATCCAAAACCACTCCAACTATAATTATTATTCCGGCTCCGGATATAAGAAGTGATACTGTCCCAATGCCGGTTGATTTGAAAAGATATTGTATAAGGATCGGAAGAACCGCTATAAGGCCTAAAAATGTTGCTCCGAAAAATGTGAGTCTGCCGGAAGTTAGTCTTAGGTAGTCAGCGGTTTGTACTCCCGGACGGATTCCCGGAATATATCCACCTCTTTTTTGTATATTTTCGGCCACTTGTTCCGGATTAAATGTGATTGAAACGTAAAAGAATGTGAAAGCTATTACTAAAAGGAAATAAGCCACCAGGTAAAGCATTGTATTCGGTTGGAACAATGTTGTTAATGAGGCTCCAAATGTTCGCAGCCATGGAGAACTTGCGTTTACCAAAAACTGTCCGATTATTCCCGGGAAGCTTACAAGTGCTACCGCAAAGATGATCGGGATCATTCCCGCCTGATTTATTCTTATAGGAAGAGAAGCTTGATCGCTTTTTGCCCTGATTCCTCTTCCCGCGTATGTAATTGGAATAAGTCTTGCGGCTTCCGTAACCAGAATGACAATGGTTGTTAAAATTATTGTTAAAAGTGTTACAACTACAAACGGTATAATTTTGCTCTCGTCTCCTTGTGCCAAAAATAGATTTTGACCCACCATTTGAGGAATGCTTGAAATTATTCCCGCAAAAATAAGAAGTGAAATCCCGTTTCCTATGCCGTTTTCGCTTATTTGTTCGCCCAGCCATACCAG
>ERZ1292633.1580-Hain-H41-02um-R1-1580-length-24440-cov-7_pt2 | contig 12155 bp, 11 predicted proteins | sample MGYA00564406_ERZ1292633 | MGnify/ENA primary metagenome ERZ1292633 (study PRJEB36523, sample SAMEA6512639) | groundwater metagenome | collected 2019-01-08 | study: AquaDiva: Metagenomics assemblies of 32 groundwater samples
AAGCCAAATTCCAGAGAAACTAGGGTCGTCAGCCAACTCGACGACCACACTTTTGTGATTGCCCTCCATGCCCAGGCCAAGGAGGGAGAGGCGAATGAAGAACTCGTTGCTTTTCTCTCGAAAAAGCTAAAAATAGCCAAAATTTTTATCAATCTAAAACGCGGCCATAACAGTCGAATCAAACACCTTGAAATTCCTGATGGTTCTCCTGTAGGGTCAATATTGTAACCAACAGGAGGATGAGTGATCAGCTACGAATCGTTGTCTCCCGTCAGATGCCGGATCGTTCCGGAGTTGCCTCTCGACATCGTCGGGGGCATCGACGCCTACCTGCGCCGCGAGGGTCCGGCCAGCCCGTACCACCAGCGACGCATGGAAGACGCCGCGCTCGAGGTCTGGAGCCAGGGTCAGACCGACCACGACCTGATCCTTGGCTGGGCCATTGTCTCCGAGGCCTTCGAAGAGTGGCTCAACATCGAGCAGCTCCAACCAGACCAGGTGTTCTCCGCAGACACGATCAGAGAGACCCGCCGGCGCTTCGCATGGTTCACGGGTGACGCCGCCCGCTACCTGCAACGCCAGCGTGGTGACAGCTTCATTCGCACCACTATCCGGCGCTTGTTGCGAGCAGTCGGTGTGAAGACCTCACCACCCCGCACCCTCCGCTACTTCTACGACCCCCTCCACGCCTACGTCCAACAGTACCTCGACGACCGCGACCCCTCGCGCCGCCGTCAGATCGGGATCAACCCGCGCGCATAGCGGCAACAACGCGAGCACAGAGTTCACGGACACCATAACGGCTCCGTCGCCCCGTCTGCACTTCACGTGCCGGCGGGGTTGCTCTTTTATCGAGTCTCAATAGCGATTTGTCGTCGCAACTCGGCCGTAACGTCTTCAGTTTTCAAAGCCTCAACATCAATCACAATCGCTTGAGGTCGTCTTATCTTCAAATCCTTAATCTCATACCAAAAACGCTCGCACTTTTCGGGAGTAAACAAACTACCAGGTCGATAACCGCGCACTTCGGCTCGACGCATGACCTCTTCTTTACTAGCCCACAAAATAAATTCGTAAACATCGGCACCGCAAGATCTTCCGATCGCCAACAAACGATCGATCACTCCATCATCAAACAGCATCTTATCGACGATAACATCGTGACCAGCTTTCAAGGCCGTATCAGCGATGTTTAGGGCAATCGCGATCGACAGCCTCCAACTTTCCTCGTGTTTGTCGCGATACTCACTAATAAATCGTCGCTGGGCATCAATATCTAAATGAAACGCCATCGGCATCTGGGCGTGAAGCAATACCGCCGCAGAGCTTTTGCCAACTCCGCACGGACCGTTAATGATGATGAGCTTCATAAGCAACCGGTTACTCTCTACGGCTCATCAACTCCACCTGCAGAAAAAGGATTACAGCGCAGGATCCGCCAAGCGCCCTTTGCGTAGCCCTTCATCACGCCGTCCTTCAGCACCGAACGGCGGCAATATTCCGAACAGCTCGGGTAAAACTGACAATAACCGTCGGGATACAAAACTTTAAGTGGACCGTGATCAAAAGACAGCGTGTACTGATAGGCCACGATGGGGAAGGTCGCAGCGGTACGAACGCTATGTTTGAGCGTTGAGTAGGCCGGACTTTTTGAAAACTTTTGTAAGGCGTTCTCGTTTTTGCTCATAATCAAGTGTGAGCGCTGGCTTCGAAACCAGAATTACCATGTCGTAACCAGTCTTTAAAGAGGGGAGCAGGAGACGGACGATCTCACGGTACTGTCGTTTCACACGATTTCGGTCAGTGGCATTCTTACTGACCTTGATGCCGACCACGACGGTGACGCGACTGTCCGGCTTCTCGTTGGCAACGTACTTCAAACCAGCCGCAGCATCAAACACGCTCTTTTTTGATTTAAGAGCTCGTTCGATGTCTTTGTCGTTACGCAAACGGTTCTTATCGGCAAACATACAGTCATTGTACTGCAAACAATAAACCCTGGCTTGAGCCAGGATTTATTGGTTTCTAGCGAGGACGGGCGGTTAGCGTCAGACGCTTGCGACCCTTAGCACGACGACGCTTTAAGACGGCACGGCCATCCTTCGTCTTCATGCGTTGGCGGAAGCCTTGAACCTTGGCGCGTCGGCGCTTTTTTGGTTGATATGTGCGCTTAGGCATAGAAAAGTGGTGAGAGCATAAGGCTCCCATTGAAAAATGTCAAATTATAGCTAGGTTTCTCCTGCACGAGGTGATCGAAGCATCAAGCCCCGCCACTCTCGATCGCTTCCGGAGGGTAAGCCCAGCCCATCTCACTCCTGGTAACGACGAATGCAACGCATCTATTAAACCATTTTTTTAACCCGTGTTTTCGGCCCGAATGTGCATAACTCGGCTTCTTATCCCCAGATAATGACCACTTATCCACACTTCCATCCACCGTTCATCAACTGAAACCCATTTGTGACCTGTGGACAAATTGGTTATGATGTGGCAAATCGTCTATGCCGAACTTTGTTGTCGGCACACCCAGGTGGTTTTGTCTCTACGCCTCTCACTATGAACACTCACGAACTTTGGGAAGCGGTACTTGGGCAGCTTGAGCTCAAAATGAGCAAGGCTCATTTCACAACTTGGTTCCGCAATACCTTCGTAAGTGATTATAGAAATGGCGAAATCATCGTTGCTGTCCCGAATTCATTGGCTCAATCGTGGTTAGAGAAAAAATACTTCCGGGATATTGTCGAAGCCGTTCAGAACATTACCAATCAACCAGTGCGCGGTCTCACCTGCCGAGTGGAGACCAAACTGGCCAGCCCTCAGCCGCTTGTACTCGAAAATCAACGTTCCGCCACCACCACAACGCCTGAAGATTACGGCTTCGTACAAACTGGCTCGCCCGAAATGGCGCCGCCATCGGGAAATATCACCATTAACCCCTCTTACACTTTCCAAACCTTCGTGGTCGGCAAGCAAAACGAGCTCGCCCACGCCGCCGCGCAGGCCGTGGCCGCTCAGCCAGGAGGCACCTACAATCCGCTCTTCATCTACGGTGGCGTCGGACTGGGCAAAACCCACCTTTTACACGCCATCGCCAACGAAATCCGCCGCCGCTGGTCGTCCGCCCGCATCATGTACGTCACCTGTGAACACTTCACCAACGACTTTATTCACTCAGTTCGAGCAGGCAAGGGCAAGGAATTCAAGGATCGTTATCGCAATGTCGACCTCTTGTTAATCGATGATATTCAATTTATTACCGGCAAAGAGGGGACTCAGGAGGAGTTTTTCCATACTTTCAACACCCTTCACCAAGAAAATCGCCAAATCGTCATCTCCTCAGACAGACCACCAAAATCAATTGCCGGCCTAGAAAAGCGCCTGCAGTCACGTTTAGAGTGGGGAATGTTGGTCGACGTTGGTACTCCAGACCTAGAAACCCGTATCGCCATTCTCCAAAAGAAGTGTCTGGAGCGTGGTTTCAATTTAAGCCGCGAAATCCTCCAGTACATCGCCTCGAGCATCTCTTCGAATGTGCGCGAACTCGAGGGTGCCCTCAACAAGATCTCGGCCGTTCACCAGTTCCGCAACATGGAGCCGACGCTTGAGAGCATCAAGCCAATTGTAGCTAGCTTTGAAGCCGAAAACATTAAGAAAACCGTCACTCCAAAGCAAGTCATCCAGGTGGTGTCTGAATATTTCGACATTAGCCTCGAGGAAGTTCTCGGCAAAAGTCGCGAAAAGCGCCTAGCCTTCCCGCGTCAGATCATCATGTACCTCTTACGTGAGGAGATGAAGAGTTCATACCCAACCATTGGCACCGAACTTGGCGGACGCGATCACACCACGGCCATGCACGCCCATACAAAAATCGCCGGACTGATCGATGGTGACGAAAAGCTCCAAAAAGATCTGGAACTCATCAAGCAACGCCTGTACGTCGGCTCGTAAGGGCAGGACACGGCCCTACTGGTGTACAAACTGGGCACAAACTGAGGGAAACCAGAGAATGTGGATCAACTGAGGACAGGTCCGTGGATACCCACAGGGACAACCCAGGGGATAAGCCGGGGGACGAGGCGGGGGCAAAAGCCCACTCAGACCCCCAAGACCGTTTTCCCCACAGCCACCTCGCAGCCAGACCCAGTATTCATCCACAGGCCACACAGCCGGTTGTCGAGTAAAATAGGCTCGTAACCAACCTATCCACACTGTCCACAGCCTTACTATAGTTACTTCTTAGAAATAAAAAATTAAAACTCCCGCCCCCTGTGAAACTCTCCTGTACGAAAGAGAACTTGCACCAAGGCCTGGCCGTCGTAGGCCACCTAAGCGCCAAGAACGCCAACCTACCCATTCTTAATAATGTTCTCTTAAGAGCTGACGTGGGCGGACTTCGCCTTACAGCCACGAACCTGGACCTAACGGTCACTTGTCAGGTGCGCGGCAAAGTTGATCAACCGGGCGAATACACGCTGCCTTCAAGACTTTTCTCTGACTACGTGGCGCTTTTACCAGACGAGCGGGTTGATCTCGACCTTCTCGACTCTTCGCTATCGGTTGTTTGTGGCGCCTCCAAGACAAAAATTAACGGTATGTCTTCTGGCGAGTTCCCCCTGGTTCCGCAGATTTCTGGTGGCACGAAGTTTATGATCCCAGTTTCGGCCCTTGAGATCGCCCTATCTCGTACATTATTTGCCGTAGCTACTAGCGAGGCTCGCCAGGTACTCACGGGTGTCTTTTTAAACTTCGTAGGCGAAACCAAGAGCGTCACGGTAGCCGCTACCGATAGCTATCGCCTTGGTGAGTGTGTGGTGACCTTGAAGGGGGAAGTGATGGGCGAGCGTCGGGTGATCATCCCCGCCCGTACCATGGCTGAGCTTCGTCGCATCATCGGCGTCCTCAAGGATAGCGCTGAAATGCCAGAAGAACTCGAGGTTGAACTCACTGACAACCAGGTCGCATTCCGTTATGGAAATGCCGAGCTTCTATCTAGAACACTCGACGGAGTTTATCCGCCGTATAAAGAGATTATCCCCAAGGCCACCAAGACCGAGATCGTGGTTAATAAGACGGCCTTTATCCAGGCCGTGAAGCGCACCAGCTTATTCTCAAAGGCGGGCCTGTTCGATGTTCGTCTCGAAGTCAAAGCCGGCGGCACCGAACTCCAACTTTCGGCTACAGACGCTGGTCGCGGTGAGAACTTGGTAGTTATGGACGCCGTTGTCACCGGGGAAGATAACGCCGTGACTTTAAACTATCGCTACCTCCTCGATGGCGTGAGCGCGATGAGCTCGGAGAAAGTGATCGTCAAGCTGATCGACGGCGTAAATCCTTGCGTCGTAGTTCCTCAAGAAGACGCCGGCCAACCCTACGTTTACATCGTCATGCCGATTCGACAGTAGATTTATACAGACACAAAAGACGAGCTTTTTGGCTCGTCTTTTGTTTTATGCGTCCGTACCCCGCGTCCTTAGAGGACAGGGGTCAGGGTCTCGTCTACTGGGAGACTGGGTGAGCTGGCGGGTTCCTTAACGTAGACGGTGATCGGTGGGGACTCGAGTGTGCTGCCGCCATTATCGGGGGTGGCGGAGGCGGTCAGGGCGTATTGAGCGGTGTTGGGCAGGGTCCAGACAATGGTGGTGATGGACTGCGGTGACGCGGTCTCACCAACGAGCGTTGACTCACCGGTCCAGAGATTTTGAGCCATCACCTTTAGGGTGGCGAGGTCACCTGAGTTGGGAACCTCGATGGCGATTGAGTAGGTGGTTACGGTTTTCTCGATAGTTTGCCCCTGGAAGGGATTGGTGATGCGGAAAGAGCCTTCAGAACCCGACTCGGTAACGTCGATTTGCACCGTGTCTTGGCTGGTATTGTCAACGTCGTCGTAAACTGCGGCAATGAGCGTATGTTCTCCGCTTGAGACCCAGGCCGGAAGAGTGATGGTGGCTCCGTCCCGATCGAAAGAGGTCACAATGAAGGTGCCGTCGATTGAGTAGTCGACGCGATTGAAGTCGCGCTTGGTATCGACATCAAGTTCCACTGTAAACGTTCGGCCCACATTTTGGTCTCTGTCAGGTTCATCGATCTCGATCGAGGGTTCATTTCTCTTGGTGTGCACGTCGTCCTCTTCGGTTGGCACCTCACAAGACTCAAGCTTTGGCTGGCCATTTTCATCCAGGGTACGGGTGAGGTAGCTTTGAATGCCGGCTTCCCACGGGGTGTAGTAGGCATCGGCTCGGGCCGGATCTTTTGGCGCCTCGCCGAGCGGGTTGGCGCGGTCGATGTAGGTCAAGATGGTGTGGTATTCGCCGCAGCTCTTTTCCTCACGGAAGCGTTCAGGGGTGTCTTCGGTGGCCAGTTTTCCCGAGATGGTATCAATGGTGACGGTGGTGGCAGGAATCTTACCGTCGAGAATCGGCTTACCGGTAGTGGCGATGTTGGCGGCTGGGAAGTTTTCAACGGGCGTTCCCTTGAGGGAGCGGTCCATGTATTCCTTCCAGATAGGTGCGGCCACGACCGAACCGTCGGCGCGGTTGTTCATGACTGTGCCCTTGGCGTTGCCGACCCAGACGCCGGTAGCGAGCGATGGAGTATAACCCACGGTCCAGGCATCTTTAAATTCGTTAGTGGTACCAGTTTTAGCGGCTGCTGGCCGGCCACTCAAGGTGAGGTAGTTGTTGTTGCCGAAAATGTAGGCACGCGCACCATTGTCGGACAAAACATTCGACATGGTGGCGGCTAGATTGCTGTTCATGGCCTGGGTGCCTGGATTTTCTTCAGCCTTCCACTCTTCGAGTATTTCACCCTTTGAATCATGCACGCTTATGATCGATACAACGTCGTGACGAACTCCGTTATTTGCAAAGGCGGCGAAGGCGGCGGTGTGCTCGATAGGCGTCACACGAACGCCGCCAAGAACCATCGATAATCCGACGTATTCTTCACGCAGTGTGGTGTAACCAAGACGCTCACCGAAGCTCAGAGCGTTTTCGATACCGGCCAGATAGAGAGTTTTGACGGCCGGAATGTTCAATGATCCTTGCAGCGCCTTACGCATTGTGACGTAACCGTTTTCACGACCATCGTAGTTATTCGGTTCGTAATTTCCGGTGGCCGTCGGGAAGGTGGTTTTCACATCCCAAAGCACCGTGTTGGGTGTGTAGCCGCGCTCAAAAGCGGCTGCGTACACCACCGGCTTGATGCTGGATCCTGGCTGGAGGGGGCGCAAGGTGACGTTCACCTGGCCATCGGCGTCATCGTTCCAGTAGTCTGGAGAGCCAACCATGGCGATCACCTGGCCCGTCTTTGGGTCAATCGAAACGAGACCGGCGTCGTTAAAGTTATAGGTGGCTCCTTTGGCTGTGACACCATTTGAAACAGCCTCTTCCGCGATCAGCTGCTTATCGTAGTCTAGGGTGGTGATGACCTTAAGGCCACCAGTCTCGGTGGTACGAGCGCCGTACTTTTCTTCGAGCTGTTCTTTTACCCAAAGTACAAAGTGAGGGGCCTGAATGTTGTGGAGAGCGATGATTACCGGGGTTTCTTGTGCCTTTGCACCATCAGCCTCTTCTTGAGTGATATAACCCTCTTCCACCATGCCATCCAAAATCCAATCACGCCGCGCTTTTAAGAGATCAGGATTGTTGAGGAAAGTTGATGGTCGGTTCGGCAGGGCTGCCAGGGTGGCTGCCTGGGCGAGGCTCACGTCGGTGACGGATGTGTTGAAATAGGACTGGGCAGCTGACTCAACGCCGTAGTTTGTGCCACCGTAGGGAATTTCGTTCAGATACATCTGGAGAATTTCGTCTTTCTCAAACTTTTTCTCAAGCGCGATAGCAATCATGATCTCTTTGATCTTGCGGGTAATGGTTTGTTCGTCGGTCAGGAAGGCTTTTTTGATAAATTGCTGGGTGATAGTTGAAGCGCCCTGTCCGGTTGGATCCAGATTGATGATATTCGATAATACCGCTCGGATGATTCCCTTGATGCTGATACCGCTGTGTTCGTAAAAATTGCGATCTTCAGCCGTAATCGTGGCGTGTTGTACCGACAGAGGAATATCACTGATGTTAACGAGTGTGCGCTTCTGATCCGGGGCGATTTCGTAAAGTAAATGTTCACCCGTGCGATCGTAAATCTTGGTTGATTGGGCAACTTCGCGATTCAAAATAGTGTCTGGGTCAGGCAGGCCTTGGGAGTACCAAGCAAACATGCTGAGGAGCAAAATGGCGCCGCCGAGGAAGACGGCCAGACATAGCAGGAGCAAGTTTTTGAGAAGAGACCCCTTTTTCAAGTGCTTCCAGCGCTGTTTAAGGCCGGGCAGATTGAAGTTGAAGTTTCTCACTCGTCGTCCCTGGGAATATCGATACATAGACCTCACAATGATACAGAATCTGGCTAAAAATCGCAAAAAACGGCCAATATCAGTTGACGTTGGGGTGAATTTAGCGTACACTCCTTTGCAAGATCTCGGAGGATTCCGAGATTTTTGTATTCTATGTTTAACCTCCTAGCTCAGGTGCCAGCGCTTGTTCGTCGCTCTCCCATTGAGAGCGCGATTATTGCTGTTCTCATTGTCGTCCTGAGTTACGTTATTGTACCGCTGACTGCGGGCGCTAAGGCTAAAGAGCCATCAGAAGATCGTTCTGTAGCTTTGGCTGTAGCCGCTATGCAGAACGAAACGGTGCCCTTTGGTCACTTACCGGTGTCTAAGGTTGGTGGTCCATTTTACGTGAAAGTTGTGACTGCTTCTGCTTATAATAGCATCGAGGCTCAAACTGATTCCACCCCGTTTATCACCGCTTCTGGCACAACTGTGCGACACGGTGTTATTGCGGCCAACTTTTTACCGATTGGCACGCAGGTGACCATCCCTGACTATTACGGCGATCAGATCTTCGTCGTTGAAGACCGGATGAATGCCCGTTATACCAACAATGTCGATATTTGGATGGAGAACATCGCTGACGCTAAGCGTTTTGGTCGTCGTTCTGTGAAAATCCACATCTATACCGGCCGCTAGTTTTTGGGTCGGTTGTGCTACTCTATACGCGAAGAGGTCTTGAAATGTAACGTTGAGTGTATGAAAAAGGTAATTTTGGCCCTGGGACTTTTGCTAGCAGTAGGCGGTGGCTGCGTGTCTTTAGGCAAACTGGGGGGTGATAAGGTAGTCGAGGGGGATTGGTCTTTAGCCTTCGATCTGCCAAGTGGTTGGTTCATGACTGCGCCTTATCAGTCGCCAAACACCGAAGCTGTTGTGCCGACTCAATCAGTTGAAAAGTTGGATAACGAAATTTATCTTCAGACTACCGACAAAGCTATTTTGACCGGCGGTGTTGGGGCCGAGGCCAGCGTACCAGCTGACTCCTACGTCACTCTGGAGGGTAACTCGCAGATTCGCGTCAGCCGTCTTGATCCCCGCCGCGTCGTGCCTTCAGAGGCCGAGGACATGGGCAACGGTTTTTCCAAGGTTAAGCTGTGTGATGATGGGGGAGAGTGTGAAATCTACGGTCACCACAACTACGATTATTATCTCGAAACTGAAGACGCCATTTACAAGTTTATCGTTTACGGCCAAGATATCAATCAAATCGAAGACATTATCAAATCAGCCGAAGTCGTCACCGCTACCGACGAGAGTGCCGAATAAACACTTCACACAGAATACAAAATCCGGGCCTGAGCCCGGATTTTGTATTCTTGGAGGCCACAGCCGGGATCGAACCGGCTCATAGAGGTTTTGCAGACCCCGGCGTTCCCACTTCGCCATGTGGCCTTACAAGAACGAGGCCAGATTAGCAGAAAACGAGGCTCGCGACAAGTGGTGAATGCTATACTTCGAAAGTTATGGAGGAACAGAAGGAGAAAAAACTCACCTGGCGCGCTTTTCGCGCCATTCTTGGCCCTTCGTTTGCAGGAACGTCGGGTTATTACCTCGTTTCCTTGTTTTTGATCATTGTCTCGGCCTTGGCTTTAGCGGCTGAGCCGGTTATTTATGGTCGCATTGTTGACGTGGTGATTGGCATTGTCCCTGGGGGTACGATGGATATTTTTAGGGCCATGTTGCCGCTTGTAGGGCTTTGGGCATCAGCATCTTTGATAGGCAGTTTATCGAGCGAGCTGAGCCAGATCATGAGCTGGAAGGGGGCCCACCAAGTACTGAAAGATTTTACCAAACGTTCGTTCGATCGAATTTTAACCTGGGACCCAGAACGTTTTAGTCGTATTTCTCTTGGAGCCCTGGCGAAGCGATACGATCGGGCTTGGGACGCTTCTTGGACCTTCTCTGCCCGGACCTTAACGGACGTTGTCCCGACAGCCATTACTTTTATTGTCTTCCTGATCGTTGGCATGCTGCTCGATTGGCGCATGGCTTTGATAAGTCTTGTTGGAGTACCGCTGTTAAGTTCCTTGACCTTGATCGCCTATCGTTACGCAGACAGCAACCAAGACAAACTCAATGACGCTTGGGACGAGGCCGCTAAAAAGTTGAGTGAGGCCGTGCAGGGCGTTATGCCGATCAAGTCTTTTGTTGGCGAAAAAGCCGTGCTTACCGACCACGTCAATCACATGAAGGTGGTTACTTCTAGACAGGAATCACTTAACTGGATTTGGACGGCGCTTGAGCTTGCTAACGGCGTTGTTCGGATCGCGGCTCGCATGGCGGTGGTTATCTCTGGCCTATGGTTTATTCAGACAGGTACATTGAGTGTTGGCGTGCTGGTTACTTTCCTTGGCATGGTGAGCTATATCTTGGCCCCCTTCGACTTTTTGCTGGTCGACATCATGCGCCGCATCAGCGAGATACGTTCAACGTTCGCAAGCATCGCCGATGAGTGGTTCACTGAGAACAGAATTACCGATGCTCCAAATGCGAAAGGTTTGCGTCAGGTCGAGGGTGAACTTGAATTCGATCACGTGAGCGTGAGCTATCAGGGTGCTAAGCAGCCAACTGTTAACGATATCTCGATTCACGTTAGAGCCGGTACCAGTCTAGCCTTGGTAGGTGCTTCAGGGAGTGGCAAGTCGACCTTTGTACGCCTCGTAAATCGTTTCTTGGACCCTTCAGCCGGTCGAATGCTTTTGGACGGCACAGATATTCGTGAGCTCCGCGTTGGCGATGTTCGCAAGGCAGTCGGTGTGGTTCAGCAGGAAACCGTGTTGTTTAACGACACCGTAGCCAACAACGTTCGCTTCGCGCGTCCTGGCGCCACACGAGCCGAAATTATCGCGGCCTGCAAAAAAGCTCAGGCCCACGATTTTATTGCCCGCATGAAAGACGGTTACGACACGGTCGTTGGTGAGCGTGGTGGTCGATTGTCAGGCGGGGAGCGCCAACGCATCGCTCTCGCACGTATTTTCTTAGCCGATACTCCAATTTTGATTCTCGACGAATCCACCAGTGCCCTCGATTCCGAGACCGAGCACAAACTCCAGATCGCCCTCAGATCAGCCATGGAAAATCGCACCACGATTATTATCGCCCATCGCCTGTCGACGGTCTACATGGCCGACCAGATCGCAGTCATCGATCAAGGTAAACTCGTCGAACTCGGTACGCATACCGATCTCATCCGCGAGGGTGGTATGTACGAACGTTTGTGGCGGTTGCAATCGGGGGGGTATCTTCCAGACTGAAACCAAAACGAGCCATCATGGCTCGTTTTGGTTTCAGTCTAGCCCTCCAGCAAAATCCTCACAATATGCAGAATGTCCATTGAAGCCAGGTTTTTCGGGATTACTTCCGTAATTTTCTTCACCATGTCTACCGGCATGTGGTCGGCAAAGTGATTTTTGTTTACTTCCGGGACGCAAACAATAGCTTCGGCATAACCTTCGTGCTCAAGCATCATGCGTAGGCGGTCGCCAAGAGCACTGTAGAGTTCCTTTAAGCGATGCAGCTTCATGGCATCGAAATCAGCCTCGCCTTGGCCATGTTTGGACATGCTGCGTTCAATGGCCGCGATCTCTGGAGTTTCGATGACTTCGATCTCATCAACTTCGCGGCCTTCGGCGCATAAGAGTCGTGCTCGCTCGTTATTAGTAACGGCGATCACCACCTTTTTCTCAAACGGCCGATAATGGTCAGAAATCCGCATAGGACGATAGTTACAAACAGTTTAGCATTCTTTCGGGATTGTGTATCCTATGAGAAG
>ERZ1292633.4966-Hain-H41-02um-R1-4966-length-12155-cov-6_pt1 | contig 12155 bp, 6 predicted proteins | sample MGYA00564406_ERZ1292633 | MGnify/ENA primary metagenome ERZ1292633 (study PRJEB36523, sample SAMEA6512639) | groundwater metagenome | collected 2019-01-08 | study: AquaDiva: Metagenomics assemblies of 32 groundwater samples
CCCAAAGGCGAAGGGTTCCGTCACCGGACGCGGACGCAATGTGCCTGCCGTCCCAGGACATGCAAACCGCCGTCACCCAACCCGTGTGGCCTTCAAGTTGGCGCACCTCTCCGCTGTCCGCATCCCACAGTCGAACGATCTTGTCCGTCGACCCCGACACCACGCAACGCGGGTCGCCTGTGCTGCAGACGGCTAAAACGGCCGCGGGTTGCGTCAAGGTGTGTCGCAGTCCGAAGTCACATCGCTTGAACTTGGCGCCATTGATCGAAGCCCCCGTGAAATCGGCATCGCGAAGGTCGCACTCGAGGAACACCGCGCGGTCACAGTTCGCAAGCCGAGGGTTCAATCCGCGAAGATCGGCACGTTCGATCGTCACACTCGGGCCCCCCATCTCCATGAGGCGGTTGACGCAGCCTTCCAAAGGGTAGCCGCAACAGGCGACCAACGCGACAGCATTGGACAGCTGGACGGACGACGACGATGCAATGCGACAGGGCGGTGAAGACGAGGGCGCATGGAGCGTCGTCCTCTGTGCCACCGCCATCAGTTGGCCACATACCCCTTCACGCCTCGTTGCCGACAAGGCGGTCAGGTCCGAAAACCACCTCAGCACCGCTGGTTCTTGGCGCGAGAAGGCGCATGTCACAGCCGATAGCGCCACCTGCGGCCGATTCCAAAGCCCGCGCGCAGCAAGAAACTCCCCGATAGATTTGTGAGAAAACGAAAACTGCGCGTCGTCGGCTGCCGATTCTACACGGCAACGCAGAGCACCACTTTTCAGCAATCGGTTGGCCATTCCCGGAACAGACGCGGACGTGTCGATGACCATGCGAACCTGTTTCCAATCGGTGTGCCAAGTCCTTCGTGACAACATCTCCAACGCAATATCTTCGAGGGCTACAGAAACAGCAGTTCGCTCTTCAGCCGTGCACACTGGTAACTCCAGCCAACGACCGTCGGAAGTGCAACGACGCTCCGTCGCGCAAAGACCACCGACAATGTACCGCTCATACACATCGAGCCTCGCCCCGACGATCGGCGTCAAGATTGTGTTTTGTTCGTCGCCCTTCGGCGTCGGGGAGCCACTTGCCGCCGCGGTTTCTGTGACGTTGCTTAATGCCATGTGAAGCGTGACCGGAAGGCTACGCAGCTCTTCGCTAGGATCCAAGCGCTCCAAATGCTGCATGAGAACGTTCGCGGAAGAACGAACGTGCTGCTGCGTTTTCGCCACCATGTCGACGTAGATGTTGACGTCCGCTTTGTTAAACGGCAACACGTGCCAAATCGAAGAAGGCACCTCGGCGTCCTCAATAATGCCCGGTTGCGTGAGTGCGACGGCCTCCAGTCGACAAGAAATCAAAATTTTGCATGATTTGGACACGAACGATGTCTTCTTCAGCAACGCCTGTGGTACCTTGTCTGGATCTCTTCGGATCAAACACTCGTCGAGCGAATCCAAGAAAACCACAATCACGTAAGCCTTGCCACATTTTCAGCTTCCTCTCGCGATGACACTCCAAGCTCTTGCCAGACTCGTCGGTCAAGTTCGTCCGTATCACGGACATCACGCAGCCGTGGCAGTGGAATGAACACCGGTAGAAAGCGCCACCCCTGAACGAGTGGTGGGTTTCTCAACCGCGAGGCAACATGGCAGTACCCGGCCAACATTGCGCTCGTTTTGCCGGTACCCCCCGAGCCCAGAATCACCAACGAGGCGCTCTGGCAGTCATTTTGCAAAAAATCAGTTAGCACGTCAAATAATTTCCTCGTTTCCTCCCATTCCGCAACCGGCGGCTGCTGTCGGCTCAACGTCGCCTCGACGTAGGTCGACGTGAACGCGCTAAACACGTGTCTTACGCACCGACGTGCCGCGGTCGTTAAAGATTGAACCAGCGTCCACGCCGACGGAACTTCGCCCAACTCCCGGGTCACGATCAAATCACCTGGCACGTGCAGCATGCGCAACAACGTAGGCGACGTCGCGCCCATGGCGACGAGCACGGCGTAGGAAGGCAGGAGCCACTCTCTCTCTTTGGGAATCGTTGATAAAAAGTCGATGGCGACGGCGGAGTGGGCGTGGATCGTGAAATTCGTGTTGCCGAAATTTTTTGCCACGTTCCAGTCTTCCGACGTCGACGAGGGTTGATGCCAGGCAACATAGCACCCCGACGCATACTTTTTGCTCATGCACACGTCGTCGTCGCCGACGTTGTTCACGCCACGGTAGAGAACGCTGCGCGATGCCGGAAGGCGGCTTAACATCGCGTCGACACGCATCATCAAGGGATGAAAGATTCGTATGGTGGCCCTCAGCAACGTGGCGGTACGATCGTCGCATGAGGCCGAAACCGCGCGGAAGGCTCGACAGCTCCAATTCATCACCGCGTACAGGGAGGGATTCCCACCGTGCAGGGCAGCTTCGATCGGTCGCCGCAGCGTTTCGCCATCTCCATTTGCTTGCAACTCAACCGTCGTGAGTGAAACCGCGATGCATTCGTCCGCGGCTACCCTAGGGCTCACCTTGAGGGCGAATAACCTCGATAGCGCCCGCGTCCACTTGTCATCCCCGTCCGAGATCCTCTGACGAAATTTCGCCACCCATGTTTTTAGTTTGACGATCATGAAGTCGACGTTCGCCTGAGTGTATGGTAACGGATTGGGATCGCCGAACAACTCGTCGGTCCAGCGCGGAGACTGCGTAGCCATGTGATCGTCGTGCTCGCCGCCGGTCGCAGGTCGTCGAAATGGTGGCATGTTAGCCAGGGCAGAAAGTCGTGTGCGGGCGCGTCGACGAAGCGCAGCTCCGTTGACTGTCGAGTGTCCGACAGCGGGCACTCCAGGCTGGAAGACATTTCGCTAGAAACCGCGGCTCGATACGACTGCAAGGTGTACTCGTCCGCAATCGCCGGGACAGTGCCGCACCTCGCCAGCTGCTGACGGTGGCGGCGGAGGATCCTGCCCAACTCGGCCTTGGCGGCGTCAACGGTTGGCCAGTCGTGGCTGTGGTCGTGCTCGTGGCCCAAGACGACGAATCCGTCTTCCGTGCTCTCGACTTCCTCCTCCATTATGGTCGCAGACATCGTGTGGAGCTGTGGAACGACCGCCTATTCGGTGGTGAACCACCGAGAAGGGACATGGGAGAACGCTGCTGGATATTTGGAATGAATGGGACTTCCAACGTCATCACCGTGGCACTGACAAACAAATTTGCGGATGTGTCGCGGTCACCCGTAAATCATTTGATTATTGTGGCGGCGCTGGGGAGGGGGGAAATAAACAGCGGTACGGTTACCGTTGTTGTTGCCCCGTAAGTCGCCGATCATCAAAGTCGTGCGTTCCGCCGTCGTCAAGGCACTCCCCGGCACGGGACCGCGACTCGGATGTCCCATGGCCTCTGCGCTTCCTGAAGCGGTTCGCCACGCCCTACTTGGCCGCGGTCCCCTGCACGAGCCAGCGGCGCCAGGACGGCCGCATCCCAGAGCCACGCGGCGTTATGGGCCGCATAATACTGTCGTGCCTTCGCCATCGAAGGGAATCCTAGCACGCGAACCGCCCCTCCGCCCCCTGCGCCACTCGGGGGGTTTGCGCCGTTGTTGTGATCGTCGACCGCCACATCCGTCGCGGAAGCCGCGGCGCTTGCAAGCTTATGCGTGCCCCATGACATATCCGGGAAGATGGCATCTTCGCACGCACGCCGGCTGATGCACCCCGCCCAAATCAACTCACGTGTGACGAGCGGTTCTCCGCGAGGGGTTGAGTCACGCTCGGCTGCCGCACCACCATCGCCCGCTGGAGGGGGGTCATCCCACAGGACCCGAACGGGGGCGGCCTCCTCCGCAGTGTCGCGGTCCTTCTGCGATGAAAGAGGGTCTCTGAGAAGTCGATGGCGCACAAAGTGGACCATCTTGCGCATGGGTTCGGCTCCGCCGGCAAATATGGCGACGGCAAATCGTTCGTCGATGTGGGCGATGACGCCTTTCAGGTACCACTCCTTCGCGGTGATCTTCCACCGCTGAAGCTTATGCGTGTCGCGGATCGGCAGCACCCGAAAGACTGCCAGCCGACAAAATTCCTCGGCCTCTGCCTGCAGCTTAGCTGTTCGGTGTTCGACCTGATGTGGCGCGGCGGCCTCATGCCGCTCACGGTTTAGCGCCTCGTGGGCAGCGTTCCGCGCGGCCACTTGTTTGTAGATCTGCACGGCAAGTTCGGTGGGTTGAAGAAAACTCTTCGTAAATTCGTTCACCGACGTCACTAAGTGCTTCGCGGTGAGCCTAGGTGCACCCTTCGAGCCGTCAGCAGCGGCTTCTTGTTGCGCCTTCTCCGTGGCGGCAACTCGCTGCACATGCCTCTCGCGTCGGTGCTCCTTGGGCGTCTTCTGCAGTGACAATGGTCTGTTCAGTTCGTCGGCTTCTTTCTCGGTGGGCTCGGCCCAGCCACCTCTCGGCGGTGCCGGGTGTTGGACGAGCGATAACGCCGCGGTGTCGCTCATCACGGACGGCTTGACACCGAGCGCGTAGGTCGGAGCTCGAAGAAACGCGGCGTCCCATGCCTCGACGTCGGGCTGCGCGGCAAAGAACGGCGGCAGCGATGCGGCGGGGGGCGGACTTGCCGCGCGGTCCCCGTGCGGTGCGCCTTCCGGGGCCTCCGGCCCGCCCCTGCCGCTGCTGAGTTGTTGGTCGTATAGTGCAATGCTTTCGCAGTTCCATTGCCGATATGCGCTCGCGGCGTCCTGTTGCTGCGTCGGTACGGCCGCGGCGGGTCGGGCGGACAGTGACGCCAGAAGGGTGGCAAGCGCCGTCGGTTTGGTGGACACGGCCGCCGCGGAGGTTGGGTTGACTTGCTCCCCGGAGGAGGGCATCACGGCATCGGTCGTGGCGTCGGTGGCCAAACGATCCAACGGTGTCAGCGCGCCGAACACTTGAACGGCCCTTGTCGCCCCCCTTCCAGGTCGACGCTGCGCCTCCAGCGGCCGCAACGAAGGGTCGACTAAGATCGATCGCGCAGTCGTCGCGGATCGCGACCACGGTGCGCGCGACGGAGGTCCACCAGGGGCGGCGGCGGCGTTGGATGTGCTGGCGGGTCCTGACGCCTTGGCGCTCAACAGTAGGGCGATGCGGCGCAGTTCCTCACTTTGCTGCTGCGAGCTGTTACTGGGGAGACGCGCCACGGCCACGGGGGCCACCAACGCTGGGATGGACGATGTGTGGTGCGGCTGCGGCGCCTGGAGCTGACCGGGTGGAGCGGCGGAGGTCACTGCCGCCATCGGATCCACGTCGGACGCCTCCACGCGTGGTCGCTTCCGTTGCATCTGTGATGATCCACCCACCGCGCGATTGGGCCGTCAACAAAGCGAAAAATGCGGAGGGAGGGAGAGAGAGACGTTTAATTATGATTTGCTTTCCGATTGTTCATGATTGAGACTGTTGTAAACATTGCAGGCGGAGGGGGCACACCCTTGGTGGGAAGGACACCCTGATGAGAGAGGCTATCGTATAGAATGTAAAGGGAAGAGGAAATTGTAAGGAAACGCGGCAATGTGGAACCCTCCGCTCACTTCCCCCTGCTACTACTCGTACTCTTGTCTTTCGTCATAAAAGCCGCCTCCCGTCGTGCTGCGGCCAAGAAGTGCATACGCCGCCGCGCTCCGGACAAGCACCGCCGATGGAGCCTGAGGAGGTGGTCGGCGTGGGTCTTCAGCATGCGGCGAGGCGACCGCGTTTGGGGCGTCGCTGTGGCGCCGGCTTGGAGGGGGGCCTGCTGCGGTTGCTCCGACGTGGTCATCCTCGCCGCGTAGGCACGAAGAGACGAGCTTGCGAAACTCGCCCACAAGGAACGGCCGGCCGTTGTCGGTTCGCCCCCCCGTGGCAGCAATGGGATTCCCAGCGGGACGTTGGGCCAATTCAGGCCGGAATGCCGCAACGTGGGGCTGGCGCGATGGCTGGCCTGCGCTTGCCTTCTGCTGTACGGCGCTCGTCGAGCCATGAGCGGACGACGACGACGACGACGCCATGCGCAACGCGGCCGCGTGGTTGAGACGGACGAACTGTGGCAGTGTTGCGTTGGGCATTAACCAATGAGGAATGGCCGCCGCTGCCCCATGGGAGTGGGACCGGTCGCTGCCGATGCGGTCGTCGCCGTCCAGGGGCGGTGATGTTGGGGCCAATGGGGTGGTTGGCATCGTCGGTATGCCGCCCCCTGCCGCTCGCAATGAGGTCTGTGATCGTTGCTGCTGCGATGGTTGTGCGTGGCGCGACGACACTTCCGCCGCCCACGGCCGCAGATCATCCGCCGCGATTTTGGCCGCGGCCGCGGCGACGACTTTTCGCACGTTCTCCTCGCGCTTCAAAAAATGCTTCGCGCTTCGGTCCGATTCCTCAATCTCACTGAGGCGTCGAACGGCCAGGGCGGCGAGCCGGATTTTCCCATCATTGTCAATGGTATAGGACTTTTCCGGTAAGTCCAACACGTCGCAGACCATGCTCACAAAGCCGGCATCGTCGACGATGGCCGCCTGACGTTTTTTCATTTGCTCGAGCACTTCCGGATCGCGGATGAAAGGAAAGTATTTCGCGCAGAAATCCTCGTACAACATTTCCACAATCGTGCGAGGCATCGCATCGCGTGTTAGAATTTCGGTGACAAGCGACATTTCGAGGCTCTGCGCGATACTGTGCGTCATGTAGGTGGCGTTCGAGGTCGCTGCCTCCTTGCTGAGGGCGGCGCGAGGCGGCGGCGAGGCCACGGCGTGCACGAACACTGGGCGCTGCGACGCGAGTGCAGGGGCGAACACCGCCGCAATGGCGATCGGCAGGTCGCGCGCCCGCTGAGCAATCAGATCTTCTTCCGTGAACGTTACGCTCGGGAGGGGCGGCGCACCGTCGACACAGCCGATTTGCCGCGTGGATGTCGAGTTTGCACGCCACCCGCCGGCGGCTGTGTCTTGGGCCCCACCCCATCGGCGGCCAGCGTTCGACAGCGCCGCCGACATGAAGCCGCGAAGGCCGTCACGAGTAACTGTCGCAGTCGAGGAGATGCTGGTTGGACCCTTCTGGAGTTTTCCTCCGCGCGGATGCTGCGTCGTTGCGTCTGCCACGTTCCTAATGTTCGCGCCGGTTGCGGCGGAGGAACACAGCAAAGGGAACTCTTCGAAATACAGCTGTCGGCCTAACCCTAAGTGTTGGACGGCCGTCGAGGGTCCTATCGTGAGGGGTTCAACGACAGCGGCCGCCGCCAAATTCGGCCTCATCAACCCCGGAAGAGGTTTGCCACCGCTCGACGCCGATTCGTTGAGCTCACTCTTGGCACTGACAAGGAGGCGTTGCTGTTGTTTGTTCCATTGTTCCATAAGACCAATCCATTCGGCGCTCCGGCAGCCGCGTAGCAGCAGTGCGGCCAAGGCACTCCGGTCAACGCATTGCGCGAAGGTCAAGCGCGACGGTCCGTCCGTTGCCTCGTTGTGCGCTGCTCCTTCTTCGTCGCCTAAAAGCCGACTTCCACTGTCGTCCTCCTCCGGCCGCGAAGAGGCAAAATTTCCTTCGCCAGCCCCTCCTCTTCCGCCTTGCCGCTGACGCGACAAGAGACGCTGCGACGCTACGGGCAGCGACGACAGCCCTCCGCCAGACGTGGGTTGGGCATGGGTGGAGTGCGATGAAGGCCACTTGTCATCGGGATGACTTGTGCCGGCCAATCGCAGCATCAGCAAGGGAAGGACCACTCGAGCGCGCCGTTCAAGATCGGCGAGGCCCAAATCATTGGCAGCCCAGGCGATGGCGTGATCGTAGGCCACATTGCTGGGCAGAAACCACGTCGAGACCGCGTCGTCGGCGGAAGGGTTGACGCCAACGAGGCCGCCGCCGACGCGGACAAGGTCCGGCGGATAACCGTTGCCGTCGCTGTCGAGGCCGTTGGAGCCCAGTCGGTCAGCGTGAGCGGGACGACAAAACGTGCACACGACAACGTTGGGCGTGACATCGGGTCCCACTCGCACGGCCGCGAGCCGCGCGTTCAGGGTATCGAGTAGCCAGTTGCCTAGAAACGCCTGAATTTCGTCCACTACGAAGCAAATGCGGCGCAAGCCGGGAGCTCCCGGGTCCGGTGCGGTCTTCAACATCTCTAAAAACTGGTCGATGCTCAGCGATTCATCACCTTCGACCCCACCGTCCCTTGAGGTCGACGGCTGTCGGCGATGTGACGGTGCCTCAGAGGCGACTGTCACTCGAACGGACGCCGGCGGTGGCTGTGGTACCGAATGGCCAAGCAACCTCGCGAGCAGACGAAGGCCCGCCGCATCGCGGGGCGTCGCGGGACGCACGTAACTGTCGTCGATCAACCTGATATCGATGGCGAGTATCGACGCCGCCATGGCGCGCAGCACGGACTTAATGTCGTCCTCTCGAGGAACGAACCGGCGGAGAGCCGCCAGAAAAGCGACCCACAGACGTGGCTGCTTCCTCGACGACGGCGTCGACCCATGTGGTGGCATCGTAGATGACCCCCACACGTGGGCGTGCCCTGCGGCGGCCGTCTCGTCCAGCCAGGACGCCAACTCGGGTTCATCGCCCAGGGCGTCACTGAGTGCGGACACCGGTGCGTTGATGAGCGCAACGTAGCCGTCGAGGCGCGTCCACAGTCGCCGAGAAAAAGGGGGTAACGCCACGCGACACATGACCCCCTTTGACGGTTCGATGGCCACAGACAAGCAGACGACGGGATCGACGACACACGCCACGATGTTCAGGCCGTCCATAATCAAGGCCGCGGCAAGGGCGTGCTCTAAGGCGTGGCCCCCCAGCTGACGCTGAACGAGCGCGGCGATCAGCGGAGCGACGGTTCGGGTTGACAGTGGGGTCATGATGCAGGTCGCTGGGCAAGCATCGCGGTGGGCGACGCCGAGCGCCTTTCTCGCGGCGGTCACTGGACCGACCACTTCGCTCAACGCCAAACTTAGAACGGATGGCACGGGCGTGGATGACATCCTTCCATGCCTTCCTCCTGGTGTGTCCGCCGCCGCCGCCTCCTCTTCCTCTTCGAGCAGCGGAGACGGGGAGCTTTTTTTCTTTCCGCTGCGCGGCGACGACCGTAGCACCGACCGCTCGACGGCGGCGTCGTGCGCGGTCCGTGGGTGCGGAATCGGACTCCGCGGAGGGCAAGGTGGAATGGCGGTGACGAGGTAGTTCGGCCGCAAGAAGAGCACGCGTTCGTTGCCGTCGAGCGCTTTGACCAGCGCGTGCGCCACGACGTAAGGATAGCCGTCGACTCCCATCTGGGGTGGCAATTTCGCGCGAGGAGGAATGCGCGAAATACTTCTTTTTCGGACTGAGGAAGCACACGGAAGCAGACATAAAATCGAATTTTAGTTGGCTCGCTGCCGATGACCATCACGCCCAATATTCGGACCGCGCGCACGGCGAAAGGGTACGTGCGTGAACGAACCTACCGTGAACCGTTCTCTCACTGAGCCGTCTCCCGCTCGGCCCTCTCTCGCCTCGTGATTATTGAGCTTTTGGTTTAACACTTCCAGTCTTCGATGGGCATTGGCGGCTCAAGTGGGCGGAGGACGCGCAATACTTACAGCTGTCGCCGGTTCGAACCACCAGTGAGACTGGCGCCATAGGCCTCGAAATCAATCTGGTGACGGGGGGGGGCGGCACTAAGTCGTCCATGAGAAGCGGTTCCACCTTAACCGCGACGAGAGGAGGCGCCCGGGTCGCAACGGCTGGGGCTTCCGGTGACGGGGCTCGGACGGGAACCGGTTGACTCCTCGCAGCACCGCCTCCGCGGCGCGGGCATTGCCTGCTTAGGTGGTCAGCCGAGTGGCAATATTTACACGCATCGCCCTGACGCGTTGGAGCGGCGGCAAGCGGGCTCGCCACGGCTTCCGATGTCGCAGCCATCCCCTGTGGCTCGGCTGCCACAGTGCTACCGTCAGCGGGGCGTTCGCTCCGCTTCCGACTGTTAACATTTGACAATTTCGTTGCCATGGCCGCATGATCCAACGCGGCGGTTGTATGTCGACGTCGCTCGATGGCAGAGGGGGCAGCGGCCGCCCCGGCGTCATCGCCAACCGCCGCCGTTTCTGGCTTCAACTCACGTGGGTCGCTAGCCGCGGGGATGGGAGTACGAGGCTGGAGAAAGGGATTCAGCAAATCGGCGCCATTCATCGGCGCGCGCGAGACAAGCAAATCAATCTTCGTTGTGGCCCCTCGGTTCTGCGTGCCGTAGTCGAATACGACCGTCACCAGTCGCTGTGGTTCGCTGGCGGCGCCGCCGTCCGCAGGCGATGATGATGGAAGGTAGCGCAAGGCTTCGTTGGCATCCGTGGGCACCACGACGAGAAAGCGGCCGCTCGAAACGTCATTGCCAATGAGGGCTTGCTGAAGGCCGGACGGGAATAGCAAGCGGAGGGCCTCCCCGGTCCTGGTGAAATCACCGGGCAGACCTTTCTCGACGGACGCGTAGTTACGACCCGGAAGGCGCTGCTCGTACGGCTTGGGCACTGAAATAACCAAGGCGATCGGTGACATAACGAACGCGAGAGAAAAGGGTGTATTTCCCAGGAACCGCGCGGTGGCTGCGCAACCCCCTCCACAGTGCGTCATCAAAAGATCAACGGCAATTGAGTCGTCCCCTCGTGGATGATTCACGGATGAAAAACGCTGCACGCGCATTTCCCACACACACAAACCCCCAAAGACCCACCTTTTTAACGTACAATACCAAAAATGGTGGCGAGGCGCGAAACGGATCTCTCTCTCTCTCTCTCGCGCTTTCCCTGTCGGTCGGGCGCTCTCTCTCCCTCCTTGCGTCCACACGGAGGTCTAATCGTACAAGTTGCGAGGGGCCGCCCCCCCTCCCGCTAGCGGCCGACCAGACCCCGTCAACGTTCCGCTCATCGGCACCGGGTTCGTGGGCCGAGGTCCAGTGCCGCCGGCAAACCTCGGAGCGGCGTTGCTCCTACTCGTCCCCAATGCGCCTGCTCCCTGCGACGTGGGTCTCGACATCCCGTAGTTGGGCACCATCATGGGCTGCGCCACCCCTCGAGGAGCGGCCGAGGAGCCGCCAAACGACGATGACGGCTTCAGCGCCGATGGCGCGGGCACTCCACCTGCCCCCGCGACGGGCGGCGAGACGCCTGTAGACGGGACAGGAGGGGCCATCGTCACCGCGATGCTATCGTCGACGACGATTTCGATCCTCCCTACCACACGGATATCGGGCTTCACGTTCGCACCCGCGTCCACAATCTCGCTCGGCGCCTGCGCGAGCAGTGAGGAATGGGACTTGAATGTCTGCAAGAATTCGACGGGGTTGATGCAGGACTTCTGATAATTCAAGAACGCCTCCATCCAAGCGTAGTATTCAATCTGGCGCTGCAATTCGACTTCATCGGACAACAGCGCGGAGAGTTTACTCTGCGTCTCCTCGTGAAGCACCTGCACGGCGCGCTGAACGATCTCGTAGATGTGGTCCTGGCACTTTTCGTGGTTCAAGTTGACTTGCGCCATCCGCCGATCGATGCTGGTCAGCTGGGCGCGAATCGTTTTTCGTCTCTCTTCCACGATCTGCCGCTCCCGCTCCAAGTCGTCCATGCTCGCTTGATAGGCATCCTGAATCGGCACGAGCTGATGGTTCGCCAGTTCGCCCGTGCTGTGAGACCCTTGCATCTTACAGTGGATGCAGACGGGAATGTGGGCGACCGGGTTGAAGAACTGCACGGGCATGGTCGGGTGGTCTTTGCACATGGTGAGTCCCACGGAGGTCTGCATCTCATTGAGCAACACGCGATTGTGCTTTTCGTAGATGCGGCTGCGGCTATGCATTTCACGGTCGCAAACCTCGCAAAGCTTGGCGTTGTCTTGCATGCAGTAGAGAACGGCGGGCCGGCTGTCGCACGCTTCGCAGTTGGGCACCGCTTTGATGCGGTCGGCGGCCGCGTCGAAGATGAAGTGCACGATGCACAATGGGTAGATGCGGCTCTCGTCGTTGACAATGTACTCCCGGAGATACTTGGCAGGGTCCTGCTCCGCGAGCTTGTGGATGGCGATCGAGTCATACCCCGCCGGAATGCCGTGCTGGCCAATCTGAGACGGGTCGACGACAAAGCTGCGGCCCGCCGCGACGCGCATGAGCACAAATTCATACGACTGGGGCCCGGG
>ERZ1292633.4968-Hain-H41-02um-R1-4968-length-12153-cov-4_pt1 | contig 12153 bp, 11 predicted proteins | sample MGYA00564406_ERZ1292633 | MGnify/ENA primary metagenome ERZ1292633 (study PRJEB36523, sample SAMEA6512639) | groundwater metagenome | collected 2019-01-08 | study: AquaDiva: Metagenomics assemblies of 32 groundwater samples
GGCCCTGCAGTCCCGGTTTCCGGCAGTGCGCGACCGGGATGAGCACGGAGTGATCCGGCTTGCCTGGAGCGCCCGGCCGGAGCGGATCGAGACCTGCCGGGTGCCCAGCGCCGAGGAACAGGCCCAGTTGGCCGTCCACATGCGGCAGGCAAAGATCTGCGAGGGGACCACGGCGCCCTATCGGGTCACCCTCGATCTGGATGGCTCCACCGTGCTGGACGAGTCGATCCACGGGGCCGGGCTCCGGCACGACCGGGCGATCTACTACTTCCGTGAAGTTGAAACCGCGCCCGGGGTCCGCCGGATCGGACTCCGTTTTGTCCGGGCCGATGACCAGAGTCAGTTGGCTCCGCTCGACACTACCGATCGTCGCCGCCCTGTGCCCCGTGCCCTGGCACTCGATACCACTCTGACCATTCCGGCTCGGGGTGTCCTGTTGGTGACCTACAATGCGGATGCCCAGCGTCTCGTGCTGCGGACCTCGGAACCGGATCCACAATGGTAGGCCTGCCCCAGACCGCCGAGTACGCCCTCCGGGCGGTACTGCACATCGCGTCGAAGCCCGATCTGGTGCGGGTGGCCACGCTGGCGGAGGAGCTGGATATCCCGAGGAACTACCTCTCCAAGACGCTGCACCAGCTGGCCCGGGCCGGGATCCTGCAATCCACCAGGGGGCCTCGCGGAGGATTCCAGTTGGCGGTGCCGGCCGACATGTTGACCCTGGCGGCCATTCTGGAACCGTTCGGGACGTTGGACAGTGGGCCCTGTCTGCTGGGTCGGACCGAGTGCCGGGACTCCGCCCCCTGTGCCGCCCATTGGCGCTGGAAGTCGATCTCCGGCAGCCTCAAGGAATTCTTCAACGAAACGACGGTGGCTGATCTTCGGGAGGGTGGCAAACGCCGCTAGCGCGAAGTCCTGAGCATCGTCAGGCCGTTGGTCGCTTCATCCCACCTTGTCCCCGGGGCGCCGTCAGGGAGCCCCGGGAGACAATTCCCGGCCCGGGCCCAAGACTCGCCAGTAGAGGAACCCGTTCCAGACCAGGACGGCGATCCCCAGCCCGACCTGCACCGTGCGGGTCAGCCCATCGGGATAGAGGATGGCCGTCACATAGTGATCGATGAAACCACCCTGGTACCCGGCCTGGCCAGCTCGGATGCGCCAGGCCACCTCGAGCGGGGTCAGCGGGCAGATCCAGCCGGCCAGTTCGATCAGCGCTCCCCATGCGAACGCCGGCACGTGCACCCACCGGATCCAGGGGCGCCGGCCGGCCAGCAGTGCGCCGAAGACCACAAAGAGCAGGAACCCCAGGTGGCCCAGCAGGGCCAGATCGGCAAGCCAGCCCCAGAGGGCCGCTGGCACAGACTGAAGATCCATGCCGGAGCTAGCGCCTGGTGGCTTCCTGGACGAACCGCCTGGCGTCGCCGGTGAACCGGGCCAGCGAGGGGAGATGGATGTACATCATGTGACCGGCCTCGTAGTACCCGGTCGTGACCAGTGGCTGGAGGGTCGGATCGAGTCGCATGTGGGACAGGGAATACTCGGCGGCGAAGAACGGGGTCGCGCCGTCGTAGTACCCGAAAGCGATGAAGGTCCGCATGTGGGGGTTCTTGGCCCAGGCGCTGCGGAGGCTCTCTCCCACATCGACGAATGCGTTGTCCGAACCAAAATCCCACCGACCGATCCCGCCTCCAAGGATGTAGTACTCCAGATCGCTCTGGTAGCCGAGTGACTGGCGGGCATAGTCGTTGAACATCGCGGTGTAGGGCGGGCGGATGGCGGCCATGCTCGGGTCGAAGTCGTTCCGTTCCGATCCCTGCACCGCGTCGATCCCCTTGAACCGGCCATCCAGCCGGCCCACGGTCCGGTTCTCCGCGCGGAGCAGTTCCTTGTCGAAGTGGGACAGATCCACTCGCAGATCGTGCTGCTCCAGATACCCGGGCGAGAGGCCGGTAAAGCGGGACAGCTGGCGAACCGTTTCCGCCCGTTCAGCTCCGGTGAGCCGATCCCCCTTAGCCAACGCGGTCTGGTAGCTGCCCTCGGCCCAGGTCCGTGCCGCGGCCAGGGTGGTGGCCAGGTCGCCCTGCAGATCGGCCGGCAGTTTCTTGTGATACCAGGCGGTGGCGGTGTAGGTCGGGAGGAACAGGACATAGGGCAGATCGTTGCCGGTTCCGAATCGGGCGGTCTGGAAGTTGAGGATCGCGGAGACCAGCATGACGCCGTTCAGGGCGATCCCGCGATCCACCAGATGATTGGCCAGACCCGCGGCGCGGGTGGTGCCATAGCTCTCTCCGACCAGGAAGAGCGGCGAAGTCCAGCGTCCATACTGCGTCAGGTAGAGCCTGATGAAGTCGCCGACCGACTGAATGTCGCCCTGGAGTCCCCAGAACTTCCGGCCCAGCTCCGCCGAGGCGGCCCGGCTGAACCCGGTCCCCACCGGGTCAATGAAGACCAGATCGGTGAATTCGAGCCAGGTCTGGTCGTTGTCCACCAGTTGATAGGGGGCCGCCGGGAGCCAGCCTTCGTCCTCCATTTTGACTCGGCGTGGTCCCAGAGCGCCCAAGTGGAGCCAGACCGAGGCCGAGCCGGGACCCCCGTTGAAAGAGAAGGTCAGCGGTCGAGTGGCGCGTTCGGCGCCGTCCAGGGTGTAGGCGATGAAGAAGACCCGCGCTTCGATCTTCCCCGCCTGGTCCTTGAGCGGTATCGTCCCGGTGGTGGCGGTGTACCGCAGCACCTTGTTGCCCACTCGGACTTCGTGTTTGGTGACGATCGGCTGCTCTTCCTCCGCGAGGGTGGCCGGCGGGGCCGGGCGGACCGAATCGGCAGACCGGGCCTGGCCGAAGGCGGCGGGCGGGCTCACCAGCAGGGCAACGAGCAGCGGAAGGGAGCGGCGCATGTGGGAGGCCTCGACCTGGAGGTTGTGAAGCGGAATCACCCGTCACGATAATACATCCATGGCAACCCTGTCACCCGCTGGTACGCTCCAGGCGCTTCACCTTCTGCGCCACCGCTACGACCTGATCGGAGCGCTCGGAGCGCTCGGAGCGCTCGGGGCCACGGGGGCCCTTGCCCGACGGTCCCCTGACGCAGGGCGGACCTGATGCGGGTCATCACTCGGGCGGAGCTGCCGGGTCTGTTGTCGGTGGCCTCTTGCATCGAGGTCATGGAGCAGACCTTTCGCGCGCTGGCCGATGGCCAGGTGGAACAGCCCCTGCGGACCGGCCTTCCGGTGAGGGAGCACGGACTCTTCCTCGCCATGCCGGCGGTGCTGCCCGGGACGGGCGCGTTCGGACTCAAGGCCATCGCCGTGCTGCCGGAATACGAAGGCACGGAGTGGGAGTCGCATCAGGGGGTCGTGGTGCTCTTTGGTCACGGGCCGCAGGCCCTGGTGGCGGTGATCGATGCCTCGTCGCTCACTGCGATCCGGACCGCAGCGGTCTCGGGGCTCGCGACCCGGCTGCTGGCCCGGGCCGACGCGGAGGATCTGGCGATGATCGGCACCGGGGTGGAAGCCCGGACCCATCTGGAGGCGATGGCGGCGGTTCGACCGCTCCGGCGGATTCGGGTCTGGAGTCGGTCGCCGCGGCGGTGCGAGGAGTACGCGGCCTGGGCCCGCGGGGTCGTGTCGGTGCCGGTGGAGGTGGCTCCGAGTGCGGAAGCGGCCGTCCGGGAGGCCGACCTGGTCTGCCTGGTCACCAGTGCCACCGTACCGGTGGTGCAGGGGGAGTGGCTCTCGCCGGGCGCCCACCTTAACGCCGTCGGTGCCCATCGTCCAGACAGTCGCGAAACCGACTCCGACACCATGGCCCGGGCCCGGGTGTTCGTCGACTCCCGGGTGGCCGCCCTGGCGGAGGCTGGCGACCTGATGATCCCGATCGAGGAGGGGCGGATTACCGCCGGACACATCGTCGGCGAGCTGGGAGATCTGGTCACCGGGCGGATGCCGGGCCGACAGAATGACGCGGAGATCACCCTCTTCAAGTCCCTGGGCCTGGCGGTGGAGGACATCGCGGCGGCCCACGCCGTCTGGCAGCGAGCGGAAGAGGTTGGTGCTGGCTCTGTCATCGATCTGGGTGGGACGCGCGACTGCCAATGAGCCGGATGCCGAGCTTTCTGAGCAACCGATTCCGGGGCGACCCGTTGGCGGCACCCGCTCCGGCCGGCGCGGTGCGGCGGTATCACCGGTCGCTGGCGGACTATCGACCGACCCCGCTCCATTCCCTGCCGTTGCTCGCCGCAGAACTCGGAGTCGGCGCGGTCTACCTCAAGGATGAGGGGCCCCGGTTCGGGCTGGGTGCCTTCAAGTCGCTCGGGGCGTCATGGGCGCTGCACCGATTGCTGGAATCCGGGGTGACGACCGATGTGGTTTCCACCGCCTCCGCCGGCAACCATGGACGGGCCGTGGCCTGGGCCGCGCGCCGGCATGGCATTCAGGCCTTCATCTTTCTGCCCGCGGCCACCGAACTGGCGCGGATCGCGGCGGTGCGTTCGGAAGGGGCCGACGTGGTCCTGGTGAGGGGTAGCTATGACGACGCGGTGGACAGCTGCGCCCGTCGCAGCGGGGAGGCCGGCTGGCTGGTGGTGGCCGACGTGGGGTATCCGGGATACGAGAGCATCCCGCTGCTGGTGGCCGAGGGGTACTCCACGCTGATGCAGGAAGTCGACGAGACGATCGCGCTGCGGAGCATGCGGCGGCCGGACCTGGTCCTGGTTCAGGGTGGAGTCGGCTGCCTCGCGTCCGCGGTCGTCGGCCACTGTGCCAGGGTCTCCCCCCGTCCCCGGGTCGTCGTGGTGGAGCCGGCTGAGGCCGACTGCCTGATGGCCTCCGCCCGGTCCCTCAAGGGGACGGTGGAGGACTCCGCGGGAACTCAGCAGACCATCATGGGCGGTCTCAACTGCCGGCGTGCCTCCACCACCGCCTGGCCGGTGATCCGGGCGTCGGCTGACGGGTTCCTGACGATCACCGATGAGGCGGGTCGCGAGGCGATGGCTCGGCTGGCCCGAGGTCGGGGCGGGGAGCCGGAGATCTCGTCCGGGCCCTCGGGGGCGGCAGGGTTGGCGGGTCTGACCACCCTGTGCCGAGACCCCGGCATGGATGGGGCCCGCCGCCAACTCGGCCTGGGCTCCGGAACGACCGCCCTGATCATCAACACCGAGCGACAGCCGCTTCCTTGACCTGCGGCCTTCCGGCGGCTTTCCTCCGTTCCATCATGAGCGCCATCCCGCACCAGTTCAGACCCGACGAGGGCTTTGCCCAGGCGCTCGACGCGGCGGATCCCCTGGGTTCCCTCCGCAACGAATTCGCCATCCCGGCGGGGCCGGACGGTGCCCCGCTGGTCTACTTGCTGGGGAATTCCCTCGGACTCATGCCCCGCTCGGCCCGGGCCATCATCGAGGAGGAAACGGAGAACTGGGAACGGCTGGCGATCGACGGCCACTTCGCGGCGAGAGTGCCGTGGGCCAGCTATTCAGAGGCGATCAACCCGGCGCTGGCCCGGGTGGTCGGCGCCGAGCCCGATGAGGTGGTCGCGATGAACACTCTCACCGTCAACCTCCACCTGATGCTGGCCTCGTTCTACCAGCCAGACGGCCGACGGCGCAAGGTCCTGATGGAGGATCGCGCCTTCCCATCCGACCGATTCGCGGTGGCGAGTCACCTGGCGCTGCGAGGGGTCGATCCCTCCGAGGCCATTCTGGTGGCCCGTCCGCTGGCGGGGGAAGAGACGCTGCGGACCGAGGACATCGAGGCGCTGCTGGAGGAGCAGGGGCAGGAGATCGCCCTGGTGATGCTGGCCGGGGTCAACTACCTCACCGGGCAGTGGTTCGACCTGGGCCGGATCGCGGAGGCGGCCCGTCGTCAGGGCTGCAAGGTCGGATACGATCTGGCCCATGCGGCGGGGAATGTTCCCTTGGCCCTCCACGATTGGGACGTCGACTTCGCGGTCTGGTGTACCTACAAGTACCTGAATGCGGGACCGGGTTCGATCGCGGGCGCGTTCATCCACCGCCGCCACGGCAGCGACTCGTCGATTCCCCGGCTCACGGGCTGGTGGGGTCAGACCATGGCGGACCGGTTTGCCATGGGGCCGACCCATCACCCGGCCCAGGGCGCCGCCGGTTGGGAAGTGAGCAATCCACCGATCCTGTCGCTGGCGCCGCTTCGGGCCTCGCTGGAACAGTTCGACCGGGTCGGGATGCCCGCGCTGCGGCAGAAGTCGGAGGCGCTGACCGGCTATCTGGCGGCCCTCCTCTCCGCGATTCCCGACCCGCCCTTCCAGCTGCTGACGCCAGGGGACCCGGGCGCTCGGGGCTGCCAGCTGTCGGTCCAGTTGCCCGGCCGGGGCCGTGAGTTGAACGACCGGCTCCGCGCGGTGGGGATCGTCCCGGACTACCGGGAGCCCGACGTGGTCCGCTTCGCGCCAACGCCGCTCTACAATACGTACACCGACGTGTGGCGGGTGGGGCAGGCCGTCCGCGCGGTGCTGACTCCACCGGGGGCCTGATCCGATGGCGCTGACCTACGCGGAGTACCTGGCCCTGCCGGAGTTGCTCCGGATGCAGCAACCCCGCTCCACGCCGCCGGAGCACGACGAGTTGCTGTTCATCGTCATCCATCAGGTCTACGAACTCTGGTTCAAGCTGATCCTCCATGAGACCGACAAGCTCAACCGGGATCTGGCGGCGGCGGATCTGTTCGGTGCCATCGCGACGCTCAAGCGGATCCGGACAATCATGAAGACCCTGGTCGGGCAGCTCGACATTCTGGAGACCATGACCCCGCTCAGCTTCGCCAGCTTTCGGGCTCGGCTGGAGACGGCCAGCGGGTTCCAGTCCTCGCAGTTCCGCGAGGTGGAGTTTGTCTACGGCTACAAGCGGGCCCATCTGGTGGGTCCCGGATCTCCGATCACCGAAACCGCGGCGCTCGAGGCCCGGCTGCGCGCCCCGGCCGTCCCCGACTGGCTCAACCAGTTCCTCGCGACCCGGGGCCTCCGGGTGCCAGCGGAGTTGACCGGTCGGGATGTCACCGCCGCCACGGTCCCCTCGCCCGAGATGCAGGAGGAGCTCCTCCGCAGCTACCGGGACCAGCCGGAGCTGGTCATTCTGTTCGAGTCGCTGCTCGATCTGGACGAGGGGTTTCAGGAGTGGCGGTATCGGCACATCAAGCTGGTGGAACGCACCATCGGGGCCAAGCATGGCACCGGCGGTTCCACCGGGATGGAGTTCCTCAAGCAGTCGCTCTTCCATCCACTGTTTCCCGACCTGTGGGCCGTCCGCCACCGGATGTGACCATGGTCCTGTACGACATCACCCCCATGGTTTCACCCCGCCTGGCCGTCTGGCCGGGCGACACCGCTCCCCATCGTGAGGTGCTGCTCGATCTGGGCCAGGGTGACAGTGTCACCCTCTCGACCCTCCACGCGACCGTACACTTGGGTGCCCACGCCGATGCGCCCAGCCATTACGCGCCCGCCGGCGGGTCGATCGACCAGGCCGATCTGACGCGGTACCTGGGGTGTTGCCAGGTGGTCCGGGTGGCGACCGTGCCCGGAGCCAGGGTCGCCCGGCTTCCGGTGCCGATCACCGAGCCGCGGGTGCTGATCGCGACCGGGAGCTACCCGAATCCGGAGTGTTTCACGGAGGACTTCGCGGCCCTGGATCCGAGCCTGATCGACGGGTTGCATGCGGCGGGGGTCAGGCTGGTGGGAATCGATACCCCCAGTGTGGACCTCTTTGCCTCGAAGGATCTGCCGACCCACGGCGCCTGCCTCCGGCACGACATCCGGATTCTCGAAGGGCTGGTTCTGGCGGAGGTTCCGGCGGGAGTCTACGAACTGATTGCGCTTCCGCTCCGGCTGGAGGGCTTTGACGCCAGTCCGGTCCGGGCGGTGCTCCGGTCGCTCTGAGTCGGTCGGTCAGGCAGCCCGGAGACGGAGTGAGCCGGATACCTCGTTGAAGGCCTCGCGGAGCAGGGGATAGGCCAGGGAGGCGCTGCGATAGAGTCCATCCAGCCCCAATCTGGCCGCGGTGCGATGTTCGGCCGCTTCCGCGAATCCCTGGCTTCCCATGGCGTCGTAGTAGCCCAGGTCCGGTCCCCCGGCCCGCCGCTGCCGGGAGGCAATCCGGTCGGGGAACATCCCCGCAAACCAGAGGGCATAGTTGCCGAGGTGGGCCAGGACCTGGAGCCGGCGGTCCCCCTCCGCGGTGGCCGCGTCCTGTAGTATGTCGACCAGGTAGAGATGGCGGTGATCGTCCACCGGGGCTACCCGGTGGGCCCGATCTCCGGCGCCGAACTCCCGGAGCATGGTGGCGCAGTAGTCCGCCAACGGTCGGTCGGCGAGATCCCGGCGGAGCAGGGCCCCCCGGACCAGGACGTAGAACAACAGGGAGAGGGATGGGCCGGGCATGGGGCAGCGGCGGAGCCGCGCGGCCGTCTCCGGGGCATCGAGGACCTGGTCGAGGTCAATGTCCAGCAGCCAGAGGTCAAGGTCGGTCTCGGACGGACGGCGGCCGGTCAGGCCCTCACAGACCAGCGCGAGGTCGGTCGCGGTGAGTCGGCTGCGCGCGTCAGGTTGGATCATCGGTCCCTCCTGTGGCCGGTGCCAGACGGCCGGTCGGGCGGTACCCTTGCGGCCGCTCCTTCACGCCTCCACTATCGGTGCAGCGCTCCCGGTTCTGGAGCTTCCCCTCCCCCTGACCCGTTCCGCCGTCTGGAGGCACCATGCTGCAAGGTCTGATGATGGACTTCCCCCTCACCCTGACCCATCTGCTGACCCGATTGAGCACGTACTATGCCAAGCAGCGTGTTACCACCAAGACGCACGACGGGACCCACCAGTACACGTATGCCGAGCATGGGCGGCGGACCGCCCAGCTGGCGAGCGCGCTGAGCCAGGCGGGCGTCCAGCCCGGGGACCGGGTGGCGACCCTCGGCTGGAACAGTTACCGGCACTTTGAACTGTATTTTGCCATCCCATGCATTGGGGCGGTGATCCATACCGTCAACTTCCGGCTTCATCCGGAGCAGGTTGTCCACCTGATGAACCACGCCGAAGACACGATTGTCTTCGTTGACGCCTCGATCTACCCATTGATCGAGAAGATCCGGCCGCTGCTCCCCACGGTCCGACGGGTCATCGTGATGGATGACGTGGGGCAAGGGACTCCGGCCGGCACCGAGGACTACGAAGCCTTCCTGGCCTCGGGTGCCGGCGACTTTGCCTGGCCAACGCTCGACGAACAGGCGGCGGCCGGGCTGTGCTACACCTCGGGGACCACGGGCAATCCCAAGGGGTGCCTCTATTCCCATCGCTCGCTGGTGCTCCACTCCCTCGGGGTGGGGTTGTCCGGGCTGGCACTCGACGAGCGTGATCAGGTGCTTTCGATCGTGCCGATGTTCCACGTCAATGCCTGGGGGCTGCCGTACGGGGCGGGGTTGATGGGCTACGGATTGATCTTCCCCGGTCGGTTCATGCAGCCTCAGGAGCTGGTGCCGTTCGTGATGGACACGGGGGTCACCTTCATCGGCGGGGTCCCGACCATCATGGCCGGCCTGCTGATGGGCCTGACCCAGGCCGGGGTCCACCCCGCCTCCATCCAGAACGCGATCGTCGGCGGGTCGGCGCTGTCCCGCAACCTGCTTGAGGGTTTCGAGAAGGGGTTCGGGATTCCGATCCTGCAGGGGTGGGGGATGACGGAGACCTCCCCGGTGGCGACCATCGGGATCCTCCGATCCCACATGCTGGGGTGGCCGGAGGAGGACCAGATTCGCCAGCGGCTCAAACAGGGTCCCGCGCTCCCGTTCGTCGAGACCCGGGTGGTGGATGAAGCCGGAACGGTGCTGCCCTGGGATGGCAAGTCGGCCGGGGAACTGCAGGTCCGGGGGCCGTGGGTCATCAGCAGTTACTACAACGATCCTCGGAGCGCTGAGTCGTTTCAGGACGGCTGGTTCCGGACCGGGGACATCGCCAATATCGACGGTGACGGCTATGTCCAGCTGGTGGACCGGGTCAAGGACATGGTCAAGAGCGGCGGGGAGTGGATCTCCAGCGTGGATCTTGAGAATACGATCATGGGGCACCCGCAGATAGCCGAAGCGGCGGTCATCGCGGTGGCGCACCCCAAGTGGACTGAGCGGCCCCTGGCCTGCGTCGTCGCCACGGCGCCGGGTCTCACTCGGAAGGACGTGCTTGAGTACCTCAAGGGGAAGGTGGCCGACTGGTGGCTGCCGGACGATGTGGTCTTCCTCGATGCCATTCCCAAGACCAGCGTCGGCAAGTTCGACAAGAAGGCACTCCGGGCTCAGTACCAGGACTGGCTGACCCGCTGAGGGATTGGGCCCATTGTCGCCCGGGAGCCGGCGCGCTTACTTGCGGGCCGGCTCGTCTTTCTTGCCCCGAACCCGGATCCCTCATGCTCCGTCGCACCTTTCCCGCCCTCCTCCTCCTGCTGTCCGTTCCGGCGGGCGCCTCGTTTGGGCAGGCCGCTGACCCCGCCGCCCTCGCGCGCCGGGTGCTGGAATCCACCCCGCTGATCGACGGTCACAACGATCTTCCCTGGGCGATAAGGGAATCCGCCACCGCCCGGGGGAATCCGGCCAGGTACGACCTGGGGACCCGGACGGCGGGTCACACCGATCTGGCCCGGCTCCGCCAAGGCCGGCTGGGGGGGCAGTTCTGGTCGGTCTATATCCCGGGCGAGATCAGGGACTCTGGGTACGCCCGGGTGCAACTGGAACAAATCGACATCGCCCGACAGGTGATTGCCCGATACCCTGAGGCCTTCCAGTGGGCCACCACCGCAGACGGGATGCGCGAGGCCTTCGCGGCGGGCCGGATCGGCTCGGTTCTCGGAGTCGAAGGCGGACACGCGATCGAGAACTCGCTCGGCGTCCTGCGGATGTACTACGATCTCGGGGCCCGCTACATGACGTTGACCCACAACGTCACCCTGGATTGGGCCGATGCCGCCGCCGAAGGCCCCCGGCACGGCGGGCTGACGGCGTTCGGGGTCGAGGTGGTCCGGGAGATGAACCGGCTCGGCATGCTGGTCGACCTGTCGCACGTTTCGCCGGGCACCATGAGCGATGCCCTCAGCGCCACCGAAGCCCCGATCATCTTCTCGCATTCCGCCGCCCGGGCGCTGGCGGACCATGTCCGGAACGTGCCGGATTCGATCTTGGCACGGCTCCCCGCCAATGGCGGAATCGTGATGGTGACTTTCGTCCCGACCTTCATTTCCCGGGTGGTGCTGGAGCATGGTCGGCATCGCCAGGCCGCCGCCGCTGCTGCGGCCAGGCAGTTCCCCAGCGATAGCGCGGCGAGGGAAGGGGCCCTGCAGGCCTGGGACCGGGCGCACCCGACCCCGCGGGCCCGGCTGGCCGAGGTGGCGGACCACCTCGAGCATATCCGGCGGGTGGCCGGAGTGGACCATGTGGCCATCGGGGGGGACTTCGACGGCATCGACACGACGATCGAGGGGCTGGAGGATGTCTCGACCTACCCGGCCCTCTTTACCGAGCTGGCCCGTCGCGGGTGGTCCGAAACCGAGCTCCGGAAGCTGGCAGGGGAGAACATCCTGCGGGTGATGAGTGAGGCCCAGCGGGTCGCGTCGCGGCTGCAGCGTGAGCGCCCGGCGTCCACCAGGACCCTTCTCGAACTCGACGGTCGACCGGTGCCCTGAACCGCCCCGGGCTCGGTTGCCTGGGAACCGGGCCGAGCCGATATTCCGCGCGGTGCGCCGACCGGGTTGGTCCCGCATCCCCTCGTGTCAGATGACTGGTTCTTTCCGAAGGAGGACACCATGGCTTTCACTCTTCCGCCCCTGCCGTACGACTATGCCGCCCTGGAGCCGCATATCGATGAGCAGACGATGCGGATTCACCATGACAAACACCATGCCGCGTACCTCAACAACCTGAACGCCGCGCTGGAGAACCAGGTGGCCCTTGCCGGGTGGTCCCTCGACGAGCTGTTGGGGAACCTGGCAGCCGTTCCGGACGGCATTCGGACCGCGGTTCGCAACAATGGTGGTGGTCACTGGAACCACACCCTGTTCTGGGAATCGATGGCTCCCGGTGGGGCGGGCGCCCCGTCCGGGGCCCTCGCCCAGACGATCGATGGCGCCTTCGGCAGCTTCGAGGGCTTCAAGGAGCAATTC
>ERZ1292633.1677-Hain-H41-02um-R1-1677-length-23669-cov-7_pt2 | contig 12151 bp, 8 predicted proteins | sample MGYA00564406_ERZ1292633 | MGnify/ENA primary metagenome ERZ1292633 (study PRJEB36523, sample SAMEA6512639) | groundwater metagenome | collected 2019-01-08 | study: AquaDiva: Metagenomics assemblies of 32 groundwater samples
CCGTAGCCGCCTCGGCCTCCTCACCCCCCCGCCGCCCGCCGCTGGTGCCGCCCGCGGTGGACTGCTGGGTCGCGCGCCACCTCGAGGCCAACGTGATCTGGGCGGTGCAACGCGGCTTCGCCCAGAACAAAACGTTCAAGGGCGATCAAGGCACGTTGCAAATGTCGATCGACGTTCAGCAAGTGCACCAGATCTTTCGCAACGTCTTCCCAGGGGCGGTGGCCCTCCGGGAGCAATACGCCTCGGCCCTGATCAACACCGGGTATATCCCCGACGTCAGGGGGCGGCTGGAGTGGGTGTCGTTGAACAAACGAATGTACTTCCTAGACGTGCTGCTGGGTCATTTCGGCAAGGAGATGACGTCGCGGGATCAACGACGGGAGCTGGAACGCTTGCTCGAGGCACACGACGACGATGACGTCGTGCGGGTATTTATTCAGCACGGCGCCCGGTGGCCACCGCCCCAGGCGGTGGCTCCTCTACCGCCGCCTCCGGCCGCAACCCCCTCCGCAAACCGGCCAATCGCCCAGCACTAAGGGAGGAGGGGCCGCCAGATTGGACTCCCTTTGCTGTTTTGTCGTCTCGAAGGGACTCCAAAATTAGAGATCGTCGCAAGGAAACGACTTCGCCGCACAGGTCGGTCCATCGCGTCGCGTTTGTTGTTTCCACCCCCCATTCCCGCCTCCTCACCCCCCTCCCCCAACCATATGGGTTGGTTCGTTCGCCAAAATTAGAAGCGTCCGTTGACAATGAAAGCCGCCGCCATCGCCGGCACCCTCTCGACGGCCCTCGGATGGGCCTACCTGCAGCACATCCGCCTCCCAAAGGGCCCCAGTCGCCTGTCGTGGCAGCAGCTCGTCTTCGGCCACCGTGGCTGCCGTCACATCGCCGGTATCCCGGAGAACACGCTGCCTGCCTTCGGCTACGCCAACGAGAACGCCGCCAACGGCATCGAGCTCGACGTGCGGCTGTGCAAGACGGGCGAACTGGTCGTGCACCACGACGCCTTCGTCGCTCCGCTATGCGATCCCGTTCCAGGTGTCATCGAGCCGTCGGCGGCGATCGCGGACTTGACGCGCGAGCAGGTGAAGATGCTGCGGTATGCGGCGGATCCGAGCAAGACCATCGAGGTGCCCTTGTTGGAGGAGGCCGTTGACTACTGCCGAGAGCACTTTCTGAAAATGCTCATTGAGATCAAGGATGTCGGTTCCGAGTTGGACAAGTGTGTCGCGCGGGTCATCGAGCTCTACCGTAGGCACCCGAATTACATGTTCGACCACACGACGGTCATCTCATTCAACCCGAAGGTGCTTTACAAGCTGCGTCAGCGCGAGCCCCGCATTGCCGTCTGCATGCTGACCTGCAAAACGTTGGTGTCCGACTTGGTCCAAAAGCCCACGGAGAAAGTGCCTCCGCTGTGGCGCCTGTGCCCTAGGGTGTTCGATTTCGGCATCCACTGGATGTGCAACGCCATCGCACCTTGGGTGATTGGCGCCTCGATGGTCGGGCCGCGGTTCTCGGAGATGACGGAGCCGCTGCAGGCCCGCTGGAATCGCCGTGGTGTCTTAGTCTATCTCTGGGGGTTCAAGGAACCAACGGACTGCCCCGACTGGATGCGGCGCCCTGGCGTGTTCGTCGCCGTCGACGACAAGCACGTGCAGTACTTCCCCAAGTAACCGCCGCGCCGCCCCCAAGCCCCCAAAGTAAAGGGGGAGGGACGGCGTCACACAAAGAGATCGATGATGTCATCGATCGCAACGCGCAAAAATATTGGGCAATGGTCAGTTGCGGTGAGCGCTCATCTTCTTGGTTGGCTGCATGCGACGGACACGACCACCAAAGAGCGCTGTTGTGAATGACTGGCCCCCCTTCTGTCGCCGCTGGTGCCGCTGTGAAGGATTATACTCCCTCCTACTTTTAAATGGCTGCTGCCCCTCCCGCTTCGTCTCCGCAGCCGCCCGCGACCAGCACCACTGGCGGCGGTGGCGGTGGTGGCGGCCACCAGCAACGGTTTACCCAAGGCGCGACCAACCCCGACGACGAGAAGCAGGTGCCCCCCGAGGTCCAGGCGTACCTCCACCAGCTAAACAAGGCGATGGTCGACAAGGACGCGGCCGCCGCGCAGGTGCTCTACGAAGTAAAGTTTCCTCAGTTGACGCAACAGTTCTTTACGCAGCAGCGTGGAAAGGCAGCGGCGGCGGCAGCGGCGCAAGGTGCCCAGCCGGAGCGGCGCCTGACGTGGCCGAGGGCGAACTACGTCCACAAGTGCTTTACTAGCAACGTCGTGGAGTCGCTCTACGCCGCGGCGCACTCGAGGAGTGTGTACTCCGGCAATCTCCCGGCCAACATGCGGACGCAGGCCTGGGATGCACTGACGCACGCCATCAAGGTCGTGATGAGCACGCCCTCGACGGCGGCCGGCGTGGCGGCCGCGGAGGTCGCCGTCCCGTCGGGTTGGCTGTGGGACGTCGTCGACGAGCTCATTTACCAGCTCCACATGCACGGCAACCGCCGCATCCGGCCGCAGGAAACGATGTCGGAGCACGTCGGCTCCGTGAAAGATGCCCTTTTTCACTTGGAGAATGCGGTGGAGCGGTCCGGCGTGGTTAAGCTGCTCAAGAGCGTCACCGTAGGCGAGGCCCCCGCGTCCTCAATCTTGGAAGGCCCGCCAGGGTCCGCGTTGAACAAGCGCACCCTCGGCCTCTTCGCGCTCATCGGCATCGTCCGCCTCCGCATGCTGCTCGCCGACTATCACGGCGCCTTGGCGGCGGCCGAGCCGCTCGTCGGCGCTGGCATCCCGCTTTCCATCGCCACGCCGGTGACCGTTAAAGTCGCGGCGGCGCACGCCTCCCTCTACTACCACTTAGGGTTCGCCTATGTGATGCTCCGCCGGTACGAGGATGCCCACTCCGCGCTCGAACAAGCCCTCGGCGTCAAGGCGGGCCACCGCAAGTTCTTGGAGAACCTTCAGTATTACGTTGTCTGCTTGCTGGTGATTTGCGAGGTGCTCGGTGGACTTAGTAGCAACGTCCGGTATGGCAGTTTTCTGTCCGAGCGTAATCGTTCGCAGCTCGACGAGGACGCCACCCAGCTTTCGATGGGGGACCTCGATTGCTTCCGCGAGGTGTTCACGCGCAGCTGTCCCAAGTTCATCGCCGCGTCGCCGTCCTCAGGGTCACGCATCACGAACCAGAACGGGATGGTGTATGAAACGTCTGCGCACGAGGCGCGTGAGGCGCAGGTGCGCGTGTTCATGCGCGAGGTGTCGCAGCAGCAAGAGGCGCTGAAGCTTCGCAACCTCCTCCAAGTTTACAGCACGGTCACCGTGGAGAAGCTCGCGACGCTGCTCTCCCCTGACGGCTCATCCGAGGAGGGGCAGGACGCGGCGGTAGCCCTATTGTTAGCGACGAAGCACAAGAGCAGACAATTCACGCTGAACTCGACCCCCCCTGCGTTCCGCGTTGCCGCAGAGGTCGACTTCGCGGCGACCGTGGAGTCTGTCACGGTGCAGCGGCGGAAGCAGCTCACGTCGACACTCGGACAGTTCGTTGACCGCCTTACAAAGCGTTAAGGAACCAAGGAAGGAAGAAAAACTCAGGGCGATGGCGCGACGATCGATTGAGCCCCTTCATGCTCCATTCCCGACTCACATCTCTCTCTCGCTCTAACACTATGTGGTCTGTGCACGGACGGGTGGGCACCGGGCCGTAATGAAAGCCCCCTCCAATTTGAATCACAAAATGATTTCCCCGGCGGTGCGCCCGTTGGTGCGCCTCTCCGACGCGACCGTCCATTTTTGGTGGTGTGTTGTTTTCCCCCTTCTGCTCCGCTATTTACAGTGCGCACTCACGATAAGGGATGCAAGGGACGACGCAGCAACGGAGGGGCGACCCACGCGCCCTCCCGTCCACCTCTCCTTTCTCCACGGCGGCCACCTCCATCGCAGCCGTCAACGGTAGTTTCACGGATATCACTCCGGGAGGGCTGACGGACGGCCGACGCAGTTCGGAGCACGGAGAGAGGTTCGATTACCATGGGGACGCGGGAGCCGCTCGGAACGGCCTGAGATCGCTGCGGTCCAATGTGGAGGGGATGGACGCCGCCACGGCGCAGATCAAGCAGCCACCCCGATCGGACCACGGCCATGCGAAGCGTCCGGCCGTGGCCTGGTACGCGGGGGGCGATGAAGGGCTTGCCATCGGGGAAGGCGACGGCGGCGCGGCGGACTCGACGACCAACGGCCACGCAGGATACTTCTCGCAACACCAGAAAATCATTCCACCTAGCGAACGACGATCCCTAGCGCCTCCAACAGACGGTGACGGGTCGCGACGACAGATTGCGCCCGAAGACCGCCTGCAGCAGGCGCGCTCGGCAAGTGCCCACGCGCGGCTCAAGGCGCAGCAGCTGCAGCAGGAGCAGCACCGCCGGCTGCAGGTGTTGATGGCCGAGCACCGGGGGGGGGGGACGTCGGCCGCCTCGCTGGTCAGAAGCGCCGAGCCGCGGAGGGTCACCATGGAGGACGCGCCACGACACCACCGACTGCCACCGGCGAACCGCAGCGCGGATGGCGTAGCCAATCGACATCGCCAGCACGAGGGGAGCAGGGACGAAGGAGATGATCGCGCAGGGGAACACGACGAAGGACGAGATGTAGAGAGAGCCAGTGACGACGACGACGGGGACAGCGCCTTCCCGCCCTTCACGGTGGCCGCCGCTCCGCTGTCGGGCAAGTCGTCAGGACGGAGTCTAGGGGGCATCGTGTTTCGCGATTCTGGTCGACCGCAGCCCAGCAGCCCGCCGGCGAAGGCGTCACCGGGGCACTCAGCCAAGTCACGGGCGTTCGGCGGTGGACTCTCTCAGTCACCTCCGGGCGCCTCCGTCGAGGAGGCTTCCTACCGAGGAGGAGCAACACAAAGGGGGCCGTCGCAGTCGTCGTCGGATCGCGTCGTGGACGCAGAAGTGGGGGCGGAGCTGCGCTACTGGCTGCCAGAGTTGTCCCCCAGTTTCGCCTGCAGCCCTGACGACTGTGTGCTCCTGCTCCAGGCCGTGCGCCGCGAATGCGCCTGGGGACAAGGTAGAATCGGCGATGCACAGCGCTTAGCGGAGGCCGATGCGCAGCGCTTAGCGGACGCCGAACTCGAGAATAAGTTGCTTCACGCCAAGTTAGAACGCAAAGAGGGGGAAATAGACAAGTTGAAGGGTGACGTTGGCGAGGCGCGACAGCGGCTGCTTGCCGCAGAAGCGCAGTCGAAACAGTCCATGGCGGTGCTCAGCCACAAGCGCGAGGAGTGCCGGAAGCAGCTCCTGCTGGAGGAAGGGAAGAACACGAAGCTATCGTTCCAAGTGAAGACGCTGCAGACGGAAATTGACCGGCTCAAACAGCGACTCCACAGTGCCATCGGCGGCCCGCGATAATGTGTCGCTGATTCCTTCCTTCCCCCCACCCCAATTCACCCCTCTCACCTCCATCCACACGCCACCATTCTTCGCACAAACGCATGTTGCAACCCATCCTTTTTGTGGAGGAGCAGTCTACGCCCACGGCCCCAATGCTGTCGTCGTTATTGGCACTGTGTGTTGCTGCATCGGGCCCCCCCTCCCCCTCTGCACCATCCCTCCATCAGCGATAATGGCCTCCTCCTCCTCCTCCTCGGTCGTGTTCTCGATCATCGTTCCGGCCTACAAGGAAAATGGTAATCTCCGCCCCCTCGTGACGCGCACGTTCGCCGCCGTCGCGTCCGCTGGCTTCCCCGCTGGATCCGTCGAAATGATTGTCGTCGACGACAACAGCCGGGACGGCAGCGAAGACACAGTCGCGGCGCTGAAGAAGGAGGGCTTCAACGTCGTCATCATCGTCCGGACGCGCGAACGCGGCCTGAGCAGTGCGGTGATCCGTGGTTTCACGGAGGCGAAAGGGGCGTTCTTACTGTGCATGGACGCAGACCTGCAGCACCCGCCGGAATCTGTCCCCCTGCTACTCCGCGCCCTGGAGAAGCCCGGCATCGAGTTTGTGCTGGGCACGCGCTATGGGAAAGGCGTGGCCGTCGACAAGGACTGGCCGATGCACCGCCGCATCATTTCCTGGGGGGCGCGGCTGCTCGCCCGGCCGCTAACGCCGCTCAGCGACCCCATGTCGGGATTCTTCGGCCTCACGAAGGCAGTGTTCGAACGCAGCGTGCGCCGCGTGAATGCCGTGGGCTACAAGATTGCGCTCGAGCTCTACGTCAAAGGCGGGATTCGCAAGCACAAGGAGGTGCCCTTCAGCTTCGCCACACGCACGGTGGGCGAGAGCAAGCTGACCGGGAAGGTCATTCTGCACTACTTGAAGCATTTACGCGCGTTGTACTGGTACGCGTATGGCTACATGCTGCTGGTCGTGGCCGCCCTCGTGGCGTTCGGACTGTACGTGGTGGCTCGGAGACTCCTTTAAGCGCAGCTCAAAACTTCGATGAGAGGAAACGGTTTCGCTTTCCCCCTTTTGCTGTTTTTTTTTTTATGTCTTTCTTTGTGCCGACATGACGAAAAAGTCAAAGGAACGGGGAAACAGGCGGTTGTTTCGCCGGTCTGACCGTCTGCTGAGCATGGCATCGGGCGACGGGTTTGTTTTTTTCCTTTCTCGGCTCATAGAGAGTGGCTTAAAAGGAAGAGACGTCAGAAATTGGACGAAAGAGATGTGCCGCGACAAGGTCGCGCGGCGTGTGGCCCACATCGTGAATGGTATGGTGGTGGTGATGTCCATCGTGCTGCTCGTGCTCAATTCACGCTACACCGCACGCTACGAGGAGTGGACGTGCGCGAGGCCAGGGGACGACGGGCGTTCCGCGTCCGAGTGGGCCTACACGCTGATCCTGCGGGGTGGGCGGCCTGTTGCGGGTGAGGGAAACGGCACGGCCGGAAACGGTGAGTGGCTGCCGGTTCCGTATGCGACCGCGGCGTCGCAGGTCAATCCTGCGACGAACGTCACCGCTCAGGTGCGCGGCGTTTTTTTGGTTAGCGCGCCGGGCGCGAGTGCGAATGGCTCTTCGTACTTCATCTTCGTCAACGCCAGCGAGGGGGCAGACAGCACGGTCGCGTCGACGGCGAGCGTGATCGCGACGGAGGTGATCGTGGACTCTGATGGTAAGCTTTCGAACTCAATCGCCCCCCTTCAGACTGGGGCGGCATGCGCGCCGTGCTATCGCGGCGACGAACAGCGGACGGGAGTGTTCGACGCGGTCGCGAAGAGCGTAGCCGCGAACGTGCCGACGGTCGTCGTCAACGTTTCCGCGCTCGCAGGTAGCTTGCTGCTCAATGCGTCGCCCTTTCTGTCCGCTCCGGCGGTCAATACGACGACGACAACGACGGCAGCAGCATCAACTTCAACGACGACGATGACGACGAGTTCCTCCTCGGCGCCTAACACGACGCTCAACGCCACGGGGACAACGAATGGACGTCCGCTTGCGGACCTCAACGCGACCCAAACTGTGTCGCGGACGACCGGCGTCGCCGCCCCGATCACCAACGCTGCGACGACCACGAGCGCACCGCCGATGCCACCCACCACCGCGTCAACCTTTGTCCCTGCTGCGTCGCTGCAAGCGTCACCTCTGTACCCGCAGGAGGTATTCGACACGCTGGCGGGCATGTGCCCCGAGGCCGTGGGCGACCTCGCCGCGCACAGTGCGCGCGCGGGCCACAGTGAAAGCGCCCTGAATCAAACAGCGAACGGGACCACCGCGGGGATGCCGGTCAGCGCGACCCCTGGTCTGGCCCACACCGAGGCGCCCGCAGCAGCGTCCAACGCCATCAGCGCATACTTTTCTGGCATCCGCGCCTCCGTCGCCACAGTGGCCCCTCCGGCGCCCTGCTGCTGCAACTTAGTCACGACGGCCGCGGCGCGCCTCGCGGGACTGCCAGACACCGTGGTCGCCGTCGTGTGCCCGCTCCGTCGGGGCATCTTGGATCTGCCCACCGTGGCGTTCGTCGCCATCGCCTTCGCGTCCGGCCTCACGATGACGTTGCTGCTCTGCGCGGAGGGGTTCTACCACATTGGGGCCATCGACGGGCAGCTGCAGATTCGGGGGGTGAAGACGCATGAGTGGCACCAGTTCGTGTCGGAACAGTACGCCGGCCAGCGCGGTCACGAGGCGGGCAGCCGGGGCAAAGGATCCCGCGCCGCGGAGTGAGAAGGCCGGAGAGAGAGAGGACTGCGTAGAGAGGGCAAAGGTCGGAGGCCTCATCCTGATAGAGCGTCGCCGTCTCATGTCCTGCGACCTGAATCGAAACGCTGAATCGAAAACACTGTCAGGTTTATCTCACCTCACCTCACCAACAATGGCTGGCTCCAAGCGCGTTGCGAAGAAGGCGTCCGCGGGCGCGAAGAAGGGCGGCCGCAAGGGCAAGCGCTCCTTCAAGGTGTACATTGCCCGCTCGTTGAAGCAGGTCAACAAGAGCCTCACCGTCTCCGGCACGGCGATGAAGATCCTCAACGGCTTCGTCGTTGACCAGTTCGACCGCATCGCCGTCCAGGCCGCGCAGCTCGCTCGCTCCACGAAGCGCGCGACCCTCGGTTCGGCTGAGGTCCAGACCGCCGTCCGCCTGCTGCTCCCCGCGGAGCTGGCCAAGCACGCGATGGCCGAGGGCACCAAGGCCGTCGCCAAGATTGCGGCCTGAGGGACCGATCCAGCACTCTGCAGCACCCATAGATGTGTGAGCACCCCATCCGGTACCTCCCGTGACCCTCTGTTCGGGTGATGTGCATCGATCGCCCATGACGCGCACTGTTGTTGACTCTGTTGATCCCTTCTCAGTCTCTCATCCCTTCCCCCACTGCGCAGCGTCGTCGTTCGTTGCGCTGCGTGATGTGTGGCTGCGCCGTTGTGCGACGGCTGCGGATGGGACGATTCGCATCTCTCACGTCGATGTAACAAACGGTCACAGCAGCGTCCCACACGATACCACTGCGCCTTTCGGACAGAAGTATTCGGTGGATACTGACGACGCAACGCCGCAATCATTTGGCATACTCCCGTTTCCGGCTTGCTTTCTCAGATCCTTCCCCTTCTTTTTTAGCAAAACAAGATCAACGGCGATGTGGGCTCTGCTCGATCAGCTCGAGTCCGACGAGGCGACGAGCAGGTTCTTGTGGACGGCCGTCGTGCGCGCCTTCTGCTTCTTCATCGCGGGGAATTTCGTAGACTTTTCGCGACAAATCGTGCCGCTCGCGGGGTCGCATGGTCTGTATCCGCTGCGGGAGAGGCTCGCTATGTGGAAGAAGACGTTCCCGGCGCATGTGCGCTTCCTGCACGGTCCGGGGTTGAACCTCTTTAGCATCTCTCCGCTGGGCACGTCGGACGCGGTCCTCCCCTGGTGCCCCCTTCTCGGCCTTGCCGCCATCGCGGGGTACCTGCTCACGGGTCACGCCGCTGCTTTGTTCGCGGCGTGGGTGCTGCACCTGATGCTCAGCGCGAGCTGCGGCATGGGGTGGCCTTGGCACTCCCTCGCCAATGAGGCGCTTTTCCTCTTCAACGTGTGCGGCGTGTCCGTCGACGGCATTTGGACGGGAAGCCCGCGCGACTCGGAAAACAAGGCGACCCGATGGTTTTTGCCGACACTGGCGTTTCGGTTCTTGTTGTTCCGGCTGATCTTTGGCTTCGGGAAGTTCAAATTCGCCAAGTCGACGCGGGCGGACTGGATGTACATCAAGTCCTTCCTCATCGGCATGCCCATCCCTGGCTACCTTGGCGTCCTCGCGTATCGCCACCTCCCAAACGTCTGCTTTGTGGTGGGCTATTTGTTCTTCTTCGTGTCCGAAATTGTGGCTCCATTCTTCTACTTTTGCACGAATCCGATCGTCCGCTTGGCCGCAGCCGTATTCAGCGCCGCCCTCATGCTGGGCATCGCGGTGACGGGTAATTTTGGAAATTTCAACCTGCTCACCGCCTCTCTGTGCGGCTTGCTAATGCTACCCGTTTTCGGTGTTTCACCGCCTGGCGTCGCATTAACGCTGTTCGAGTGGACTTCTGTTCGAGATTGGGTACTTGTGACATACGTGCTCAGCGGCACCGTCCTGCTTCCGTTCAATTCGTGGGTGACCTCCTCCTGGCACATGTGGCCGGCGCTCCGCGCCATCTCCCCGATAGCCAAATACCTTTGTGACTTTTTCGAAGTCGCGTCGGAGTGGCGCCTGCTACACGCGTACGGAATCTTCCCGCCGAAGCTGTTCCCCGCGGCGCGCAACATGTACCTTTTCGAGGGGTCGCGAGACGGCGGGAAAACGTGGCTGCCGTACCATTATCGGCACCAGCCCACGCAACCCAACGACGCACCCGCCTTCATTCCGCTCTTGCATCCGATGCTCGATTTTCTCGCGTTCTATCAGTTCTTCTCTGGTTTTGAGCAGAGCGTGTTCGAGGGCACCGACCCCGCGCGAAACGTCCACAACCGTCTCATTATTGCGGTCGCGCGTAGTCTGTTGAAGGGCGGGCCAGGATCCGTGATGTCGCTCTTCTCGCCCATCGAGCTTCCGTTTGGCGGCGCGACGCCTGGCCACGTGCGCGTGGCGCAATTGCTGCTGCAGCCGACCATGAAGGGCGAATCCGCGTGGTGGACGGTCCACCGTGGGCAAATCGAGCAGCCCCCGGTTAGCCTCCGAACAGACGAAGCCGACCCCCTACCCACACCAGTGGTGCAGGATTTCCTCGCCGAATGCGACCCTGCGGCCGCGGTTTGGCGCGATCGAGCCGTCCGTGATCCTCGCGAGGCAGCCACACGGCTCTCCGCATCGCCGTGGTCGCACCGCTGGCGTGCCTCAACGCAGGACCAACCCCGTGGCGAGGGGGACTTCAACGCGTTTGTGGTGCGCCACTTCGGCTACGATGGTGCGGGTCCGTCGGCCGCCGAGCGGGCCATCGGGGAGGCGGCCATTGGCTCAAGCAGCGTTGCGGCCGCGGCGACCGCCCACGCGCGGCTCCGGCAGCAGCTGGGGAACGCGGGCTGGACGGACGCGTACCGGGCCGTCAACCGCCGGGCGTTGTCGTTGCTGGACACGGTGTGGTTCGTCGTGCAGTCGCTCCTCCTCGTCGAGCAAGGCATGTCGCATTTTGACATTTATCTGTTTGCCCTCGCGGCCGTCGTCGACCCGGCTGGCACCGTGCCCCGTGGAGTACGTACCGAACGCGAACTCCGCGAATGCATCCAACGCGACCGCACCCCCGTCGACACTGGCGATGTGCACGGGCCCACGACGCCTCGGGGCACGGCGCTCGGGGCGCGTGTATTTGTGCTGCTCAACGCCACGACGCTCCGCGCGAACGTGTCCGTGATGCGGCGCATGACGGAGACGGTGGCCATGAAGTCGACACCCGAAGACGAGAAAGTGCTGCCGGGCTACACCGCGTTCGCGTCCCGCGTGCTGTTGGACGGATTGCCGTTCGAGCAACGACGGCTCGCGCCGCAGAATGACCACAGCAGCTCTTCTCCCGTACTCGGGCCCCAGGCGCCGCTGGACCGCTACGGCGAGGAAGTCGTGTGGAAGTTCGCGTTCGACGCAATGGCCGGCGTGCCATTGTTTGTGTCGACTCGACGTGGTGGTGATGACACAACGACGACCACGTGATGAACTCTGTCGAGAAGAAACCCCATTAAACCTACGACCACCCCCCTAGGCGATGATGACACCGGTGACCGGCCAAAGGCCAAGTGACATTGCTCGCGTCGACTCGACGTAACCGCGGTCACCCCCTCTGCGAGTCATTCTTAACATCAACAAAGGATGTTTCAGAATGAGCTGTTTCGGCGCCGGGACCGTCGACAAGAAACCGTTGAGCCGTGGAAACCATACTTCATCGAGCGTCAGCCAGTTCTTAGTATCAACTCACCGAATCACTTGTTAACATCACACAATTATCGCACCCAATTTGACGACGACCTTCTTGCCAGTTATCCAAGGTTCCTCGGAGAAACAAGCCTGGAAAAGAAACACGAGTGTGTTAGGAATTCCTGTTTGGATACCTCTTCTGCACAGGAGGGTTTGGGTTCAATACCATCCAAGCCCTACGCCATGATGGCCCAGGTGGGTGATTTGCCTGGACTCACGCGGCGGGATTCACCGTTCCGCCACTGATGGCGATGCACTTTTCCTACGATACCTTTGAATTCCCAGCTG
>ERZ1292633.4969-Hain-H41-02um-R1-4969-length-12150-cov-14_pt1 | contig 12150 bp, 17 predicted proteins | sample MGYA00564406_ERZ1292633 | MGnify/ENA primary metagenome ERZ1292633 (study PRJEB36523, sample SAMEA6512639) | groundwater metagenome | collected 2019-01-08 | study: AquaDiva: Metagenomics assemblies of 32 groundwater samples
GATGCGAGCTTAAATTTTCTCTGTATTTCTTCTAGAGTTGGGGAGTATTTATTTTTCTTCTGGTACTTCTCTATAAAATCTAGGACTTGTTGTTGCTTTTTTGTGATCATAATTATATTATAGAAAGCATATAGAAACTTTGCAATGAGATTTATCCACACTCGGATCAAAAGCTTCTAAGTCGAAATTACTAATAATAACTCTTAAGATTATTAAGACATCAAAAAGATTCAGCCACTGCAATACAGCATAGATTGACCGCAAACTTGCAACACGATTCACTCAACGGTAACCGACTTCGCCAGATTGCGCGGCCGATCGACGTTTAATCCCTTTCTTTTCGCAAAGTAGTAGGCGAAAAGTTGCAGCGGAATAACAGAAAGAATCGGGTTGAGCATTTCCAGTGTTTCCGGAATATATAAAACGTCGTCTGCGAGTTTCCGTATCTCTAGGTTTCCCTCCGTCGCCAGCGCTATAACGGGACCTTTGCGCGCCTTTATTTGCTGTATGGCAGAAGACACTTTTTCATACACCGAATCCGAGGGTGCGAGCGCGAGCGTGGGAAATTTGTCATCGATCATCGCGAGAGGACCATGCTTCATTTCTCCGGCTCCGCAGCCCTCGGCATGAATGTAGGAAATCTCCTTTAGCTTAAGCGCACCCTCAAACGCGACCGGATAATTGTATTTTCGGCCGATGAAAAGAAAATCACGCGCACTCAAATACTTTTTTGCCAAAGCCTCTATTTTCTCTTTGTTGGATAGAATCTTCCGGACTTTGGTCGGCAGTGCTTGCAATTCTTTAATAATATCTTTTCCCTTAGAGACGGACATTTTTCTCTGTCTTCCCAAAAAGATAGTAAGTAGTGAAAGCGCGACAAGCTGTGAGACAAATGCTTTTGTAGATGCGACACCGATTTCCGGACCTGCATGATTATAAACGCCAGCATCGGTCTCTCGTGCGATCGTCGAGCCAACGGTATTTACTATGCCGAGTGTAAGCGCTCCGCGCCGTTTACCCTCACGCACGGCCTCTAAAGTATCCAGAGTTTCTCCCGATTGTGATATCGCGAGTACAACTGTTTTATCGTTCACGACAGGCATACGGTACCGAAATTCGCTTCCAAGTTCCACTTCCACTGGAATGCCCGCATACTCCTCGAGCATGTACTCTCCCACCAATCCGGCGTAATAAGCAGTGCCACACGCCACGATGATTATGCGCTCGATTTTCTCCAGCTGATTTTTCACGCTCTCCAAGCCCCCGAGCTTCACAAGACCTTTAGACGGGATAAGCCGGCCGCGCAAAGTATTTTCTATGGTTTCGGCTCCTTCCATTATTTCCTTAAGCATGAAATGCTCATAGCCGCCCTTTTGCGCTTCCTCCGCGCTCCATTCGATTTCCTCGGGCGTGCGATTCACACGATTTCCCTCGAGTTTATAGACAGAATGTGTCTCGGGAGTAATGACGGCAATTTCTCCATCTTCCAAAAAAATCACCTTTTTTGTGTGCGGAAGAATCGGCGAGGCATCGGAAGCTATGAAATGTTCTTTCTTTCCTACACCAAGCACGATTGGAGAACCCATACGCGCCGCGATAAGTTTTTCCGGTTCTCTTTTGTACTGAATAGCCATTCCATATGTACCGTGAATTTCCTTCAAAGCGGCGACTGTGGCTTTTTCAAACAATTCTTTCTTCGCCACGCCGGAGCTTTGGCGGAGGCGGGTTAGATGCATCTCAACCAGATGCGCGAAAACCTCCGTGTCGGAATCTGACGCAAAAGTATGTCCAGCTTTCATTAGATACTCTTTCAATTCTTTGAAATTCTCAATAATGCCATTGTGAACAACCCAGATCTCGCCTTCGCAATCCGAGTGCGGATGTGCATTCGTTTTCGTCGGCTCGCCGTGCGTCGCCCAGCGCAAATGCGCGATTCCGCTTTTACCGCCGAAATTTTTCGGTATTTTCTTTTTTAGCTCCGCGACCGCACCCGGCGTTTTTACACCTCCGCTCTCCGGCGTGTATATTCCCGCCGAGTCATAGCCACGATATTCCAGCGAGGCAAGACCTTGCAAAAGGACATTTCCGGCATCCTTCTCTCCTTTTCCAGTGTAGGCAAATATACCGCACATAGGTTCTCAATCTAGCACATCTGTTTAAGAAATTGTAATAATTTTAGGCAGTGAGAAAAACTTTTTCGAGCGCATCGTTTTCTAACACATCGCCTGCCGCCTTGTGGATCGCAATCCTGCCGCGCGAGAGTACATAGGCGCGATGCGCAATTTCAAGCACTGATTTTATGCTGTGTTCGACGACGATGATCGCGATCCTGCGCATGGCGTTGATGTCCTTGATCAAGGCGAACACCTCCTTCACGATCTTTGGCGAGAGTCCGAGCGAGGGCTCGTCGAGCAGGAGCACGCGCGGGTCGCAGACGAGCCCGCGCGCGATGGTGAGCATCTGCTGCTGGCCGCCGGAAAGCAATCCGGCTTTTACATTCAGTTTTTCCTTGAGAGCGGGAAAAATCTTGAGCGCTTCTTCAATATTGCGCTTCGTATCTTTTCTATTGGGCAAGGCGTAGCATCCGAGCTCGAGATTCTCATACGCCGTAAGATGTTTGAACACTTGCCGCCCCTGCGGGACGTAGGCGATGCCGCGCGCGGCCATCTCATGCGCGATCGGTATCAGTTTTTCCTCGTGCCAGAGCACCTCCCCGTGCGAAAGCGGCGCGATGCCAAAGATCGCTTTGAGAATTGTCGTCTTGCCCGAACCATTGGGCCCCATCAGAGCAATGATCTCGCCTTCGTCTATCGCCACACTAACATCATCGAGCGCCTTCACGCCGCCTGCCTGCGCAGGCAGGCCATACTGCACCGATGCATTTTTTAGTTGGAGGAGGGTTTCTTGCATACTTCATTTAAACAATTTGCCAAACCGCTTGTACACATCCGAGTCATTGCGCTTACCGACGATCAGAATGCGGAGCCACTCACCGTCAGTGGAGAAAATTATGCGGTATTCGCCGATATCGGCGCGGTGCCAGGGCGCATATCCATGAAGAGGTTTGACATCATGCTGGAGTGGATTCTCCGCAATCAAAAATATTTTCCCCACGATCTGTCGTTCGTGTTTGGCGGGAAGCTTTCGCAGAAACTTTTTAACGCGTGCCTCGAGATTTATCTTTAGCATGCAAAACGGAATTGATATAATCCATACTCTTTTCGTGACCGAGAAATTTCGCGTTTTTCATAGCTTTCATGGCCTTTTGACCCCACCATGCGTCGTCAGACAACTCAAGACGCTCATACTCCTCGGTGGAGAGCATCACGGCGACGGAACGGCCGTGTTTCTTGATGACGATCGGTTCGTGTCGCGCCGCATCCAAGAGTTCCCCAAATCGGTTCTTCGCGTCCACGGCAGAAAATGTGGCAATATGATTCATATAGCTATAATAGCCATTCTGGCTTTTGTGTCAATGAATGCTATTTTCCCAAATACGCTTCCACTACGTGCGGTTGATGGAGGACGTGATCGGGCGTGCCGTGGGCGATCACCTTGCCTGAATCGAGCACATAGACGGTATCGGCAAGCTCGCGCACGAGGGTCATGTCGTGCTCGACGAGGACAACCGCGGCACCGGTGTCGCGCAATTCGCGCAGGATGCCAGATACAATCTTGCGCATCTCGGTGAAGAGCCCTGCGTATGGCTCGTCGAAGAAATATATTTTTACATTCATCGATACGGCACGCGCGATCTCGAGGAGTTTGCGCTGGCCGTAGGAAAGATTCTCGGCGAGCGCGTCGCGCTTTTCCCACAAACCGACTTTCATGAGTACATCACGCGCAGTGTCGATATGCAAGGCGGTGTGCTTCTCGAAGAGCGCTCCCCACACACTGCGCTCGGTTAGGACGACGAGGACGTTGTCGAGCACGCTCATCTGCGGGATGAGCCGCACGCTCTGAAATGTCCGCGTCATGCCGTAAGCGGCGACTTCCGAGGGCACGATGCACTCGAGCCGCACGCTGTCGCTCACGACGACAGTGCCGCCATCCATCGGCACTATGCCGGTCAGTGTATTGATTAGTGTCGTCTTGCCCGAACCATTGGGCCCGATGAGCGCGGTAATCTTGCCGCCTTCAAACTCCACATCCACATGATCGACGGCATGGACTCCGCCTGCCTGCCATGCCTGCGCATGCAGGGCAGGCAGGCCGAAGGTTTTGGTGAGGTTTTTTGTGGCGAGAAGGATACTCATTGTTGATTCGTTGACCGCTTATTGTTGTAACGGAATGAACGCACCATTATGAACCACGCGCAGTACAAAATGATCATCGATATCGCCGTTCTTATCGAACACAAAGAGAGATTGATCTTGCGACGCGTACAATTTTTCTTGCAAACAAGATTGCAATGCGTCGCCGATAACGGTTTTGCACTGACCGAATACCTTGGAGAAAAGCAGTGTCGCACGGTACATACGCATGCTCACAAAATTTGGTGCCTCCTTGTACTTCGCCATATATGCATTTGTAAAGGTGGCATCGGCGGTCTCGTCAGGCACGGTCATAAGCACACCTTCCGCGGCAATACCGCCGGCCGTAATGAGATCAGGATTTTCGCATGCTTGCGCACATACGAACCTTGCACGAAGTCCGAGGGTGGCGGCCTGCTTAACAAATATACCCGTCTCTTTTCCGAGTGCAGCTATCACGACCACATCGGGATTCGCGGCTTTCAATTGTTGCACCTGACTACGCATATCTGTCTCGTCGGGATTGAAAGCGGTTTCCGTGATTGATACATCCTTCGCTTGCGTAGCGAATTCCTTTTTTATAGCAGTAGCAGTCCCCTTGCCGTAGTCGTTATTCATAACGAGCAACCCGATCTTTCGCGGATGGAACGTATCTATAACGAGTTTCGTCAATTCACGAGCTTCTATCACGGATGAACCGACGATACGATAGGTGAAATCATCCGGCGACGAATATGGGGGCGCGGCAACGATGCCCAATAGAGGTATATGATCTTTGTTTACCAATGGTGAAAGAGACATGCCAGAAGGGCTACCTAATATGAGGAGAGCCTGCACATGATCTATGTTGTGCAGTTTTTGATACGCGGAGACAGCCAGCTTGGGGTCAAATTGATTATCTTCGTAAATTACATGCGGAGCTTGCGCACCAAGATGCTCGCGAGCAAGCTCAATACCGCGCCGAGCGAATTCACCATGCGCTGCATTACTGCCAGTGAGCGGCAAAATCGCACCAATCTTAACCGCCCCCGCCTCACCCTGCGGCTTCTGTTGCTGAAGTCCGACATACGCCACCCCCGCGACGACGACCGCTCCGATCACCCACCACCAGATGGTTTTCATAGACATGCTCTGAATTTAGGGTTATTGATATGCCGTTACAGTAACACAAAACCTAACGGATTTCACGCGATTGGCGGGTGATTCGCTCGCTGGTCGAGCACAAGCATGATTTGTATCTGTTCACCACGAATACGATACACTAGTGAAAAAGGTGTTTTCGGTATCACGTATTCGCGGCTGTCGCGCTCGCCGATTGGATGTCCCACGCGAGGCGTGGCCAAGAGAATCTTTTTTGTCTTCTCGTATTGCACGGTGGCGCGCTTCTCTCCCTCCGAAAACACTTCCGTATAATACGACCGAAACCAGGCGAGCCCTTCCGCGGCGGACGGCAGATAGACGATTTCCATGATCAGCGACGCGAGGGAACGATATCCGGCTTAGGCATGGGGCGTTCGCGTTTCGCTCCCCACGAGCGTACCCATGTGTCCATGGCGGTGCTGGAAATGAAGACACCTTTATCGGCTTCGATTTCGACCTCACGGACCATCGCGCGAATACATTCTTTTTCGTCTACATATGATCGGATCGCCTTCTGTGCGATGTACGCCGCAGAGCGATCTTCAATCTTCGCCTCGCGCTCAAGGCGCGATTTGACCATGGCTTCCATACGCAAGGTGAACGGAACTGTCGCGGTGGTTGTTTTCATAGGCATTTATAGTACGATGTGCCTATTGTAAGACAATGTAAGCGGGATGCAAGCGTGGGGCGCATCGCAGCCGAAACGCTCATCACCGAACCTGCTGATAGAAGCTTTTGGATGTCGCGTACCGCGTCCATGAATCGCTCGTAGTTGCGGGCGACGCGCTTTTTGTCGATCACGCAGCCATCCACGATATACGAGTGCAGGGTGTCTGTCGCCCAACGCCTGAATTCAATGGCCCGCGCCGAGTTTGCGCGGTAACCGACCGAAAGGATCACATCAAGATTGTAGAATTGGACTTGGTATACTTTGCCGTCATCGGCAGTATGTGCAAACTTTGCACATACTGATTTCTCGTCCAATTCCCGATCTTGGAGGATATTTCGGACATGCTTCGTTACCACCGAACGCTCAAGAAGCCAAATTGCTTGTCCGCCGCTTTGCGCAATGACGGCGTCAGCGCTTCATACTGATCTTGCGCCTGAACGGAAAGCTGGAATCGCATACATGCTATCGCGCAACCCGCTTCTTGCGACGTACCGACATGTATTTCTTGAAACCCGCGACCGAATCGAAAATCGGCGAAGCGCGACCGTTCCACAAATCGTCAAGCGCACTTTTCACGTCGGCGAGCAATTCCGGGTCAAGCGTGGAAACCGGTCGCATGACGACCTCGCCTCCGCGTTCCTCCACACTGATCATGGTGCCGGCCGAGAAACCCGTGCGCTCGCGGATGCGCTTGGGAAGCGTGATCACGCCCCTCTCTTGTACTTTGATCATTGTTGTCATGCGTGCAGTATTGCAGAAATACGGTATTTCTGCAAGAGGTTGTTTTTTACATCCGAAACCTCCCGAGCAATCCCTGTGAGCGGAAGAGCATGAGGAGAATGAGGCCGTAAGCGACTTGGTTTTTCTTTTCGATCAAAGTCCGAACGTATCGGGATCTCTGTTCGTGTTCCAAAACCGAAGAATGTTTACTGTGTTCGCGTCTTCGTCTATGGAGTAGACGATCCAGTAGTGATGTTTCTGACCGAAACGAAACAAATATCCATGATACGGCGCGCCGCTGATAAAGAAGTAATTCCACAGGCGCGGCGTCGCGAGTATGTACGTACCGATTTCAAACGAAAGGCGCGCAAGCTGTTCTTCCGCTATGGTCGTATCGAAACTGCGCATGTGTTCTACAAACGCTTCGATTTCGCGCCGCGCCGATGGAGCGATGTCGATGCGATACGTCATGCCCTTCGATAGAGAGAGAATAACCACTCTTTGAAACCTTTCGCGTCGAGACTCAACCCATCGCCCGCTTCAATGCTCGCCTCACCTTCTTTGAGTGAAGTGACAAACGCAACGCGTTCAGCTTCGGTCAGCACGGGAATTTCCTCCATAGTGGTGACAGGCATCACGGTCGTGGATTGGCGATATGCAGTATTGCTTGACATGTGGGCATTGTAACGCCGTTTCGTGGCATTGCAACTCTCTCTCAGTCGTCAACTCTCTCTGCACACTCTACATCCGAAATTTCCCCAGCAATCCCTGCGGGCGGAAGAGCATGAGAAGGATGAGGATGAGACCGTAGACGACTTGGCGCATCTGCGCGGCGATGTCCGAGGGAAAGCCGACGAAGCGCAGGGCTTCAGGCAAAACGATAAGGAGCAACGCGCCGAGGAGCGCGCCGCGAGCGGACGAGAGCCCGCCGAGGATTATGATGGCGAGGATGAAGATGGATTCGTTCAAGGTGAAGCTCGACGGATCGATGAAAGTGATGTAGGAGGCGAAGAGCGCACCAGCAATTGCCGCGAGCATTGCAGAGACGACGAAAACGACGAGCTTGTAATAGTGCGTTGCATAGCCAAAGATCGCGATCGCCTCTTCGTCTTCGCGTATCGCGTGGAGCACGCGACCAAATGATGATGAGATGACGAACGCCGAGACGCCGTAGGTGAGCGCGAGTGCTACGGCCGCAAGCGCTAAGTATGCGAGATTGTCGGCAAATTGAAAGCCGAAGAGTACGGGCCGCGGGATGCCGGGGATGCCCAAGGGGCCGTGCGTGAGCGACTGCCAATTGAGCATGACGCTGTAGGCGATCACGCAAAAGCCTATCGTGCCGAAAGCGTAGTACTCCTCGCGCAAGCGCGCAAACACGATGCCGATCGGCAGTGCCACAATACCGGCAATGGTCATACCGAGAGGTGCGGCAAGAAAAAAGTTAACTCCGAAAGATACCATCAAGAGCGCGGACGCATATGCGCCAAGTCCATAGAACGCCGCTTGTGCAACCGAGAGCAATCCTGCCTCTCCCACCACCAGATCGAGCGAGAGTGCGAGAATGCCATAGATGCAAACGAGTATGGCGACGTGAATTAGGTATTCCATGTTATTTATTCAGAATGCCTTGCGGGCGGAAGATGAGAAAGATAATGAGAACGAGGAACGCGATCGCGTCTTTCCATTCGCCGGAGAATTGCCAGGCGCCGAGATTCTCCACGAGCGCGAGCACGAATGCGCCGAGAACGCCGCCCCAAACGCTCCCGATCCCGCCGATGATCGCCGCGATAATACCTTTGAGCAGGAGAACGAGGCCCATTGTCGGCTGTATGCCGGTATCGAAGCCGATCGCAATGCCCGCGAGCCCGCCGATCATCGAGCCGATGAAGAATATCCACGCGAGTATTTTCTCGCTATCTATGCCAACGATGCTCGCGACCTCCGCGTCATCGGCGACCGCGCGCACCGCCTTGCCGAAAATCGAGTACTTCAATACAAACGCGAGCGCTACCATAATAGTGAGCGCGGCACCCAAAATGAGCACCTGCGTCTGCGTGATCACGCCGCCGAGTATTTGATATGTCGCCTGCCCCGAGACATCACCTGCCTGCCATGCCTGCGCATGCAGGGCAGGCAGGCGCGAGAGCGTCTGAAATTGGCTTGTGAAGAGGATGGCGACGACGGCTTGAATCACGGTGAGCACGCCGAGCGACGCGATCAGCGTCACCGTGCTCGAGGCCTTGCGTGCGCGCAGGGGCCGATAAATCAGCCAGTTGATGAGAAGCCCCAACACGCCGGCTGCGAGCACACCGAGCACGATCGAGATCTCAAGACCGAACTCGAGAGTCTTATAGAAATAGAAAACCGCGTATCCGCCCACTGCCGCGAGCGCGCCGTAGCCGATGTCGAAGAAGCGAGCGGTCGAATAGATGAGATTGAACCCGAGCGCCACGAGGCTATAAATCGCGCCCGCGATTATTGCATTGAGTGCAATTTGGGCGATGATATCCATAATTCTAAATCAAATTTCTATGTATCCGTCACTCGTAAATATCGTGCGGACCGATATCGAGGAAAAGCGCATTACCGTCGAGAAAAACGAATTTGATCCGGTATTTGCGATTGACAGAGAATGCCCACACGTCTTTTTCCTTGCCGTGAAGTTTGTGAGTCTCCAAGCTCGAATGGAATGGATCTGTTTTGAAAAGATTTTCCTTCGCGTCGGCAAGAGCGATTATCTTCGCCGGAAGACGCGACGCCGCTTTGAGGAACTTGCGTGAATAATCAACGCGCATGTTTGAATTTCTTCACTGCTTCGCTCAAAGAACCGGCGGAAATCGTCTTCCCTTCACGATATTCGCGCAGGCCGTCCTCGACAAGCTTGTCTAGACGCAGGGCGGCCTTGCCTGTTAGGTGGCGCGTCTGTATGGCGGCGTCGAGCAGACGCCGATATTCTGAAAGCGGAATCACCACGATGCCTTTATGCGCCATTATTTTGCTTGGGGAAAGTGTGATCGCCGACATACGAACATCGTAGCATGATACGAGATCAGATGTCTAACTTGTAGCGTAAAAAGCTGTTATGTGCAAGTATGTGTATGCCGAGTCACAGATGAGGAGAGTAAAATGGGTATGATGTTCGGGGGCGGCTCGACAGAGCCACCCAAGAAGAAGCGGGTGCTAAAACGACTGTCGCTTTGGCAACAGATTCTGAGAATTATAAGACTGACTATAAATTACGGAAGCGGTACGGCTTTGCCGCCTTGTATGATCTCTGCTTTGTGTCCGCTCGCGCGATCGCCGGATTGCTCCATCGTGACAGAGCCCGATGCGCCTTGCCAGTCTTTGACGGTGCGAATCCATGCCCCAAACTTCTCGCCGTTGTTGCCGACCGCCATGAGTCCCTCTTTGATGAGATACACGGCATCATACGTCGTCGCCATGTAATTTAGATATGGGACTTCCGCCACCTTGTACTTCGCGGTATACGCCGAGGCCATTGCTTGCAATTTCGGATTCGTTTGATCGGGGACGAATTCTGCGGCATACGCACCCTCAAGCGCGATTGCGTTGTTCTTCATCATGGTCGGTTCGCCCGGCATAGTATCGCTCACCAAGATCTTCGGCTTCCACTTCAATTCACCAAGTTGCTTCAGAATGCGCTCACCGACCGCCGCCGTCTGCACATCTATGAAGAGCGCGTCCGGATTTTGACTCTTGAGCTTAGTAAGTGCGGTGCGGAAATCGGTGGTAGCCGTCGGAAACGCCTCGTTTGAAGTCTCACCGCCGATAGCTTTGAAACTTGCGTCGAAAGATTGGTAGAGCCCGGTCGCATAATCGGTCTGCTCTTGGATAAACGCGACAGTTTTCCAGCCTTGTTTATAAGAGAGATCCGCCAAGACCTTGCCCTGTGTCGCATCACTTGGATAATCGCGAGCAAAGAATTTGCTGATACCTGTCAAATCGGGGCTTGATGCCGCCGGAGAGAACAGCATGACGTTATTCTGTGCCGCGATAGGAACCGACGGTATCGTCGCCCCACTGCAGAAACTGCCGAGAATAATTTGTACCTTGTCTACATTTATGAGCTTTTGCGTGGCGCCGACCGCGGCGGCCCCGGTGCATTTGTCGTCCTCGTACACGAACTGCATCTGTCGGCCGTTGATACCGCCGGCGGTATTTATCTCATCCACTGCAAGCTGTACCGTATTTCGGAAAGGCTCGCCATACGCGGCGGCATCTCCCGTCAATGGACCAATAAAACCAATAGTGATCGGTCCTGTTTCGACAGGTTGCTTCGCCCCTTGTGGAGCCAAAAGCCACCATCCGCCCGCGATCACGATGATCGCGACAATCGCCAATGTAAGTTTATTCATGAACAGAAAATTAAATCTTATAAATAATAATGTTAAGCGTTAGGATAAGCCTCTTTGATCTCTTTTGCAAGATAGGGATTCCACATGGCGCCGGTTGCAGACATGACAATGTCTGCGCCCGCCTCGCGATACTCTTTGAAATCTTTCGGATTCATAACGCCGCCGACACCCATGATTGCGAAATGAGCGCCGCGCTTTTCACGAATAGCATGAGCGCGGCGGACGAAATCAAGTCCGGCCCATTTGATTGCGCGGCCGCATACGCCGCTTCTCTTTCTTTGCTCTCCGGGAATGGCTTGATTGCCCTTTTCGTCGACAATCTCCGCCGATATCGTATTGATGCCCTGGATGGCTTGCGCGTACTTTTCAATAATATCGGCGAGCCGCTCCATGTCGGCATCGTCTTTGCCTGCCCGCGCAGGCGGGTAATAACCAACCTTGACGATGAGCGGCACTTTGCCGATACGCGCGCGTATAGCGGCGAGTACTTTCTCCGTCATGTCGAAATCGTAGCAAACCAATCCCTCATCTCCGATATTGGGACACGAGAGATTGACCTCCAAGACTTTGGCGTCTGTTTGTACCGCGAGTTCTCCTGCTTTTGCAAAATCGTCTGCGAGTTCCGCCTCGGTTTGCACTTGACGAACAGTGCCCATGAAGCCCATGATCATTACTTGTCCCTCGCCCGCGCTCGTAGCCGCCGCCTTCGCATCCTTCTGCCACTCTGTGAGAGGCCGCGACGGAACTCCAAACGAGTTCGTCACCGAGAGGGGCTCTGTGTAATCTGCGTTAGCGATGAGAGGCTTTTTCGCCTTTTCGAGCGTGAGATCGCCTTCCACCTTTACCGAGAGAACGTTAGGGAATGGGTGGCAAGGAAATTCCGCGCTGCGCACCGTTTTGTATACATTGACATCGAAACTTTTTTCGAAAGCCGCCTTCATGAATGAGCTATTGAGAAGCGGACCGGCGGGAATCCCAAACGGATAATTGA
>ERZ1292633.4970-Hain-H41-02um-R1-4970-length-12150-cov-7_pt1 | contig 12150 bp, 10 predicted proteins | sample MGYA00564406_ERZ1292633 | MGnify/ENA primary metagenome ERZ1292633 (study PRJEB36523, sample SAMEA6512639) | groundwater metagenome | collected 2019-01-08 | study: AquaDiva: Metagenomics assemblies of 32 groundwater samples
GGCTTTTACAGAAACATATGGTGTAAAACCACTGTCAATGCACCAGTCATAAATCGAACGAATCAAATAGGGTTTCGTTGAATTAGTGCTCATTTCCGCATTATTTTTTCTGAAGCTGATAATGCATCAATAAATAGCGGTCGACTAAACAATCTCTCCGAATACTTTAATAGCGGCGCCGCTTGTTTAGGAAGGCGAATTCCAAAATGTTCAAGTCGCCACAGTAGAGGCGCTATCGCAACGTCAAGCATTGAAAACTCATCCCCAAGCATGAACCTTTGTTTCTCAAAGATTGGAGATATAATCGTCAGATTATCTGCTATCACAGTACGAGCTTTATCAATTGCTTTCTGATCTGAACCATCAAACGCATCGATATAACAGAACAATTCTTGTTCGAAACGAAACAACAATAAACGCGCACGAGCCCGCATTACTGGATCTGCTGGCATTAATTGCGGGTGTGGAAAGCGATCATCAATATATTCATTAATGATATTCGATTCATATAACACAAGATCGCGTTCCACAAGTACCGGTGCTTTTCCATAAGGACTCATTACAGCCAAGTCTTCTGATTTATTATTTGGATCGACGTCAATTACTTGAAAATCCATATCCTTTTCGTGCAGAACTATCCGGCAACGATGGCTGTATGGACATGTAATTGTTGAATATAGTGTCATCATAACTTCTATTCCCGAACTTCGTTACAATATATTCAGCAAGTTTTATGTCAATGAATATCTTTCCAATATTCTCTTTTTAGTGCATAGGATAAAATCAGCATACCTAAAAGAAAAGCCATGACTGTAAGCCCTAACTCCTTACGGGCATTTGCGTGAGGCTCACCTAGATAAACCAGATAGTTAACTAAATCGCCGACAAAGCTATCAAACTCCGCCTTCGTCATTTCACCTTGTTTATCAAGCACCAAGGTCTTCTGCTCACCTTTATCACTTGTTTTAACAATCAATTTCTGCTCACCCTGTAATTGATAAAAAACATGTGGCATTGCTGCACGATCAAAAACAAGATTGTTCCATCCAGTCGCAGTGGAGTCGTCACGATAAAAAGCCCGCAGATAAGTGTATAACCAGTCTGCCCCTCGCGAACGAGCTATTACTGATAAGTCAGGCGGCGCGACGCCAAACCATTCTTCACCTTCTTTCTTCTGCATTGCAGATTCCATCAGACCGCCAACTTTCTGACCTGTAAATATCAGCTTAGTAAGTATTTCTTCATTAGTAAATCCGATATCATAGTGACGGTTATAGCGCATATAGCTTGCACCATGACAAGTTAGACAATAGTTAACAAAACTCTCTGCGCCACGTTGCAACGAAGCATTGTCAGATGTACTAATTGGAGCGCTATCTAATGCCATGCCAGACTCTGCGGCGAACAAGCCACTAAATGGAGCCAGACATAATATAAATATAACAATTGTTATTTTCTTCATTTTTTTACTCTTTTACTCTTTTTGGCTCAGGTTTTGTTTTATCTATCTTGCTGTACCACGGCATTAAAATAAAGAAAGCAAAATAGATGACTGTAAAGATTTGCGCTAATAAAGTATATAAAGGAGTTGGAGATTTTGTTCCGAGCCAACCCAATACGAAAAAGCTAATCACAAAAAGCGTTAAGGCTGTCTTGAAATACTTGCCTTTATAGCGTATCGATTTAACTGGACTTCTATCCAGCCAAGGTAAGAAAGCAAAGATAACCACAGAAGCAGCCATCAATATCACACCCCACAACTTCGCATCTACCCATAGAAAATTGACAGTCACTGCTCTAAGCATGGAGTAATAAGGCGTAAAATACCATACGGGTGCTATATGATCTGGTGTCTGCAATGTGTTAGCAGGTATAAAATTATTGTATTCTAAAAAATACCCCCCCATTTCCGGAGCAAAGAAGACAATTCCACAAAATACCATTAAAAATACCACAACACCGACTATATCTTTTACAGAGTAATAAGGATGAAACGGTATTCCATCGACAGGGATGCCAGTTTTTGGATTCTTATTTGCTTTTATTTCAATGCCATCTGGATTATTTGATCCAACTTCATGCAATGCTAGAATATGCGCGAACACCAAAACTAACATTATTAGGGGCAATGTAACAACGTGATACGCAAAGAAACGATTAAGCGCAACATCCGAAAGTGTAAAATCACCCAACACCCATTGTTGGAGAGATTCTCCAATAGTCGGAATTGCTCCAAACATACTTACAATCACTTGCGCGCCCCAGTAAGACATTTGTCCCCAAGGTAAGATATATCCAGTAAAAGCTAAACTCATCAGCACAAGGAATATTGCCATACCAACTAACCACAATAGCTCTCGTGGCTTTTGATAAGAACCGTACATCATTCCACGGAACATGTGCAGATAGACCACGACAAAAAACATGGAAGCACCTGTTGAATGCATATAGCGAATTAACCAACCATAATCCACATCTCGCATGATATATTCAACAGAAGCAAATGCCATACCGGCATCCGGCTTATAATTCATCGTGAGAAAAATTCCGGTAAGTATCTGGTTAACCAGAACCAACAAGGCTAATGAGCCAAAAAAATACCAGAAATTAAAGTTCTTAGGGGCATAATATTCGGAAAGATGTGCTTTCCAATTTGACGTTAATGGAAATCGTTTATCGATCCATTCAATTATCTTATTCATTTACACAGATCCCTCGCTTGTAGCTCCAATTAAAAGACGGCTATCGCTCAAATATACATGAGGAGGAACAACCATATTAGTTGGAGCCGGTACACTTTTATACACGCGGCCAGCCAAATCAAATTTTGATCCATGACAAGGACAGAAAAATCCGCCTAGCCAATCTGGGCCCAAATCCGCAGGAGCAATCTCTTTCCGGAATACAGGCGAACACCCCAGGTGTGTGCACACACCCTCAGTAACGAGGATTTCCGGTTTGATTGATCGCGTACGATTTTGAGCATATTCCGGTTGCTGTGGTTTTTCTGAATTAGGGTCGGCTAGCTCATTTTCTACTTTCACAAGTGTCTCAAGCATTTCTGGAGTGCGGTTTAAAACCCATACGACTTTTCCGCGCCATTCAACCATCAAAAGCATACCAGGCTCAAGCTTTGATATATCAACCTCTACTGGCGCCCCGGCCGCTTTAGCCCTTTCACTAGGCATCATACTCATCATAAAGGGGGTTGCAATTGCAACTCCCGCAATACCGCCTGCTACAGATGTTACTGCGACCAAGAATTTTCTTCTGCCGCTCATTTGATCAGGGATGCTAAAACTATCAGCCATATTCGACTATTCCATCAGTTATATTTTTCATGTAAGGCTATCAATAAAAAGGTTAATTTTATCTACTTCCCACCACTTTCACGAGCAAATTTACAAACTATAAACTACAAAAGCGCGCAGTATACCATAACCATATTAAGGATTATAGAGAACTTAAAGTATTTCAATGGAGAAAGCCACCAAAATATATACAAGACAGCCTTCTTTCTTGAGTAACTATTTAACCTTTCCATGGCACTGCTTATATTTTTTTCCGGAACCACAAGGACACAACTGGTTACGGCCAACTTTTTCGTTTTGGCGCACAAAAGGCTGTACTTTCTCATCTTGATTTCTCTCGTACTCAGCTTCCTCGGTCAGAGATTCCTTGTAGGAATCATGATGAAATTGTATATTCTCTGGCGATCTTAGTGACTCTGCTACTGCTTCTACTTGCTGCTCACTCTTTATTTGCACAGTTAAAAGTATTTTTGAGACCTCGTTCTTGATCTCTTCGAGCATATTGGTAAAAAGCTCAAAAGCTTCGCGTTTATATTCCTGCTTTGGATTTTTCTGTGCGTAACCACGCAAGTGTATGCCTTGGCGCAAATGATCCAATGCCGCCAGATGTTCCCGCCAATGCGAATCCAAACTTTGCAGCATTACAGCACGCTCATAGTGATGCATTGGCTCAGCGCCAACCTTTTCGACTTTTGCTTGATATTGTTCATTTGCCAGGTCAATAATACGTTCAAACAAGTTTTCTTCGTGCAACTCTGGCTCTTTTTCGAGCCATTCTCGCAAAGGAAAGTGTAACTGATATTCTGCCGCAAGCGCTTTTTCCAAACCCTGTACATCCCATTGCTCTTCAACACTTTGGGGTGGAATATATAAGCTGAACAAATTACTTAAAACATTTTCGCGTATTGCCGTAATCGTTTCAGAAATATCATGATCTTCTTCTAATAATCCATTTCGCTGTTGATAAATTACATTACGTTGATCGTTGGCCACATCATCAAATTCCAGCAGCTGCTTACGCATATCAAAATTTCTCGCCTCTACTTTACGCTGAGCATTTTCAATAGCACGAGTAACCCAAGGATGTTCAATAGCTTCTCCTTCGGGCATTTTGAGACGCGTCATAATATTAGCAACGCGATCTGACGCAAATATACGTAGCAAAGGATCCTCAAGTGAAAGATAAAAACGACTGGATCCTGGATCCCCTTGTCGACCTGAACGACCACGCAACTGATTATCTACTCGACGAGACTCATGTCGCTCAGTACCAATAATGTGCAAACCGCCTTTGCTCAAAACCTCTTCATGAGCGATTTTCCATCTCGCATAAGCTTCATTAATTTGCTTTTCTTTTTCCTCTTCACTTAATTTCTCGTCATGCCGTATCCGTTCTATCTCCGGCTCCGGATTACCACCCAACACAATATCCGTACCACGGCCCGCCATATTCGTTGCAATGGTAATCATTTTAGGCCGACCAGCTTGCACAACAATACCCGCTTCACTGGCATGCTGTTTGGCATTCAAGACCTGATGCGGCAGCTTCTCCCGTTCCAGTAGCCTAGACAACAACTCATTATTCTCAATCGATGTTGTACCCACCAAAACTGGTTGTCCATGCTCATAACATTCCTTGATTCCTTGAATGATTGCTTCATTTTTTTCTTTCGTTGTACGAAACACCTGATCCATACGATCATCACGAATCATCGGACGATGCGTTGGAATGATAACCGTCTCTAACCCATAGATTTGCTGGAACTCAGCAGCCTCGGTATCAGCAGTTCCGGTCATACCGGATAATCTCTGATACATACGAAAATAATTCTGAAAAGTAATAGAAGCAAGTGTCTGATTCTCTTTCTGAATTGCAACGCCTTCTTTCGCCTCTACAGCCTGATGTAATCCATCGGACCAGCGGCGACCAGCCATCAGACGACCGGTAAACTCGTCAACAATAATTACTTCACCATTCTGTACGACATAATTTTGATCAAGAAAATATAAGTTATGTGCACGTAATCCCGCATTCAGATGATGTATCAAATTGATATTAGCTGGATCATAAAGACTGGTTCCTGATTTCAGCAAGCCAGCTGTTGCCAGCAACTTTTCTGAATGCTCAAAACCCGCTTCGCTAAGCGTAACCTGATGAGATTTCTCATCCACACTATAGTCACCTGGACTATCTTCTGTTTCCTGGCGTGTCAGCTTAGGAATCAGCGCATTAATACGTACATATATTTCAGTATCGCCTTCTGCCTGACCCGAAATAATCAACGGCGTACGTGCTTCATCAATCAGAATTGAATCCACTTCATCCACAATTGCAAAATTGAGTAAACGTTGCACACGCTCATAAGCATGAGTCACCATATTATCGCGTAAATAATCAAAGCCATACTCATTATTGGTGCCATAAGTAATATCTGCAGCATAAGCAGCCTGCTTATCACTGTGCGGCATCTGTGCATAGATCACACCCACGCTCATTCCGAGAAATTGATAAATTCTCCCCATCCAATCCGCATCGCGCTTTGCCAAATAATCATTCACAGTAACGATATGCACACCTTTACCCGCCAACGCGTTCAGATATGCAGGTAAAGTTGCCATAAGGGTTTTACCCTCACCAGTACGCATCTCAGCAATCTTGCCCTCGTGCAAGACCATACCGCCGATAAGCTGCACATCAAAATGGCGCATTTCCAGAACCCGTTTACCGACTTCTCGAACCACGGCGAATGCTTCTGGTAATAACACATCCAAAGATTCTCCATTATGAATGCGTTGCTTGAATTCATCTGTTTTGGCACGTAATTCAGCATCCGACAAACCTGCGATAGCTGATTCCATTTCGTTAATAATACGCACGGCTTGAAAATACTGCTTAACCATCCGGTCATTACGGCTACCAAAAATCTTCTTAAGTAGATTACTTAGCATAATGTCTCTAGAAATTCTATTTAAACAATTAGTTTAAAAAACAAAGGGTGAGATTTTACCTCACCCACAGAAATACTTTAATGAATTATCAACTAAATTTATAATATTTGTAGGGTGAACTAAAATCTCTTGGCATAAAACAAAACTCACCGCCTAAAGCTACTCTATATTTAAATTGCGCACGATGGGTTGAAGAATACTCAACAAAAAGCATACATAAATAAATAGTCAGCAGCTCTAAAATTCGGATTAGCTCGATTTTTTCAAAAACTTGGATGGATTAAGCGGTTTGTCTCTATGTCTAATCTCGAAATGCAGATGCGCTCCTGTAGAACGTCCCGTATTCCCCACTTCAGCTATCTTCTGCCCCTGCAATACGACCTGCCCCAGTTCCACCAAACGTTTAGAAGCGTGCGCATAACGACTCACCAAGCTATCTCCATGATCAATCTCGATCATATTACCATATTCAGGATGTCGATCTGAAAAGACCACCACGCCACCGGCCGCAGCTTTTATCGGCGTGCCTATCTCAGCAGAAAAATCCACACCTTCATGAAATGCTCTCTTCCCTGTAAATGGATCAATTCGGTATCCATAGCCGGAAGAATACCAATCTGTATCAACTGGCATTTCAGAAGGCAGAACATATTTTGTTAATCTGTCATGACGCAACAAAGAATCTAATGCGCCCAGTTTATCTGTCCTTTCATCCAACATGTTGGATAATTCCTGGAGCTTATGATTAAATTCAGTAAATGTTAATTCTTCAGACGAATGATCAGTCCGTGCGCCGCCTTGCCCCGGTACTTCATTAAATAGAAAATCTCGCGACTTGATACCGGAAGATTCTGCCAGACGTTCGCCCAGGGCATCTAAGCGTAATAATTGCGCCTGCATTTGTCCCAATTTAATGGCCATGATATTTAGATTATCTTGCAAATGGGCCTGAATCTTTTGATGTCTTTCTTCTTGTGGATTGACTAATACCGCTCTTAAAACTGGCGCATCGACCCGGTCAGCGTAACGCAGTGAAAAAAAGTTTAAACTCAATGCTAATGTTACGATAACGAATAGAAAAGCACTTGTGAATAATGTAATGTGTAGCCTGGTTAATGTTATCTTTCGCGCTCGTTCTGATTTATCAGAAATCAAAATAATATTCATATTTTTTATTCATTGGATATTTTTTAAATAACCATATGACCTCTTATAAAGTTAATTCTTATCTTAATCTTCTTGGCAAGACGCCTGAATATGAAAACTTATTCTCTTTGGCTCATCAATTATATGCAGATCAACTAATCTTCTCTAAACTTGTTCCCGCGCAATTAGCCCAGCATTGCGTCTTGAGTCGAACTTCGAATGGCAGGCTGACAATAATGACTGAGAATGGCGCTATTGCTGCAAAACTTAAGCAAATTTCGCCCTCAGTGCTGCTCAAGCTGCAAGAACTAGGATGGGAAGTTACTTCAATTCAAATTTTGGTGCAAGCACATAACTTTGCAAAAAACACAAAAACACTTGCAGGTAAAGGATATCCCAAGGAAAAATTAAAATTGAGTCAGACCGGAAAAGATTGTTTAAGTCGATTAGCTACAACACTACCTGATTCCGAGCTAAAAAACACGATTCAGTCATTTGTAAAAAAACACAAAAACGATTAAAACCCATATTTTCCGCTATCTAATGAATCTCTGAATACCCGCAAGCATTCTGAAGCCCTGTCAACAGTTTCAGCCGGTTCTGTGAAATAGGCTGGCACTATTTTTGTGCAACAATTGTCTACTGCTTTTTATCTTTAGCAAACGTCTCGTATATAATGCAGAATTGTTGATCAGGTTAATACATTACAAAAAAACCTTCATGAATTGTATGTTAAACCTTTAATTTTCCGATGATGGCTCAATCTCTCCCGATGCAGTTCTGTTCTAATTACCCGTCTGTAATGATAAAAACAATCTTATGAATGTTTTTTACGAAGAAGCTGGAACCTTTAAGGTAGGCGCCATACTGGCTGACAACAATACCTCGTTACAGATAGAGGCTGTGCATGGCAAACGATCAAAGATCAAAGCAACGTCCGTGCTATTCCGATTTGATGCGCCGCCCTTATCCGAATTCATGAATCATGTGCAAAAAATAGCCGACGAATTGGATCCGGATTTTCTTTGGGAATGCTGCATACAGGATACCGAGTTTGCCAGCGACATCCTGGCAGCCGAATACTTTGGCCATACACCCAATCCGGTTGAAGCAGCTGCCACTTTGCTCCTGCTGCAGAACGCGCCGATGTATTTCTATAAAAAAGGGCATGGACGCTACAAAGCCGCGCCACCGGATGCACTGAAAGCAGCTTTAGCCGGTCAAGAAAAAAAGCGGCTGCAAGCTGTGCAACAAGCCCGTTATGTGGAACAATTAAATCAGTTTGTTCTGCCAGAAGAATTTAAACCGCGCATCCCTAATCTACTCTACAAACAGGATAAAAACTCGATTGAGTGGAAAGCACTCGAAGCAGTCTGTACAGAAAAAAAACTCACCGTCTTGAAATTGATGGAAAAGTGTGGCGCCATTCCATCCTCACACGATTACCATTTCAATCAGTTTGTCTGGGAATATTTTCCTGATGGCATCGAATTTGGTGAACTCGAGTCACATCCAACATCTACCGATTTTTCCGATTTACCCGTCGCAGATGTGGTTGCATTCAGTATCGACGATGCCTCAACGACAGAAATCGATGATGCTTTCTCTGTTACACCGTTAGCATTTGGCAGTTTCCGCATCGGCATACATATTGCGGCACCAGCGCTGGGGATCGATCCCGAGTCAACGCTCGATAAAGCTGCTTCATCGCGCCTATCGACGGTTTATCTGCCGGGAAACAAAATCACCATGCTGCCGGATGTCACCATCAATCACTTCACATTAGCAGAAAACCGGTTGTGCCCCGTACTTTCCCTGTATCTTGATGTATCAGATGATTTTACCGTTATAAGCACAGAAAGCCGGATTGAGAAAATAAAAATTGCAGCAAATTTACGGCACAATTCACTCGAACAGCATTTCAATGAATCCACATTAAGCAAAGGTGATTTTGAACACACCTATAGCAAGGAATTGAACCTACTGTGGCAATTTGCCTGCAAGATGGAGAACCAACGCGGCAAAGCAAGTGATACGAATAATGACAAAATTGATTATAGTTTTGAAATCAAAAATGACCACATCACAATCAGCGAACGCCGGCGCGGATCGCCCATTGATAAAGTGGTGTCTGAGCTGATGATTTATGTCAATACGGAATGGGGAAAGCAATTGACCGATGCTGGCATTACCGGCATCTTTCGTAGTCAGGCCAATGGCAAGGTTAAGATGAGCACATCTCCAGCCCCTCACCAGGGGTTGGGTGTCTCGCAGTATGCCTGGAGCAGTTCCCCCATGCGACGTTATGTTGATCTAATTAATCAGCGGCAGCTCATTGCCATGTTGCGTGCTGAACCGCCGCACTATACCAAAGAGAGCACCAGTCTTTTAATCGCGATGCGAGACTTTGAAACAGCCTATGGGATTTATAGCGAATTCCAGCGGGCGATGGAACGTTACTGGTGTTTGCGCTGGTTATTGCAGGAAAAAATTCAAATCATTAGCGCACAGGTCATTAAAGAAAATTTAGTGAAATTTGATCATATTCCATTCATCACACGAGTACCCTCACTACCCGAGATGGCACCCAATACTTACGTCAAACTTAAATTATCTGGAGTAGATCTGCTGGAGCGCAGCTTGCATGCAGAATTCCTGCAGAAACAGGATGCATAAGCTAATTTTCAAATTTATGATGAATCTCTGTCTCCTAAAATAATATAATTGCATGAACTAGCTGTGACTTAATTTTCAAGGTTTAACCCTTTGGCCGTTACTATTCAAATTCACGGAACCACACCAGCAGCGCTGGCCGGTTATCTATCTTCCCAAACCAATCGCATGGTTGTAGCGATAGTTGCTTCCATGCTACTGCATGTCATCATTCTTTTTGGCGTGACTTTTCAGTTCCCTCAACCGAAATTCGACAAAATCGCTTCATCTCTCGAAGTTGTGCTGGTTAACAACAAGACACTGACTAAACCGAAAGAAACCGAACTGCTTGCGCAAGACAATCTCGACGGTGGCGGCAACACGGACGCCGATCGCCGGGCAAAAACACCCTTTCCGGTACTGCCCAAAAACAAACCGGTCATCGATAACAACGCAGCCCAGCAGAAAGTTAAACAACTGGAACAGGAAGCCAAGAAACTGATGGCTGCGGTCAGCGATATCCCGCAAATCGAACAACCCAGCGAACACAAGAACGAAGCCGAAAGCAAACCAGTCACAACAGATCCGACTGAATTATTGCTACGCAGTCTTGATATCGCCCGCCTCAGAGCACAAATTGATCAAGATCATGATAGCTATCAGAAGCGTCCAAAACGCAAGTTTGTCGGCGCGCGCACCAAAGAATACCGCTTTGCACGCTATGTCGAGGATTGGCGCATGAAGGTCGAACGCATCGGTAATTTGAATTACCCCGAAGCCGCCAGAAAAGATAAACTCTATGGCAACTTACAGCTTACTGTCAGTATCCGGTCGGATGGCAGTGTGGAGTCGATTGAAATCAATCGCTCATCCGGAGAAAAAATCCTGGACGACGCCGCCATCAATATTGTAAAACTCGCCGGGCAAAATGGATTTTCGCCTTTCCCGCCGGATATCAGGCAGGATACGGATATCCTGCATATTACCCGCACCTGGGTATTTGCATCTTCGGACATGCTGCTGAGTCAGTAGTTATTCATAGGCAACCGGAAACGATTCCTAATTCCAACTTCCAACTTAACCAAGTATTTCTCTACCCATGCTCGATTCTTATGCCGTAATTGGCAACCCCATTTCACATAGCAAATCCCCGCTGATCCACAAAGCCTTTGCGCAACAAACTGAACAATCCATGCAGTATGACGCGCTCCTGGCGCCACTGGATGGTTTCGAGGCGACTGTGGAAAGCTTTCGTCAGCACGGCGGCAAGGGCATGAATGTTACTGTACCATTCAAGCTCGAAGCTTACCGGCTAGCCACCCGTTTAACAGAACGGGCAGCCATCGCGCAAGCGGTCAATACATTGAAATTCGAAAACGATGAAATTCTTGGTGATAACACCGATGGCGCAGGATTAGTCCGCGACATCGAATATAATCTGGGAATTCCTCTTGCAGAAAAACGCATATTGCTACTCGGTGCTGGCGGTGCCGCGCGCGGTGTCATCCTGCCGTTGCTGCAACAAAAACCTTCGCTGCTAGCCATTGCTAACCGCACTCCCGCAAAGGCTGCGGCACTACAGGAACAGTTCAATGCCTATGGCAATAGCGTCGCGGGCGATTTTATGCATTTCGCCGATACGCATTTTGACATCATCATCAACGCCACTTCCGCCAGCCTGCAGGATGCGCTGCCCGAATTACCCGCCGGTGTTTTTGCGCAGGTTACTCTCGCCTACGACATGATGTATCGCCAGGAGCCCACGCGCTTTCTCAAATTCGCACAACAAAATGGCACGCGCCAGATAGTGGATGGCATCGGCATGCTGGTGGAACAAGCGGCTGAATCCTTCTTTCTATGGCGCAGCATCCGGCCCCAGACAAAACCGGTGATTGCCATGTTGAAATCACAGATCTGAATGCATGCTGGACGGGCAGATGCTTTTCCGATTAAAAGCAGTTCTGAAGAAATATATTACCGCTCGTCCTGAGCCTGTCGAAGGACTTAATCAGAGACTCCCTAAATGATTTCACTATCCATCGGATAATTTAATGGTATTGGCATCGTAGGGATGGTTATACTTTCCGGTCAT
>ERZ1292633.4971-Hain-H41-02um-R1-4971-length-12146-cov-6_pt1 | contig 12146 bp, 3 predicted proteins | sample MGYA00564406_ERZ1292633 | MGnify/ENA primary metagenome ERZ1292633 (study PRJEB36523, sample SAMEA6512639) | groundwater metagenome | collected 2019-01-08 | study: AquaDiva: Metagenomics assemblies of 32 groundwater samples
AGAGAGAGAGAGAGAGAGAGAGAGAGAGAGAGAGAAGAGCGAGCGAGGATGGTGCGGCTCGAGGGGAGCCACACGCCTCGGGCTTGCCACAGACCAGCACAGGAAAGGAAACTCGACGAGCCGAATGATACCACAATCGGAGAGCGCCGATCCTAACGGAAAAAAGAGAGACCCCACCCCCTCACCCCTCATTAACTCTTCCCAATGAAAGAGTAGCAAGGGGGGAACGAAAAGTAGGGGGTGTGTGGGGCATGCTACAACAGATTCAGGCGTGGTCCACGGTTGGTTGACTCTATGTTGACGTTCAGCACGCACCACTGACGGCGGCCGTCGCCAGCGAGAAGGGTCAAAAACCGGGAAAAGTATGGTCGAAGCCAAAAGAAAAAATGTGCGAGGGGAATGAGGTGAGATACCGAGAGCTAGAAACGAAGAAAACAAGAAGAAGTGGGGAGAAGCCAAGCGTGCGATGGGAAGACAAACATAAAAGGCTCAAGTGCAGGGAAACATCTGCCGCGGAGGGAACACCAAGAGAGCTCGAAGAGGTAAAAGGCGTGGGTGCCACTGCCAACAAATTGACAAAGACACAAACCACTCTCCAAACCGCCCCGCCAAAGCATAGGCAGCGATGAACGTCTGGGAAGAGAGGGACGGCGAAAAAAAAAGAATAACCTGGCGGCTTCCAATTCCTTTCCTCTTGACCTCCGTGGAAGCGCCCCCCTTTGGCGATCGATGCCCTACAAGTCTTGCAACCCGGGACGCGGGTTCGCTTGTGCGTAGTTGGTTTCGACGCCAGTCGCCTTGGACTCCTCGAACAAATCGGCGGCGAACTGAGCGTGAGGTGAGTACTTGACGTTGGTACGTACGGGGTCCAGGAAGCTGAGCCCTTGGCTGTGGGCCAAGTATAACCGGAAGCAGATGCCGATCAACAGCAGCAGGATGATGCCAAGGCAGAGCCACAGCCACCATAGATTGGGCTGGATCTCAATTTCGCACGTGTCTACGGCGGAGGCGTACATTTCACTCGTGGTGGCCTGGCGGCACGAGGAGCCGGTCCAGACGCAATCGCGGCGAGAGGCGCCAGGAACGGGGTCGCAGCCTGTCTGCGATGTCTGCGAGGAGCACTGCGCGGCCTGGCACTTGATGGGGGAGTCCGACGTGACGTAGAAGAAGCAGTTCGGGTCCGCGTTGCACTTGGAGTCCACCGTGTACTGTGAGCAGGTGGGCGCGAAGCACTTGGAATTGGCAAAAAGACATGTCGAGTCCATGAGGCAAGTCTTCAGTGTCTTCGACGAGCAGCGGTTCCAGTTGCATTGACTGCTCGCGGTGTTCCACAGGCATGAGTCCGTGGCCCCACACGCCGTCGAGGAAAGCTGCAACGCGCAGTTGTTCACGGTGCAGCTAGTCGCCGAGCTGGCGTTCCACATGCACTTGCTGTCGCCCCAGCACGAACTTAGCGAGACGTAACCGCACGTTCGGTTTTGACAAACGCTATTCACGAATTGGCACGATGAATTGGCGTTGCACGTGCTGGAGAGTCCGTAACGTCCGCAACCCGCGAAGAGGCAAGCCCCGGTGCTGAACGAGCTGGTGAGAATGGTCGCGTTCCACGAGCAGCCGAGCACCGTTCCGTTGACGTTGCACGCGGCGGAGGTCTTGAACACGGCGCACGCGGTGGACGCCTGACGGAGGCAAAGTTGCTGATCGTAGTCCCAGTTGCATCCCTGACGGTCGTTGCAAGCGGTTGGGGCCGTCTGCGCGTAGCACCAATTGTCGAGAGAGCAAGTGCCCTTGGCCCAGACGCACTGCACAGAGCTCGCGCACTCGGCTTGCGTCAACGACAGGCACGGGGTGACGAAGCATCCTTGCAGAGTGAGGGCACGCTGGCCGGAGATGGTCACGTTGGGCTGAGCGAAGCCGCACAGCACACCTGCCGACGGAAGGCCGTTAGGAATGGAGCTCCACGCACCGTTGCCGTTGAGGTAGCCGGACATCGGTGACTGGGACGCGTCGACAGGGGAGCCGATGTCCCAATGAGAGAAGGTGCCCGCCACCGGGCGACCCAGACCTCCAGCCATGGTCCAGAACGACACCGCCCCGGCAATGGTCTGTGACTGGGTCCAAGTCCAGACGTTGCTCGTCGACGCGGCCGCGCCGAACCAACCCATGGCGCCAATCGCGCGCAGCGTGAGATCATCCGCTTCGGACGAAATGTAAGCCAGCTTGCCCTGGCTGCCGTAGAGCCACATGCTGCCACACGCCTGCTGAGCATCGGCGAAGCTGCTGAAGGTGCGGCCCGTGACGGCCTTGATGAAGCCCCCAGTGGACGACGCGATCGTCGTGTTGCTCAGCACGTAGGACACGGTGCGCGGATTCGTGGACGACGAGCTCGTCTGGAAGTAGACGCTCTTGGCCATGAAGGTGAAGGCGTCAATCGCCACGACGCTCACGCCCGGCTGCGGCGAAATGAACACGGAGTCCCCAGCTGGGCTGGTCGCGACCTGCCACATGGTCTGGTCGTTGGCAGTCGGAAAGGTCACCGACAACGAATCGCCCTTCGCCTTGCCAGACACGATGGTCACCGTGATGCCGTCCACGACGGTGGAGCCGTCAAGCGGCGGTTGCAGCGGAAGTCCGGGGCCGGTAAGGGAGAAGAGGCGAATGGGCGCGCCGTTGGGCACCACACCGACGGTCGTGTTGCTCATTTGCCACGTGCACAGCGGGCTCTGCGCCTGGCAGTCGGAGGCCAGGTTGAAGCGGCATTGGGCGGTTTGACAGACGTTGTTGACGAAGACGCAGCGAGCGTTATTGACACAGTCCGTTTGAGTGAGCAGCAAGGTGCAGTCCAGAGGCACACAGCTGGACGACGCGTTCGCGCCGGAACCAGTGGAAAACCACTTGCACGACGAACGCGCCGTCGAACACGTTGCCTGTGAGGCCAGAGCAGCACAACCCGTCTTGTAGCTGCAGCCGACACCGTTCGTCCACGCGCACTTGGCACTCGCCGCGCAGGCCTTGTCACCGAGGGGCGCACATTGGTTGACGTCGCACACGGCAGGAAGAACCGTCGTGTCCCAGTTACACTGCGGCGCCTGCTGGCATTGCTGCACAGTGGATAGCGAGCCGCACGACGGTTGGCACGTTTGGGATGCGGTGCTCCAGCTGCACTCGGAGTCCAAATTGCAGGCAGAGGAGGAGATGTGCCACACGCAAGCCTTCGCGACACAGCCGCCGATGCCAATGACGGCAGCGCCGCTGATGGGCATGGCCCACGGCCACACGTCGCTCGCCAGGCCTCCGTACTCGCAAATGTACCCCACAGCCATCGCCGAGTCGGCATTCTTTGAGCTCCAGTAGCCAGTCAGGTTCAGGTACGTACGGCTCACGCTCTGATTGCCAACGCTGGGCTCCGCATCGATCGGGTTCCAGTTAGCGTACGAGTTCGCGGCCACGTTACCTCCTTGCAACGGGCTGCCTCCAAGCCAGAACGTCGCCGCGGGACCCGGTCCGGACAGCCACTGCCACTTGCCGGCGCTGTAGCCACCACCGATCCATCCGTCGCCGCCGAGCTTCGTCGACACGATGGTGTTCTCTTGCTCCGACAAGATCGTGGCCAGATAGCCCCACAAACCGGACCCCGGAAGCTGACCGCATTGTGCTTGCGACCAGGTCACGCCAGCCTGGGTCACCTTGCTGTAGAAGTGGCGCGTATGGGCAGAGTAGATCGTGCCGGCGCCGAAGGACCAGGTGATGGTTCGCGGCGATTGGCTCGATCCGTAGGTCGTGAAGGTGACGGCGGAGATCGCCGCGGCATATTCCGTGAACGTCGCGGTCCCTGTGAGCCAAAGCGAGCCCGATTGAACGTTGAAGGTGGCCCCGATGTTGCCGCTCGGAATATCCAACGAGAGCTTGTCCTTGCCGCGCTGATAGCCATTTTCAATCACAATCGTCGCGCCGTTGGTGGTGCCAGGCTGCGTGATCTCAAACGGTGGGAAGACGGCAACGGGCGGCTGACCGGGGTTCACCAGCGTCACGGGAACGCCGTACTGCGCGGCGAGTTGGTTGGCCAAGCTGCCGTTGTTCCACTTGCAGAGCGGTGCCCGCGCACAGGCCGTTTGATTCTCGTACGGGCAGGTGAGCGCCGCGTCCAAGCAGATGTTGTACGTCGTGCTCCAGGTGCACATGTCTGACTTTTCACAATTCGTTTGATCCGTGAGGAACTCGGCACAGCCACGAAAGGGCTTCGGCAGGCAAGAGGCGTTGACCCACATGCAAGACACGTCGTTGACGCAGGCAAACAGATTGGTGTTCATGGTCGCGCAGTACGTGTTACAGTCGGCGGGAAGGCCGGTGCAGGTTTGCTTCACGACCAACGTCGTGTCGCCCGAGGTGCAGGTATTTCCGTCGGTCACCTTGCATCCCGAAGCGACGACGGATGCGCAGGTCTGACCGGACGCGGATGTAGGGAACTGCACGATCTTGCGAGACTTGGTTTGGACGGCAGCCCCGCAGGTCGCGGAGCAGGATGACCAATTGCTGTACGGAGTTACCACGCAATCCGTCTGCAGAATCTGACAGGCGCTTGTGTAGGCGTTCCAGACGCACAGGTTGTCAGCTTGGCATTTTTCCGCCGTCGGGTAGGTGCAGATGTTATCATAGCATCCGGCGCCCCCCGTCGCGAAGGAGCAGTTGACCTTGTCGTTCAAGCACGTCGAGCTCCCGTAGTTCTTGCACCGACTTTCTTGGCAAATGAACGGAGGCACCGCGGGCTCGACCCACATGCAATTGGGCAGCATGCTGGCTCCCACGAGCGCAGCTTGGCACGACGAAGCGGAGCGCGAGGCCCAGCAGTAGCCGGTGCGGCACGCCGCGATGCTGTCATCCCAGACGCAGCCGTAGTTGTTGTTGTTGCAGCTTTGTGGATTCAAGTTGGTGGCACACCAGTCCGAGTCACAGCTGTTGCCATTCCACTTGCAATTGGTACCCGCTGCGACGTTACAGGATGAGACGTTGCAGAGCGTCAAAGCACAGCCGTTGACCTGGCAAGAGCCTTGGGTCGTCGGACGATTGACCTTACTGCCGGAGCATTGGAACGCGCCGCCGCTGTAAGAGCATTGCGAGCAGTTGTAGTCCTTCGCCAGCACGGAGGGTAGGGTCATGCAGCGAAGGTTCGCGCATTGATCGGGAAGAGGGCAAGTTGGCGTCGCCTTGGAATTGAACATGCAGGACGGTTGCGCGCTGCACTCAAACGAACTCTGCAGCCACGAACATGGTAGCGTGCCGTTGCGGGAAATGCTGAGAATTTGTCCCGTGGGCGTCGTGGGGTCGCAGAAGCTTTCCAGCACGTCCGGGCGGAACTGATCGACGCTGGAAAACTGGAAGTGGCTGCTGGCGGGCTGAGACGCGATGGGGGCGAGGTTCCATGCGGTGGCCATTTCGACGGGCGACAAAGCGGAGAAGCGCGTGACCTCGGTGACGAAGATCTGCACACCGAGGCCTTCCACGTTGGAAACAGTGGACGGCAGGGTCGCGTCCGCATCAGTGACGGCTGAGGTACCCACAATCATCAAAATCTTGGTCCGCGACGGAGCGGCGGCCTTGGTGAACAGGTTGAAAGCCGCGGTCAGCGCAGGCTGAACGGCATTCCCACCCGCGGCGTTCTTCGCATTGTCCACGATCTGCGACTCCATGTTGGGAATTTGCTTGAACACAAAGTTCGTTTGATTCGGCGTGATGCCGTCCATGTTGACGATCGCGCTGCCCGCACCATACAGAAGCACGGATGCTCGGAAGCCGGGAGCGGACGCGGAGGCGGAGAACGGGGCTTGCAGTGCCCACGTGCGGATAGCCGCAAGGATGCCAAGGGACCCGTCAGGGTGGCGTCCGAAGTCTTGCATCATCGCCGTGGTGCCTTCAATCGCGAACACCACGTCGATCCCCGGGCACTGAACGAAGCGCTTGTCTTGACAGACGCCGTTGCGCCAGAGGCACGCGCCGTTGGGCATGGCATTGCAGTCGCAGCTGCGCGTCTGCATCGCGCACGTCTTCGGCTGGCAGGTGCTCACGCCGGCCGTTGGGTTCAACGCGTAGACGCACATCGAGTCCGAAACACAATTGGCGGCGTCGTTGAAATACTGGCCGCAGGGTGCCCAGATGCACTTCCCCGGAGCGGTCGCGGTGGACCACTTGCAACGCTGCCTCGTCGAGCAGGTCGACTCCGTGACTTGACTGGCGCACAGGTTCAACGTGCACTGGTTGTTCGACCACGCACAGCGGCTATCCGCGCCGCAGGTGGACAAGGTGCGGGTGCTGCAGTAGTCCACGGTGCACTGCCCTTCCGTGGTCCAGGTGCAGCCAAAGGTGCCAGACGTGAGCGTCAGGCACGTAGTCTGGCTAGTGGCTTGGCACGGAGCAGGCATGCACGACGATGGCGACTGGGACGGGTCGTAAATGCAGGCGTCAGGATCTGCGATGCACGAGTCCTCGGATGGGTTCAAGTAACAGCGCTTGCTCGCGCACGCGTTCGGGATGATCGTGCTGTAAGTGCAGTACGTGTCCGCCTGGCACGTAGCCGCGCTCTGGTTCGCGCAGCGGTCGATGCATCGAACGCCCTTGACGTCGTTCGTGCAGAGAGGATCGCAGCTCGGGAAGTTGCAGTTGCCGACACAGAAGGAGGTCATGCAAGTGTTGTCGCTGAAGGACCAACCGCACGTTGGGTCTTGGTTGCACGCCATCATGGACATGTAGGAATTGCAAGTCGGGATGACCACGAGCGAAGCGGCGACGGCGGCTTGTGTCTTCGATCCTAATGCCGTCGCCACGGAGCAAAGGCCTACTGTGGCATCGGCGGCAAGCCAGCCCACGGGATCCGTGACAATGTTGCTCGCGCCGAGCAGGGTGGTGAGATCTGCTTGGGCCTGGGTGCTTTGCGGAGTGATCAGGTTCACGCCAGATTGCAGTGCGACGCCAAAGACTTGGACGCCGGCGGTTTGCAGGGACTTGAGGGCGCCGGCTTGCACGACTGCGGCGTCGGTGATACCAGCGCTCGCGAGCACCACGACGAATTGTGGACGGCCAGCCACCTTGGCGTTGGAATCGGAGAGCATGGCGGCGGCTTGCGCGAGCGCAGGGTTCAGGTTCAAGACAGGGGCCATGCCCAGCGTGCTGCCTTGGAAGTTCGTGGACTGGTAAGTGAGATCGGCGTCCCATTGGTCCTTGTCGCCGGTGATGGCGCCACCCGTGCCCATGCCCATCGGAGAGGTGACGCTGCGAGTGCCGAACTGAACGATGCCAACGCGAACACCAAACGCCGAGGCGGACGAGGCCGTCGACAGAGGGTTGTACAAGTTGAGCACGAACGGGGCGCTGCGAAGCGTGTCGATGACGCCTTGGAAGCCAGTGGAGTACGTTTGGAACGGGGTGCCCATGTTCGTCGAGCCATCGACGACATACACGACGTCAAAGTTGGTGCAATTGATCGCCGCGGTCGCGACGCATCGGTATTCACGCCACGTGCACGACGGGTTGCGAGCGCAAGCGCAGGCCGTTCCCGCGGAGCTGCATACAGACTGGAGGCACTTGAAGTTGGTGCCGTCGGGATTCATCTGAGACAAGCAGTTGGCGTCGGCCGAGCACGTGGTGCTGTCCGCGTACTTCGAGCAGATGGTGTTGGCGCAGAGGCCAATCAGACCGTCGGTTTGCCACGCACAGTGCCAGTCGTTGCCGCAGGAACGTTCATCGATGTACTTGGTGCAGGTGGTTTGTTGGCAAGCGCCAAGGGCGGAGCTACGGCAACCGAGGTCGCGGTTCGCGGTGCACTCGAAGTCCGTGAGCAGGCTGCAGTTGAAGTTGAGCGTCGTGCTGCCACCGAACCACGGTGCCGTGGCGGCGACGGCGGCTGAATCCATCCCACCGAATTCGCAAATGAACGCCGTCGCATCGGTGTTCGCCATCGAGTACCAAGACGACACAGGGTCGAACTCGCTCGGCGCGACGCCCAAGAAAATCTTGTCCGTCGGCGCGAACGTGGCGCGAGTGGCGAAGGCTTGCGGTTGGAAGCGACCCCAGGTGGTGAACGTTCGCCCATTGGGCGCCGTGCCTCCGACGTAGAACGAGCCACCTTGCCAGAAGGGCCATTGGGCCTCCGTGCCCGTTCCCCACTTCCAGGTGTTCGTCGCGGGATCCGTGTTGACTCCGCCAATGAACGCCTTCCATTGCGACTTGGTCGAGATGACGTTCCACTCGTCCTCAGACGTGACAGTTGCCAGGTAACCTTGCATGCCCATCCACGTGGTGTTCTGGCACGTATCGACAGCATATTGCCACGTTGCCTGGTTCATCGGCACCCATTTGTAGAAGTGCTGCGTCATGGAGTTGTAAAGGGAATAATTTCCGAAGGACCAGGACAGGCGCCGGGGCGAACCGGACGTCGATGACGACACGAAGACCACGGATTGAATGGCCGAGGTGTACTCGGAGATGGTGGCCGCACCACTCAAATAGAGCGTGCCGCGCTTTGCGTCGAACCACTGGGAAATCGGAAACGCGCCGAGGTAATCGAAGTACAGCTTATCGTAGCCGGCCTGGTAGCCCGCCTCAATGCTGACCGTGGCACCATCGAGCAGGGCGTAGTTGGGCACGGGCATCATGTTGAAGGGACTCACACGCATGCCCGCTTTGTAGGACGCCAACGCTTGCGCCGTGGCCATCGCAGCGGTGATCACCAAGAGAAGAGTTACAAAGGCGAACGTGCGAATAGGAGACGACATGTATTTCTTTCGCAAAAGAGGACTCCGACGAATGGAAAGAAGAAAAATCGTTGCCGACGGCTGGAAAGTGGATGATCGATCGACGATTTGGGTGTTGTTCTGTAGCGGCGAGCGAGTCGAGAGAAAACGCAGGCGGCACTGGTCGGAACAACCACGGGTAGGGTCGAAAAACCGGGAGATGTACAAATGGAACGCTAGAAGCGAGTGACAAGAACAAACGGAAAGAAGCGAAAGAAGGGGGCTTCTTTTACCGCGTGGAGAGGTTCTTGAGAAAAGAGGGGCGCTGGAACGGGTGTGGGTGCGTGAGTCAATCAACACGACAACCACTAAATCGTGTCTCTCGACTGGGCGAGAGACCCACCACCGCCGCGCAATCGTTCATAAGGTTTGCTATTGAGTACACACAGATGGAGACGACGGAAGGAGAAAGAGGAGAGAGGAGGAGACCGCCCGAGGATCAGCCGCCAGGGGCCTACATTGCTTCGCTTGCTTCGATTCGTCCGACTTACCTTCCAATTCATGAGCACTTGTCTTCCAAACGCCGAGGTCCTCGAGACGCGTCGTTTTTTCCACCCGGTGGGTCGCGGGGCAATCAGCTCGGGGGTCTCTCTGTTTTTTTTGTTCTCATTTGGATGATGGCGAGTAGTTCGGACTCAAGGAGCTTCCGTCGTGCGCTCGCCTCTTTGGGCTGGAGAAGACGTCGTTGAACTTCTGATTGGCCGTGAAGAACATGTCCTGCAACGGTTCCATGTGCACGTCGTATCGTTGCCTCAAGTCTTCCAACTCCGTCGCGAGCTCTTTGTTGAGCAGGTCTAACTTGGCGCTAGCATCGCTCACTTCCTCTTTCTTTTCTTCCAGTGCCATTCTTTTTCGGAGTAGCTGCTCGCGGGTTTCCTCGAGGGTCTGCTTGGTCGGCGTGGTCATCGCCGTGACATGATAGTACACGGTGAGAGCGTGCAGCCACAGTGACATGCCACCTCCAGGAACTGACGCTCGTGACACGTTTTCTCCACTGGTTTCAGGATCCAGCACATACTCTTCCAGTGCCGCGAGGTGCTCAGGCGTCGGCTGCTCGCCAATTTGTCCTGGCTTCGTGTGGTTTCGGCACTTGCAAGTGAAGAAGGAGTAGTAGTACGTCTCGCTGAGCAAAATGCGCGCCTGTTCCCAGTTGACCACGGCATCTTCTTCGCCGCGGATTTTCATCACCGTGAGGACCGTGGCGAGTACGATAGGCGGTGGATTCTCGTAATTCCGGAGGACGGCCAACTCGGTCTTGGTGACTCGCTCCAACTGTTGAAACGCTTCTTCGAACTTTGGGTGCAAACTGTCGAGCAGCGCCTTCTTAGCCTGTGCCAAGTCGCGCAACTCAAAGAAGCCGCCCTTGTGCTGCTCCATGGCGATGACCTTCTGCCCAAGCCATGCGATCTCGCGTTCCAACCGCTGCCGGTAGTAACCGTTCACGTGAACCGATTTCAGTAGAGGCAGGGCCCGAGGATAGTACGACTCCTTCAGCTTGTTGGCATTGAACGCGTACTCGCCTCGGAGTTGTCCCATGGCCGAGCTTCGGTCTTCAATTTCTCCTTCATGTTCGCGCAGTTCGGCCTCAATTTCGTCGGCCTCAGGATCCACCGACGAAGGCGCGAGGGTCGGCCGTAAGGGCGTCGTCGTGGTAGCGTTCGACTTATCTTGAGACATACCCGGAAAGTCGAATCGTAATTTTGGGGGGCTAAACTCAGTTCCTTGATCGAGTCTGTGTGGTTCTGGGGGGTGTCTCTCCTTCTGCCGCTGTGTGTGCGTCGATGAATGGGAGTGTGTCCGTCCCCTGTGCGTGCACAACGCCAAACAAACATGATGATTGTCGCAATCAAAGGAGAAAATATGTTCCGTCCCCGCTCCTCCAACTATTGGTTGTCTTTCCCAAACATGGAAAAACCTCGGGTTCCGATTCAAGATCTGAGGAACTCTGACCATCGGGTTCTTGAAAATTCCTTCCAGTTTGCGTCGAGCTGGTCGTAAACATCTCCAGACACTTGCGGTGACCATCGAAGCTCCTCTTCCTTGCGCGTGAACGTGTCCAGTGGGAAGTATCCCTCCATTCTGGTCAAACCCTGCAAGTGCTCTGCCTTGTAGCTCATGCTCGTCAAGACGTCCACATGCTCTCGTAACCGCTTCGCAAGTTGAGCATTGACGTCCTCGGACACGTCGATCTGCATCACCAGGTAGCGAGAGTACAGGTGGCTAGCGTTCTGGGTATCGCGAAATTTTTTGTATGGCCGCATAATACCCTCGTTGGAAAAGCCGCGAAGAACGCCTTTGCCGGAGTACACCTGTGTGGCTATTTCCTTCATAAAGGTGGCGGTGGCGTGACGGTTTCGCTGCCGCAGTGCGATGACGTGGGTGTAGAAGACCATTGGGGTGGGAGTAAACCGTTCGTGACTGTGCATGCAGTAAGGTACCGGACGAACCATCAACAAACCACAACAAAACAGGTAAATTTTCATTGGCAGCCGATTCGGGCCACGTCGACACCGGCAGTGTTGCAGCACTGGACCGCTGCAGCACCGTACCGATGCGCGGGCGGTCAAAATTTTCACTTGCGGACCTGTTGTCTTGCGGGCGTGGAGCCTCCGCGCCGCCGACCCAGCGGTCGTCCCCCCCTTCCGTTCTCCAAGGCAGTCAGCCCCACGGCTCCCGAGCGTCGAAGCCCTTCCCATCGCAACCGCAGCGACTCGTACCGTGTCACGCGTTCTTCTTTCGTCCGCAGTCTCATGGTCGGCCCACCACCATGAGACTGCTTCTGGCCTTCCACATCCGTCGTCGTCGCTGTCACCAGCGGCTCGGTTCGACCCGGGTACAACGCCATGCGCACGTCCACTTGCCGCTGCTTTCTCCAAAACGCGCCGAGCCCGTCGACGTCCACCATCGCATGGTCGTCGTCTTCGATCCCATGAAGCTCGCGAAAGTTTAACACCGCCCACTTGGCGTCAAAAATGTCCTGCTGCCACGCCCAATCGTCCACGATGATAAAGCCGCCAATGTCGACCGCATCGTACAGATGATACAGAACGTCCATCGTCGACTCGTACATATCCCCGTCCAGCCTCAGGATCGAAATGGTCGCGTTGCCACCCATTCCATCTCGCAAGTACGACCTCAACGGTTTCATGCTGTCGACGAAGTAGCCCTTGACGAAGTGAACGGGATCCGCGTGAATGAGCGAGAACCGAGACGCGTTCATGAGTGACTCTGGCGAGAAAGACGGCGGCGGAGGCTCGGTCGGTAGGGCATCCGCAGCAGCAATGGCAGCAACTTCGGTGGAAGCCCTCGGATCTGGCGGCGTCGCTTCACGGATCGCACCAGCTGCCCGTGGTGCCCCTGGCG
>ERZ1292633.4972-Hain-H41-02um-R1-4972-length-12145-cov-19_pt1 | contig 12145 bp, 9 predicted proteins | sample MGYA00564406_ERZ1292633 | MGnify/ENA primary metagenome ERZ1292633 (study PRJEB36523, sample SAMEA6512639) | groundwater metagenome | collected 2019-01-08 | study: AquaDiva: Metagenomics assemblies of 32 groundwater samples
CCTAATGAATAACCAGTCCTTATTTGTCCATTTTTTTTAATTGTCAAAGGGACTTTTTAGACAGCCTGTGGAGCGAGCATTTCGAGCGAAATGGAGAAATCCCTTTATTTTAGGATTTGGAGCTTATAATTTTTAATTTCTGATTTTCAAAAATCACCAGGCTCACCCATAGAATTGTCTGAAGAACCTAAAAATTAAGTTTTATTTAAAAATTATAAAATTATAAAATTTTGCTTTTGTATCGTTGGAAGTCCGACTTCCAATATTCTTCCGAGCTTCCGAAATTTATTTTTGTATCGTCGGAAGTCGGACTTCCGACAGTTAAAAAAATAAAATTAAATCATTTTAAAATTAACAAAAAAAAATGAAAAAATCAAATTTTTAAATTCTAGAGATTAAACCTCTAAAAGATTTTAATTTAATTAAACTTATGATAAAATATAAAAATATGATTCAATATATTGAAAAACAAATTAAAAAAATTATTTTTAAGAAATTTAATACAAAAATCAAAGAAAAAATAATTTTGGAACAACCGCCTGAATCTAAAATGGGAGATTTTTGTTTTTCTTGTTTTTTATTAGCAAAAGAAATAAAAAAATCCCCAAAAGAAATTGCTGAAATTTTAGCTCAAGAAATTAAACCAAACAAAATAATAAAAGAAACAAAAAGCATTGGTCCGTATTTAAATTTTTTTATTCATCGAAAAATATTTTTTGAAAATATTTATAAAAATTTACAAGAAAAAAAAGAACAAAAAAAAACATTGCCAAAAATAATAATTGAATTTTCCTCGCCAAACACAAATAAACCTTTGCATTTGGGACATTTTAGAAGCAGCATTTTAGGAATGTCCTTGGCTAATTTATTAGAAGAAAATAATTATAAAATAATCAGAATTAATTCAGTTAATGACAGAGGTATTCATATTTGCAAGGCAATGTTAGCCTATCAAAAATGGGGAAGGAACAAAACTCCAAAAAAAGAAAAAATTAAAGGTGATCATTTTATTGGAAATTTTTATGTGCTTTTTGAACAAGCTGCAAAAAAAGAACAAACAGAAAAAAAAATAGAAAAAATCACAGAAACAACGCTCTATAAAGAGGCATTAAAAATGCTTAAAAAATGGGAACAAGGAGATAAAAAAACTATTGCGCTATGGAAAAAAATAAATAGATGGGTTTTGAGTGGCTTTAAAAAAACCTATCAACAAATAGGGATAAAATTTGATAAATGGTATTTTGAAAGTCAAACTTATAAATTGGGACGAGAAATAATTTTAAAAGCTTTAAAAAATAAAATTTGCTATAAAAGATTGGATGAAGCGATAGAAATTGATTTAACTCAACATGGATTGAACAAAAAAGTTCTGTTACGCCCAGACGGAACAAGTGTTTATGTCACTCAAGATATTGGATTGGCTAAATTAAAATTTAACGAATTTAATCCTGCTCAATCAATTGTTCTCACCGGAACTGAACAAATTTATCATTTTCAAGTTTTATTTAAAATTTTAGAACTCTTAAAGTTTAAATGGGCAAAACAAAATTTTCATTTAACCCACGAATTAGTTAATTTACCAGAAGGAAGAATGAAATCACGAGAAGGTAACGTGGTTGATTCTGATAATTTATTAGATGAAATGCAACAAATGGCGCAAAAAGAAATTAAAAAAAGAAATCCAAATATTTCCATTAAAGAACTAAGCCAAAGAGCAAAAAAAATTAGTCTAGCAGCAATAAAATTTCATTTATTAAAAGTAAGTCCGAAACAAGTAATTTGTTTTGATCCTAAAAAATCTCTTTCTTTTGAGGGAGCAACTGGCCCATATTTACAATATACGTACGCGCGAATTCAAAGCATTTTGAATAAAACATTAAATAAAAATAATGACGAGAAAATAGATTTTTCTTGTTTAGAAAAAGATGAGGAATGGGAAATAGCAAAATGTATTTTTAATTTTTCCGACATCGTAAAAAAAGCAGTTGAAAATTACAATCCGGCAATTTTGGCTGAATATTTATTAAAAATAGCTTCCCATTTTAATAAATTTTATCATGCTCATTCAATTATTAAGGCTGAATCAAAAAAAATACAAAAGGCTCGTTTAATTTTAATTCAATGCGTGGCAATAATTTTAAAAAAAGGCCTCAATTTGTTGGGCATTGAAGAAATAAAAAAAATGTAAAAACATATTATTTATAAAACTAAGTTTATAGATTTAACATAATATTTTCCTTTTTTCTATTTTTATTATATTCTCTATTTACTATTTTATTTTTAATTTTTTATGCAAGATTTGATTAATAAAATTAAAGAACTGAGAAAAAAACTTTCAGAGACTGGGAGGTTTCTTTGACTTTGCCAAAAAAGAAATAGAAATTAAAATTTTAGAAAATGAAATGACCCAGCCAAATTTTTGGCAAGATCAAGAAAAAGCAAAAAATAAAAGCAAAAAACTAGATAATCTAAAAGAAGAATTATTGACTTGGGAAAAATTAATTCAAGAAACAAACGATCTATTAGAAATTTCTTGTTTAGATAAAGAAGCAAAAGACGTTTCCTTAAGAAAAGAAATTGAAAAAAAATTATATTCTTTAAATAAAAAATTTGAATATTTTGAATTTTTTATTTTATTTAATAAAAAATATGATTCTTATAATGCAATCATAAATATTCATGCTGGTGCTGGTGGCGTTGATGCCCAAGATTGGACAGAGATGCTACTGCGAATGTATTTAAAATTTTGCGAAAAAAGAAAATGGCAAGTAAAAATCATTAGTGAATCAAAAGGCGAAGAAGCGGGAATAAAAAATATTACATTGGAAATTCAAGGAAATTATGCCTATGGATTTTTAAAGTCTGAGGCAGGGGTTCATCGTTTAGTTAGAATTTCTCCATTTGACGCTGAAAAAATGAGGCATACATCATTTGCTTTGATTGAAGTTCTCCCTGAATTAGAAGAGTTAGAAGAAATTAAAATTAATCCAGAAGATTTAAGAATTGATACTTTTTTAGCTTCTGGGCATGGCGGACAAAATGTTCAAAAAAACGAAACTGCAGTTAGGATCACTCATTTACCGACTAAAATTGCTGTAAGTTGTCAAAATGAACGATCTCAACTTCAAAACAAAGAAATGGCAATGAAATATTTACAAACAAAATTATATCAACGATATTTAATTGAAAAACAAAAGGAAAAACAAGAATTTAAGGGCGAATTTAAACCGGTTGAATGGGGCAGTCAAATTCGTTCTTATGTATTACATCCATATCAAATAGTCAAAGATCATCGAACCAATTATGAAACAAATGAAATTGAATCTGTTTTAAACGGGAAAATAGACAATTTTATTGATGCATATCTAAAAATATAAACGATTAACAAAACTTTAGCAAAAATTATTTAAAAAATAAAGAAAATATAATATGTGGCCTGGTAGCCAAGCAGTAAGGCAGTGGTCTGCAAAACCATTATTCGTGGGTGCAATTCCCGCCCAGGCCTCCAAATTATTTTATGCTTAAATTTTACAACACTCTCACTCGAAAAAAAGAAATTTTTAAACCAATCAAAAATGGTTGCGTTGGAATTTATACTTGCGGGCCAACCGTTTATAATTTTGCTCATATTGGAAATTTTCGCGCTTATATCTTTGCCGACATTTTACATAAATATTTAAAATATAAAAAATATAAAATAAAACACATAATGAATTTGACAGACATTGATGACAAAACTATTAGAGATTCCGCCAAGGCCAAAATGAGTTTAAAAAGTTTTACCTTAAAATATACTAAAGAATTTTTTAAAGATTTAAAAACCTTAAATATTCAACGAGCTTCAAAATATCCAAAAGCGACTGATCATATGAAAGAAATGATTAAAATGGTTGAGATTTTAGAAAAAAAAGGGTTTACTTATGAAAAAAATCATTCTGTTTATTTTGATATTTCTAAATTTAAAGATTACGGCAAATTAACAAAACTTGATTTTAAAAATTTAAAAACTGGAACCCGCGTTGATTTAGACGAATACGAAAAAGACAATCCATGCGACTTTACTTTATTAAAAAGATCAACGTTAGACGAATTAAAAAGAGGGATTTTTTATAAAACAAAATGGGGTAAAGTTAAGCCGGGTTGGCATTTAGAATGCTCGGCAATGTCAATGAAATATTTAGGCGCAACGTTTGACATACACACTGGCGGCATTGATTTAATTTTTCCTCATCATGAAAATGAAATCGCCCAATCAGAAGCATTCTCCGGAAAAAAATTCGTTAATTATTGGTTGCATAATGAACATTTATTAATTGATAATCAAAAGATGAGCAAATCATTGAAAAATTTTTATACTTTAAGAGATATTCTTGCAAAAAATTATTCGCCAATGGCAATTCGTTATTTATTATTATCCACACATTATAGACAAAAATTAAATTTTACTTTTAATGGATTAGAATCAGCAAAAAATGCCTTAAAAAGATTAAAGGAATTCGTAGAAAAACTCAAATGCCAAATATCAAATATCAAAACCGTATCTCAAAATCCAAAACCAATTAAAAATTTAATTTCGGAAACAAAATTAAAACTTGAATCGTCAATGAATGATGATTTAAATATTTCGCAAGCATTGGCGGTAATTTTTAATTTGGTTAAAGAAATAAATATTTTGATTGACAAAAATCAACTTTCTTCAATGGAAGCAAAAAAAATTCTTCAACTAATAAAAAAGCTTGATCAGATTTTAGGATTAAAATTAACGGAAGAAGAAAAAAAAGAAATTCCAAAAAATATTTTGGATTTAGTGAAACAAAGAAGCGAGGCGCGTAAAAATAAAGATTGGCAAAAAGCGGATGAAATTAGAAAAGAGATTGAAAAATTAGGTTATCAAATTGAAGACACAAATAAAGAAACAAAAATCAGTTTTTAACTTATTTAAAACTGTTACCAACAAATGCGTTAATATTTTTGCAAAAGATAAGATACATAGGTAACACTCATATTTTACCAAAATTCAAAATTAGGTAAAATAAAAGTGCTAATCTTTAACATTGGAAGTCCGACTTCCAATGTTAACTTCCAATTTTAATTATGAATAATAGAATTTTTTTAAATAACAATTTTTATCACATTTACAATCGTGGAGTAGACAAAAGGGTTATCTTCCAAAATCAAAAAGATCATTATAGATTTATTCATGATTTATATGAATTTAATAATAAAAATCCTGTTTTAAATTATATTCAACCAATGCGTAAAAATATAAATATTGAAAATCCGACTTCCAAAAAAAGAAAATTATTAGTTGATATTATGTGTTTTTGTTTAATGCCAAATCATTTTCATTTAATTTTAAGACAAAAAGTTGAAAATGGTATTACTGAATTTATGAGAAAATTAGGAACTGGGTATACCAATTATTTTAATACCGAATATCAAAGAAGTGGTGTTTTATTTCAAGGTAGATTTAAAGCAATTGATATTCAGAAGGATGAATATTTAATGCATCTTTCTCGCTATATTCATTTAAATCCTATAGAATTAATTGAAAATAATTGGAAAAAAAATGGAATAAAAAATTACAAAAAAATAAATGATTTTTTAGAAAATTATCGATGGTCAAGTTATTTAGATTTTATTGATAAAAAAAATTTCCCCTCAATTATTAATAATGATTTTCTTATGAGTTATTTTAAAGGAGGCAAAGATTATAAAAAATTTATTTTTGAATTGATTTTGAATGATTTTGAAAAAATTAATAATATTATTTTAGAATAATATTGGAAGTCGGACTTCCAATGTTTAAATTTTTTAATTTATTTTATTTCATTTATTTTATTATTTCTGAAATAATTATTTTTCAGAAAGAAAGAAAAAAAATATGAAAATTCAAACTAATTCACGAAAATACGAAGGCCAATGTAAATTTTGTAAAAATGATTTTACAAAAAAAGAAATTACGCAACATCTTGATGTTTGTCAAAATAGAAAAAAAGATAAAAATATAAAAAATTTAAGATTAAGAATTATCTATCCATACATAAAAAAATTTTGGTTGATAGTAGAAGTTAATGAACAGGCCAAATTAAAAGATTTAGACAATCTAATTAGAAATGTCTGGGTTGAATGTTGCGGTCATTTAAGTTTGTTTGGCGATTATAAAAATGAAATTGGTAAAGCAAAAATTATTATTGATACATTAAATTTAGGAGATGCGGTTAATTATATTTATGATTTTGGCAGTTCTACAGAATTAGTTATTGAAACATTAGAATATACTAATTATCAATTAAACAAAAAGGGGAAAGTAGAATTGGTTGCTAGAAATTATTTACCATTTTCTAATTGTGTAAAATGTGGCCAACAAGCAACTCAAATTTGTTATGCTTGTTACGAGCAAGAAGAACCTTGTTTAATATGCGATATATGCGCTAAAAAATATCATAATGAAGAAAATGAAAAAGAGGAACATTATATTTTACCATTAGTCAATTCTCCTCGTGCCGGTATTTGCGGTTATAAATCTTCAGAACCATTGGATAAACTTTTCTAAAATTAATTTTGAATTTAATTTACTTTTTCTAAAGTATGTCAATTTTTTGAACTAAATGAACAATTTTAAAAGGCGCTGAAAATACTTTAAAAAGAATAAAGGAATTCGTAGAAAAACTCAAATGCCAAATATCAAATATCAAAACCGTATCTCAAAATCCAAAACCAATTAAAAATTTAATTTCGGAAACAAAATTAAAACTTGAATCGTCAATGAATGATGATTTAAATATTTCGCAAGCATTGGCGGTAATTTTTAATTTGGTTAAAGAAATAAATATTTTGATTGACAAAAATCAACTTTCTTCAATGGAAGCAAAAAAAATTCTTCAACTAATAAAAAAGCTTGATCAGATTTTAGGATTAAAATTAACGGAAGAAGAAAAAAAAGAAATTCCAAAAAATATTTTGGATTTAGTGAAACAAAGAAGCGAGGCGCGTAAAAATAAAGATTGGCAAAAAGCGGATGAAATTAGAAAAGAGATTGAAAAATTAGGTTATCAAATTGAAGACACAAATAAAGAAACAAAAATAAAATTAGGATTCTGAAGTCGAGTATTTAATCTATTAATTCCCATACATTGTATTACCTGAAATAAATCTGGCGCTTGTCTACGCCCTGTCAATAATACCCTCAAAGTCATTGCAATATCTCCTATATGCCCCTTATATTGCTCTTTTTGTTCCTTGTAAGATTTAATATTATCCGCATAACCTAAAAATTTTGCCATTTCTTTTAGTTTAAAAAACCATTCCTCTTTATTATCTTTCTCATTATAAATTAATAAAAACTGTTTGGCTATTTTTTCTATTTCTATTTTTTCTATGCCTGGCAACAATTCGTTTAAATTAATTTTATTTTTTTCAAAAAAATCATCAAAAAAATATTCTATTTGATATTTAATATCCGACCATTTTATTATATCTTTTCTTGGTTGATTTCCATCTCTCTCTATTGAAAAAATTTTTTTTACATATTCTGAATCATTTTGCATTCTTTTCATTAAGTCCATGTCGTATTCTTTTGCCCAATTAAAACATTGTAAAAAAACCTCTTCGGTAGATAACCAACCAATATAATCCTTACAAACATCCTCTATTTTTTGCATATCTAACAATGGACCAGCGCTCCCGCTCAAATGTTTCAGGCTAACATAAAATTTTTTATTATCAACCTTAAGATTTTGTTTGCGCCACTCTTCAAAACCTGAATCAATTAAATTAAGCAAGTATTCAATAATTGCTTCGCTTGGATAGCCATCTTTAATATAATAAAAAACATCAGCTTCGGGATCTTTTCGTTTACTTAATTTTCTTTTTGAATTTCCTTCCAGCTTGTTAATTGTTGGAATATGTCCGTATTGAGGTGGATCCCAACATAAAGATTCAAACAATTCAAGATGCAATGGGATAGATGATAACCATTCTTCTCCTCGTAAAACATCTGTGGTTCGCATTAAATGATCGTCAACCACATGAGCAAAATGATAAGTAGGCAAACCATCAGATTTAATAATTACAATATCTTGATCATTTTCAGGTAAAAATAATTCACCCTTGATAAGATCATTAAATTTAATTTTATTTCCACTGCCATTTGACTTAAACCTAATAACAAAAGGTTTATTTTTATTTAACGCCTGCAAAATCTCTTCATTTGATTTTTCTCTGCATTGCGCCCATTCTCCATAGTAACCTGTTCTGATTTCATTTTTTTGTTGCGCTTCATTTATTTTTTTTAACTCATCTAAAGAACAAAAACATGGATAAGCGCGCCCCTGTTCCAAAAGTTTTTTTGCAAAAATTTTATATATTTGTTCTCTTTTGCTTTGTTTGTAAGGACCATATTCCCCTTTTTCTTCGCCAGATAATGTTTCTCCTTCATCCGCAAAAATTTTAAATCTTTCAAAAGATTCAATAATTAATTTTGTCGCTTCAGCTATTTCCCTTTTTTTATCTGTATCTTCTATGCGAATAAAAAAAACACCATTACTTTGATGAGCCAATCTCTCTGATAACAACGCCGTAAAAATTCCACCAATATGAACAAACCCAGTAGGACTAGGCGCTATTCGAGTAATCTTGGCTGATTTTTCCATGTTCCTCACTGGATATTTTTTTTCTATACATTCAGAAGTATTCTTAATGTCTGGTAATAATTTTTCGATTATTTCTTTTTTTATTTTATTCATAATACAATTATTTTAATCTTTTTTCGCAATAAAAACAAGGTTATATCCTTTCCACCAATTTGTTTTTTTGCCTTTTTTGGTGTAATATTTTTCTATCACATTAAATTTTACTTGTTTAAAGCGTTGCGACAATTCATTCATTGTAAATGCGTGATAATATCTACGAATTGTTTTATCTTTTAATTTCCAAGGAATTAACAAATCGCCAAAATCCAATTTTACTTTTTTCTTTGAAAAAAAAGAAATAATTTTTTGAAAAAAACTTTTAACAATGAATAAAAAATATTTACCTTGATATAAATTCCAATTAGTCATGATTAAAATGCCATCTTTTTTTAAAACTCTTTTTATATTTTCCAACACGCGAATTTGCAATTTTTTTGATGGAATATGATTTAAAGTGGCAATACAAAAAACTACATCAAATTTCAATTCTTCAAATGGCAAATACAACGCGTCCCTAACAAAAAATGTAGCGTCTGTCGCTCTATACTTTTTCCTTGCTATATCAATTAATTTTTTACAATTATCAACGCCGATATAATCAATTTTTTTATTTTTAAATAACTCAAAAACACGGCCATTGCCACAACCCAAATCTAAAATTTTATCGCCATTTTTAACATATTGATCAAACCCTTTTAAATCCTCCCAAAGATTTTTTCGTGTATGGCTAAAAATTTCCGCTAATTCTTCATAGTCTTCTTTGGTTTTTTCTAATAAAATTTTTATTGTTTGTAAATTCATATTTTATGATAGACGTTATTGTTAAAAAAATAATCAAACTAAAACCTCAAAATCAATTAGAACTTTCAAAAATAAAAAGAAGAATTTGTAATGAATTTAAAGTGGTTCCATTTCCAAACTCAGATCTTTTTGAGGAATATCAAAAACTTTTAAATAAGAAAAAAATTTCTCAACAAATTTGGTTAGAAGATTTGCTCAAAAAGCACCCAATTAGAACTCTTTCCGGAGTAGCTGTAATTGCCATTTTAACCAAGCCCTATCCTTGCCCCGGAAAATGCCTCTACTGTCCAACCGAAAAAGAAATTCCAAAAAGCTATTTATCCAATGAACCAGCTGTAATGCGAGCAATTCTCTGTAAATTTGATCCCTATAAACAAATTCAAACGCGATTAAAATCATTGGAAGCAACGGGACATCCTACCGACAAAGTAGAATTAATTATTATGGGTGGAACATGGTCTTATTTGCCCAAACAATATCAGACATGGTTTATTAAACGATGTTTTGAAGCTCTAAATAATCAACATACTAAAATAAAACAAACATTGCAAATGTTGCAAAAAAATAATGAAAAAGCAAAATATCGTTGTGTTGCTTTAACATTAGAAACGCGACCTGATTTTGTAAATTTAAAAGAAATAAAAAGAATGAGAGAATTAGGTTGCACAAAAATAGAATTGGGAGTGCAGGCTATAGATGATTTTATTTTACAGAAAAATATTCGCGAACACAAGGTGCAACAAATAATCCAAGCAACAAAATTGCTTAAAAATGCTGGCTTTAAAATTTGTTTTCATATGATGCCCAATCTGCCATATTCAACATTAAATAAAGATTTAAAGATGTTTAAAGAATTATTTAGTAATCCAGATTTCAAACCAGACTTATTAAAAATTTATCCCTGTGTGGTAACAAAAAATTCAGAACTCTATAGTTTTTGGAAACAAAAAAAATACAAACCATATTTCACCAAACAACTCGTCAATCTTTTAATTAAAATTAAAACGATTATTCCGCGTTATGTGCGAATTATTAGAATTATTCGCGACATTCCATCAAATAGCATTGAGGCTGGAAATAAGATTTCTAATTTGCGAGAGGTTGTTCAAAGTGAAATGAAAAAACAAAAATTAAAATGCCAATGTATTAGATGTAGACAAGCAAAAACACAAGACGCAAAATGCAAAATACAAAATTTAATAATGTTCACTGAAAAATATGAGGCATCAAATGGAACAGAATATTTTTTAAGTTTTGAGGATTGCAAACGAGAAACTTTATACGCCTTTTTACGATTAAGAATATTAAATGAATTTGACGAACAACTTCCTGTTTTAAAAAATTGCGCGATTATTCGGGAAGTACATACCTATGGACAAGCGGTAGCAATTGGAATAAAAGATAAAAAAGCGATTCAACATTTTGGTTTAGGAAAAAAATTAATTAATGAAGCGGAAAAAATTGTTCAAAATCTTGAAATAAAAAAAATAGCTGTAATTTCTGGCGTCGGTGTTCGAGAATATTATAAAAAATTAAATTACAAATTACAAAATAGTTATATGATAAAAAAAATAGTTTAATTTTTTCACTTTTTATTTTTTATTTTTTTATGTTACAAAAAAAATATCCCAAACTTATTGTTATTTTAGGACCTACAGCCTCTGGAAAAACAGAATTAGCTTTAAAATTAGCAAAAAAATTTAATGGCGAAATTGTCTCAAGCGATTCACGACAAATCTACAAAGAAATGTTTATTGGCACAGCCTCTCCATGCTCAAACAAACTAAATGATAATTTAGAATTTCAAAAACCAATTTATATTGCAAAAATTCCTCACTATATTCTTCATGTTGTTTCTCCAAAAAAAGAATATAATATGGCAATTTACAAAAAAATGGCAATAAAAATTATCAAAAATATTCAAACGCGAAATAAGTTACCACTTTTGGTTGGTGGTACTGGACTTTATATTTCTAATATTGTTGATAATTTTAAAATTCCAACAGTTCCACCAAATAAAAAATTAAGAGGGAAAATAAAAAACGAAATAGAAAAATATGGCATAGAAAAAATTTATCAAAAATTATTAACATTAGATCCAATGGCTGAAAAATTTATTCAAAAAAACAATCCACATCGAATTATTAGAGCATTGGAGGTTTGTTTAATCACAGGAAAACCATTTTCTATTCAAAGGCAAAAAAACAATCCCATCTTTGAAACATTACAATTAGGTATAAAGATTTCTCGTGAAAAATTATATAAAAAAATCAACCAAAGGGTTGATCAAATGATTAAAGATGGATTAATAAAAGAAACAATAAAATTGGCAAAAAAATATCCTTGGAATCTACAAAGTATGAATGGAATTGGTTATAAACAAATAGGGATGTATTTACGAAATGAAATTAATTTAGACGCTGCAATTGAATTGATTAAACGTGATACTCGTCGCTATGCTCGACGTCAAATAACATGGTTTAAAAGAGATAAGCGAATCATTTGGATTTCTAATATTCAACAAGCTGAAAAGTCTATTCAAAAATTTTTAAAAATCTAATTAATTAATCTTTTAAAAATTTCCATTACAATTTGCGGATTAGCCTTTCCTTTAGACTCTCTCATTGTTTGACCAATCAAAAATTGCAAAA
>ERZ1292633.4973-Hain-H41-02um-R1-4973-length-12145-cov-6_pt1 | contig 12145 bp, 5 predicted proteins | sample MGYA00564406_ERZ1292633 | MGnify/ENA primary metagenome ERZ1292633 (study PRJEB36523, sample SAMEA6512639) | groundwater metagenome | collected 2019-01-08 | study: AquaDiva: Metagenomics assemblies of 32 groundwater samples
CGCCAAGCGCATGAGCCGGCCATGGACCAGGCGCTGAAAATTCTCGTCATCGACGACGTCGCCGCCGACTTCCTGCTGGTCGAGCGCTGTCTGCGCCAGCACGGCCCGGCCGCCGAGTGCCGGCACGTCGCCAGCGCTGCGGACCTGGCTGCCGCCCTGGACAGCGAATGGGACCTGGCCTTGTCCGACTACAGCATGCCGGACCTGGATTTCGGCGAAGTCCTGCAACAGATCAAGGCGCGCTGGCCCGATCTGCCGGTGATCCTTGTGTCCGGCAGCGTGGGCGAGGAAACCGCAGTTGATCTGCTGCGCATGGGCCTGACCGACTTTGTGCTGAAGGAGAATCTGGTCCGGCTGCCGGCCGCCATCCGCCGCGCCCTCGATGAGGCCGCCGAGCACCGCGCCCGCCGCAGCGCGGAGCAGGCCCTGCGCGAGGGCCAGGCCGCCGCGCTCGAAGCACAGCGCAAGGGACGCCTGGCGGCGCTCAACCTGATGGAAGATGCGATCGCCGCGCGAACCGGCGCCGAAGCCGCCGTGAAGGCCCTGCAGGAGAGCGAGGAAAGGCTGACGCTGGCCTTGCGGGCCGCCAATCAGGGCACCTACGATCTCAATATCGAAACCGGCGAGGCCATTGTCAGCCCCGAATACGCCACGATGCTGGGTTATGACCCGGCCGGCTTCCATGAAAACTATGCCAGCTGGCTTGAACGACTGCATCCCGACGATCGCGGACCCGTGGCGCAGACCTATCGCGACTCCATTGTCGCCGGCCAGCTTCCCGAATTCCGCATGGAATTTCGCCAAAGAGCCCGCGCAGGCGACTGGAAATGGATACTTTCCCTGGGCCGGGTGGTGGCGCGCGATGGCGCCGGGAAGCCCTTGCGCATGGTCGGCACCCATACCGACATCAGCGAGCAAAAGAGCAACGAGCTGGCCCTGGCGTTCCACATGCGGCGGGTCGAAACCCTGCTGGCCCTGCCCGCCGCCGCGGAAACCATGGTCGAGGATGAATTCCTGCAGCACGGCATGGAAAGGGCCGAGCAACTGACCGGCAGCCAGATCGCCTTCATCCATTTCGTGCTCGAAGACCAGGAAACCATCGAACTGGTGACCTGGTCGCGTTCCACGCTGGATCATTTCTGCCAGGCCGTGCACATGCGCCACTATCCGGTCAGCGAGGCCGGAGTCTGGGCCGACGGGTTGCGCCGGCGCGAAGCCTTGGTGATCAACGATTACCCCGCGGTCGAAGGCAAGCACGGGCTGCCCGACGGCCATTCCGAGCTGCGGCGCCTGATCGTCGTGCCGGTGATCGAAAACGGCCTGGTGCGCATGCTGGCCGGCGTCGGCAACAGGCCGGAACCGTATAGCGACCTCGATCTGGACACGGTGCGGCTGCTCGCCAACGGCGTTTGGGATATTGTCCGCAAGCGGCGGATGGATGTCGCCCTGCGCGAGAGCGAGGCGCTCAATCGCTCGACGCTGGATTCAGTCGACGCCGAAATCGCCGTGCTGGACCGCAAGGGAGTGATCACGGCAGTCAATCGGCCGTGGCGCCGGTTTGCCGAGGAAAACGGCGTCGAGCCGGGCGAGGAGGCGCCCGGCACCGGTGTCGGCGCCAATTACCTGGAGGCCTGCGTGGACCGGATCGGAGCGGCAAATGCCGAAGCGCCGGACGCCCGCGATGGCATCCGCGCGGTCCTCGATGGGCGTTTGGCCGGCTTCAGCCTCGAATACCCCTGTCATTCGCCCGGGCAGCAGCGCTGGTTCAGCATGAGCGTGACGCCGCTGGGAAGGCAGGGTCGCGGCGCGGTGGTGGCGCATACCGACGTCACGGGACGCAAGCGCAGCGAGGCGGCACTGCGCAAGCTGGCGCTGGCCATCGAGCAGAGTCCGGAGAGCATCGTCATCACCGACACCGATGCCTGCATTGAGTACGTCAACCAGGCTTTCCTGCGCAACACCGGCTACAGCCGTGAAGAAGTGCTGGGACAGAACCCGCGTTTTCTGCACTCTGGGAGGACGCCGCCGGAAACCTACCAGGAGATGTGGGCGGAGCTGAGCGAAGGCAGGCCGTGGAAAGGCGAATTTCACAACCGGCGCAAGGACGGCAGCGAATACGTCGAATTTGCCATCATCACGCCGCTGCGGCAACCCGACGGCGCGATCACGCATTACGTGGCGGTGAAAGAAGACATCACCGAGAAAAAGCACCTGGGGCTGGAACTCGACCGGCACCGGCACCACCTGGAAGGGCTGGTCGCGCAGCGCACCGCGGAACTCGACGCGGCGCGGCAACAAGCCGAAGCCGCCAACCTGGCCAAAAGCGCCTTCCTGGCCAACATGAGCCACGAAATCCGCACCCCGATGAACGCCATCCTCGGCCTCACCCACCTCATGCGGCGCAGCAGCGCCACCCCGCAACAAGCCGAACGGCTGGACAAGATCGACGGCGCCGGGCGGCACCTGCTGGCCATCATCAACGACATCCTCGACCTGTCCAAGATCGAAACCGGGCGGGTGCAACTGGAAACCATCGACTTCCCGCTGTCCTCGGTGCTCGACAACGTCGCCTCGCTGATCGGCCAGTCGGCGCGCGACAAGGGACTGCGCATCGACGTCGACGGCGACGACGTCCCGCCGTGGCTGCGCGGCGACCCCACGCGGCTGCGCCAGGCGCTGCTCAACTACGCCGGCAATGCCGTCAAATTCACCGAACGCGGCGTGATCACCCTGCGCGCGCGGCTGCTCGAAGAACACGGCGATGACCTCTTGGTGCGCTTCGAAGTCAGCGACACCGGCATCGGCATCGCCCCCGAGAACAAAGCGCGGCTGTTCCGCGTCTTCGAACAAGCCGACCCCACCATCACCCGCAAATACGGCGGCACCGGACTGGGCCTGGCCATCACCCACCGCCTGGCGCAGATGATGGGCGGCGAAGTCGGCGCCGACAGCACGCCGCGGATCGGCAGCACCTTCTGGTTCACCGTGCGGCTGCAACGCGGCCACGGCATCATGCCCAGCCCAAGCGAACTGGCCATGGCCGATGCCGAAACCCGGCTGCGCCAATACCACGCCGGCGCCCGGCTGCTGCTGGCCGAAGACAACCTGATCAACCGGGAAGTCGCGCTGGAACTGCTGTACGGCGCCGGACTGGCGGTCGACACCGCGATCGACGGGCAAGACGCCCTGGCCAAAGCCCGGGCCACCCGCTACGACCTGATCCTGATGGACATCCAGATGCCGAAGATGGACGGGCTCGACGCCACGCGCGCCATCCGGGCGCTGCCCGCAGGCGGGCAGGTGCCGATCCTGGCGATGACCGCCAACGCCTTCGACGAAGACCGTCACGCCTGCGAAGAAGCCGGCATGAACGACTTCATCACCAAGCCGGTCGATCCGGCCATGCTCTACCAGACCCTGCTGCTGTGGCTATCGAGCACCGCGCGGCCCGGTGCCGAGGCGCGGCCGGTTGCCGTGCCGCAGCGACCGCGGCGCGAAGCGCAAAGCCTGCCGCCGGCCCTGACCGAATTCGACGGCCTGGTCGCCGACCGCGCGCTGGTCGCCCTGCGCGGCGACGGGCGCGCCTACCTGGGCCTGCTGAGGCAGTTTGCCGCCAACCATCGCGACGACGCCCGGCGGCTGCAAGACGACCTGGCGGCGGGGCAGATCGAAGCGGCGTGGCAGCGGGCGCATGCGCTGAAGGGAGCGGCCGGGAGCCTGGGCGCGATCCGGCTGCAGGCCGCGGCGGCGGCCATCGAATACGCCCTGCGCGACGCCGACGCGCCGGCGCTGCTGCCCGGGCTGCTGCCGGGGATGCTGGCGACCTTGCAGAGCGAACAAGGCGCACTGGACGAGGTACTCGCGCGCGTGGCGGCGACGCCGGTGGACGCCGGCGGCTTCGCTGCCGACCCGGAGCGGGCGCAGGCAGTGCTGGCGCAACTGGAACCGCTGCTGGCCAGCGACGACACGGCGGCCGGGGAGCTGTTCGCCGCCCACCGCGCGCTGCTGCTGGCCAGTTTCGGCGCCGAGGCGATGCAGCTCGAACGCCAGTTGGCGGCTTTCGACTTTCCGCAGGCGCTCGACACGGTGCGCAGCATGATCCTGGCGGCTGCAAAGAATTGAGTCGCCGTGTTGTCAGCGCCAACTCTTGCGAAACCTGCGCGCGTGGCGTCATGCTCGAATCCTCCCCCTGTCCATCGCCTTGAAAGCCTCGGCCATGAAATCCGCACCGTCTTCCACCGGCGCGCGCGCAGCGCCGCGCGATGTACTGCGCGTAGTTCTGGTCTATGCCGTGTTTGCCGGGCTCTGGATACTGGTCTCCGACAATCTGGTGGTCTGGCGCTTCGGTAGCACGGACCATGTTCTCGCAGTCAGCCTGCTCAAGGGCTGGCTGTTTGTCACCGTCACCTCCGTGCTGCTGTACGTCCTGATCCGCCGCCTGCTCGATCAGGCCCTGGTCGCGTCGCGGCGCGAACTTGTGGCGCAAGAGGAAGCCGCGCGCGCCCAGCACCTGCTGTTCACGATTTCCGACAACTCCTCCGACGCCATCTTCGCCAAGGATTTGGAGGGCCGCTACCTGCTGTTCAATCGGGAAACCGCGCGGATCATCGGCAAGCCTGCCGAATACGTCCTGGGGCGCGACGACGCAGCGTTGTTTTCGCCGCAGCAGGTAGTGATGATCCGCGCCAACGACCTCCGCGTGGTCGCCGAGCAGCGCATCAATACCTACGAGGAAGCGCTGTCGACGGTGGACGGGGAACGCATCTACCAGGCGACCAAAGGGCCCTTGCGCGATGCCGAGGGCCGGATCGTAGGCTTGTTCGGCATTGCGCGCGACATCACCGAACGCAAGCAGGCCGAAAGGGAATTGCGCAGGAACATGGAGGAACTGGCGCGTTTCAATCGCGCCGCGGTCGACCGTGAACTGGACATGATCAGGCTCAAGCTGCGCGTGAATGAGCTTTCGCGCCAGCTCGGACAGACGCCGCCGCATGCCCTCGATTTTGTCGATGCGACGCTGGCCGGGGAACTGAACTCCGCCGCCGGCACGGTCGGGGGCAATTCGTGAAAATGCAAAATCCAGGAAAGAATGTCTGATGGCACAGCATGAAGCAGAGGGTGACGGCAAGCCTCGCTCGGGCGGGGCGCATGCGCCCGGCGGTCCCGCGGCAGCGCACTGCAACGCGCCGGGGAAAGCGGCGCTCGTCAATCCCGCCCGGCATCGCATGTCGATCCGCGCCCGGTTGCTGACGCTGGTGCTGGCCTGCCTGCTGCCGGTCTTCGGCTTCCTCGCCTGGTTCCTCGACCACGAGGCGGGGCAGGCGCGCGAGGCGGCTTCCATTCAGTTGAAACTCGTCGCCGACAATATCGCCGCCAGTCTCGCGCAGACGCTGCGGGACGACGAGGAGTTGCTCGGCTTTATCGGCGACGAGTTTCGCGGCAATCCGCCGGTCCGTGCGTCGCGCTTCGACCCGGAACAGGTCATGCGCATGCATCCGCAGATCGTCAGCTTCGGCGTGCGCGACTTGCGCGCCGGCAATATCTTCAACCACCTGGCCACGCCGGTTCCCGCCGCCAAGGCGCTCGCGTTCCCGTGGGTGCAGCAGGGGTTGCAGAGCGAAACCTTCGTGGTCGGCGGCGCGATCAAGGGCCCCGTGAGCGGCCGCTGGTTGACGATGCTGACCTACCCGGTGCGCGGCGGGGACGGCCAGCGCTCGGGTTTCGTCAATCTGTCGCATGACTTGCTGGCGCTCAATCGGCTGGTCATGCAGGCGGTTCCCGCGGATGCGAAGATAGCGGTGCTCGATCAGGATTTCAGATTCCTGCTGAGTTCCACCGAGCCCGAAAAATGGATCGGCAAGGCCCTCGATCCCGCGGTTGCCGATATCTACCGGGGCAGCGCAGAGGGCTACGTGCGAGCGCCGGACGTGACCGGCATCCCGTATCTGTGGGCCTTCGTCGGCGTACCGGGCGCCGGCTGGCGAGTCAGCGTCGGCATGGCCGAGGCCGAAGTGCTGGCGCCGGCCCGTGCGCTGGTCGTGCGCGGCGGCATTCTCGGCGGCGCGGCCTTGCTGCTGCAGTTGGCGATAGCCTGGTGGATCGCCGCCGGCATCAATCGGCCGATAAGCCGCCTCGAAATTACCGCCGCCGCCATCGCCAGCGGCAATGGCAGCGTGCGTGCGAGCAGCGATGGCCCGGCCGAGGTGGCGGCGGTGGCAAGGCAGTTCAACGCGATGCTCGACAGCATCGAACGCGACCGCGTCGAGCGCGAAGTGCTGAGCAGCAGCTATGGGACGCTTTTGAAGAATGCCCGCGACATCATCCTGCTGGTCGACATGCAGGGCTCGATCGTCGAAGCCAACGACGCTGCGCTCGCCGCCTACGGCTACAGCGCGGAGGAACTGCGGGCACTGGATGTCGACCAGCTGCGCACTGCGGCAGCGCAAGCCGATATCGACAAGGATGAGAGGGACGCGCTCGGTCCGCAGGGCGTGCTGTTCGAAACCGAGCACCGGCGCAAGGACGGCAGCAGCTTTCCGGTGGAGGTCAGTTCGCGCATCGTCGAGGTCGACGGCAGTATCTACCGGCAAAAATTCATCCGCGACATCAGCGCCCGCCGCGAGGCCGGGGCGGCGATTCAGCGGCAGCTCGATGAACTGCGCCGCTGGTACGATGTCATGCTGAATCGCGAGGACCGCATCCTCGAACTTAAACAGGAAGTGAACCAGCTTCTCGCGCTGGCCGAACAGCCGCCGCGCTATGCCAACGTCGAGGTCGATTCCGTGGCCGCCGCCGCAGCGCCACCGGCAGCGGGATGAGAATGACGCCACGCCCGCGTTTTCGCACCCGGACCGGGCCCGGGTCGCACCGCGCCGGCGGGCCGACAATTGCCGGAGGAGGACAAATGCCATGCAGGAATTCCTGAGCAACTGGGGCAGTGCGTCGGGCTTCATACCCCACGGCCATTGCTATCTATGGACGCCGGCACTGTTGTGGACCTTTGTCCTTGCCGAAGGCGTCATCGTCCTGTCCTACTTTTCGATTCCGCTGGGACTGATGTATTTCGTCCGGAAGCGCAGGGATTTCCAGTTCAACTGGATTTTCGTGTTGTTCTCGCTGTTCATCTTTGCCTGCGGCACGACCCACCTGATGGGCATCTGGACCATCTGGAATCCCGATTACTGGCTGGATGCCGCGATAAAGGCGGGAACGGCCGCCGCGTCGCTGATCACCGCGGTCCTGCTTTGGCCATTGATTCCCAAGGCGCTGAAACTGCCGAGCACCAGGCAACTGGAAGACGCGATCAGGCAGTTGCAGGACGAAGTCGCGCGGCGCACCGCCGCGGAGGCGAAGCTGGCAAGCAGCAACCAGGCCTTGAAGCAGCGCAGTCATCAACTCGATGCGGCCAACCAGGAACTGCAGGCCTTTGCCTACTCCGTCTCGCACGACCTGCGGGCGCCGCTGCGCGGCATCGACGGCTGGAGTCTGGCGCTGGCCGAGGACTATGGCGCGCAGCTGGATGAAAAGGCACGCGAGTATCTGCGCACCATTCGCGCCGAAACGCAGCGCATGGGCCGGCTGATCGAAGACCTGCTGGCGCTGTCGCGCGTCACCCGGGCCGAAATCGCGGTGCAGCCGGTCGATCTGAGCGCCCTGGCGCAGGCCATAGCCGGGCGTTGCCGACAGGCCGCACCCGGGCGCGACATCGATTTCAATATCCAGCCCGGCATGGCGGCGACCGGCGATGCACAGTTGCTGGAGATCGCGCTGACCAATCTGTTCGACAACGCCTGCAAATTCACCGGCACCCGCAGTAAGGCCTGCGTCGAGTTCGGTTGCGAGATCAGCGAGGATCCGCAGACGGGTTCGCGCCAGACCATCTATTTTGTGCGCGACAATGGGGTAGGCTTCGACATGGCGCACGCCCAGCGTCTGTTTGGCGCTTTCCAGCGACTGCACAAGGTCAGCGAGTTTCCCGGTACCGGCATCGGCCTGGCCACGGTGCAGCGCATCATGCATCGCCATCAGGGCGGCGCCTGGGCCGACGCTACAATCGGCCAGGGCGCAACTTTCTACTTCACTCTGACGGAGGCAGCATGACGAGCCAGGTGATACTGCTGGTCGAGGACAATCCGAGCGACGTCGGCCTGACCATGCGGGCATTGGAGAGAAGCGGCATCAGCAATCCGTTGGTGGTGGCCGAGGATGGTCAGGACGCGCTGGACTATATTTTTTGCGGCGGTGCGCACAGCGAACGCGAGATTGCCGACACGCCCCTGCTGGTGCTGCTCGACCTCAAGCTGCCGCGCGTGGATGGCCTGGAGGTGTTGCGCCGGATCCGCGCCGATCCACGCACCCGGCGCATCCCGGTGGTGATCCTGACTTCCTCCAGCGAGGAGCGCGACGTCGCCGCCGGCTATGACAACGGCACCAACAGCTATATCCGCAAGCCGGTGGATTTTCACCAGTTCGCCGAGGTCATCAGGCAGCTCGGCATGTATTGGCTGGTGGTCAACCAGCCGCCGCCCAGGATCTGAATTTGCATGAATGCGCTCCGATGAACAGCCCCAGTACGCCAGTTTCCGTTTTGATAGTCGAAGATTCAGCCAGTGATGCGGGTCTGATGGTGCACCAGTTGCAGAAGTCCGGCTTCGCGGTCGCGCATCAGCGTGTAGACACCGCGGCGGCGATGCGCGACGCGCTGCAGGCGCAGACCTGGGACGTCGTGCTGTCGGATTTCCACATGCCGGGCTTCGGCGCGGCCGAGGCCCTGGAACTGCTGCTGGAGAGCGGGCTCGACATTCCCTTCATCGTAGTCTCGGGAGTCATCGAGGAAATGTCGGCGATCGAGTTGATGCGCCACGGCGCACACGACTACGTGATGAAAAGCGATCTCGGGCGCCTGGCCTCGGCGGTGCAGCGCGAGCGTGTGGAAGCGCGCGAACGGCAGCAGCGACGCCAGGCGGAAGCGGCACTGCAGGAAAGCGAGGCGCGCTTCAAGGCGATCGCCGATTCGGCCAGCGACGCCATTGTCAGCGTGGATTCGTCCGACGCGATCAGCTTTTTCAGCCGCGGCGCGGAGCGCATGTTCGGCTATGCGGCGCACGAAGCTTTGGGCCGGTCGACCAGTCTGCTCATGGCGGAGGATCAACCCCGGGCGCATCAAGCCGGATTTATGCTCTCCGTGTCGATGCAGCAGGCGGACGTCGGCGGCCAATCGATCGAAGTCACGGCGCGGAGAAAAAGCGGCGAGCCGTTCCCGATCGAACTCTCCATCTCGCAGAGTGCGGTGCGCGGCGAACCGCTATTCACCGCCATCATCCGCGACATCAGCGAGCGCAAGCGCGCCGAGGCGGCGACGGTGCGCCACGTTCAGGAAGCGGAGCGCGCGCGCGCCGCCCTGTTGAGCGTGCTCGAGGATCAGCGCGAGGTACAGGCGGCGCTGCGCGCCAGCGAGCAGCGTTTCCGCGGCTTCATCGAGAACGCCAGCGACCTGATCTACGAACTGTCGCCGCAAGGTGTGCTGACCTATGTCTCGCCGAACTGGCAGGAATACGTCGGCGAGCCCGCCGTCGAGGCGCTGGGCAAATCCTTCAGGGACTACATTCATCCGGCCGACGTCGAACTGGTGGCCGGCCTGCTCGATCCCAGTGCGCCGCCCAGGGGAAACAGCAGCGTCGATTACCGCGCGGTGTGCCGGGACGGCAAGGTGCGCTGGCATTCCGCCCGGGGCGTCGGCCTGCGCGACGACAACGGCCGGGTCACCGGCTATCAGGGCATCGCGCGTGACACCACCGAGCGCCGGGCGATCGAGGATCAGCTGCGCAAGCTGGCATTGGCCGTGGAACAGAGTCCGGAGAGCATCGTCATCACCAATATCGATGCCTGCATCGAGTATGTGAACGACAGCTTCGTCCAGGCGACCGGCTACAGCCGTGAAGAAGTGCTGGGACAGAACCCGCGTTTTCTGCACTCGGGGAGGACGCCGCCGGAAACCTACCAGGAGATGTGGGCGGAGCTGAGCGAAGGCAGGCCGTGGAAAGGCGAATTTCACAACCGGCGCAAGGACGGCAGCGAATACGTCGAATTTGCCATCATCACGCCGCTGCGGCAACCCGACGGCGCGATCACGCATTACGTGGCGGTGAAAGAAGACATCACCGAGAAAAAGCACCTGGGGCTGGAACTCGACCGGCACCGGCACCACCTGGAAGGGCTGGTCGCGCAGCGCACCGCGGAACTCGACGCGGCGCGGCAACAAGCCGAAGCCGCCAACCTGGCCAAAAGCGCCTTCCTGGCCAACATGAGCCACGAAATCCGCACCCCGATGAACGCCATCCTCGGCCTCACCCACCTCATGCGGCGCAGCAGCGCCACCCCGCAACAAGCCGAACGGCTGGACAAGATCGACGGCGCCGGGCGGCACCTGCTGGCCATCATCAACGACATCCTCGACCTGTCCAAGATCGAAACCGGGCGGGTGCAACTGGAAACCATCGACTTCCCGCTGTCCTCGGTGCTCGACAACGTCGCCTCGCTGATCGGCCAGTCGGCGCGCGACAAGGGACTGCGCATCGACGTCGACGGCGACGACGTCCCGCCGTGGCTGCGCGGCGACCCCACGCGGCTGCGCCAGGCGCTGCTCAACTACGCCGGCAATGCCGTCAAATTCACCGAACGCGGCGTGATCACCCTGCGCGCGCGGCTGCTCGAAGAACACGGCGATGACCTCTTGGTGCGCTTCGAAGTCAGCGACACCGGCATCGGCATCGCCCCCGAGAACAAAGCGCGGCTGTTCCGCGTCTTCGAACAAGCCGACCCCACCATCACCCGCAAATACGGCGGCACCGGACTGGGCCTGGCCATCACCCACCGCCTGGCGCAGATGATGGGCGGCGAAGTCGGCGCCGACAGCACGCCGCGGATCGGCAGCACCTTCTGGTTCACCGTGCGGCTGCAACGCGGCCACGGCATCATGCCCAGCCCAAGCGAACTGGCCATGGCCGATGCCGAAACCCGGCTGCGCCAATACCACGCCGGCGCCCGGCTGCTGCTGGCCGAAGACAACCTGATCAACCGGGAAGTCGCGCTGGAACTGCTGTACGGCGCCGGACTGGCGGTCGACACCGCGATCGACGGGCAAGACGCCCTGGCCAAAGCCCGGGCCACCCGCTACGACCTGATCCTGATGGACATCCAGATGCCGAAGATGGACGGGCTCGACGCCACGCGCGCCATCCGGGCGCTGCCCGCAGGCGGGCAGGTGCCGATCCTGGCGATGACCGCCAACGCCTTCGACGAAGACCGTCACGCCTGCGAAGAAGCCGGCATGAACGACTTCATCACCAAGCCGGTCGATCCGGCCATGCTCTACCAGACCCTGCTGCTGTGGCTATCGAGCACCGCGCGGCCCGGTGCCGAGGCGCGGCCGGTTGCCGTGCCGCAGCGACCGCGGCGCGAAGCGCAAAGCCTGCCGCCGGCCCTGACCGAATTCGACGGCCTGGTCGCCGACCGCGCGCTGGTCGCCCTGCGCGGCGACGGGCGCGCCTACCTGGGCCTGCTGAGGCAGTTTGCCGCCAACCATCGCGACGACGCCCGGCGGCTGCAAGACGACCTGGCGGCGGGGCAGATCGAAGCGGCGTGGCAGCGGGCGCATGCGCTGAAGGGAGCGGCCGGGAGCCTGGGCGCGATCCGGCTGCAGGCCGCGGCGGCGGCCATCGAATACGCCCTGCGCGACGCCGACGCGCCGGCGCTGCTGCCCGGGCTGCTGCCGGGGATGCTGGCGACCTTGCAGAGCGAACAAGGCGCACTGGACGAGGTACTCGCGCGCGTGGCGGCGACGCCGGTGGACGCCGGCGGCTTCGCTGCCGACCCGGAGCGGGCGCAGGCAGTGCTGGCGCAACTGGAACCGCTGCTGGCCAGCGACGACACGGCGGCCGGGGAGCTGTTCGCCGCCCACCGCGCGCTGCTGCTGGCCAGTTTCGGCGCCGAGGCGATGCAGCTCGAACGCCAGTTGGCGGCTTTCGACTTTCCGCAGGGCTTGCAGACCGTGCGCGCAATGGTCGGAGGCTCCACGGGCCAGTAGTCAGCCAACGGGGAAAAGGCGCATTCCCTGTAGGAGCGAGCTTGCTCGCGATAAGCCGTT
>ERZ1292633.4975-Hain-H41-02um-R1-4975-length-12145-cov-5_pt1 | contig 12145 bp, 6 predicted proteins | sample MGYA00564406_ERZ1292633 | MGnify/ENA primary metagenome ERZ1292633 (study PRJEB36523, sample SAMEA6512639) | groundwater metagenome | collected 2019-01-08 | study: AquaDiva: Metagenomics assemblies of 32 groundwater samples
TCTGCTTCCTGTTTTGATAAGAAGTCTTTCCCAACTTGCCCCGCCAGTGCCCGTTCATCAATTTTTACCTGCCCCAGTTTTTTTAACTGCGCAATAATCTGTTCTTTTTGTTCCAGCGGTACCAGGAAACGGAGTTGAACAGTTTTTTTCTCATCTTGATGAATTTTTTTTTGAGTAACGGTTATTTCAGACGATTTATCTGTCTCTAATTGCTCTAATCTAACCGTGGGGGTATTCGGTAAGATGGATTGAGGAGGAGTTGGGGACCTTTCTTTCGGACTTTCCGGTGCAGATTCCGGCGCGGATTGAGCCAAAGCGTTTTCTTCATTATTCCCGCGGTCACCTTTCGGTCTATCATTTAAGCCGTCTTTATTTGTTACATTAAGGGTATCATTAATTACCCGATTAACCTGCGCCTCGCAGAGCAGTAAATCAGAGCAGGTGATTTGAATGGTCTGAGATAAAACGTTTCCGATTTCGGGATCATCCGTTTCTGGTTCTAAAGTGCTTGTTTCTGTCCGGACCGGCGGGGATGATTCCCGCTGAGTTCCTCCGAAAATTTGTTCTTGATTAAGTTCTTTTGTTTTTGAGAGCGATCGCCCGTCTATTTTTTTCTCTTCTTCTAAATATTCCCCGGTTTTTTCAACTTGTTCCGTCAAAGGCGAGACCTGTTGGGGTGCCGGAGCCGGTGTCGGAGTCATAGAAATTTCCGGGTCGGTTTTTTTATCATCAGGAGAAGGTGCCGCCCGCTTTCTTAAAGTTTTCGCTTTAAAAGGGTCCGCTTTTTCTTTCGGAGCGGGCGCGTCTTTTGCTGTCGATGGTTGTTTAACCAATTCACCTGCGGTATCACGGTCTAATCTGGCTGATGGTTCGGGAGTCATTGATGGTACTTGTCTCGTCTCTGGCGGGGGTGACTGGTTTGAAAAATAGGTAAGATTGGTATAAATGACTAGCAAAACGGCCGCGGCCGCCGCCAGACCGCCAACGGCTAATCGGTAACGGATAAACCATCCGGGCTTGTCCGCTGATGAGGTGGTCTTTTTAGCCGGCGCCGGTTCCGATGTCATCGGGGCCGGTTCAAACTCCGCCCCCGCCTGCTGCGGGCCAAGTTGTGGTTGGCTCTCTAAATGCGCTTTTATATTTTTCGCTAAGTATTCAGGGGCCTTAACCGGCGGCAGTGATTGTAATAATCCAGTTACTTTCCGCAGCGCCACCAGTTCTCTGGTGCAGGGCTGGCAGGTCCGGAGATGCTCCGTTGCTTCCCTGGTCTCGGCCGCCGGTAATTCGCCATCCAGATAAGCCGATAATAATTTTTTAGCATCCAAACATTCCATATTTTTAACCTCGTTCCATTTATTAGACGCTTTAAATCTCAAAAAATGCGAAAAAATATGATAGTTACAACAAATTATTTTAAGACCCTTCCGGCGTCCAGGGCACGCCATCAGGGTGAGATTATTGGATTTTTCAATAATCTCATCTTTAATTCTTCCCTGGCTTTAGCCAGCCGGGACCGGATTGTTCCCACCGGCTGGTTTAAGATCCGGCTTATTTCGGCATAAGAATGGCCTTCAATATCACGCAAAATTACCACCGTCCGAAGGTTTTCTTCCAGCAAATTAAGCGCTTTTTGAACGGTCTGATTTCTTTCATTATTTTCCAATTGCTGTCCCGGATTATTTGAAAAATTAACCGGATTAGAATCAGAGGGGGGGCAATTTTGAACCGGGTTAGTTTCAGCCGGGAATTCGTTTCCTTGCAAGGGAATAGAAACCGGCTGGCGGCTTCTTTTCCTTTGAGCGCTGTAACACAGATTAACGGTAATTTTATAAACCCACGTCAGAAAACTTGATTTTTCCTGGAAATTTTTGATATGATAATAGGCATTGATGAAAGATTGCTGGCAGACGTCTTCGGCCTCTTGATAATGCCCCAGCAAGCGATAGGCCAGATTAAATATCCGATCCTGATACCGGAGGACCAGTTGATTAAAGGCTTCAGGGTCGCTTTGCTTACATTTATATAGTAGTTCTTTTTCATCCATATAATTTTTAAAGGGTAAAAATTATAGTATAATAAAATAAACTGGCCATGTCAAACCATAAGATAAGATTAATTGTTATTACTATGGTTCATAACATTTGAATTTGCGGATAATTGACATCAACGAACATAAAGTTCGTTGTCTACTAATTTTCCGGGTAGTTGATCTGAATTTATGAATAATGCGAGATTAATAGGCGTGTTACAAATTTTATTAAAAATCTAAAATTTTTCCGCACTTTTGAGATATAATTACGTCTAATATAATAAATAAGTTAAAAATTTAAGGGTATAAATTATAATAGGAGGGAAAGAATATGGCGAAGCGAAGCGGCCCGATGAACATCGGGAGAAAAAAATGGATTGTCCTGCTGATAACGGGACTAGCAGTATTGTTGCTCATTATGGGCAACCCCAACCCCGATGGCGGAACAGTCTGGGCGCAGGATAAAGAGGAAACCGTCTCGCCTAAGGTTACTAAGATTGTTCTTTACAAACACGGGATGGGTTATTTTGAGCGGACCGGGACAGTCAAAGGCGATGCCACCATTACATTAGATTTTAAGACGGAGCAGATGAAAGACCTTTTGACCTCTCTTTTTGCCATTGATGAAGGCGGGGGCAGGATTACGACCGTAGGTTATGACTCCAAGGACCCGATTGACAAGCAACTGGAAAACATCCTTATCCGGGTGCCTGAAGGTGCGGCTTTGACCCAGTTTTTGGCACAACTAAAAGGCGCCAAGGTGGAAGTAAAAATCGGCAATGATACGGCCCGCGGAAATATCTTAGGTATTGAACCGGTCGTGCAAAGAGTGGATAATATGGCCATAACCGCTTATAAGTTTGTTTTACTCACTGAAGAGGGTGAGATTAAACCGTTTAATCTCTTGGAGATAAGTTCGCTCAAACTTTTAGACGACCCGATTCAAAAAGACCTGAAACGCGTTTTGGATATCTATCTCAATTCCAAATACACCGACCGCAAGCAGGTAAAACTGAATTGTTTGGGTAAGGGAGAACGGGATATCAAGATCGGATACCTGATTGAGATGCCGATCTGGAAGACCTCCTATCGCCTGATAATGCCTGAGGGGGAGAAAAAGAAACCGTTCTTACATGGATGGGCAATTCTAGAAAATCCTACTGATGAAGATTGGGAAAATGTCCAGATGTCTTTTGTTGCCGGTAATCCCATTTCTTTCAGTATGGACCTTTACACCTCGTATTATCCGCAAAGGCCGGTGATTAGTTTAACCAGTATCATTCCACTGGTCGGGGCGTTGTTTGATCCGGAACAATTCGCTCCAGCAGGGGAAAGTTATCAGGTTTTAGAGGAGTCTAATGAGATGGAAAAAGACAGTGAGTTTTTGAGTAAAGGGTTATCTCGTCCGATGCCTGTACCATCAGCCTCACCGAAATCACAACCTTCTATGACTGAAATGCTTCTGAGTTCGGTCAGTTCACTTGCTACAGGTGTTCAGGTCGGCGAATTATTTTCCTATGACTCAAAGAGTTCTGTTTCTATCAGCCGGCACAAAGCCGCAATGGTGCCGATCATTACGGATGAAGTAGAAGGCAACAAAGTTCTTTATTACCGGTCAAATATCTCCCCGCGTCTGATGAATTCCTTTTATATCACCAATTCTACAAAACTCACGCTGGAGACCGGTCCGGTAACCTTCTTTGAAGACTCCGCGATCAGAGGCGGCACATCTGTAGGCGAGGGACTTTTGAAACAATCATTACAGGCAGGAATGAAAGAGATTATTCCTTACGCTATAGAGACCGGCTGCACGATCGAAACAACTAATCAATCTCAGGCTAAACCGATTCATAAATGCCGGGTTATTAATGGCGTATTGGTAATGACCAATTACAGTATCAATGAAACGACTTATAAACTGGCGAACAAGACCACCCGTAACCAGACCGTATATTTAGACCATCCGAAAACAGGTGGTTACACCCTGATCGAACCGGCTAAACCCGAAGAGGAAATAGCCGATTACTATCGCTTTAAAATGGAACTGGCCGCCGGGAAGAATGTAGAATTTAAGATACAGGAACGGATGGAAACATCCAATCAGATTTATCTGCAGAATATCTCGACCGACCAGATCAGGTTCCATCTTAGTCAATCGCCCCTTTCTTCCGGCGCCAAGAATTTATTGAAGGCGTTAGAAGAAACAATGGGTCTGGTTGTCGAACAGCAAAGAATCTATCGCGAGGCGCAGATTGAATCCAGCCGCCTTTCCGAAGACCAGAACCGTTTCCGCCAGAACATGAATGCCTTGAATACCGGTAATCCTAAAGAACGAGACCTGAGAGATAAATATGTAGAGAAATTAGAAAAGGTAGAAGACCGGATGGCGGAATTAAAAGGCACGATGATGGAAACGCAGGAAAAACTCAACCAGTTACAGGGCGAGTTGATAAAGAAGATACAGGGTTTTAACGAAGATTAAATAAGATTGAGCTATCCCAGTCTTATCCGCCTTAGGCGGACCCGACCTTTCGGGTTAATCTTATCAGTGGGGGCGGGGTTTCCTCGCCCTACTTTTTTCTATAGAGGGTGTCCAAAAAGTCCTTGACCAAGAGGTAACTATCGGCTATAATACCACTTACTATGATTACGATGTGATTTATCTGAGATAAGGAGGATAATCTTTTATGAAGACCTTTACTGCCTATGTAGAATGGGACCCGGTTACCAAACTGTATGTGGGTATTATTCCCGGCATTACCGGAGCGCATACGCAGGCAAAAACACTTGATAAACTGCATAAAAATCTTAAGGAAGTCCTGGAATTATGCCTTAAGGAATTGAAAACTAGAGGCGAACTGAAAGAATTGCCCCAATTTAATGGGCTTCAACAGATTGAAGTGGCCATATGACACGTTTACCGATGATGAATTTCCGGCAGATGGAAAAGGTTTTGCGGTTTCTCGGGTTTATTGCGGTACGGCAGAAAGGCAGTCATATATTTTACCGCCACAATGACGGACGGACCACCACACTTCCCAAGCATCCGGGCCGTGATTTAGCCCGTCCTTTAATCCGCGAAATACTCAGGGAAATTGAAATCACACCGGAAGAATTTAAGAACATATTGGAAAAAGCGTAGCATTATCACCAGAATCACTAAAATAATTTCTAATAAATTGTCAGGTTACAAAAGTTATCACGCCGACTGGTTATCAAAGTGACAGAATAATTACGCCGCCGTTAATTGCGGGGCAAGGAGGAATTACTTATGAGAAAGCAAATGAATTTGTTGTTCGTGTTCGGACTGATGATTTTGATGATGCTGGGCGCTTATGCGGCTGAAGAAAAAAAGATTGTGGTTGAGAGTAAAATAAGCGCGGTTACGGTCTATTCGGACCGGGCGATGGTGACCAGGCAGGCCGAGCTGAAGTTAAATCCCGGTATCTATAATGTCGTCTTTCAAGACCTGCCGGTCGGGATTGATGACCGGACTATCCGGGTCAGCGGGACCGGCGGCGCCGCAGTTAAAATTTTAGGCGTTAAGATTGAAAATCTCCCGACCGAAAAACCGCCCGAAGAACGCATCAGGCAACTGGAATCGGAATTGCTGGGTTTAAAAGACCAGGAACGGGCGCTCAATGATGCGCTGGAAGTGCTGAGAACCGAAAAAGAATTTCTCCTCTCCATTAAGTTAGGCGCGACCACGGAAATCCCTAAGGAATTAACCCGTCAGAAACCGTCGGTTGAAGACTGGAAATCGCTGTTGGTTTTTCTGGATGACAATTTAAAAAAAAATCTTGAATCGACCCGCGCCAGAGAGATAGAACGACGCGAACTGGACGATAAAATCCAGGCCAAGCAGCGGGAATACAACCTGGCCGCCCAGGGGGATCGGCCTAAAGAACGAAAAATCGTTACGGTTTCGATAGACGTCAGCCAGCCGGTTGATGCTAACCTGAACATCAGTTATGTCATTTACGGGGCGCATTGGCAACCGCAGTATGATGCCCGGGTTTTAACCGGCGAGAAAAAAGTGGAATTAATTTATTACGGCATCGTTGGCCAGAATACGGGTGAAGACTGGACTAATATAACGTTATCGCTATCCACGGCCCAGCCGGCCGTCGGCGCCCGGATGCCCGAACTCCCACCGGCTTATGCGGTCATCGGAATACCACCGCCAGTTTTTATTCATAGTGAGGGTGAGAAGATCGTTGCCAAAAGAGGAAGAAAAGACAAGAGGGAGATGTTAAAATCTGAACCTAAGGGAGGCTTTTATGATGAAGAGGAGGCCGCGGCCGAAGAGCCGTTAGTAGCGCAAGTGAGTCAGGCCAATATCCAGCACCAGTTAACTTCGGCGGTTTATAAAGTGGAAAAGAAAGAAACCATTCCATCTGACGGCGCGCCGCACAAGACCACCATTGCCCAGCGGTTTTTTGAGATGGCGCCGGAATACGTAACCACCCCTAAATTAGCCCCTTATGTCTATCTTAAAACCGATGTGGTTAATAAATCGGAACTGACCCTGTTAGGCGGCGATATCAATGTTTTCCTGGGAATGGATTTTACCGGCAACGCCTGGACCAAAACCATTGCCCAGAACGAAAAATTTGAATTGTTCCTGGGAACGGATGAGAACGTTAAGGTGGAACGTAAATTAGAAGAGAAAAAAGAAGAGGCCCCGGGTTTTCTGGGAAGCAAGCAGACGGTTTATTATACTTATAAATTCAAACTGGAGAATTTCCAAAAGGAAAAGATTAAAATAACGGTGCTTGACCAGGTGCCGGTTTCCCAGGTGCCGGAGATTGAAGTGGTGATTGATGAAAAAGTTACGGCTAAATTGGAAGAGAAAAGTAAAGACGGCAAAGTGAAATGGGTCTGGGAACTGGCCCCGGGCGAGAAAAAGGAATTTTTCTTAAAATTCTGGGTGAGTTACCCGAAGGATAAAGAAATATTCATCCAGGGGATGGGGTTTTGAGAAGATAGGCACGAATTAAAGATAATAACATACGAATAAACACAAATTATGAACGGAAACAAAATGTTTTTTAGCTGATTTAGCGTAGGTAGGTCTAAGTCCCGGCTTGCAGACTGTGTCATAATGTCATTACGAGGAGTCCCGTCCCGACTGAGCGGAACGGGGCGACGAAGTAATCTCATTAAATAGAGATTGCTTCACCCTTTTAGGGTTCGCAATGACAAAAAGAGGATTATGACACAGTCTGTTGGGCTACCCGCATTATGATATTACCACAAACCGGGGATGCACTTCTCGTTACGTCCTCTTTATGTTTATCTTGCGATTATTTTATTTTTTTGCTAATATTAGAGAAGAAACAACGTATCTATATTAGCACTTTGGCTTATGATAAAAAATTCAGCGGTCTTAATCATTTTATTTGGATTGTTAACTTATTCCGCTCTGGTGGTGATCGGAAATATTTTGTCAGCCCAGACGGCCGAACCGCCGGTCCCGTCTGCCTTAGGCGGATTATCGGGGACTGGCGACATCAGGTTGAGAAATATTAATAATCAAATCTTCACCGGTTCAGATTTCAGGATTGATGAAAATGGCCAATGTGTTTTGCAGGTAGCCGATGGGGAAAAAATTTTAAATTGCCGGGAACTGCTGGATATTGAATTTACCTCAAATTTACCATCTCTACCGGCCGGTGCTTATGAGATTACTCTTAATAACCGTGATATTATTTATGGGATTATTAAAGAAAGTCGGCCTGATGCCATTGCCATCCAATCAAATATATTAGGTGATGCCCTAATTAAGTTTGAACATTTATTAATCATCAATTTAAAAAATCAATTATCTAAAGACCGGTCATTATTATCAGGGACACCGACGGAAGATGAAGTTTATTTTCTTAACGGCGACCGGGATGCCGGCATTATTACGGCGGTTCAACCGAACAATCTAACGATAAAATCCTCTCTTTATGGAAAAGAACGGACCTATCAATTTGCTAATATCTGGTGGGTGGCTTTTGCCCAGTTAAGCGAACCCTCCCATCAAGGCGATGGTGCCTTGACAGCCCGTCTGATTTGTCAGGATGGCAGCCGATTAACCGTTCAGATTCAAAAAGCCGAACAACGTCTTCTCTACTTTAAATTTAACGGACAGGATTACCGGGTGCCTTTTGACAAAATTTCTTATTTTTATTTCAAAAACGAGCGTTGTGTCTATTTGTCAGACCTTGAACCGGTTGATGTTAAAGAATACCCTTCGTTTTTAACCGTGAGTGATAAATCAATCCCGTTTCTCTGGCCTTACCAAAAAGACAAAAGTGTTTATCATAAACGGACGAGTTCTCTGAAAAACAAAAAATATTATAAAGGGCTCGGGGTGCATGCCAATAGCGAGTTAACCTATGCTTTAAACGGCCGGTACCGGAAATTTTTTGTTACGGTTGGACTTGATGATGAATCTGGTCCGGGCGGAAGCGTTAATTTTATTATCTACCTGGACGGTAAAAAATTATATCCGCCTAAGGCGGACGGGATAATCAAATGGGGTGATGAACCCAAAGAAGTAGTTCTGGATGTGACCGATGTTAAGGAGATAAAACTGGTGGTTAATGACGGTGAAGATTATTATGTGTTGGACCGGGCGGTCTGGGCCGGGGCGAGGTTAATTAAGTAATGAAAAAAAAATGCTCTGTTGAAACCCTTACCCAAAGTGTCATTGCGAGCCCCAGTGGGGCGAAGCAATCCTGTTGTTTTGAGATTGCTTCGCCGCTCATTACATTCGCTTCTCGCAATGACAAGGCACGGGAAACCAAGGGTTTCAACAGAGCAAAAAAAAATAATTTTTTATCCCTCTGTTTCGGTATTTTATTATTTTTAAATGGTGGGGCGACGTTAAAAACCGTCCTGGCCGAATCGGTTTTTGACCAAACTATTGAGCAATCAACCCGGACGGCCTGGGCCGCGGCCGGACGCGGAGATTATCAACAGGCCGTTAAGTTGTATAAAAAGATCCTTCCGGAAATCCTGTCGCAAAAACCATTCAAAAATAATGAGCCATGGTTGATGGGCTTAAGCGAAGTTTATTTGCACCAATTAGTAGAATGGTATAATCACACTTCCGACTACCCAGACCTGGCAAAGTTTTTAAGCAAACTTGATTCCAAAGAAAACGAACCTAATTTTCAAGCGTGGGTAACCTGGTACCTGGGGCAGAATTTTCTGAGAAGCGGCCAACTTAAAGAATCAGCGGCAAAAATCCAGGAGTTGAATTTTATCACCGAATGGCAGATTATCGGTTCTTTTGATAATGAGTCGCATAATGGCTTCCAGTTCGTTTATCAGCCGGAAGAAAAGATAGATTTAACCGCAACATTAGAAGGCAAAAACTGGCCGGTGCAATGGCGCGCCTGGTCGGTGCCGTCCGCCGCAGGCGGATATGTTGATTTTAACGCTCTTTTGTATCCTAACGATAAAACCCTGGCATACGCCTTAAGTTATGTTTATGCGCCCCGCCGTGGCGGGGTTGCTTTACGGCTCGCTTCCGATGAAGGCCTTAAACTCTGGCTTAATGATGAATTAGTTTATAGTAATGAAATAAAACGGCCGTCCGCCTTAGGCGGATTTGACCAGGAGGCAGTCCCGGTAGTTTTGCAAGAGGGCTGGAATAAAATTTTAATTAAAAGCGTTCAATCGGATAATGCCTGGGGCTTCCGGTTACGCCTGACCGAACCGTCCGGTGCGGCTCTTCCCCCGTTAACCCAAACCGCCGATAAAAATAAAATCAGCGGAATAACGGTTCCTGAAAAAAAACAGCCGGAGAACCAACCGCCGGTCCAGCGGGGCAGTCTGGATTATTTGGAAGAGTGGGTTAAGGCCAATCCACGTTCAGCCGCCGGCCATTTTTATCTGGGATATCTGTATTTTATCCGCCAGCATTTTGATATCCAATCCCGGCTGGATACGGCTGAATTCCAGAAGGCGCTGTCCGCCTCAAGCGGACCGGAATCCAAGGCTTATTTCTATTATTATCTGGCGCAATCGTTACGCGAGGAAACCGCGATGGCGGCCGAACGGGAAGAAAACCATTACCGCTGGGCCCTGGAAACTGCGGCGGCGGTTGACCCGGCCTCAGCCGGGGCGGTTTTAGAACTGGCTAAATATTATTATTCTTCACTGGGGAATATTGAAAAGAGTTATGCTTATCTTAAAACGGCACTGACGATTAACCCTGATTATGCCGAAGCGCACTACCTGGAACTCCAGTTACTTTCCGCCAAAGGTTTTGAAATTGAAGTAAGCCGGCGCCGGAAACAACTGGCCGAACGGTATCCCGATTCTCCATTATTCCAGTTATTTTACGCTCACGAATTGGGTTATGAAGGCCAGGTTAAAAAAGCCGGGCAAATTTATCAGCGGTATTTGAAGCAGACCAATTATACCGATAATAATATCAGGGCTAAATTGATTGATCTCTACCGCCGCCAGGAATTAATTGAACCGGCGCTTGAAGAATGCCGCCGGATGGCTGAATTAGTTCCCTACAGTCTTCAACCTTATCTGGAGCGGATTAATATATTTGACGGATTGGAAGATTACCTCAGCGCTTTAAAAGAATGCGAACAGGCGCTTCAGATTTTTCCGGATAACCATAATCTTCTTTTTCAAAAAGGTGATTATCTTGACCGGCTGGGCCGCCGCCCCGAAGCCCTGGCCGTCTGGCAATCCGCCTTGAGGATAAACCCCAATAATATCCGGCTGAAAAGGTATCTTGAATTTATCTCGTCCGCTTCAGGCGGGCCGGTCTCTTTTGAGGCGCCGTTTAAAGAAACGCTGGAAATGATTACCGGGCAAACGGCGGAAAAAATTCCGGTCACCGCGATCGCGGGACAAGCCGAAGAAGCGGCGGTTTATTATTTGCTGGACCAAAAAATTGTCCGGGTTAACAAAGAGGGAACGAGCAGTTCTTACACGCATCGGGTGGTAAAAATCCTGAGTGAAAAAGGGATTAAGGATTTTGATGTGGTTCGGCTCCGGTCTGATTCAGCCCGGCAGAGTTTAAAGATTCTTAATGCGCGGGTTCTCCATCCGGATGGCGCCATTGAAGAAGCCCGGCTTAATCAGGGACAGATAATTGACCTGCCGCTCTTAAACAAAGGGGATATTGTTGACCTGGAATATAAAATATCCGATTTACAGCCCGACTTTTTCGGCGATTACTTCGGCGATAGTTTTTATTTTGGAACAAATGATCCCACCGCCCGTTCAATTTATATTTTAATTGCTCCGGCGGACCGGAAATTTTATTTCAACTTGAAAAATATTACGTTAGAGCCGAAGATTACCGAAGAGGCCCAAACGGTAATTTATAAGTGGGAAGTCGGTGATACTAAAAGTTTCCGGCCGGAACCGCAGATGCCGCCGGCTGAAGAAATCATTCCGATGCTCCAGGTTTCCACCTACGGAAACTGGGGCGAGTTCGGCCGGTGGTACTGGCAGTTAATCAAACGGACTTATGATTTTAATGATGAAATGAGGTTGAAATTAAAGGAATTGGTGCCTGATAAAAACATTTCCGAGTTGGAAAAAATAAACGCCGTTTATAATTTTGTCATCAGCGAAATCAGGTACGAAGCCTGGGAATACGGGATTCACGGCTGGCAGCCCTACAATGCTTCCACGATTTTCGCCCGTAAGTTCGGTGATTGCAAAGACAAGGCGCTTTTAATCAATGTTTTTTTGAAAGAACTCGGTATCCGGGCTGAGCCGGTTTTGATTAACGCGCTGGAAGAACCGCGGGGAGAAGATGATTTAACCCTGCCGATGATTGAGCATTTCAACCACTGTATTTCCGGCGTGACGTTAAAAGACGGCCGCCCGCTCTGGCTGGACGGCACGGCTTCTTATTTCCCGATGGGCACTTTACCCGGAGGTGACCTGGGGGCAAAGGTTTTTGTGGTAAATGAATCCGGCGGAGAATTAAAGAAAATTCCTGATGCCCGGCCTGATGAAAATTCCCGGGATGAAAAAATAACCGGCCCGATCCATCAGGCTGGCCAGGCGCAATTAGTTATTTCCGGTGCCCTGAACGGCGACCAGGCCGCTAATTACCGTTATTATTTTATTAACCAATCA
>ERZ1292633.4977-Hain-H41-02um-R1-4977-length-12141-cov-5_pt1 | contig 12141 bp, 12 predicted proteins | sample MGYA00564406_ERZ1292633 | MGnify/ENA primary metagenome ERZ1292633 (study PRJEB36523, sample SAMEA6512639) | groundwater metagenome | collected 2019-01-08 | study: AquaDiva: Metagenomics assemblies of 32 groundwater samples
AAGAGTCAATCAGAAAGTATTAATAATTCTGCTCAGACCTTAAGCCGTAAAGATATCGACTCTGAAATAGATGATAACAGTGATTTGGCCAGTGACCTAGCCAGTGACTCGTCAGACACTCTTATTTCTGATGAAAATTTAGATGATCTTTCTGATGAAGATATCAGCATTGCATTTCCGAGTAATGGACTTCTGGACTTTAATGCACAAAAAGAAGAGTTTGAAAAACAGTTTATTATCAAGGCGTTAAAGACATTTAAGGGCCGAATTAATCAGACTGCTATTCATGCCAATATTCCAAAAAAGACTTTATTAAGAAAAATTGAGAAGTACGGAATCGTGGCGAAAGAATATGCAGAACTAAAAAACTAGCATTTTTATTTTTTACAAAAAAAGTTATAAAAAACAGTTTGAAAAAATATGAAACGATATTGTTGACTCATCAAAACAGGATCGTTAGCCTGCCTCTCCAATGAATAGTCATCCGATGAAGGTAAACCCACTGCCGCCTCAAGCTTATACGAAAGAGACTTTGCAAAAAGCCTATGCTTGGCTATTAAATCAAAGTGCTTCTGTAAAAGATATGGCCTCAACTCAGGACATTCTGATCAGTCTTTATTTAAAGGCGCAAAGAAATGGTGACGCTTCTTTAGAGACTCCGAGTATTCAAAACTTTAAACAAGAGTTAAAAAATATTGCAACGATGATGGGTGACTTTCAAACCCCTCCGGCGACTGCTACCAGCAGTACCACAGCAACGACTAAAGATGTCACAGCCAATCTTGGACAATTAGACTTACAGTCCTTGCAGATTTTAAGCGATGTTAGACAAAGCCTCAATTTAAGTTCCGATATGGAAGTCCTGCGCGCGCTGATTGCATTGGGTTATAAGCAGTTTAAAAAAATGAATTAAGTCTGTTTATTTAGAAAGATCCCGGGTGGTTAGAGGCTTGCCTTTAATAATACTTTGTCCCCACTTGCGGTATCCACCTTTAAAGTAATGATCTACTATTCGTAGTAAAGGAATAGTCGTTTTTTTTTCTTTATAAAGGACGTTGAGCGAAAGTGTGTAGAAACCTCCCAATTCCAATTCATCGGCTGTATGTGGATAATTATTCCAACCCCAAATAAAAATCATTTGCTTAATTTTTTGCTCAAGACTTAATGAATTATGTAGATCCTCAATATTTTTGAATTGAGGAAATTTTTTGAAAAGTTTTTTTTTAAAAATCAATTCCTTTCTTTTTAAAATCCGCAAAGAACTGGCATTAATATTAGCTGTAAGTGTGGAATCATTTTGTGCGGTTAGCAGTAATCTTTTGATAAGCTCAGTCATTCCAGGAACAAGACTTTTGGTTTTCTCTGGAAAGCGAAATTGTAATAAAATATCATTGCCTGCTTTAAGCGCGGCGAGATTTCGATAATAGCCAGCCTCATCTGTGATGAGGTCATTTATTTCTGTCATGATCTCTTTGGGACAGGTTTTATCTTTTGGACAACGCTCGGCTATCAATAGTTTTGAGAGTTCAGATATTTTATTGGACGCGGACAGAGTACTACAAGTCGCGGCCAATTTTGGCTCAAGCATGCGAAACCGATCAAATTGTTGATCAAGTAGTGGTTCGTGAGCAGCGGCCATATACATGAGTTCATCAGTTACGATTAAACCATCATAATTAAGGCCCTTACGAATCAGGGCAATACAATCAGGATTGAAACTACAAATTTCTATTCTATTCTCACTGAGTTTGACCTTGCTGTGACTTACCATTACCGTACATGCACCAGCATTGATAGATGAGTAAAATGGCTTCAGGTCCGCGTCCTTTAGTGATTTGGTATCTTGAACTTCAACAGCCGACTTTGAATGAGGATCAGCAGATAATTGACCGATGCCCGGAAAGTGTTTGACTCCGGTACATGCGTGAGAGGTTTCAAAACACTTAAGGTACTCTTCTGCAATGATGCTATTCCACATTGGATTATCTGAAAAATGAGTTTTTCGATAGGTCTTATTAGATTTAACATCGATCCCTAAACCCACATCAATGTGATTACCATATTGCTTCATGCGAGCTGAAGTCTTCTTGGCCTGGTCACACCAAACCTTCAGAGCTTTTTGCTGACCACGTTTGAGACTAATCCGGTATTGCGCAACGTCTTTAACCCATGACTTGGATTCTAAAGTAATTTCTGAAAAAGATTTACTTGTGCTGTTGTAAAAAAATGTTGTGGAAATAAATATAATTAAAAATGGAACCGACTTCATAGGATTACTGTTCAATAAATACAAGCCCGGCTTGACAGGTATAATTCCTCTTGCCGCACTTACCGCCCCCTTCGCCGACAACATCAACGCAACTTGCATAAAAAGGACTACCAACACATGGAATTCCCGTACAACTCTGAGCCCCCCCCATGTCCGAGCAATAACTGTTTCCATTACTGTAGAAACTTGATTTAACGCCAACTCCGATCATTGTAGCTTTGAAGGTTTTACCAGAAACGGTTAATCTGACATCTCCAACAATATCAAGCGCGGCTAGTGGGTTGTTTGTACCAATGCCAATATTTCCGCCTGCATAATAAACATTACTGAGGTTTGCGGGGCTTGCCAGCCAAAACCCGTTGGCATTACTACCGACAGAAAAGCATTCAGTAATATTGTTAGCAGCGTCTAACTTAATTCTTAAGCCAATTTTTTGCTGGATATCTTTTAGACCGCTAGTTTCCCCTAGCTTAGTTAACGTTACTTTTAAACTTGCATTCCCTTGGGTGCTATTAATTGGATCAACAGCCCAATCTTGCAAAACAAACTCTTTGTACTTAAGAAGACCCGACCCATGATCTCCACCAGCAGGGTACTTAGCACTATCACTTACATCTTTAATTGCCGTTAAAGTCAGTGGACCGCGAGTTGGATTCAGTCCTCTTCTTGCTCCACCGCCCCCAGCCGAACTAAAAGAAAAAAAACACGCCGTTTTATTACTTAAAAGCTGGGTGATTTCAGTCATGACCTCGCGCTGATAGTCTTTACCTTGAATTCCTCTTTGAGATTTATTTGCGTTTGATAACATAGTCATAATACCGATTGAAACCACAGCCATTAGCCCAGCGGCCACTAAAACTTCAATTATCCCCATACCTTTTTTATTTTTCAGAAATTTTGTATATATAAACATCTGTAAATTATCCCCCGTCCTGCTGATAATGCAAGCGATGATTTATCAGTTGATTGCGCATCTTGTTTTTTGCTGTACACAGTCTGCATTTTTGCTAGACTTTCCAGATGACAACACCCCCTACCCAATCTAGTGCCCCAGACTATAAAAACACAATTCGCCTACCGCAAACTGATTTTCCGATGAAGGGCGATCTACCCATCAATGAACCAAAAACTATTGCCAAATGGGAAAGCGATAAAATTTACGCACGACTTCTTGAAAAAAATAAAAATAATCCGGGATTTACCTTACCAGATGGTCCACCTTACGCTAATGGTTCCATTCATATAGGTCATGCCTTAAATAAATCCTTAAAAGATTTTATTATAAAGTATAAGGCCATGAAAGGCCATTACGCTCCATTTGTGCCGGGCTGGGATTGCCATGGCTTACCGATAGAGCACAAAGTAATGAAGGACCTGGCCGCAATTAAGCAGGTTAAAACAGACCAAGAAGTTTTGGCCCTTTGCAGAGCTGAAGCTTCAAAATGGGTGAGTCATCAACGTGATCAGTTTAAGCGCTTAGGCGTACTAGCGGACTGGGAAAACCCCTACTTAACCATGTCGAAAGACTACGAAGCTGCAGAGATCCGAGAATTTGCAAGCGCCTTTAAGCGCGGGGTCATATACCAAGGAGTAAAACCTGTTTACTGGAACTGGACATTAAAAACGGCGCTGGCTGATGCTGAAGTTGAATATCACGACCATAAGTCGCCATCTATTTACGTAAAGTTTGAAGTTACAGATCAAGCGACCTTAAAAAAATTAGGCGCAGATAATAATAAAACTTCCTTTGTTATTTGGACCACAACTCCATGGACACTTCCGGCGAATACTGGCATCTGTCTACATCCTGATTTTGATTATGCGCTCTTCGCTACTGAAATTAATGGCCAAAAAGAAAATGTCGTCATTGCTAAAGCGTTGAAAGAATTTTTTGAAAAAGAAATCGGCCTTAGTTTATCTGAAAAGAAAACTTTTAAAGGCGCGGATCTAGAGTACGGAAAAGCCCGTCATCCGTTTATTGATCGCGACTCGTTGATTGTGCTGGGTTTGCACGTAACGGCTGATGCCGGAACTGGCTGCGTACATACAGCACCGGGCCACGGTGCTGACGATTTTAAAGTCGGACAAAAATACAATCTGCCGGTTTTAAATCCGGTGGATGATGGTGGTCTGTACACTGACGATTATGCCGAGATGAAAGGTACTAATATTTTTAAGGCCAATCCATTGATAGTTGAAAAATTGAGGACCTCTGGGCATTTATTAAAATTTTCAGAGTTTGTTCATAGCTATCCTCACTGCTGGCGATCAAAAACTCCGCTCATCTTCAGAACCACGGCCCAGTGGTTTATTGGAATTGATCAGGAGACTTCGCAGATTCGTCAAAAAACTTTAGCGGCTTTAGATGAAATTCAATTTTTTCCAGAATGGGGGCGCGCACGCTTTCAGGCCATGATTGAAAATCGTCCCGATTGGTGCCTCTCACGTCAAAGAATCTGGGGTGTACCGATTCCAATTTTAACTTGCATCGCAACAGGTGAGCCCTTAGCAGATTACAGTATTATGATGAAGGCCGCAGAGGTTGTAGCTGAAGGTGGCATCGAGGCTTATTATAAAACCGACGCTAATACCCTAGCTGGCACAAATTGGAAAAAACCAGACCAAATAAAAGAGAGTGCAAAACCTGAATTCGGCACCCAAGGTTTTAAAATCGGGCGCGATATTTTGGATGTTTGGTTTGATTCGGGCGTGTGTCATGCAGCAGTTCACTCTGCGCATTCCAGATTCGGTTTTAAAAATACTCAAGCTGATATTTATCTTGAAGGCTCAGATCAACATCGCGGTTGGTTCAACACCTCGATGCTTTCATCAATGGCCACCACCGACAAGTCTCCATTCAAGGCCCTGATCACTCATGGTTTTGTAAATGATTCTCAAGGTCGCAAAATGAGTAAGTCCTTAGGTAATGTTATTGACCCCAATGAGGTTTCTTCTAAAAGCGGTTCTGAAATTATACGCCTATGGGCTTCTTACGGCGATTATGCAAATGACATCGGCTGTGGAAAAGAAGAGCTCACCCGCGTAACTGAAACCTATCGTAAAATCAGAAACACCATGAGATTTTTACTGGGATCGACAAATGATTTTAACTTTGCGCAGGAAAAAATTGCTCCGGCACAGATGACTCAGATTGACCAGTGGATGCTACATCAACTCAATCAACTCATTACCGATGTAACCACTGCCTATGATAAGTATGAATTTTACAAAGTTTATCACCTGCTTAATAATTTTTTTACAGTAACTTTGTCGGCCACCTATATGGACATTCTTAAAGATCGTCTTTACACCTGGAAACCTGATGGCATCGCACGTAAAAGTGCGCAAACCGTACTTTACTACACCACGGGCTCTTTAATTAAAATGATGGCCCCGATATTATCATTTTTGGCCGAAGAAACTTATTCGTATTTTAAAGGAAAAACTTTAGATTCGGTTTTCTTAGAGGATTTCCCGAAGCCTTCTACAGAATGGCATCAACCAAGCTTACAAACTCAATTTGAAAAAGTTTTGAGCGTTCGCAGTGATGTGCAAAAAAAACTAGAAGAGCTTCGAACCAGCAAAACTATCGGCTCAAGCCTAGAGGCCAAAGTTGAAATCACCGCTGAAAATGATTTGCTGGCCGCACTTCGTGGCACGAACGATCTTCGTGAAATTTTAATCGTTTCCAAAGTTGATGTTCAGCCTGGTAGTTATTCGGTTTTAGCCACCAAAGCTGAAGGTGAAAAGTGTGTTCGTTGCTGGATTTATTCGACAGAAATCTCAAAAGCTGAAAAAACTCTGGGAGTCTGTCCCAAGTGTGTTAAGGCGCTCACATGATCCAGCGAAAGTATTTATTGCTAATGGGCATAACCGGATTGCTTATTTGTCTTGATCAACTGACTAAACTCTATGTTCACACGCAGTTTGAACTTCATGAATCCATACCCGTCATTCCCAATTTTTTCCATATCACTTATGTGAGAAATCTCGGCGCTGCATTTGGTTTTTTATCTCAGACTCCGCCGATCTTCAGAGATTTGTTCTTCTTAGTTATCCCTCCCGCCGCCGGTTTGATTATTCTTTATATTTTAAAAAATGTAAAAAATGAGGATACCCTGCAGGTTCTGGCGTTAAGTTCAATTTTTGCCGGCGCCATGGGTAACTATATAGATCGTTTACAGTTTCGTTATGTAATTGATTTTGCCGATTTTCACTATAACACCCTTTCTTGGCCCGCCTTTAATATTGCCGACATGGCCATCGTTGGTGGAGTTATTTTACTTATATTTCTGATGTTCAAAGAATCAAAACTGCCAGCCAAACAACCTGCGGCATGATACCTGTTATTCAACTAGCAAATACACAAATTCCGACGTTTTTTCTAGTTATAAGTATTAGTCTAAGCTGCGTCTTGATTTTACTATCGTATCGGGTTGATCAGTACGCTAAAGACCGAAAAATTGCTTTTGATATCGCACTACTCATCATGGCTTCAAGCTTTATAGGTGGTCGGTTGATGCATGTTTTTTATGAAGAGTGGGATTACTATCTCAATAACCCAAAATTGATTTTTTACTTCTGGGAGGGCGGCTTTGCATTTTTTGGCGGCCTAGTTTTGAGTTTAATTGTAGGTTTAATTTACACGCGCTATCGCAAAATTAATTTTTTAGAGTGGGCCGACTTTTTTACACCGGTCGCCTCCTTAGGCCACGCCCTGGGCCGCCTAGGTTGCTTTCTGTCGGGCTGTTGTTTTGGCTCCCAGTGTAGCCTTCCCTGGGCTTATGATGGCAAGCATCCAACTGCACTGTACTTAGCCGTAGGTGAGTTTATTATATTTTTGCTGCTTTTGCTTATTGAAAAAAAACAACTCAGTAAATTTTCCGGTGGCTTATTTGTGAAGTGGCTTCTACTGCACAGCTTACTAAGATTTAATGTCGAATATTTCCGCGACGATTTCCGAGGGCTTTTTATTAAATTTCCGGTACTCGGAAGTTTATCGATTTCGCAGATTATAAGTTTGGTTATTATAATCTGCTGTTTGGGTTTTTATTTTATGAATACAAAAAGACGGCCGACTTAAATATTCAATTTTAAATTAATCATCACTACCACCGCCACCTAATCGTCCGTATGCTCGTCCTTATACTTATAGTATTTAGCTGATATAGGCGCAACGTGCTCAACTCCGTATCTATTTCTTTTAATAAGCAAATCATTGTCTCTTACTGGCATAGTTCGGCCAGAAGGAAGCTTTCTTTTACTTTTTGGGGCATTTTCAATTTCATCATCAAGTTTTGCAAGCTCCGCACAAACTTCTTCCAATTTTTTGACGATCATTTTCCCTTCATCTGTTTTTTGAAATATCGGTTCATTGTAGTATTCATCACTACAAAGTATCGGCGCATTGCAATGCTCACCACGACAAGGTTCGCCCTCACCCCAGCTGTATGAGGCACTCAACATAATAACCAAAAATAAAAATTTCATGTTGCTCTCCTTATGGTTTATAAATTCAATTTCTTGTTTAAAGATTTATTCGAGGTTGCCATCTATCGGCCCTGTCGGCTCTTCCTCTTCTTGTTTTTTCTGATCTTTCTGCGCTTTCTTTAAAATTTTTGTTGCCATCACTGTTGCGGCCTCTCTGATGCGCTGACTTTCAGCCATCATACATGTATCAAGTAGACTATCCAACCTAGCCTTCTTATCCGCATCCTTATTTTGAAATAATATCTTAGCGCTTTTCAAGCCATTGATTACGTGCTGTGAGTAATCAAAATCGCTGGTAGTCCCTTTTGCAACCCCGAGTTTAATATTATAGGTACCCGTTTCAGTCACAATTTGAATATCATTAATGTCGTTGTTGTTAACCAGTACTTTTCCGACAGCTTTATAGGGAAATGCCGGGATATCAAGTGAAATTAATTCTTCTACACATTTTTCATCATCCCACAATTTAGCCTGAGCAAAATTTGAAAAGATTAATATTGCAAAAAACAATCCCATATATTTAAGTCGACTTATCGAAGTTGAGTTTCGTTGGTTACACATAATATCTCCTATTTTAATTTAATGGGTTTTTTTTAATGTAAATGTCATACTCATTTTTAATCACACCAAATTCAGCCAGTGCATCCTTCTGTTCTTCCTCTAGCTCTCGATATTTTTCTCGCGGTGCATCTTCATATTCTTTTAGCAATTCCTGAATACGATCACAGGAGTCTTTTAATCTTGTACTTATATCTTTTCCATTTTCTGATTCTTGAAAAACTGAATTATTATAATTCTTGTTTTTACATATCTTGTTTAAAAGCGCCCAACTGCTGGAAGTACTAAAAATAATCGCAAAAAATAAAAATTTCATGTTGCTCCCTATTAAGCGTTCACCATTATTCATTTCGGCACTTTCTGGACTGCACTTAAGTATTAAAACCCGACTCAATAAAGGCGTCTCATTTTGAAACACCAGACAAGCGTGATTTGTTCTTGTCAAAAGTTTAGACAGTTTAAACTCACTACAACACAGCTCAGCTGGTCTAAAATTTGTAATAAGTAAGTTTGACGAAAATTTTTATTAAGGAGTTTTTATGAAAAGCTTATTATTGTTACCCACATTACTAACGGTTTTGCTAATAGGCTGTAGCCCTGAGAACAGAACTAATGGCAATATCGGCGCCACGGCCACCACAAGCGGTGCAGGAGCCTGCCCGGTAGGGTACTGGTACTCGAACGGACAATGTTCTAACGGTACTAACACAACCAATTCAGCTTTTGCTTTTAATAATGGATTTTATGCAGATAACTACTCTGGCACAACTCGATTGAATATTGTGAATGCCGATAAAATGAAAGAGTTTTATAAATTAGGTATGGGAGTTTGTGATCGCGGATCACAGAGTTACCAAAATCTTGGTTCTGCGGATTGCAGCTATTATATTACTGGCTACACAGACATTATTATACAGTTTCCGGCACAGCTAAATGGTAATGCATTAGTTACTATTATTGCCAGACCTAAAGTAAATCCTTATGTTAATTACTCGGGCCAATTACCTTCTGGTTGGAATTTACTGGGTATAGCTGTAGGTTATGCTACTGGTTATTCATTACCCTATATTCCTGACATCAATTATTATAATGGAGTCGAGCGAAACCCTCTGCAAATCCAAATGACGGTATCACCTATTAATAATAACGCCGGCTTTATAGCACAGGGTTATGGCGATGCTTGGACTGGTCTTAATCAAACAGTTGTGGCCATCGAAGTAACCAGCGGTAGCGCGAATAGCACTAACTTAAATTATTCTTTCAAAATCGGTGGAGTCGCTGCAGCAACAGGTACCATGACCCGTTGCCAAACCCAAAATTGCGGTCTTTAATTAATCTATGCAAGAACGACAAATTAAATGCCCGCACTGCGGGCGTTTAACAGTTTACAATCCTAAAACCGAGTTTCGCCCATTTTGCTCGGAACGCTGTAAACTTATTGATTTAGGGGCTTGGGCTGATGAGTCTTACAAAGTACCCACCCCTCAAAACCCAGAAAACAGTATTCAGGAACTCAACTCTGATGAGTTTAACACCGGCGAAGAAGAGTAACGCGTAGCTCTTGTTTTTATCTTTTGAAAGAGTATAGTTAGACCATCAGCATCTTAAGATAAAGGGGTTTGGCCATTATGGTACTTTCGAAGTTACGTCGTATCCTGATTGGCTCCCCGTTACAGTCTGCTCATTCAGATCATGAACTTATTCCTAAATGGAAAGCTCTTGCCGTTTTATCCTCTGATGCTCTTTCTTCTGTAGCTTACGCAACAGAAGAAATTGTTATTCCACTGGCACTTGCAGCTGCCACAATACCCTTTGCGACACATTGGTTACTGCCTGTTGCCGGCGCCATTGTTTTGCTGATGTTTATAGTCGCTATGTCCTATCGTGAAACCATTCAAGCCTACCCCAATGGTGGCGGCGCCTACGTTGTTGTAAAAGAAAATCTGGGTGAGCGCGCAGGGCTGGTTGCCGGCGCCGCATTGATGATAGACTATGTGTTAACAGTTGCTGTGTCGGTTTCTGCCGGAGTTGAAAATCTGGTTTCAGCCTTTCCGCAATTGGCCAACGTGCAAGTTTTCACCTGTATCTGGATTATTTTGGTACTGATGACCTTGAGTCTTAGAGGTATCGGCGAATCCTCCACCATATTTGCCATTCCGACTTACTTTTTTATTTTTTCAATGTTCTTACTTATTGTTAACGGCTTTATTAACAATCCACATCAGAATATGAACCCGATTACTGATGTTTTACAGACGAATTATCCTGAAATCGGCGCTATACTTTTACTGCGTGCCTTTTCTTCTGGGTGTGCGGCACTTACGGGTATTGAGGCCATATCTGACGGAATTCCACTGTTTAAGCACCCGCAGGCTGAAAATGCTAAAAAAACTTTAATGTACATGGTTTTTATTTTAGCGTGTTTATTCTTTGGTTTGAGTTATTTAGTTTATGTACATAATTTGGGTCATATTGAGGGTCGTACGCTGATCTCTCAGCTCAGCACTCTGATTTTTGGAAATGGTGTGATGTTCTACATGGCCCAAGTAGGTGTTGCCCTCATTTTATTTTTAGCGGCTTCGACCGCCTATGCAGACTTTCCACGCCTGAGTTCATTTTTAGCCCGTGATCGTTATGCTCCAAGACAGCTTTCAAGTATCGGCGATAGGTTGGTTTTCTCAAACGGTATTATTGGTCTCTCCATTATGGCCATTTTGCTGGTTATATTTTTTGGCGGAAGAACTCACTATTTACTTCCCCTTTATGCGGTGGGTGTTTTTCTTTCATTTACCTTGTCACAGTCAGGCATGGTTATCAGGCATTTAAAACTAAAACAAAAAGGCTGGAAGCTTTCTGTTGCTATGAATGGCTTTGGTGCATTTTGTACAGCCATAGTTTTAGTCGTCATTTCTATTTTTAAATTTAAATCCGGTGCCTGGATGGTGATTGTGGTGATTCCGATTATGGTTTTTACATTTCATCGCATACATTTTCATTATATTATGTTTGCCCGTGAAATTTCGCAGTCACATTACGACATGCCCACCGCCGAAAAAGTAATGGACCATGTGGTGATCATTCCGATTTCGGGTTTACATCGTGGCGTGATGAATGCCATTCGGTATGGCATGAGCATTTCAAATGATGTGCGGGTTTGTTTTGTTAAAACCGATGAAGTTTCTCATGAGCGCATTATCCTGGCGTGGAATGATAAGTTCCCAGACAGAAAGTTACATGTGCTGGATTCTCCCTACAGGTCTATTTCTGGCCCAATTCTGGATTTTATTGATCAGGCCTCAAAAGAACATCCGACAGAGTTTATAACGGTGATTTTTCCGGAGTTCGTAACCGCAAAATGGCGACACCAGCTTTTACACAACCAAACAGCCTGGCTGATTAAGCTTTCATTGATGTACAAAAAAAATATTATTGTAACTAGTGTTAAGTACCACCTGACGACCACTTAGGTAGCTGATATTTTTCTGGCACCTTTCGATGCATGGCGAAAATAAAGTTAAGACCAGCGCTTGACGGCAACTTATTTTTGTTTTCTGATAAACACATCAAGGATGATAAGAAACTCAACAGGATGTAACAACAACCATCGCCGATGCTGAATAACCAGCAGAGCAATCGTCTCAAGAAGGAGAACGACAAATGAACAAAGCGCAATTGATCGAAAAGATCGCCACTGAATCAAAAATGTCAAAAACTCAATGTGAAACAATCGTTGACTGTTTTATGACTAACGTTAAAAAAACAGTTAAAAAAGGTGACGATGTTAAATTAGTTGGTTTTGGTACATTTACTAAAGCTAAAAGAAA
>ERZ1292633.4978-Hain-H41-02um-R1-4978-length-12139-cov-4_pt1 | contig 12139 bp, 12 predicted proteins | sample MGYA00564406_ERZ1292633 | MGnify/ENA primary metagenome ERZ1292633 (study PRJEB36523, sample SAMEA6512639) | groundwater metagenome | collected 2019-01-08 | study: AquaDiva: Metagenomics assemblies of 32 groundwater samples
GGCCTGATGCGCAAGATCCTGATCGACGAGACCCATCCCTTCATCCTGCACCCGGGCGAATTCGCGCTCGGCCTGACCTTGGAAGAGGTCGGCGTCGGCAGCGACGTCGTCGGCCGGCTCGAGGGTAAGTCCTCGCTGGGCCGCTTGGGCATCATCATCCACGCAACCGCCGGCTATCTCGACCCGGGCAACCGCTTGAAACTGACGCTCGAGCTTTCGAACATCGGCAGCCTGCCGGTCAAGCTCTATTATTTGATGCCGATCGCCCAGATGTCGTTCTCTCCCCTCTCGACCGCCTGCGAGCGGCCCTACGGAGCGACCGCCCTGAACTCGAAGTACTACGGCGCCAAAGAGCCGCAGGCGTCGCAGATGTGGAAAAACTTTAAAAAGAGTTGATATGGTCGATCTCGGTTTGAATTACGCGACCGGCATCGGCCTGCCGGTCGATGACATCCGGGTCATGGCCACCAATCTGATCCGGACCGCGCTCGGATTTACCGGCCTGGTCTTCATGCTCCAGCTTCTCCAGGGCGGATTCCTGATGATGACCCACGGCGGCGACGAAGAGCAGATCGCGGCCGCCAAGTCGACCATCCTCAACGGCATCATCGGCGTGATCCTGGTGGCCTCGTCGGCCTCGATCGCCAAATTCGTCGTCAGCGCCATCGTCAACGCGACCGGCAGCTTTCAATAAAGATCCCGATAAAAAAGACCGCCCGAGAAAGGCGGTTTTTGCGTTCCTATTTTCCGAGATACCGGGCCAGGTTGCCGCGCAGGATCGCGACCATCCGATCCAACTCGCCGTCATGGCTCTGCATCACGAATTCGCAGAAGGAGGTGTCGGCCATTTCCCGTTCGGCTTCTTTGAGACGCCGTTGGACCTTGGGCGAATCGGCGCCGAAGCGCCGTTTGAGCCGTCCTCCAAGTTCTTCAAACGACGAGACCAGCATCACCACCGATGATTCGGGCATCTTGCGCTTGACCGTGGCCGCGCCCTTGGGGTCGAGGACGCCGAAGACTATCGGGTGAAGGGCCAACAGCTTTGCCAGATCGATCCGGGACGAACCGTAATACTCGTCGAAGTTCGCTTCGTGCTCGAGAAACTCTTCGGCCTGGATGCGCGACTTGAAATCCTCGACGCTGGTGAAGTGGTAGTCGACGCCTCGGCATTCGCCTGGCCGCGGAGCCCGCGTCGTGGTAGTTACCAAGCGCGCGCAAGCCGGCTCTGCTCCCAGAAACCACTCGACGATGGTGGTCTTACCGGCGCCCGACGGGCCGGTGATGACGACGTACTTTCCGCTCATGATAGCCTCCAAAAGGTGCTAGGTGTGGCAGCAACATACCACAGCCCAAAAAAGTTATCCACAATGGGGACAGTCCCCACTGTGGATAACTTTGCTGGAGAAAACTGTTACACTCGAGCCGCTAACAAGGCCGCATGTCGAAATTTTCTCCGGAGGAAATCCAACTTCTGTCCCAGTATGTGACCGATGCCGAGGCGGACGTTTTTGCGATCAAAAACCTGGCCGGGATCGTCGGCGCGGTCTACGCCCGTTACAGCCGGGCACCGGGCGGTTTCCGCGAGACCCTGCTCAAGGAATTTTTAAAGACCGGCCAGATCGACGCCGTCCGGGCCCAGGATCTGATCGCCCGGGTCCTGGTCGCCTACGGCGACGATTCGGTCGGCGAACTCGAAGGCGCCCACGTCTCTTTTGAAAATATTTCGGTCCTCGCGACCAAGGAAATCGAAGACCGGCGCATCGGCGGCTCTCCCATCGAACAATCGACCCGCTACGTTTTTTACGATCAGCGCGACGCCGATGGCAATTTCCGCTACTACCGCGACCCGGGGATCATGGCCTCGGCCCACGCCGACGCCTACGTCGAGACCATGGACTTCATTTTCGCGGCCTACTGCCGCCTGATCGAGCCGATGCAAAATTTTTATCGCGGCTTGAAATCGCTCGACGAAGCCGAGTACGACATCAACGGCGACGGCGTCAAGGAAAAACTCGCGGACTGCAAGGAGGAAGCCGACCGCAAGGCGTTCACGCGAACGTACGCCTCCGATATCCGGACCAAAGCCTGCGATTCGCTCCGGGCGCTCTTGCCGATCGCCACCAAAACCAACGTCGGCATCTTCGGTAACGGCCGCTTCTTCCAAAACGTCCTGTCGTATTGCTATACCTCTGCCCTGCCCGAAGCCCAATCAGTCGCCGCCAAAGCGCAGGCCGCCCTCAACCAGACCATTCCCCAATACGTGAAACGGGCCAGGGCCAACGAGTACATGATCGCCAACCGCCAGCGGATGCGAAAATTCGCCGCCGAACTTTTCGCCGATGTCGAGCCGCGCCGCCAGGAAGAACATGTCGAGCTCCTGGATCGAGCCGTCAGCATTGAAGAAGAGGACAACTTGCTCCTGGCAAACATGCTTTACCCGTTCCTGTCGCATCCTCTGACGCAAATCGTGGAGCAAGTCAGAACCATGACCGATGAAAATAAAAGTAAAATCGTCGGAGCCTATGTCGGCGACCGAAAAACCCGCCGCGACCGACCGGGCCGCGCTTTGGAATCCGGCTATCCCTATACCTTCGACATGGTCACCGATTTCGGCTCATACAAGGATCTCGAGCGCCATCGGATGATGACCCAAGAACGCCAGAAATTCACCCCGCTGCTCGGTTTCGAAGTCCCGGCTGACCTCAAAACCGCCGGGTTCCAGACCGACGCCCTCGAATGCGCCCGACGCGCCCAAGAGCTCTATCGCCGCCTTGAGAATGACTTTCCCGAGCAGGCCTCGTACGCCACGCTCCACGGCTCCCACGTCCGCTGGACCTGCGGCATGAACGACCGCGAGGCCATGCACCTGATCGAATTGCGGACCACGCCCCAAGGCCATCCGCAGTATCGAAAAATCTGCCAGGCGATGCACCGGGCCATCGCCAAGCGCTCGCCATGGCGCGCCGCGCTCATGAAATTCGCCGACCACAACGAATATTTTTGGAGCCGCGGCGACGCCGAAGCCCGGCAGCGCGTCAAAGAAAAAGCGCTCGACGCGCTGGCGGAAAAAAAGGAGTAAGCCATGCAAACCAAAGGAAAATTTATCGTCGTCGACGGCCCCGACGGGGCCGGCAAAGAAACCCAGGTCCGCGGCGTGGTCGAACGGATCCGCGGTCTCGGCCTTGCGGTCGAAACGATCCGCTTCCCCCAGTACGAAGAGAAGTCAGCCGGCGCGGTCATCCGATACCTGCGCGAAAAAGCCTACGGCAGCGCCGGCGAAGTCGGCGCCAAGCAGGCGGCGCTGCTCTATGCGGTCGACCGTTTCGACGGTTCGTTCAAAATCCGCCGCTGGCTGGCCGATGGCAAGATTGTCGTCTCGGACCGCTACATTCCATCGAACATGGCCCACCAGGGCGGAAAGATCCTCGACCCGGCCGAGCGCCGGGAATTCTTCCGCTGGCTCGAAGACGTCGAGTACGGCATCTTCAATTGCCCGCGGGCCGATCTCAACGTCATCCTCCACGTCCCGGCCGAGGTCGGCCAGCGCCGCGCCAACCGCCGTGACGGCGGGAGCGACGTCCATCAGAGCGACATCAGCCATCTTTCGGCCGCCGCCGCCGTCTATCTCGAGCTGCCGTCGGTGTACTCCGACATCGTCCTGGTCCGCGGCGTCGAAGCCGACGGACGCGAACTCACGCCCGACGAGATCCACGAGCGCGTCTGGAACCTGGTCGCGCCGGTTCTCGACCTCGCCAAGTCGCCCGCCGCCCCGTAAAAGGGCGGCTTTTTTTGTGGTATACTCGCCTCATGCCCGCACTCATCTCCGTCGGCGACATCATCGTCAGGTCGCTCGAAGTCTATAAAAAAAATTTCAGGATCTTCGGCGATTTTGCCGTCTGGTTCGGCGTTCTGGGCCTGGTCCAGTGGGCTTTCGCCATCTTCACCGAGTCGCTGGTTCCGGATCGGGTCGCCGCGGCGCTCATCTCCAGGCTGATTTCGATTCCCATCGGCCTGGTGCTCTTGGCGCTCTTGGCCTCGATGATCGACGTCACGGCTCAAGCGATCCAAAAAAAATCCATCAGCCTCGATGGCATGATTGTCGGCGGCATCCATAAGCTCCTGCCCTTCCTCTGGGTCATGGCGCTGACGACCGCGGCGGTTTTCGGCGGCCTGCTCCTGCTGGTCATTCCGGCCCTGATCTTCTTCGTCTGGTACCGGTTCGCCGCCTACTTCACCGTCATCGACGATGTCCGTGGCTGGAAAGCGCTCAAAGCCAGCAAGAAAATCGTCGCCGACCGCTTCTGGAGCGTGGTTCTGCGGCTGGCCCTTCCCTGGCTGTTCTTCTACGTCCTTTTCACTTTCGCCATCGGCGTGCTCTATCTCCTTCTCGGCGCCGGACTCGGCGACGTCGGCCTGTTCTTCGGCAACGCCGGCAATCGCTTGAGCATCTCGGCCCCGCAGTCGCTGATCCTGATGGTCGTGCCCCAGGCGATCTCGGGATTGATGCTGCCGCTGTTCATCGCCGCCGACCTCCACCTGTGGTTTGATCTTAAGAGAACCGCCTGATACAAATGGATGTGGGAGGGCGGGCTTCAGCCCGCCTTTTGAGAACGTAATCTATGAAACTTGAACCGGTCATCGGTCTGGAAATCCACGTCCAGCTCAAAACCGCCTCGAAGATGTTCTGCCGCTGTTCGAATCGCGGCGAATACGAGCCGGCCAACACCACCGTCTGCCCGATCTGCATCGGCCACCCCGGCACGCTGCCGGTGCCGAACGCCAAGGCGGTCGAGTTCGGCGTTCGCGCCGGCCTGGCGCTCGGCGGCACAGTCGCCGACCATTCCAAGTTCGACCGCAAAAATTATTTTTATCCTGACTTGCCCAAGGGCTATCAAATCTCGCAATTCGATCTGCCGATCGTCAAAGGCGGCAGCCTGACGGTCAGCGTCCCGCTCAAGGAAGGCAAGAGCCGTCCGGTCACCGTTCGCTTCACCCGCCTGCACCTCGAGGAAGACGCCGCAAAATTGCATCACAGCGCCGATGGCAAGAGTTCGCTTGTCGACTACAACCGCGCCGGCACTCCCTTGGCCGAAATCGTCACCGAACCGGACATGCACCAGCCGGCCGAGGCCAAAGCGTTCCTCCAGGAGCTCCGGCTGATCATGCGCTACCTTGGGGTCTCGGACGCCGACATGGAAAAAGGCCATCTGCGCTGCGACGCCAACGTCTCGTTGCGCGAAGTTCCCGACGATCCGGCCAACGAGGACTGGTCCAAGCAGCTCAACCCCAAGACCGAGGTTAAGAACGTCAATTCGTTCCGTTCGGTCGAGCGCGCTCTTGAATACGAAATCGAACGCCAGACCAAACTCTGGCTCGATGGCAAGCCGCCGATGGAAACCACGACCCGCGGCTGGGACGACGTCCGCGGCATCACGGTCGTCCAGCGCATCAAAGAGGCGGCCAACGACTACCGCTATTTCCCGGATCCGGACCTGCCGCCGCTCCAGCTCCACGAGCTGGCCGATGCCGTGGCCAAAGACATCCCCGAACTTCCTTCCGAGCGCCGGGCCAGGCTGATGGCCGAATTCGGTTTCATCGAATCCGACGTCAGGACGATCTGCGACGACATGGCGCTGGCAGACTTCGTCGAGAAGACCATGTCCGAGCTGGCCGAATGGTCCAAACCGAAAACTACGTTCCCCGACGCGGAGATCGCCCGCGTCGCGTCCGGCTGGATCCTGACCAAACTCGGCGGCGTCCTCACCGATCTAAAACTCGACATGGCGACATCGAAGGTCACGCCCGAAAACATGGCCGAACTCATCGGCATGGTGATCGGCAAAACGATCACCGGCACCAACGCGGTCGTGGTGCTCGCGGATATGGCCAAGACCGGAGCCGATCCGTCGATCATCGCCCAGGAAAAAGACCTCGGCAGCATCGACAATATGGCCGAACTCGAACTGGTCGCCAAGCAAGTCATCGCCGCCAACCCGAAGGTCGTCGAGGACTGGCGCGGCGGAAAATCCAACGCCATCCAATTTCTGGTCGGCCAAGTCATGAAACTCACGCGCGGCAAGGCCGCACCCGATCGGGCCCGGGAGCTGCTCGAGGACGAACTGAAGAAGCTCGGTTGAAATCATCTGAAGAGACAAATCGAAACCCCGCCCTTGAGAGGCGGGGTTTCTTCGCATGAATCCTTATTTCGTGTCCTTGGGCATGATCTTGAACATGCCGGTGCCGCAAACCGGGCAGGTGCCCTTCATTGCGGGGCGGGTGCCGCCTCCCTTGGCGGGCATGGCGACCAACACTGGGTCCTTCATTTCCCGCTTGTCCTTGCACTTAACGCAGTAGCCAATGACTGGCTCCTTTTTTTCGTCGGCCATAGATAGAGGACGAATTAATGAATTCTATGCACAGTATAGCACATAGGGCGGAATAAGGCTAGACTGGATGTCAAATTAAGCTTAATTTGGCCTTTTTACGAAGGTTTTGACCATTTGTGCGGCGGCGCTTGCTGACCTGACTTTTTTTATGCGTCGGTCGCGCTTGAACCAGGCGATTTGCCTCTTGGCGTACCTCCGAGTGTCCCTTTTTATGAGGTCGACGGCCGCTTCCAGCGTCATTTTTTCTTGAAGAGCCAGGCCGAGCTGGCGATGGCCCAGGCTTGAGAGCGCTGGATTGTCCCAGCCGTAACGGCGGCCGAGGGTGCGGGCTTCTTTGATCAGGCCGCGGCGCATCATGGCGTCGACCCGGGCGTCTATCCGGCGATAAAGTTCGGCCTGCGGCCGCCCGACGCCCAATAGAAGAGTCTCGAACAGCGGCTTGCCTTTCTGCTGGAGCTCGGAGAACTTACGGCCGGTGGCGGCGATGACTTCGAGCGCCCGGATGATATAACGGCGGTTCTGCGGCGTGATCCTGGATGCGTAGACCGGATCCGCCTGCCGCAGCTTGGCGAAGAGCGTCGCCGTCGGAAGTTTTTCCAAACTTCGGCGCAGCGCCTGGTTCGGTGCCACTTCCGGGATCGTGAAGTTGTAGACAACCGCGTTTACGTAGAGGCCGGTGCCGCCGACCATGATCGGCAATTTTCCCCGGGCGCCGACATCCCGAATCGCTCGCGTGGCCAGACTTTTGTATTCGGCGGCGGTCAGCGGCTTGGCCGGCGAACGAAAAGCGGTCAGATGATGGGCGATGCCGCGGGCGACGTAGATGCGGCGCGTCCCCCGTTTGACCCAGCGGCCGGGTTCGACGGCCGCGCCGATATCCATGCCGCGGTAGAGCTGCCGCGAATCGGCCGAAACGATTTCTCCATGAAACTTCTTGGCCAAGACGATAGCCAGGTCTGATTTCCCGGAAGCCGTCGGACCGACGACCACGACGAGTTTAGGAAGCGGCATAGCGCTCTCCCGACAGCAGCCATTCCATCGCCTTGGTGACGCGCACCTGCACGAACCGGCCGCGCAGATCCTCGGCGCTCAAGAACCGGACGGTTTTCATGTCGCGCGAATTGCCGCCGGCGACGCCATCGCTCCATGAATCGACCAGCACCTCGACGGTCTTGCCGACGAAAGCCTGATTTTTACGGAGCACGGTTTCTTCCATGAGATTCTGGAGCTCGAGCCAGCGGCGCTTTTTTTCAGCCTGCAGCACGTCGTCCTTAAAAGCCTTGTGCGCCGCGGTGCCAGAACGGACGCTGTACATGGCGGTATAGGCAATATCGAAATCGCATTTTTTATAAAGATCGACGGTGCGCCCGAACTGATCGGCCGATTCGCCGCTGAAACCGACGATGATGTCGGTGCCGATGCAAATGCCGGGTTTCTTGGCCCGGATCTTATTGATGAGATCGATGTAGAATTCGCCGGTGTAGCGCCGATTCATCCGTCGTAAAACTTCATTGTCCCCGGCCTGCACCGGCAAATGCAAATAATTGACGTGCTTGGGAAGAGTCAGCGCATCGATGACTTCGTCGGTCATGTGGATCGGATGCGGCGCGGTGTAGTGGATGCGTTCGATTCCCGGCACCCGGTTGACCTCCCAGAGCAGGGCCGCGAAATCGTCTTTGTAAGGATTGGCGGCGTTGAATGTCGCGCGGTCGGGAGATCGATAGCTGTTGACGGTCTGGCCGAGCAAAGTGATTTCGACCGTGCCGCGTCTCGCGCGGTCGCTGACCTCGGCCAAAATGTCGGCGACCGGACGATTCTTCTCGAGGCCGCGCGAAAATGGCACCACGCAATAGGTGCAGAACTTGTTGCAGCCGGTTTGGATCGTAACGTAGGCCTGCTTCTCGCTGGCGTAACGCGGCCGGATCTTCAAATAGTCCGCCTCCAAGTCGTCGGAGTTGTAGAGCCCGGGATTATGTTCCGACAGCCAGCGCGGAAGCTGGGGCAGGTCCTTGATCGGGAAATACAGGTCGACGACCGGCATCTTGGCCCGGATCTTGCCGTCGCGATCGCGGCCCGGCAGGCAGCCGGTGACGCCGACCACCAGATTCGGCTTGAACGCCTTGAGGGCTTCGAAATCGCGCATCTTGCCGAAGATCCGGTCCTCGGCCGTCTGCCGGACCGAGCAGGAATTGATCAGGATCACGTCGGCCTCGCCCTCGCTCACCGTCTGGTCCAAGCCCATGCGATCAAGAACAGTCGTGATCCGCTCGGAATCCGACTTGTTCATCTGGCAGCCGTAGGTGATCAGGTGGTATTTCGGACGCGCCATAGTGAATGAGCTTATCATCCGCTTAAATCCCGGTCAACGGCTCTACAAAGCACAAAAAAAATGCTATCCTTAGCATATAAATTTTTTCCCTCCTATGGGCGAACCAAATTGGGCCGATCTCGTTCCGCCGCCGCTTCCTCCGAAGAAACGTCGAAAAGAAGCGCCGAAACCGAAGGCGGAGGATGAAGAAGATGAACCACTGCAACCCGGTGAAGAGCCGGTCGTGTTGGAAGACCTCGAGGCGCAACCGGAAGAGAAAACCGTCGAGGACAAGGATATCATCGAATCCGAGGATGCCGAGATCGCGGACGCCGGAACGGAGCGCCTGGCCGCTTTACAAAAACTTCAAATCGAGCAAAAGCAGGAAGCCGAAAACAAAGTCATCGAACTCGACGATCAGATCGCGAAAAAGGAAGCCGAGATGAAATTGAAATTCTCGCAGCTCGACGCCCGAACCGATCGCCAAATATCGGAGCAGCAGAAGGCCGTTTTCAAGGACGTCTACGACCGGGAAATCGGCAAGCTCAAGGAGATGTCGGGAAAACTGCGCGAGCGCCATGGCATCACCGAAGACGTTGTCACCGAAGATGTCGAGGAAATTGCCGAGACTGACGCCGACCGGCAGGCCGAAGAAAAGGAAAAAATCAACAAGCAATTGGCGGATGCCGAGGCTGGGATCAAGGCCCTGCCGCGCGACCGCCACAGCACTATCATCAAGGAACGACTCGAGGCTTCCTATGACAAGGTCCCATCCGGCTGGGAACGCGCCAAGACCGCGATCTGGAAATTCGGTCTGTCGGCCAAGGACAAGGAATTCGTCCGCCAATACGAGGAGCTGCAGAAGCAAAAAACCGAAGCGCTCAAAGCGCTGACCGACTTCAACGCCAAACCCGAGGAAGTCATGCGCATGCGCTCAGCCCGCCGGCGCGGATCGGAAGACGCATCGAAGGCGCTGCGACCGGGCAAAGGACGGTTCAGCAAATAAAATGTCAGGAGGACTGATCCCGGACCCAGGTCCGGGATCTGCTTCAAGCCGCCCTCCCTTTCGTCGGACGGTAGGAAGGACGCCCTAAAGGGCGTCCTTCTGATTTCATATCGTCAGCATCGGCTTTCGTTTGGCGATCTCATCCTTCACTTTGGCGATAAAAACCTTCAAAGCCAGCGGCTTTTCTTTCTTCTTGCCGCGGATGCGGACGTTCAATTTTTTGAGCGACTTCTCCTTGTCGCCGATGACCAGCATGTACGGCACTTTCATCTTCTCCGACTTGCGGATCTTGTAGCCGACGGTCTCGCGCAGGTCGTCCGTCACGGCCCGGATGCCTTCAACGACCAGCAGGTCGCGCAATTTCTTGGCCGTCTTCCAATGATCCTTGCCGACCGGAATGATCTGCACCTGGACCGGCGCCAGCCAGGTCGGAAAGGCACCGGCGAAATGCTCGATCAAGACGCCCATGAAGCGCTCGACCGAACCGAGAATGGCGCGATGGATCATCACCGGACGATGCTTGGCGCCGTCGTCGCCGACGTATTCCAAGGTAAAACGCTCGGGTAGATTGAAGTCGAGCTGGATCGTCGCCAGCTGCCACTCGCGGCCGATGGCGTCCTTGGCGATGAAGTCGATCTTCGGCCCGTAGAAAGCCGCCTCCCCGACACCGATCTCGTAGTCGCGCTTGAATTTCTTCAAGAGCGCTTTCAGAGTCCCCTCGGCCTTGGCCCAGACCTCGTCGGAACCGAGATACGCCTTCTTGTTCTTGGGATCATGCACCGACAAACGAATGCGCAAAGGCATTTTGAAAGCCGCGTAGAACTTGGTGATGAGCTTGTAGACATTGGCCGCCTCCTGTTCGACCTGGTCAAGCCGGCAGAACACGTGGGCGTCGTCCTGGGTGATCGAACGGACACGCGACAATCCCTGGAGCTGGCCGGTGTTCTCGTCGCGATACACGGTCGTGACTTCGCCGTAACGCAGCGGCAGATCGCGGTACGAGCGCGGCTGCGAAGCGAAAATCTGGGTGTGATGCGGGCAGTTCATCGGCTTCAATACGAACTCATCCTCGCTCTTCTTGCTCTTCACATGGAACAAATCGTCCTGGAACTTGTCCCAGTGTCCGGAAGTCTTGTAGAGGTCGCTCTTGGCCAGGTGCGGGATCCAGACCCGGGTGTAGCCGAACGGTTCCTGGAGCGATAAAACGAAAGTTTCGAGTTCGCGCCGCATCATGGTGCCGCGCGGGGTGAACAGCGGCAGGCCCGGCCCGACCAGGGCCGAAAAAGCGAACAGGTCGAGTTCCGGTCCGAGCTTGCGATGATCGCGCTTCTCTGACTCGGCCATCATCGTGAGATAGGCCTCGAGGTCGGCTTTGCTCGGAAAGGCCAGGCCGTAAACGCGCTGAAGCATCGGATTCTTTTCGTTGCCGCGCCAATACGCGCCTGCGATCGAACGCAGTTTGACGGCGCCGATCTCGCGCGAAGATTTCACATGCGGCCCGCGGCACAGGTCGACGAACTTGCCGGTGCGATAAATCGAGGCGGTATCCGGCTTGGCGGCATCGACGTCGCCGGCCTCTTCTTCGTTCATCGAGGTCGTTCCCTTGGTTTTCAAATCCTTGAGCAGCTCGACTTTGTACTTCTGGCCCATCTTTTCGAACATCGCGATGGCGTCGTCGAGCGGCATCTCCTCGCGCACGAACGGCTCGTTGCGCTGGATGATCTTTTCCATGCGTTTTTCGAGGCGTTGCAGATCGATGGGCGCCAGCGGCTTGGCCAGCTCGAGATCGTAAAAAAAGCCGTTCTCGATGACCGGCCCGACGCCCAACTTGGCCTCGGGGAAAAGCTCCATGACGGCGGCGGCCAAAACGTGCGCCGCCGAGTGGCGCATGGTGTCGACCGGGGTGAAATCGGAAGGTTTGATGGCGGGCATAACAAAAATACCTTAGCGGCAAGCGGCGCTTCCGGCAAGGCCCTTTATCGGACCTCCACCCTTATGCGCTCGGGGGCATTGGGCATCCGGCCCGACCAGAACGGCGTGGCCCGGACCGAGACCGAGGATACGCCGGGGACTTTTTCGAGATAGGTCTTGGCGGCGTCGACGCTGACGCCGGCGAGTTTATCGGGGTCGAGGGCCGGGCTCGATGCCGACATTACCGTCTTGCCGCGGGCGAAGACGTGGATGTTGGCGCGGCCGGCGATGAGATCGCGCTTCTCGACCAGAGTCGCGGCCTTGTCGATCTCGTGGCTGATCAGGGCCCGCTCTTCCGGAACCGACTCCTTGAGACGGGCCAGCACCCGGACCTCTTTCCCGTGCTTCGGGTTCTGGCGGACCGCAGGCCGGCGCCGTGCCGTTTCCTGATCCTCGGCAGCGCCACACCGGAACTCCTAAGACAGTCCTCGGAGACCCTGGCCGGCCGCGTCGAGGTGCTCACGCTGG
>ERZ1292633.4979-Hain-H41-02um-R1-4979-length-12138-cov-6_pt1 | contig 12138 bp, 7 predicted proteins | sample MGYA00564406_ERZ1292633 | MGnify/ENA primary metagenome ERZ1292633 (study PRJEB36523, sample SAMEA6512639) | groundwater metagenome | collected 2019-01-08 | study: AquaDiva: Metagenomics assemblies of 32 groundwater samples
CCCCCCCCCCCCCCCCCCCCCCCACAGACTGAGTCACGGCTAGACGGAGGCCCGCTCCGGGCGCGCCAATATTCGATTTTCAACGACGAGGATTAATGTTGTGATCAGCCTGCCTCGGTGAATTTTTTTGGGGGTTTTCTTCATTTTTCATCAATTGGGGGCCATATAGGGGGAATCGATCGATGCTGCTGCAGCGCTACGCCCAGGCGCTCGAGCGGCGAGAGGCGTCCGAGCGCCGAGTGCTCGACCGGTACGAGTCGTCTCATCGGCAGCAGTGCGCTGGCACCTGGGCGCTAGCCGCTACCAGCGACGACGCCAATGCGGCGGCGCGTTTCCAACCCGCCACGTTGGGCGACGTCGCATCCTTACGTAACGAAGGCACTGTAGCTGCGGACCTCGGCGGCATCAACCAACGCCGCGCCGATGGGGTCACATGTTCCGTGGCGCCGGCGGCAGTGGAGCGGCCGAAAGGGGCCACTGGCGGTGACGCCAGCGGCGGTGGTAGCTCGGGTTTCGTCGAGACCTTCGTGGAGGCTCACGACCCGTCGTTGGAATTTGTTCCTCGTCGGCTGGAGCGCCTGATGCTGCAGGAGCACGCCAATCGCTGCGTCGTCGACTGCGAGCAAGTCGAGGAGCTCCTCTGCGTGGCCTGCCTTCGTGAAGGGGAGTTGATGTCGCGATCGGACGCCAGAACTGGAGGCAGCTGCGGTCTCACACCGACGCGCGTCCGAGTGTATGCGGTTGCCGGTGGGGACAGCCCGGGACGGTCGGATGGGAGGGCGGAAGAGAGCCTCATCATGCCCCAAGCAGGCGACAGTCCCGTTCCACGCCAGCCGGCTCATCGAGGGTCGAGAGACCGAGGGGGGTCTAGCGCTCTGAGCTCCATTTCAAGCTCCGCCGTTTTGCTCCCGGCGGTCGGCCAATCCTTCGCGACGGTGGCATCCGCGTCGGTCGCGTCGACCGAGGACAGCCACTTCAGCCCGCTGCTCCATTGCTTCATCGACGGCAGGTTGCGTTTGCGCCCTTACAAAGGGCCGCTCACGCCGGACATGGCGGCGCTAAGCGTTGGCTGGCGGGTCAAGGATCAGGCGACGCCAGACGCGTCGATACATGACGGCGTGGAGCCACTGACTCACCCGAGTCTCGTCCTTCTTCCGGGCGACCGCCTCGTGGCCCTCAACGGCACCGCTTGGGCCTCCTTGGCCCATTTCAGACAATGGGAGGATCACTTCGTCTCCGATCGACGGCGCCACCACGCCGTCGCCACCACTGGCTGGGAGCGCCCGCACGCTGCCACGCAGCTCACGATCGCCCGTTCTGGCGTCGCCGACGTCCAGTCAAGTGACGGCGGCATTTCGAAGATCACGCTCACGCTGATGTAAGTGACCGAATCATTCGTGTGGCAGCAACCGTATCGTCCAACTTTTCTGTAGTCCTCCTCACTTTTCAGTGTGCGTATCGCGATGAGGAGCGTGCCTTTGCATGGCAGCAAATAAAACTGCCTCTGCGGACACTTTGCGCTGTAACTGTCACCTCACACATTTCCCCCCTCAGGTTGGGTGGGAGCCTCCAGTGTATCGTATCCCGCCGCGGGATGACCGCGCCGTCGTTCGGCCCCAAGCGGCCGTCGGCTCCTCGACCTGCCGCGCGCGCTCCTCCTTCGTCCGACACAGTGAGCGTGTCCAGCGGCGACAGCACGCATCCGCGGGGCCGGCACCTCGCCGCCGGTACTACTTCTTCCTCAGCCGCTGTGATATGGACCACCGGTGTGCTCCTCGTCGTGGGGTCCCTTGCGGCGGTTTACAAACAGCACGCTGCCGTCCGCCCAGTGCCGAGCTCTCCCCGCCGGGCATCCACGCTTGTCACCACCGTGGCGGATGACGTCGACGCATTCTCGCAGGGTTCAGCCAGCGCCGGTTCCGAGAACCCTTCGCCTCCCACCACGACGCGCCGAATACGACTGCCCAGCCAGTCTGGCGGGAAGAGCCCCCTGCGCACTCGCGCGACATCATCTCCGGTCCCGTCGCTGTCCGGTCGCCGCCGCTCTACAACGACGTTACCGTCAACCACCCAGCAGCAGGGGGGAGCAGCGAGCCGTGACGTGGCGTCTGGGGATGAATCCGCACCGGTGACGACGGAAAGCCCACTGCTTCAGCTATCCGACGACGAAATTTCGCAGCTGAAAAATGACGCCACCGTTGCAGCGGTGTTCGCCGCGTTGTACAAGGCCGCCAAGCACGAGCTGCCGGAGAGCACCGTTCCCAATTTGCTGGTGCCCGTCTTCCACGACGGCCACGAGCTCGTCGCCATGCTTCGCTCGATTGACGTCCCCGTGAGACACTTCACGTTCGCGTGGAATTCGGATGACAAGGAAGTGGGCGAGGTCTTGACACGGCTGCAGCGCATCGGCCATGGCATCACCGTGGCACACCGGCCCGAGAACGCCGGTTTTAGCGCGGCTGTCAATGCTGGCTTGCGGGCCGGGGAAGAGATGATTCCGCCGGCGACGTGGACGCTCGCGTGCAACGCGGACACCTCGTTTCCGGCCCGCTCCCTCTCCAAGTTCGCGCGCAAGGCAAATGCCGGCCAAGGCCGATATGGTCTTGTCTACGGCCCCGCGCAGGACCACTTTTGTTTCGCGATCACGAAGAAGGCTGTCGACACCGTGGGGTATTTCGACGAGGTGTTCTTTCCTGGCTACATGGAGGACATCGACTACCGGTGGCGGGTGCGTCTCGCGGGCCTTCCACAGCTCATCACGGGTGCGCCATTTCACCATTTGCGGAGCGTGAACCTCAATAAGCCCAACAGCGGGCCATACTTGGAGATGCTGCACCGCGCGAGCCGAGGCTGGGAGTACGGCTGGATGAAGTGGGGCCGATACGGTGCGGGAGACGTCGAGCGGGATTTTCCGCCCAGTGGCTACCGCACTCCCTTCAATATTCCAGGGGCACCTCTTCATCTTTGGCGAGTGGATCCTGCGCAAAGGCAGTGCGTGCGAACGGGGAAAGGCCTGTACCACGTCGCTTCGTCCACCTGTTGGTACAACGGGACGGTCCTCCGAGACGCGTTGCCGCCGGGCACGAAGCTTCCGGCGCGCCTGCTCAGGCCAGGGGTGAGTGGCGACCAGTCGTGAAAAGGAGGCGACGGCTACCCCGATGTTATACGATCCCCTAGGCTCCTCTTCAGGGCAGCTCAATACTCTGAGCTAAAAAGAGGCTTCAAATCTTCATTCTCCGTTCCATTTCACACCCCCGCTGTCAGACGTGCCTCGCGTGTTCTTGACACTGTGGAGGGTTGTTTTTCGTAACTGTACTGCGCAGGAGAAGGACGAATGGATCATGGTACCGCAAAACCCTTTGCGCTTCGTTCTTTTGTTGTCTTCCGCTATTCCATATCCAGCCCTAAACTCATCTGACAAAAGCTTCACCTGGGGTGCGTGCCAGGGAGCGAAAAACACACTTTTTAGTGCCTCCCTCTTTAGACCCCCACTCCACTCCACTCCAGCAGCACGGCATCCAATGGAGACCATCTGCTTCACGTCGATCCGCGCCGAAAGCTTGGCGATCACCACCCCGAAGACGGCGGCGACCGCCGGCGGGACCTCGGACGACATTGGGGTGTGCCTCGAAATCCGCACTGTTGGCAACCGCACGGTCACGCTGCCGATCGTGCCGTACCACGAGGGCAGCGACGTCGTTTGGGATGAGGAGCAGCTCGAGGAATGCGACATCCCATGGGACGGCGCCGGCGCGCTGCCCACGGTGGAGTTCACCTTCTACCGCTGCGCGGGAATGGCTCCTTCCGCGCCGCGGTTTTTCATTGGCTGCGCAGAATGCCAAATTCGGAAAAAAGCCATCGACGAAGGCGGGGAAACCAAGGTGATGCTGGGCGCCCGACGGGGCAAGCAGCTGGAGGCGCACCTACTTTCTTTTGGTACCTTGGGGACCGTCGCCTTTGTCGTCGACTTGCTGGAAAACGACGACGAGAGCGGCGGGGACGACGACGACGCCTCGCCCACCGCACCCAATGGAACGGCCGACAAGGTCCCCGTTCCCGCTGCAGGCGGTGGGCAGGTTCCCACCTCGTCGAACGTGGAGGCGGCTTCCGCGAAGCCGCCTGCCCTCTTGGCGCCAGCCGTTTCCTCGCCCCTCATCATTTCACAGTCCCTCGTCAAGTCGCAGACGGTCGCCATTGTGCCCGAAGCGAAACCGCAAGCCGAGCCCACTCCAGCACGCATGCCACCGAGCGGCGCCAACGGAACGCCGCCCGCACCCGTGCCTCCGCCGCTGCCGAAGCCATCAGTGGCCCCCTCGGGGGCGTCGGCGACCCCCACCTTGGCACAGCTGTCCAGTGCGGCGGTGATCATTCGCATTCAGTCCGCATCGTGCCTGCTGTCGCCACACGGCGAGCAAGAATGCGATCCGGTGGCGGTGCTGAAGTCGGTGTCTGACTTTGGGATCGTGACGGAAGTTGGCCGGACGACGATGGCGTTCCACACGCTGCACCCTCGCTGGGACAAGGTCTTCTCGGTGCCCATGTCGCAACTCGAGGATGTCCGCCGGCTGGATGTGCACGTCGTCGACGGCGCACACGACGACGCTTTCCTAGGCTGGGCGACGGTGCTGGAAGACTTCGTCACGCCCACCGGCGCCGAAAAGGTCGTGACCGTTTCGCTCCAAGCTAGGCCGGGCGATCGTAGCGACATCGACTTCCTGAGGAGTCACGAAGCCTCGAGCTTCGGAACGCTCGTTTGCAGTGTTCTCGTCGGCGACAACCCAAGCAGCAAGTCGGGTGCGTCGTTTCGTCGCTCCTCCCTCACGGAGAAAGACCGCCCGAGCTTTGCGAAGATTGCCGCCGCTGCCGCCATCGCTGCTGGGAGCAACAAGAAGGCCCCCCCGGACGCGTCGGCGCCTCCGTCCGCCATGAGCAGCACCCCGTCCACACCAATCGGCTCCACGCGGGCGGCGCACCTGCGGCACTCTCCCCGGGCAACCTCAAAAGACTCTCCGAACGGCACGACGAAAAAGGGGACTGGAGCGAGCGATGCGCCGCGCGGTCACCAACTCTCGGTGTCGATTGTGTCGGTGGCGACCGGAGAGCCCACGGGCGCCATGACCTCGGTGACGGTCGAAACCGTTCCCGCGGCGGGAGAAACCACCGCAAGCCAGACGTCGACCCGCGCGGTCTGCAACGTCGATGGATTCTGTGCCTTTCAGCATCAACCCGTCAGCTTCCTTTGCGACAGCAACGTCGCCCAATTGATCACGGTGAGGGTCACCGAGGGCACCGCGACGAGTGGCGAGACGAAAACGGCGTTGACCCTTTCGCAATTCACAAAGAAAAGGAAAGGGGTGACGGTAAGCGTGCCCCGGTCGGCAACGGGTGACGCCGACGCGGACGACTGCGTGCAGGTGACGCTCCTCGTTCACGTCACTACGTCGGATGACCCGTCCGCGCGGGGTGCCGGTGTCGGGGATCGCGGTGACCTCATCCGGCTTTGCGTCATTTCGGCGTCCAATCTGCCCGTCAGCGCCGCGACGGCGGACCAGGCCCATCGCGTGTTCGCCATCGTCCGGTTCGTGGCGATTGACGAGGAGCAAGAATTTCGCACGCCCTCTGTCGTTTGCACCGCTGGGAATCCGCGTTGGTACTTCGATCTCCCGCCGTGTGCCGTGAGCCGAATGTCGAATGCTACCATCGCGGTGTTCACCGAGGACCAGGACGGCTTTGACGAGATCGTCGGCACAGCGCACGTCTCTGCGACCCTTCAGGCGCCGCCGGAGTCCGTTCTGTTTTCCGATTTGCCCTTGAAATCAAGATTGTCCGCTGCGGACTCATCCAGCGTCGGTCATGTCACGGTGTCCGTGTCGCGGCACCAGGAATCCGCGCTCGTCAGTAAGCACGGGACGGTCGAGCCGATGGTCACTGAGGTTACCGTCGTGTCGGCGACAGACGTGGCAGCGCCGCCGGAGACGACCGTGTACGCCCGCGTCCGGCTAGCAGGTTCCGCGGCCTCCGGCGCCAAGACGACGTCGTGCGCGCCGATCGCCAACCTGTCTTGGACGAACGAGGCGCTGCACCTGACCTCGAACGGGGTTCCATCCAGCGTCGTGGTGACCCTGTGGGGAGTGTCGAGTCACGGCGGCGAGGCGCAGTTTCTTGGCCAACAGGTGATCGCAGATTATTTTCATGCCAGCGGCAAAGTTGCCGGAGTCAGTGCGGATAACAAGGTTCTCAACTTGCCCCTGAAACCGCGAAGCGACGCCGACTTCTACCTGGACGATCTGGAAACCCTCAACGCGTCGCCAACGGGCTTCGGTCGCGTGAATGTCGTGCTCCGCGTGATGTCCCTCTCCGAGTTCGAGACGCGCACGCGCAAGCTGCTGAAGCAGCGAGGCATTGGCTATTCTTGGCAGCTGCAAATCGTCGAGGGCGCCGCGCTTCGCAGCCGCGGTCCCTTTTCCGTGAAAATCACCGCCGGCGACGCCACGCAGTCGTCTCAAATGGAGGAAGGCTGGTGCCCTAAATTTCGCTGCAACATGAGCTTCGCTTTGCACTACGACACGGAAATGGCCAAAATCGAGTTGTATTCTCACGCGGCGGCGCCCGCGGATGCTCCTCACCAGCAAGTCGGAAGCGGCGACCTCAAGAAAAAGAAAGCGCTGCCGAATAGCGTGGGGAAGCTTGTGGCGTTTGTGTCGATGCCCGTTCACGCGCCGTTGGCGGCGACTGGCCGAACGGACACGCAGGCGGCGTGGCTATCCTTGTCCACAACGATCTTCCCGTCGAGCAATGGCACGGCGACTTCCTCCTCCGCACATCCACCGTCGTCGGATGCGCAAGCCGACCTACCCAAGCTTCTGTTGCGTTGGCGTACCACCCGCAGTGACGTGCCGACGGAGCTCCATCCCGGGCAGGACTCGGCGGGGCCACCTCCGTCATTTTACACGTCCGAAACCGAAGCGGCGAAAGTGGTGGCACAGTCCGTCGCGCGGGATGAGCTCGGCACGCTGCGGGCGGAGCTGCAGGCGATGCGTCGCGTGCTAGAGGACTGCACACCTGGCGTTGCCGGGAGGCCAACGATGTCCACGCCGCCGACGCACGCGGTGCGGCATGCGGTCTCTCCTTACGCGCCTGAGATGCCCGCGACCGGGGCTGCGCCGCTGCCACCCACGAGCGGCGAGGTGGGTGCCTTCTGCCCCAGTTTGGCGATTGTGTTGCACCGCCTGCAGCTGACGGCCGAGGCCAGAGTCAGCGTCTGCCTGGTCGTCAATGGCCTGCAGCCCGCCACAGTGGAGCGTGTGGTGGCGCCGTTAGCCGCCGCGATGCCGCAGCTGGGCGGCTTCGTGTCCGTGCCGCCTGGTCGCACGGAGGTGTTTTTCCAAGGCGCCCCACTGAGTGTGATCGACGCATCTCGCCAACTGGTCGCGGATCTCGTTCGAGCGTCGTACGGCACCGCGCCGGGCTCGGCCTGGTGCACGCTCCTTGAAGTGCAAGGTGTGATTCCAGTCTTGCAGCGCGGCTTCTCCGTGGACCTCGACAGTGGCCGGGCCGACATGATGTTTGCCCGGTGTGCCGAAGTGGACGTCGCCTCTGGGAACGTTTGGTTCTACGAGACCAAGGAAATGCGCGCCGTGGGCACCCCCCATGTGCGCTACGTGGATGAGCGCGCGTGATGGGCCGATGGGACCCCCTGCCGCCCATCCAAATTATCGCCGAACTGAAAGCGAGAGAGAGTGAGAGACACCATCGGGGGTGGTGTGAGAACTGTACACCTTTGAGGAGGCATTATCCCCCCCACACATGCCAGCGGGTTCCACAAGGTGAAGGTGACCTTCCGCTGTGGCGTGGAATAGCTCTGACCACCTTGTCTTTGCTGTTTCCTGTCGGAGCCGAACCGGCACAGACAGAGGTCACCCGCACGCCAAACCCACCGCCTCACACTGAAAAGGGGGAAGGACAAACCGTCAATGCAAGTTGGCAATGTCGTGGAGCGAGCGCCGCGACGCGTGCCAGCGCCCCTTGAGCGTCGTTCGACCGCCTTTCCGTCGGCCGTGCAGCCATCCGCGGAAAGAGGGGGTGTGACGGAAGCCTACGGCCGGCCGCGGGCGGTTCAAGCCACCGAGGCGGCGTCACCCGCTGTAGTTCCGGAAGTCGCGCAAACGCCTGTGGCGGCTCCCGCAGATTCGGCGGCGACGATTGACCCCTATGAACATACCGCGCTTCTCGCACTGGCCGTGGCGTCGCATCCTCCGGGGGCCAACAGCGCCGAGCGGATGCAGGAATACATTCGCCGCTCCCTGCGGTTTGCGCGTGCCCGGGTCGCGTCGCATCGGCAAGAAGGTCTGCGCCACCTCCTTGCTGCTGCCTCCTCTCTGAGCGGCGAAGCCGCGGCCCAGTTTGTGACGAACGCGGCCGCCGAGCACCATGAGCCGCTGAGCGCTGACGATGAGCATCCGCCAATCGTATCGCTCGCGGAGTTTCTCGTGCGGCTCGCGCTGCATGACGCCTCCCCATCGTGCCGACGAATGGCAGCGGACCTGTTGATACGTCTGCTGCCGCAGCGGAACGATGCCTTTTTCGAGCTCAAACTGGTCTCCGTTCCCGGCGCGGCAGCGGACTCCAACGTCACGACGCCGAATGACTGCCTGCGGGGCTCGATCACCACCCTCGCCGGAGCGCTGCTGGTGGTTGGCTGTCCTCAGCGAATCGCCCGTGCCCTGGTGGAGTGGGGCCTTGCGGCAGTCGAGATGGAAGCGCACGAGGCCGACGAGCTTGAGGCAGGGCCATGGCGCGTGGCGCTCTGCGGCGTGCTCGCGGCCATGTCCACGTGCGTGGCCGGGGGCGCGGTTCTCGTGGCGGAAGCCGCCTCTTTCGAGTCGCTGCTGAGGCGCCTTGCGGACACGGCGGTTCGCAGGGGTCCATCTTGCGACGCCTGGCCAGCGCTGACGCACCTCATGGGCGTCGTCGCCGCCGCCGCGGAATGGTCGGAGGACGTTGCCATCGTCTGGAGCAGCCGAGTGCTGAGCTTGTCGTCTGTCATCCTCCAGGTGGCGCAAACCACGCACGTGGCGCTGCGCTTGCCGAGGTTAGTGTCTGCTGTCGTTGGTTTTTGGCGCTTGGCGGCACTCGCGGGTGCGCTAGGTGCGGCGGATCAGCTCGCGATCGTGGCATCGGTGGTGCTCGGGCCGCGGTGGGTGGAGCTTCGGGGAGCACTCGCCGTGGTCGAGGCCTTGCTTCTGTCCGCCCCTGCCCATCGGTCAGACCTCGAAGCATTCGTCATTGAAAACCTGCGGCCACTCGAGTCATATCTGAAAAGCGACGACGACGTGCTCAAACAAGCAACCGCCCTGAATACATTGACCGCCTTCACCATCGCCAGGGCTCCGGCGCTCGTCCCCGCATCAGTGTTGGCGGTCATCGATACTTACTTCGCGGCCCTCCGCTGGGCGTCGCTTTTGGGGACCCATGCGTGCGTTTCAGCTGCGGCTGTTCAGTTGTTCGACGTGACGGGCCAAGCGCTCGCGTCCAGGGAAAAGGTGGTGAACGACTTCCTGTGCACATTGATGCCTCTGTTGGACGACGACGACGACGACGCGGGCGCCACCGCGTCGTCGCCAACATCGCATCACCTGTCGGCCGCGCGGAAGGACCTCCTCCGTCACGCCGATGGCGTTCTCACCTTCGCCGCGCAAGTGTTCCGGCAGCCGACGGCTTTCGTCGTGCGCCTCGCGGACTGCATCGTGGCGCACCATGCTGGCCACTTCGGCGGCGATGATGAAGCAGCAGGGCGACGCTGCCAGGCGCTCCTGCGATTGCCTTCCGAGTTGTTCGAGGCGTTCATGGCGCTCATCCACGGCAGCGAGCCCCTCCCTGTCGCATGCGGCCGTGATCCTGCCTTGTGGCCCGTCGCGATGGTGTTGGCATGCGACGACGACGACGGAGCCGCATTCCTCTGCGCGGTAACCTGGGTGACGGACGTGTGGGTGGCCGCACAGCCGCGAGGGTCCGACCGTGTCGCGGAGGTGGCCCGCGAAGTCCTGTGGATCGCGACGCTGACTCAGTGGGCGCGTGGCGACGAGATGCCTTGGCCGCCCGCGACGGTCAGGCGCCTCTGGGTAAGCGTGTGCTCCTCGCCACGTGGTACCCCACATGGAATAGCCCTGCGGCGGCAGCGGCCCCCGGCGACTGCGATGGGTGGCGCATCGAATCACTTCGCGATTGTGCAGCGATTCAGCGACCGTCTCCCCCTTTTTACGATCACAAGCACGACAGCGGTCCCATCACTGTTGCTGTTACTTTCGACGTGCGAGGCGGACGCAGCGTGCGCCATCGTCAGGGCGCTGGCCTGCACGAAGCGGGCCGTCGCCGATTTTGATCGCGTCGTCCTGCAGTGCTGCGCGGCGGGTGAATTGGCGCCGCTTCCGGTTCCGTTCGACCAAGACGCCCTTTTCTTCTGTCAGCGTGCGGGCTGGACCGCCCAGTTATTAGAGGATCTGATCGACTGCGCTCTGGAAAAAGGCAGTCAGGGTGCCCTCCGAAACTTCGCCACGTGGACCTTCGTCTTACTGCATCGGAACCGGCACACAAATGATGAAAGCCGTGACGACCCTCGTCGTCATCGTCATCGTCCATCTGGCGGCACGATCAGCGATTTTGAGCTCAATAATTTGCACCTCGACTGTGTGGACCGATTTCCGTGCTGGGCTGCGGATGTGGAGGCCTGCGGCAACGTCGCGACGCCGAACCTCGTTTCGTTGTGGACCACCCCAGTATCGTCTGCGTCCGCGTCTTGTAGTTAACGAGCGGTTATTTTTTCCCCCGCCGCGAAGCGAAAGCGCTTGGTTTCCGGAAATTTCTGCTGTTTGTGTTGCTCGACGACTAAGGAACTGGTAATAGAGAGAGCCCCTACTCGCGCTTTTCTCGACGGCTGCCTTGTGGAGCTGTTTATCTAGACCATGGCCACACCCGCCAAGGAAGCCGTGCTCGCGGCAAAGCGGCACCTTGACACCCTGTTGGAGAGCCTGCCAGCGGAGCAGCACCCCAGTCGAGACGAGCAGACACGAATCTGTCAACACGCCGCCAAATTGTCGCTTCGAGAACCTGGTGATGCGTACGGTGTGATCACATCCACCGTCGAGCAACTGCTATCAAAATCAGTAACCGCCGTCCTCCGAAAGCACAGCGGCGCACCGCCGCTCGCGTCGTCCTCTGTGCACGTTAGGGCACCGCGAGCGGACGTCACGGTACGGGGAGCATTGTCCCCATCGCTGGCCGTGGACAGGGTGATGTTTTTATCCGACGCCCGGGTGAGAGTCGTCGAAGCGATCAAGTCCTATCTCACGCCATACTATCAAGCACGCCGAATCACGGCGGAGGATTTTTCCCACGTCGTCGTCCGCGTGTCCCAGCTATTCTGGGAGAAGATGGGGGCGACGTCTGCGGGAGACGACGACGCGTCTTTGAGCGCGGCAGACCACGAATGGCTGTCCACCATGGTCAGACTGGAGTGCCATGCTATTGTCGATGCCGCAGGCGGCGCCGAGCTAGGCAGCCCGGCGGTCGCGATGGGCGATGCCTCCGTCTCCTCGACAACCACCGATCACCACCACCACCATGCTGGTGGCCCCAGTCGGGATGCCGCGTTGATGACGCCCCATCACCAGACGATGCTTCACCTCCCACGGAGCGCGGCCGCACACAAAGGCAACAGCTTTGACGCCGAAATTGACAAGCTAAAGTCGTTGGCAGCCAACAGCACGGCATCGGTGGACCCTTCTTGTGTGCTGGCCTCACCCGTTCGCACTCGTCGGATCGAGTTGACCAACGAGGTCGCTCAGCTCGCGGAGCAAATATCGATGCTGACGAAGACGCTGCAGGATCGAGTTGCCGAACTCGCGCGGCTGCCTTGTTAGAAGCGGTGTCGTCTTTCATTCTGTACCCCGCCGGCTAATTGCGATCAACGACCGAGACACATTGAATCGACGAGGGAGAAACGATGACGCGTCGCGAAGTATCGTGTGCCATATTTCGTCTGTTGACAACAGACGAAATCACAGTATATGTTGGACGACCTTTTTTTTTCTATGATGTTCCTTCCTTGTCTCGCCCACCAACAGACAAATGTTCGCGACG
>ERZ1292633.941-Hain-H41-02um-R1-941-length-32213-cov-6_pt2 | contig 12137 bp, 9 predicted proteins | sample MGYA00564406_ERZ1292633 | MGnify/ENA primary metagenome ERZ1292633 (study PRJEB36523, sample SAMEA6512639) | groundwater metagenome | collected 2019-01-08 | study: AquaDiva: Metagenomics assemblies of 32 groundwater samples
CCGCAGGATTTGCTGTCGGTGCAGGAGTAGCCTCACGGTTGCGCCGTCCGCGCTCTCTCGGTTCGTCGCTTGGCGGTGCCTCCGAAGAATTGCGCACACCTTGTGCAATGCTAGGCGCTGCGACCATGGTCAGCATAGATATGGACAGTGCCAGCGCACTGGCGGCGAACAAAGGTATTTTCTTCATTTTGGCATTCTCCCACCCAGCCGGATTCCCCGGCCGATAACCCGATAACGACCATAATAATGCCGCTCACCCGAAAGCGCTAGTCCTAGTGGTCAACTCAGCCTGAACGGCGATTGAATTATCCCGAAAGGAGGCGGGAAGCATTTTTCGTTCCCATCCGCAATAAGCATGATATGCTGCACTGTTAAAAACAGGGCGCGGGCGAGATATTCTATGACCAAAGGACGCAAAATAGTGGGCATCTGGCCGACTGAAGAGGGCGTGGCAAACGACTTGCCAATGGCTGTGGAAACGCTCGTCCAGGCTGATCGGCTGGAGATGCCGAACCCGCTTGCGCAGGATGACCATAGTGTTGCCGACGATGCGCTATGGCTGACGCTTGATGATCCGCAACCTACGCGGTCGCGGGGTGTCTGGATAGCTCCAACATTGGGCGTGCTCGCCGCAATTGGTTGGGCCGTCTTTGTTGCGTGGACCCAAAGCGCTGGCTTTATCAGCCTTCCCTTGATGAGCCAGTGGCCGATGATTACGGTCATGATTTGCGCCCCTATCGCGCTCATTTTACTTGCTAATTTGCTGATTGAACGCGCGTCAGGGCGTTCGGTTAATCGCCACCTCGATGCCATGACGCGGATGCGGGAGGAGCATCAGCAATTGGCCGAGCGCCTATCCGTCATTGATCAGCATTGGCAGCAAGCCCAAGCGACACTGAATATGCGCTCTTTGACTTTGGCCGACACAGCGTTGCAGGCAGGTCAACGACTGAACGAGGTCAGCAGCGCGCTTGATGAGCGTATGCACAATGCAGTGAACCAAGCCGCCGCCATCAACCAGCAAGGTGAAGCAGCCCGCCGCGCAATGGAAGCGCTATTGGTGGCACTGCCAAAAATTGACGAAGTGTCGCAGCGCGCGACAGAGGCGATGCGCGAATCCGGCCAAATCGCCTATCAATATGGTGGGCAGTTAGAGGCACAAATTGCGGCTGTCCGCCATGAGGCAAGCGAAGCAGAGCAAACATTAGCGGCGCTCAACACCCAATTGGCCGAGCGTATCGCGGGAACGACTGAAGCGACCAATGACATGAATGCCAGCTCACTGAACGCCGCCGAACGGTTTAGCGCATCATTGAACGAACAACGCGATTCAGCGTTGGCGATGGTTGCCGACCTTGCCGTGGCGCTGGAGCAAAGCGTTGCAACTAGCGATGAGCGTTTGACGGCATTGCGCGTGACGAACGGCGAAGCGACACGCAGCACTATTGATGCGCTCGACACAGCCATGGCCAATATAGTGCAGCAAGCATCTGTGCTGACCGATGCATTGGCCACATCGCTACAGGATAGTGAAAAATTGGGAACGCAGCTGGGGCATGTGACAGAGGATGCCCTGTCGCGCTTTGCGAGCATAGAAACACAATCCACTGTGCGTATTCGCTCGCTTGAAGATCTTGTAACGACGCTCCAGCAATCGCTCGATACGCTGGGCGACAATAGTATGGCTGCCACCGACCAAGCTGATGCACTGGCACAAAGAGCCGATACAGTCGTGACCCTGTTGAAAGCGGCACAGAATGATCTTGATGTGTCTTTGCCCGCTGCGCTTGAAAGGCTGCATAGCATTGCTGCGCAAAGTCAGGAATGTGTCGGGGCGCTGCCCGAAACCATCGGTATCAGCGCTTCGGATAGCGCCGCATTATTGTCTTGCCTGCGTAATGCCGAACAGTCGCTTAGTGCGCAATCAACCGCGATAGAAGTTATCGAGGCGCGGATGACTGGTGTAATAGGTGCGCAAACAAACTCAATCGAACAGTTACATGATACGCTCGATGCTCTGGCAAAACGTATGCGTGAAATTGCAAATGGCGATGCGGATGTGCTCAAAGCGTCGTTGGCGAGCGTTGATGAACAGACACGGGCCATCGTTGAAGAAACAGCCGGAAAGCTTGAACAGGCTCTGGCGGATGCGCTTGACAAAGCCACGGGTAACGCTGTGGACGAACGACTGGCAAGCATTGCCGACGCATCGGACAATGCGGTCAGGGCAGCCAGCGCCGCATCGGAACGCCTGATGCGCCAATTGCTGACGATAGCGGACAGCAGCGCAGCCCTCGAAGCGCGGGCGAATGAGGTCAACACTGTTATAGAAACGGGCGGGCGCGATACATTGGCGCGGCAAATGGCGTCGTTGACGGAGGCTATGCAATCGACATCTGTCGATATAACGCGACTGATTGATAGTGATGTTGCCGACCAAGCGTGGGAAGCCTATCTCAAGGGTGATCGCAGTATTTTTTCCCGCCGTGCGCTGCGCCTATTAAATGCGGCCGAAGCCAAAGAGCTGTTACGGCGATATGAAAATGACGAAGAGTTTCACGCACTGGTCAACCGCTACATCTATGATTTCGAAGTCATGCTGCGCGGCATTATGGACACCCGCGATGGCGGGCAGTTATCGGTCATATTGCTGTCCAGCGACATAGGCAAAATCTATGTCGCTCTGGCGCAGGCGATTGAGCGGCTTCGCAGTTAACGCGTCGTTGCTGGGTCGCGGGGCACTGCTACGCCTCCTTTGATGACCGCATCAACGCTTTCCAGTTCGCGAATATTGACAAGTGGATCGCCATCCACCGCGATGATGTCGGCATAGCGTCCAACCGCAATTGCGCCAACATCGGCTTCGCGGTCAAGCGCCTGTGCTGCATTGCGTGTGGCGGCCTGTATCGCCTGCATCGGGGTCATGCCATATTCTACCATGGTGCGGAACTGCCCGCCCGCGCTGGCATGGGGCATGACGCCCGCATCCGACCCGAACACCATTCGCACCCCAGCGCGAACGGCAGCGCGGAAATTGTCACGCTGTAACTGACCAATCTCGCGGTCTTTACGCAGATTATCCTCCATCACGCCGTTACGCGCACCCTCGGCCTGGGTATAGTCGGTGTTGAAAATATCCATCGCAAACCACACGGGCCGTTCGCGCGTGGCCGCCATGCGTATCCCTTCGGCATCCACCAGACTGGCATGTTCAATCGTGTCGATGCCAGCGCGGATGGCGGCACGGATACCATTGGCACCATGCGCGTGCGCGGCGACGCGCATGCCCCACAAATGCGCTTCCTCGGCAATAGCGCGCAATTCCTCTTCGCTCAATTGTTGTTGCCCGGGTTCGGTGTTGCGAGAGAAGACGCCGCCGGTAGCACAGACCTTGATGACTTGCGCCCCTGCTCTTCGTTGTTCGCGCACGCGCTGGCGCAATTGCTGCGGGCCATCACCAACGCCGGGCGATGGTGTGTGGAGCGACAGCGGCAGGAATGTCTCGTCACAATGCCCGCCCGTCGCACCCAGCGCGTTGGCGGCGGAAACGATGCGCGGGCCGACGGCATAGCCAGCCTCGATGGCTTCGGCGAGGCCGACATCATTAGTATCTTCGGATCCAACATTACGGACCGTCGTGAACCCCGCGTCGAGCATCGCGCGACCATTACGCGCCGCGACAAAGGCCCAGAAACGGTCGCCATATTGCAGGCTGTTATAGCCGCCGACCTCCGCCAGAGTGTCGAGGTGAACGTGCATGTCGATGAGGCCGGGCAACAGCGTGCGCGCGCCCATGTCTATATGCGTGACGCTTGCGCCCCAGCGCACCGTTCGCGCATCGGCAACCGCAGTAATTCGCCCATCATCACCGACGAAGATGGCGGGATACTCTATGACGCGGCCTGTTTCGACGTCGATCATCCGTGCGGCGGTAATGACACTTTCAGCGGCGGCGGGGGTAATATAAGCAGAGGTAGCCGCCAAAAGCATAAGAGCCGGCAAGGGCTTGTTTCGTATAAGGATGCTCTTCATGTTATTCTCCTTCACCCGCTAAACGGCCGCACATAAACCAGCGCAATCATCGGAAAATCCGCTGCAACTTTTGCCTCTATGTCACGGACGATCCGCTCGACATCGGCGGCGCTAATATTGTCGTCAAAGTTTACGTCGAGCACCGATACCACTTTGTCTGGCGCATGGTGGACGGTCAGGACGTCATGAACTTTGGTCACACCGACATGTGTTTCAGCCGATACGCGCAGTGCCTCCACCAGCTCCGGGTCGGCGCTTTCGCCGATCAAAAGCCCCTTGGCTTCGATGATGAGCAGGATAGCGACTGCGGCGAGCACCAAACCAATCAGCACCGATGCCAGTCCGTCCCACATGGGATTATGCGTCCATTGGCTGATCGATATGCCCGCCGCCGCAATCGCCAATCCCGCCAGCGCGCCGCCATTTTCGAGCAGCACGACGATGGTCGGCGCGTCTTTGGATGCACGGATCGCAGCCCACAGACTTCGTCCATTGCGCGTGATGTTGAACGCCTTGAGCGCTTCCCATGTCGACCAGCTTTCCAAAGCGAAAGCAATGCCAAGCACGATGTAAGCGATCATAGGGTCAGCCCCATGTTCGGGGTGGAGGATGTGCAAAATCCCCTCATAAATCGACACCCCAGCACCCAACGCGAACACCAGGATGGCGACGATGAAGCTCCAGAAATACAGTTCGCGGCCATAGCCTAGCGGGTGGATGGCATCGCTGGGCTTTGCCGAGCGTTTTTGCCCATAGAGCAACAAGACATGGTTGGTGCTATCCACTAGGCTGTGGACGCCCTCGGTTAACATCGCCGATGATCCGGTAATTCCCGCAGCAACAAACTTTGCAATCGCAATGCCGACATTGGCCGCCAGCGCGGTTAGGATGACTCTGGTTGACCCGCCTGCCAATGTGCTTTCCCTTCAAAATATTGCGCTGCCGCATAACCAGCCAAGGCAAATGCGCTGCCCAGCAACCAACCGCCGACAACATCGGTGGGCCAATGCACCCCCAATGCAATGCGCGACCAGCCTGTGGCAATGGTCAATGTCGCGGCACCGACCAGCCACCATCCGCGCCGCGCCGTCGGCACCAGCATCGCGAACAGAAAATAGACCGCTGCCGCGTTGGTTGCATGGCCGCTAGGGAAGGACAAGCTATTAACGAAATCGAGATGCGGTACAATGTCGGGGCGCGAGCGCGCAAACACATCCTTCAAAACACCAGACGTGATATTGCTGAGGATCGCCGTCAAAGCGAGCGCTACGCCAGAACGCCAGTGGTGCCACGCGCCAAGTATCACCACCATAGCCGTGACGATATAATAACGCTGTATCCCGCCACCAGACCAGCTGATCCATTGCCAAAAGGCGATGGCGGCATCGCTGCCCTGCTCCGCGCGCAATGCGCCCGCGCTTTCCAGCCAATGGTCAAGCCATATCACGCCGCCTTGATCGGTTGCGCCGCCCAGCACCAACAGCATAGCCCCCATGCCAAGCGCGAACAGGATGGAACGTTGATGCGGCATCAAATGTGCAGCGCACGTCCATAAGCAGCCAAGACGCTTTCATGCATCATCTCGCTCAGCGTCGGGTGCGCGAACACGGTATGCATAAAGTCCGCCTCGACCAGTTCCGCCGTTTTGCCGACGGTATAGCCCTGAATCAGTTCGGTGACTTCGGCTCCGACCATATGCGCGCCCAGTAGCTCGCCGGTTTTGGCGTCGAATATGGTTTTGACAAACCCTTCCGCCTCGCCCAGCGCGATAGCTTTGCCATTACCGATGAAGGGAAAGTTACCGACCTTGAGTTCATAACCCGCCTCTTTGGCTTTGGCTTCGGTGAGGCCAACACTGGCGATTTGCGGGTGGCAGTAAGTGCAACCGGGGATGTTGAGCGGGTCCATGCCAAGCGGATGGACGTCCTTGTTCCCAAGGCTTTGCGCGATAGCTTCAGCTGCAATCACGCCCTCATGGCTCGCCTTATGCGCCAGCCACGGCGGCGCGGTGACATCGCCAATCGCCCAGATGCCGGGCACATTGGTGCGGCACATCGGGTCGGTGTCGATATGGCCACGCGTGGTTTTGACGCCGAGCGCCTCCAGCCCGATATTTTCGGTATTGGGAACGATGCCGATCGCGACGATGCAATGGCTATAGTCGCCCTGCACCAACTTGCCATCGCGCCCCTTAATCGACACAGAAACGTCGCTCGCGCCGACCTTCAAACTCTCTACCCCGGCTCCGGTCATGACCGTCATGCCCTGCTTTTTCAGGGCCTTCTCAAGGAAAGTCGAGACATCGGCGTCTTCGACAGGAACAACACGTTCCAACATTTCAACGACGGTCACGTCCGCGCCCATATCATTGTAAAAGCTGGCAAATTCGATACCGATCGCACCCGATCCGATGACCAGCAACTTGGTCGGCATTTCGCTCGGCACCATCGCATGACGATAGGTCCAGATGCGCTTGCCGTCGGCGGGCGCGAAGGGCAGGTCACGCGCGCGCGCGCCGGTGGCGATGATGATGTTCTTGGCGGTCAGTTCTTCGGTCTTGCCATCTTTGGTGACCGACAGCTTGTTCGCGGCGGTCAGCTTGCCATCACCCATATGCACGGCAATCTTGTTCTTCTTCATCAGATGCGTGACGCCCTGATTGAGCTGCTTGGCGACACCGCGCGACCGCTTTACCACCGCATCAATGTCGGCGCTGATTGCTGTCGCGCTCAACCCATAATCGCTCGCATGTTTCATCTGGTGAAACACTTCCGCCGAGCGCAGCAACGCCTTGGTCGGGATGCATCCCCAGTTGAGGCAGATCCCGCCGAGATTCTCGCGCTCGACGATAGCGACCTTCAGGCCAAGCTGCGCAGCGCGGATCGCGGCAACATAGCCACCGGGGCCACTGCCGAGGACGATAAGGTCGTAATTTGTATCGGTCATAATCTGCCTTATCTATTCCTCTCCCCCTGAGGGAGAGGATAGGAACAGTTGCGAGCTTGCTCGCTATTGTTCCTTGGAGAGGGGTTGATCTAGAGTTGCGTAGATGGAATTTTTCACGCTTTCAATGTCGTTGAGAATGTCGCAGTTCCAAAATCGTAGTATGTTGTAGCCTTGCGCATTCAGCCAGCCATCGCGTTTTTCATCATGAGCGCTTTCGTGATGCTGCGACCCGTCTGCTTCAACAATAACCTTGTGCTTCGCGCACAGAAAATCGGCTATGTAGGACCCGATGGGTTGCTGTTTGCGAAACCGATAGCCGCCTAGCCGACCAGCGCGCAAATGCTGCCACAGCTTGATTTCCGCCTCGGTCATTTCGCGCCGCAAAGATTTTGCTCGGCCTAGAGTTTGTTTCGAATAACCCCTCTCCCCGGCCTTTGGCCGACCCTCTCCCTCAAAGGGAGAGGGTTTATGTGGCAACATAACCACCGGGGCCGGAACCGAGAACGATGAGGTCGTAGTTAGACATATGGATTTCCATCAGTGTTATGGTGCGTCACAGTGTAAAACCTCACTGTTCAAAAGAAAATTCTGCGTAACGATACCGCACAGCGTTAAAGCCGCAAAAATCAAAGCTATTAGCGTCATTCGCTTTAGTGCAAAACCAGCCATCACTACGAGCGGGTTCAACAATAAAGCTATCGTATAAATTCCAAGGGAAAATTCAGCCGCACCAGTTAAATCTGACGCAGTGCAGAATAGCGGCATTGCATAAAAGTCATCACCGCCCAGGTAGGTGCATCCGCCAATTTGCAAAAAAAGAACAAGTGCCAATGCGGCAAGCAGTTTTAAGCGTCTCGGAGGAATAGGCGCGTCCCAGTCGCTCAAGCCACCAACCCCAGTGGTTTCTCGATCAGTTCCTTGAACACCTTCATCAACATCGCGCCGTCTGCGCCGTCAATCGCGCGGTGGTCGAACGACCCCGTTGCGCTCATCACCGTGGCGATGGCCAGCGCATCATCGACGACATAGGGCCGTTTCTCGCCCGCGCCGATGGCCATAATCATCCCTTGCGGCGGGTTGATGACGGCTTCGAATTGCTTGATCCCCATCATCCCCATGTTGGAGAGCGAAGCGGTGCCGCCCTGATATTCATGCGGTTGCAGCTTGCCGTCCTTCGCCTTCGCCGCCAGCGCCGCCATTTCAACCGACACGGCAGAGATGCTCTTGGTCCCCGCATCGACAATAATCGGGGTGATGAGGCCACCCGGCACGCTCACCGCGACGCTAATGTCGGCGCGGCTATACTCAAGCATCGTATCGCCCGCAAAACTGACATTGCATTTTGGCACCATCACCAGCGCGAGGCCGAGCGCCTTGATAAGCATATCATTGACGCTGAGTTTCACCCCGCGCGATTCAAGGCTGGCGTTCAATTCACCGCGCAATTTGAGCAACGCATCGAGGCGAATATCAACGGTAAGATAGATATGTGGCACCGTCTGCTTGCTCTCGGTCAGGCGGCGCGCGATGGTTTTACGCATGCCAGAGAGTTTGACCGCTTCGTGCGGGATGCCGTAATCTGGAATTGTAGCAGGGGCGGCCCGCGACGCTTCGACAGGCTCTGCGCGAGCGGCGCTAGGTTGTGCGCCCGCTAAATCAGCCTTGACGATCCGGCCACCCGGCCCGCTGCCTGTCACGCCCGACAGGTCAATGCCTTGCGTCGCAGCCAAGCGCTTAGCGAGCGGGCTGGCCTTGATGCGCTCGCCGGGGGGGGTGGCGAGTGCTACAGCCACAATCGGTACAGCCGCAATCGGCGTTGGCACAGGCTCAACGCTAGGAGCAGAAGCGGGCACACTTTCAACCGGAGCCGCAGCAACTGCATTGCCGTCGCCGCCGATCACCGCAATCACCGTGCCGACTTTGACATTCTCGGTGCCTGCCTCGACCAAAATCTGGGTGACGACGCCCTCATCAATCGATTCAAACTCCATCGTCGCTTTGTCGGTCTCAATTTCAGCGAGCAAATCGCCCGACGCAACATTATCACCGACTTTGACCAGCCATTTGGCTAATGTCCCCTCCTCCATGGTCGGCGACAGGGCGGGCATTTTGAGTTCAATTGCCATGACTTCTTCACATCCTCCAGCGGCCAAAGCTCATCCGGCTTTAGCTTTGCTCCTGCCACCTTTGCCCCGCGCGTCAAGCGCTTTTGCAAGGGTGCTTCAACACGGGCTTGCCTTTATACGAATGCGCGCGCAACTTATCGCCATAAAAATTGGGTAGCAAAAGGGGCCCCGAAATGCGCACCTATCTCGTCGTTATCGACGAAAGCGAGGAGTCGCGCCTTGCGCAACGTTATGCCGGACGCCGTGCATCGCGGACTGACGGCAATGTCCATCTTCTAGTAGTGACCGAACCGCCGCAATTTGTTGCGTGGGGCGGAGTTCAAGCCACGATTGAGGCCGAAGCAAAGGAGCAGGCCGAAGCGATCGCACTCGCGGCGGCGGAGGCGCTTCACTATGATTTCGGGCTTTCGCCGCGTATCAGTGTCCGTCAAGGCGATGTCGCAGCCATCGTCAAAGAGATTATCAACGAAGAGAATGAGATTGCGGTACTGGTGCTTGGCGCCGCTGCGACGGGAGCTCCCGGACCTCTGGTCAGCCACTTTTCAGGGCACGACGCGGGGACACTACCAGTGCCAGTGATGATCGTGCCAGGGTCGCTCAGCGATGAGGATGTCGATCAGTTGAGCTAGCGGGGCTTATGCCGGATATTACCGGGGCGTCCACGCGGGCCCGTTGGACGCTGCTTGTGTCCACCGCGCATAGGGCGGCGGCCACCATTTCCTTCAGGCGCATCAGGCAGTGCAAAGGCTAGGCTGCCCGTCAGCGGGTTCGCTTCGACAAGGCGCAATTCAATCCGCTGTCCCGTCACAAATGTTATGCCGCTATGTTCGCCGACCAGTGCCTGCTTCGCTTCATCCCAGCGGAAATATTCGTCACCCAACGTTGCCGCTGGCACTAAACCATCGCCGCCAAGCCCTTCGACTTGCGCAAAAAAGCCAAAGGATTGCACGCCCGTGATCCGCGTCATCATCACATCGCCGACTTTTTCCGCCAGATAGGCGGCAACATAGCGGTCGATTGTCTCGCGTTCCGCCTCCATCGCACGGCGTTCGGCGGCGGAGATGATTTCGCCGGTGCGGGCAAAGATTGCGCCGTCCTCGCGGGTCAGCGCGGTGGTAGGGGTGATCGAGCGGTCACTTGGCTTGGGTGCCTCCAAATCATAGGCCGAGACCAGAGCGCGGTGCACCAACAGGTCGGCATAGCGGCGGATCGGGCTGGTGAAATGGCCGTAAGACCCCAGCGCCAGTCCAAAATGCCCGGCGTTGACCGGCGAATAATAGGCCTGAGTCTGTGTGCGCAGCACCTGTTCCATCACGCGTTGGCGCGCCTCGGGCTGATCGAATGCGTTCAGGATGCGGTTGAACACAGCGGGCGTGATGACCTGCCCCATCGCAAAGCTAATGTCATAGGTCGCCAGCAATTCTTTAAGCGCGATCAGCTTTTCGCGCGCTGGCACATCGTGAACACGATACATGACGGGGGATTTTTTGGCTTCCAACGCTTTGGCGGCGGCGACGTTGGCAGCGATCATGAAGTCTTCGACCACGCGGTGTGCATCGAGCCGTTCGCGCACACGGATTTCAGCTATACGGCCCGTGGCATCGAGGATGACTTGTCGCTCGGGAAGGTCGAGGTCGAGCGGCGAGCGCGCATCGCGTGCCTTTGCAAGCAAGTGCCAGCAATCCCACAATGGCTTCAATATGGCATATTGTTCGCCCTGTCCCTCATCGACTTGGCCCTGTGCCTGCCCGTAGGACAGATTGGCGGCGAGGCGCACCCACGCCCGTGTGAAGCGCGACGATATGACCTTGCCATGGCGATCGATACGCAAGTGACACGCAATAGCACCGCGATCTTCGCCCGCTTTGAGCGAGCAAACCCCCGACGATAGGATGTGCGGCAGCATCGGCACGACCTGATCTGGGAAATAGACGCTGTTGCCGCGTTTACGCGCCTCACGATCCAATGCGCCGCCGGGGCGAACATAATGGCTGACATCAGCAATCGCCACTATTACTTTGAATCCGCCTGTATTTGCTGAATCATCATCGGGCATGGCCCAGATCGCATCATCATGATCGCGCGCATCAATGGGGTCGATAGCAACTATGGGAATGTGGGTTAAATCTTCGCGTCGTGGGTCATCGAGCGACAGGCGCGAAACGCGCTCCGCTTCCGCCGTCACTTCGTCGGTAAAGATATGCGGCAGGCTGTATTTATGGATAGCAATCAGGCTGAGTGCACGCGGGGCAAAGGGATCGCCCAACCGCTCCGTCACCCGCACCATCTGGCGTGGCGGCCGCCCGCTAAGCGTCGCCAGCACCAGATCACCCGCGCCAGCATCGCCTGCGTCGCTGACAGGCCATTCCTTGCGGTTGCGCTTGTCCACCGAACGTAGCCACAGCATCGGTTTGCCGCCGGGCGAAACATCCCCGTCCAGCACACCGATGATCGTTTCTACGCCAGCTTCCAGCTTGCGGATGGGGTGCGCGATATAACCAGCGCCAGCCTCCTCGATCCTTGCCAATATACGGTCACCAATTCCGAGCGCACTGCGTTTTCCGCGCTCAACCACGCGCACACGTGGGCTGGGGCCAGCGCCCTCCCACCGTTCGGGCACGGCATAGACGCTCGATCCATCAGCATCGGCGATACGCAGCACCGTCACCTTTGGCAGGCCGCCCATTTTATGAAATGCGCTCTTGCTCCCGTCGATCAACCCATCGTCGGCCATATCCTTGAGCAACGCCTTGAGCGCGATTTTTTCGCCAGATTTGAGGCCGAACGCCTTGGCAATCTCGCGCTTGCCCGCTGGCTCACGCGACTTTTGAATGAAGTCGAGGATGGCTTCACGCGAAGGAAGACCGATTTGGCGGGGTGGTTTAGGCATTGTCGTCCAAAAATGTCACTGCGCCGACCGTGGTAAAGGGACAAAGGCACCGCCCGGCACCGCCGATGCGACCGGGCTTTCGTCGGTGCTCAGGGAAAAGGCAATCGACGAGACACCAAATAGCCAATCATCAACACGGACCC
>ERZ1292633.4983-Hain-H41-02um-R1-4983-length-12134-cov-4_pt1 | contig 12134 bp, 13 predicted proteins | sample MGYA00564406_ERZ1292633 | MGnify/ENA primary metagenome ERZ1292633 (study PRJEB36523, sample SAMEA6512639) | groundwater metagenome | collected 2019-01-08 | study: AquaDiva: Metagenomics assemblies of 32 groundwater samples
CCAGGTCGATCGCCGATCGGGTGTCGGTCCCCAGGATCTGGTCGGTGAGGAGCCGGGCGACGTCGAGTGCGACCGCACCGGGAGTCAGCTGGACGGCATGGCCATCGGCGGCCAGGGCTTCCCGGCCCAGCCGCCCTCTGAAGAGACTGAGCGCGGTGGCGAGGGACTGGCGGCCGGTGCGACCGTCGGCGGCTGGCCACAGCAACTCGATCAGCCAGTCACGGCGATGGGCGGTGGGCTCGACCGCGAGGTACACCAGCAGGGCGAGGTGCTTCCGGGTGCCCAGTCGCACAGCATCCCCCGCCTCGTTTTCGAGACGCGGTGTCCCCAGACTGAAGAGGTAGTTTCGACGTCGCATGGTTTCGACCTCGCCGCGATGATGGTCGGCAGGTCTTAACAAACTCTCAAAAGAATCGGTTGGCTAGAGTGGAATCCTTTGAGAGGCAACACCAGGTGACCGGTAATCGGACTATTCCCAACAACACAATCCCCCGGCCCGAGTCCTCGCGAGCCAGGGGATCTGCCCCCCGTGAATTGCGACGGTTTACTTGGGACCCCCCACGAACGGCGGGACGGCTTGGGGCACCCTGACGGGGTCGTCCCGGAACCGGGTCTGGTGCAGCACGTCCAGCACCCCGAACACCCGGGTCAGCTCGGCGGAAATCGCGCCGAGTTCCGCCCGGGCCTCCACGTGGTTGGCGCGGCGGGCGTGGGCCCGCTCGGTCGGCTCCTCGAATCGTCCGGCGAGACCAGCCCGAGTTCGGCGGCCAGACGGTGAAGCTGAGCCGACCCGGGGGCATCGAGCTTCACCCGCAGGCTCGCCACATGCCGGTCGAGGGTGTCGATCCCCATCCGGAGGTCGGCCGCCGCCGCATTCCGGGTGGGGCAGGTCGTCAGCGCCGTGAGGACGTCGAGTTCTCGCGGGGTGGGCTTGAGGGCGGTCCTGAACCCATCTCCCGGAGTGGGTCGCCCGAAATACCAGGGGATGCCGTCCGCCGCCGATCGGACGGCGGCGCGCACCATCGAGAGTCCACAGACCTGAGAGACGGCAGCATGTGCTCCGTAGTGGGCCGCGAGTTGGGCCAGGATGGTCGACGGGGTCCTGGTCAGCATCACGATCCGGACCTCTGGCAGCCTGCCGGTGACATACTCGGCCAGGGGTAGGGCCGGGACTTCCGGCAGGTTCGTGGCGATGAGCAGGATGACACGGTTCGGCCACTCGCCGGCCAGCCGCCAGAGATACTCCCGCTCGGGGTCGATCTGGATGCGCTGCACATGAGGCCCAATACTGCTGGCGAGCGCTTCGGCCAGGGTAGCCGGGGCAGCGATTCTGACCGTGATCCCGGTTGGCATCTGAGCAGCTCCTGGATCGGAACGCTCGAAATCTGCCACTCGACTCTCAAACAACTCTCAAGAGAATGGATTGGCCGAGCGTAAGGCGTGTGATTGCAACACCTTGCCGGCCCTTTCCTGGGGCTGGATGCGCCGAGCGGTATTCGTACCCCCCGGAAAGTCGGGGGTTGTGAGAAGGTTCAGGGAAACGAGAATTGCTGGCGCATCCACGGGGTGCTCCATACCCGGGCGCCGAACGGCGGCGTCACATCCTTGCCTCGGGGCACGATAGTCCTCGACGGCAGAACCCTAGGGAAGGACGAACATGCCCACACCAGTGATCCTCAAGAAGGCACCATTCGCAGCGCTAGTGGTCTTGCTTGCTGCATGTGGGCCAGAGCCCGAACTTCTGACCACGTCTCCGGACGATGCACCCGTTCCAACGGTGCGACTGTCCGCCGCTCTCACGCCGACCTTACTGTCAACATTGGACGGCGACGGGTTGTTCCCTTTGCCTGCACCTACCTCCCAAGGAGCCATGATGGGGCGCGGTCAGGCTGAGAGGCTCGCGACGGCTTTTGGTCGGTACTACGCGGTTCACTCCCGGCGGTGGTACGAGACCGAGCGGAACGGCCCCATCAACTGGGGGGCTTTGACAGCTTGCGGCCGAACGATGCTCGCCCTCCCCTCGTGGAACCCACGCCAGGACGGCCCCAGTCCCGCTGATCGAGTTGCGTCGCGGAACCGTGATGGCGCGTACTGGCTCGTCACTTTGTGTGCCCACTCCGGACCGCAACTATCCGTGGCGGTTGCAGCCTCGGCGCTCGAACTTGAGACCAGGGGACGGGTCATCCTGTTTCCCGATGCACACGGGAATGAGTTCGTGGCCAGAGGGATTCCCGATGGTTGGTATGGGGCTCTCGCTGTGTCGCCGGAGGAGGCGGCAATCAAGGCTTCTACCTCGACAGGATCCCGGGTGCGGTCTACTCCGCGACTGATCCGTGTTGATCCGGCGTGGATTCCGCAAGCTGCGCAATGGGAAGTTGAACTGGACGTCCCGGCGGCAGCGGCAGGTCATGACGCCCTGTCCCAGGTGTATGTCGGCCTCCGGCTGGACGGTACGCCTGCGGTCGGCCCGACCCAGGTAGCCGTTCAGGTTCCGCCAACAGGGCAACTATCTGCTGTAGCATCACTTGGTCATGATCGTGGCCCCATGAGAATGCGCGTCGTTGGTCAAAGCAAACCGGGAGGTTTACAGTGACGAGTCGTTTGAGGTTGCTGGCCATGGCCATTTCGTTCGGTTGCGCCACCATGGCATTCGGTCCTTGCACTCCAGAGAGCCAGCCGACAGAGCACCCCACTACCAAGGCGATCATTGAGAACTATTACGGATTGGGAAGTAGTGGTCTGACCGGCTATGTGGACTCCCCTCGGTACCCAATTCCAATCGACGTCACCAGGTCGGAAGTAACCTTCCATGCGATCGTGCTTGCCCCTCCCGTTTCAGCGAGCGGTCCGCAAGTCTTCGGGAATCTCCATACTCGGTTCTACGGATCCCGTGGCCCGGCTTTCGGCGCGCCACCGACCCAGTGGAATACTTGGTCTCCCGGTTTACCAGAGCTCTCGACCTCCTGGAACTATGACCCAGCCTACCCGGACAACCTCGTGGCTCGTCCATCGGGGAACTATTATGCGGGGCTGGACGGGGCGGCGGACAAGAAGGACTACCTTTACATCGGTCAAAAGATCATTTATCCTGGCGTTCCGGACTTCACGGCAATTGGCAGGGCAACCCTACCATGGATGTTCTCAGGTCAGTCAACCAATGTTATCGGCGGAGCTGCCTCAGCGTACCCGGGGGAGGTTGTGTGGGTTCAGGCCGCAGCACCGGGCCTCCCAGCCCCCGTCACCTATTCATGGGCAATTGACGGAGTGGCCGTACCTTGGGTCGGCGGGTTCCAAACCACAACTTTTTCTGCGGCCCAGACCGGGTCGCGAGAGTTTACCGTACTGATGACGGGCGCCAACGGCTCACAATCGGAGCTGTCTTGGGCCGTTTGGGTGATGTGCCTGCCTCCCGCCGCCCCTTTCGCCGACGACTGTAACGAACCATGATCATAGGGCCGTGATTCATAGATTCTCCCGATGCGTGGCAAGGGTGGGCATGGGCCTCATGGCACTTGGGTGTGCCGGTGAGCCGACGTCCCCCTCCGCCCACTTCTTTGCGACAGTCGAGCCATCCTGGGTGGTTGGCGCCGGCGCAACCGAACTCGGGCCGGACGGGCGCTTTGACTATCGCGATCCCCTCCCGCCAGTCCTGGGTGAACTGTCACGCGAAGGTGCCGCAGAACTGGCCTCCGCGGCGGTACGTTTCGTGGGCGGCTCCGTGGGCGGCGGCAAAGCGTATGTCGAACAGGAGCATGGGGCGCCGATCGACTGGGCCCGGCTGGTTCCCTGCGGCAGGAGGGTCATCCCGGTGAGGACCAACCTCTCCGATCCGGGAGAATCGGTCCCGCACTACGCCCGCACGGCGTTGGGTCCTGAGTACCAATTCGAGTTCTGTTCCCCACAGGGTTGGCCGACGGTCCAGAGTCGCGTGTATACCCGCAGTCTCGCCCGGGTGCGCGCCGACGGGGGCATCGACTTCCCAGAGCTGGGCGGCGACAATTTCATCGTATCAGGAATCCCCAGGCGCCCGCTGGTGGATCTCTCCCCTGAGTATGCCGTCGGTGTGGTGTTCCGACGGCTTGGAATGCGAGTGGCTGAGATTCCGGAGGCAGATGGGTGCCTGGTGGTGATCCCTGTCTGCGCACAGGTCCTCGGCCGACACTGGAAAATGCGCCTTGAGGCTCGCATTCGGATCCGTCGCCCTTCAGGCCAGACAGTTGAGACGGACGAAGTGTTTACCCAGGCTGGGTACGGGTCATTCCAGCCCGACGTCGTCTACATCGCAGCTGAGACACAGCCCTCGCCGGCTTGGCGCTACTACGACAGACGAGACAGCCTCGGGGTGCTACGCCTCGATAGCGTTCTGGTCAGCATCATCCGGCCCATCCGGCTGGAGTCCTTCGATGTCCTTCCCCTCTGACTCCTGGTCGGTCCGCGAGTTGATCTTCTACCGGTCCTCCGCAAGGGTCCGACGGCCTCCGCGCAGCGGCGGTGGCGGTGGTTTGACCTGCGGGGAAGGGGGCAATGAAAGAGGGCCCGGTCGGTACCGACCGGGCCCTCAGCCTTTTACCCGCCGGTGATCAGGCGGCGGTGTTCCCCCTCACGCCGCCCGGTCCACGTCAGCCGCGCTCTTGGGCTCCTCGGGAACTGGTGCTTCCACCGCAGGACGAGGGCTTGCAATCCGCCTATGAATGAGCGATGAGCTGACCCCGGACAAAAACCTGGTCCACTTCATTCCTTGGACTCCTCATCGGGAGGAGTCCTTCACGTTGCGTCTCCCCCTTTGCTAGAGGCGCCGGTCTACGGATGGGAGCGACTGGTGGTCGGCCTACCAGCAATTGAAGCTGTCATGTGACGGAGTGAATCATTCCGTCCCTATTGGTGGTTTTCGGGGTGAGCTTTGTGATGGCCCGCTTGGGCGCTCCGAGTTGGGCGGTACTGGGTGGAGCTTGGTGGAGGACACGACCCGGGTGATGCTCCGCCTCAAGGCGCTGTTCCGGGCCCGGGGCATTGCGACCCGCGGCACGGCGGTCTACCACGCCGACCACCGCGAGGGCGGGCTCACCCAGCTCACGAATCGCGGAGCCCGATTCCGGGCTGAAGCTCTGTACCCGGAGCTCGATGTCCTGCGGGCCCTGCGGCCGTGCGCGAAGGCGGCGATGGTGCAGGAGGCACGACAGGATCCCGCGTGGCCGGTGCTGCAGAGCATCCCGTTTGTGGGCCCGGGCACTCTTCATGAGCAATCCCCCGGCCCGGGTCCTTCCCGAGCCGGGGGATCTGCCTCCCCCTGGATTGCAGCCGCCTACTTGGGCAACAGCACCGCGTCGATCACGTAGACCCAGCCGTTCCCGGCCCGCACCTGGCCCACCACCTTGGCCCCGTCCACCACGATCTGATCCCCGGTCCGCGACACCGTGGTCGGCCCCCCCTCCTGCATCCCGAGACTCATCCCGTCGACCAGATCCTCCGGGCCATACGCCGAGACCATCACATGGTGCAGCAGGATGGCGCGGAGTTGAGCCGCGTTCTCCGGCTTGAGCAGATTCTCCACCGTCCCGGCCGGCAGCGCGTCAAACGCGGCGTTGACCGGCGCAAAGACGGTGAACGGCCCCGGGTTGGCCAGGGCGTCCAGCCAGTTGACCGCCTTGAGGGCCGCGACCAGGGTGGTGTGGTCCTTCGAGTCCGACGCAATCCGGGCAATGCTCGGCGTGGAGCCCGACTCGTCCACCGCGAGCTGTCCGCTCACATTGGCGGCCGACGGGTTGTCCGAGGCGGCCTCAGGAGCCGGCTGACAGGCGGGAACCGCCAGCAAGAGGGAGAGCAGGAACGCAGGCAGGGCTTGGGCTTTCATTGCGAAGGCCTCCAAGAGGATGGTCCGGACCGGCAATCGTCATCGATTGCGAGCTAAATACATCCCGCTCTGTGAAGAAGTTGTGAGAAAAACGGGACGATTCGTCAGCCCGTGGCCGACTCCCACGACCGGTTGGCAATCAGCTCCAGCACGATGTCCTCGCTCGACCGGTCCGCCGCCTCGGCCGCGAAGTTGGCCACCACCCGATGGCGCATCACCGCCGGTGCCACCGCCCGGACATCCTCCAGGTCGGCCATCGGCCGCCCATCGAGCGCCGCCCGCGCCTTGGCCCCGAGCACCAGGTACTGGGACGCCCGGGGTCCGGCCCCCCACTCGACAAACTCCTTGACCAGGGCCGGCGCGCTGGGGTCGCCGGGCCGAGTCATCCGGACCAGCTTGACCGCCGCCGCGATCAGGCTCTTCGACACCGGAATCCGCCGCACCAGGCGCTGCAAGTTCCGCAGCGTCTCGGCGTCGAGCACCGGCTTGATCTGGACGTCCCGCGACCCGGTGGTCTGCTCGACGATCAACTCCTCCTCCGCCCGGGTCGGATAGTCGACCCGCAGCTCGAGCATGAACCGGTCGAGCTGCGCCTCGGGCAGCGGATAGGTCCCCTCCTGCTCGATCGGATTCTGGGTGGCCAGGACGAAGAACGGGTCGGGCAGGGCGTAGGTCTTCCCCGCCGCGGTCACCTGGTGCTCCTGCATCGCCTGGAGCAGCGCCGCCTGGGTCTTGGGCGGGGTCCGGTTGATCTCGTCGGCCAGCACCACGTTGGCAAAGACCGGCCCCTCGATGAACCGGAAGACCCGCCGGCCGGTGCCGTGCTCCTCCTCCACGATCTCGGTGCCGGTGATGTCGCCCGGCATCAGGTCGGGGGTGAACTGGACCCGGTTGAACGACAGCGCCAGCGCCTCGGAGACGGTCTGGATGAGCAGGGTCTTGGCCAGGCCCGGGACCCCGACCAGGAGGGCGTGGCCCCCGCCCAGGAGGGCCGTCAGGACCCCGTCCACCACCTCCTGCTGCCCGACGATGCGGCCGGCCACCTGCTGTCGCATCTCCTGCACCGCCCGGGACAGCCGGGCGAGCTGCTGGACGTCGTCGAGCGGGGCCGAGGTGATCCGGGGACTGGCCATCGGGGCGATATTCTCCAGGCGGGTGAGGGCGTAAGCTAGCCCCCAACCTACGGTTTCGGGAGCCGATCGGTTGCTTGCGCATATTTTCACAAGCCGGTAGTTTTGGGGCTGCCATGGGGGACAATCCAGGGCCCAACCCAGGAATGGCCTTGGGCCAGAAGTACTTCGCGGTCGGGCTCAAGTTCGCGGCCGGGATTGTGGTTTTTTCCCTGGCGGGGATCTGGCTCGATCGGCGGCTCGGAATGATCCCCCTCTTTACCTTGGTGGGGACCCTGGGCGGTGCCGTGCTCGGCTTCCTGAGTGTCTACCGCGATGTGAAGCGCGACGAGCAGGCCGCCCGGGATCGGTCCGGGAAGAAGTGATCCGGCTCCTGGCCGTCGGGGTTGTGCTGACGGGACTCGCCGCCCTGGTCGGGCTCTGGCTCACCGATCGGTCCGGCGCGGTGGGTGCCGCGGCGGGTGGCGGCCTGGCGGTCCTGGTGCAGCTGGGCGCGCTGACCCTGATGCGCGACAAGGCGGATGCGCCACCGGGGCGGTTCATGGGGCACTGGGCGCTGGGCACCCTGCTCCGGTTGCTGGGCATCGTGATGATGGTGGGACTGGTGGTCCTCGGCGGGTTGCCCGCGCTGCCGACCGCCCTGGGATTCGTGGGGGTGATCCTCCCCCTGCTCGGACTTGAACTTCGCCTGGTGGATTGAATGCTGGCTGAGACAACCGGCGGTGAACTGAACATCGGCGAACTGGTCCTCCATCACACGGCGGATGCCTGGACGTTCGGGCTGGAGCCGTTCCTGGTGGCCCAGCTGCCGCGCTGGCCCGATCTCCATCTGGGGCCGCTCACCATCAATCTTTCCCCCACCAAGCACGTGGTCTTCCTGTTCATCACCGCGTTTCTGGTGTGGCTCACGATGATCGTGGCCGGCCGGTCGCTCAAGCGGCAGCGGGCCGGGGAAAACGCCCCCAAGGGGTTCGGGGCCGCGATCGAGGCCCTGGTGGTCTACGTCCGGGACGAGATGGCGATCGCCAACATCGGCCACGACGGCGCCAGGTTCGCCCCGCTGATCCTGAGCCTGTTCTTCTTCATCCTGTACGCCAACGTGATCGGCCTGATGCCGCACGGCTCGTCCGCCACCGGCAACCTCGCGGTAACCGCGGCGCTGGCCATCGTGGTGTTCTTTACCGTGGAAGTCGGCGGGATGATCAAGCTCGGTCCCAGGGGCTACGTCGGCACCATCTTCCCGCAGATTCCGGGCATCACCGGGGTGGGGGCGGTCCTGCTGGCCATCTTCATGGCCCCGATCGAAATCCTCGGCAAGCTGGTCAAGCCGTTTGCGCTCGCCGTCCGTCTCTTCGGCAACATGACCGCGGGCCACTTTGTGATCCTGTCGCTGTTCGGGATCATCGCGATGTTCTGGAACCTGGTGGGCTGGAATCTGGCCATCGGGGCGGTCACCACCGCGCTGGTGGTGGCGATCATGCTGCTGGAGTTGTTTGTGGCGTTGTTGCAGGCCTACGTCTTCGCTCTGCTCAGCGCGGTGTTCATCGGGCTGATGCAGCACGAGCACTAGGACGGTTCGGCAGGACCGGGCGCCGAGCCCGGCAGGAACCCCGGCGGCGCTGCGCCGGAGTTCGACAGGTATCCGGCCGGGCGGCCGGAGAAACCCGCTGGCCGTTGGCCGAGGGCGGGTCACCGCAGGAGCTACCGGACGGGAGAGCCGGGCCACTCCACGGACAGCGCGACCCACGATTCCTCTCCCCCTGGAATGGAAAGACCGACATGCTGAACATGCTTGCTCTGTTGCAGATGGATCCGGTAGCCGCCCTCAACACCAACGCGCTGCTGGGTGCCGGTATCGGCATCGGTCTCGCGATCGTGGGTCTGGGCATCGGGCTGGGCCGGATCGGTGGCCAGGCCGCCGAGGGCATCGCCCGTCAGCCGGAGGCCGCCGCCGAGATCCGGGGTGCCGCCCTGCTGTTCGCGGTGCTGCTGGAAGGCGCCACCATCATCGCGCTGGTGTTTGCCCTCCTGTTCAAGCTGCTCTAAGGGGGTCGGGATGTACTCAGTCTGGCTGACGCTGCTGGCCTCCGCCGAGGTGGCCGAAGGGGCGCCGACGTCTCCGTTTGACGTCAACTTCGGGCTCTTCGTCTGGACCTGGCTCGTCTTCGGGGCGCTCTTCCTGGTCCTGAAGAAGTACGCCTGGCCGGCGATCCTCAGCGCCACCGAGGCGCGGGAACAGAAGATCGCGGGCCACCTGGCGGAGACCGAGCGGCTCCACGCCGAGGCGAAGGCCGCGGCGGAGAGTGCCATGAAGTCGGCCGCCGAGGCTCGGGCCAGCGCCCAGAGCCTGCTCGCCGAGGCCCGCAGCTCGGCCGAGAAGGAACGGGCCGGCCTGCTCGCGAAGACGAAGCACGAGCAGGAGGAAGTACTGGCCCGGGCGCGGCGCGAGATCGTGGCCGAGAAGGAGCGTGCCCTGGTCGAAATCCGCCGCGAGGCGGTGGATCTGTCGCTCGCCGCGGCGACCCGGCTGATCGAGCAGCGGCTCGACGGCGAGGCCGATCGCAAGCTGGTGACCGATTACCTCGACTCGGTGCGGACCCTCCATTGAGAGCCGAATCGGTGGGCCTGAACTACGCCCAGGCGCTCTTCATCCTCGGGGAGAAGAGCGGCCACACGGCGGTCTACGCCGACTGGCTGGACTCGCTGGCCGGTGCGGTTGCGGTGTCGCCCATGGTGCAGACGGTGCTGGCCTCGCCCAGGATCACCAAGGCCGAGAAGGCGGATCTGCTGACCCGGTCGATCCAGGGGGCGCCGCAGGAGTTGAAGCTCTTCCTGAATGCGGTCGTCAAGCGGGGTCGGCAGGGGTTCCTGGCCGAGATCGCAACCGCGTATCTGGGCCTGCTGGATATCAAGTTCAACCGGGTGCGGGCGGGGGTCACTCTGGCTCGGAGGCCGGACGACTCGCTCAAGGCCGTGATCGTGGCGGCCCTAGAGCGGCAGGTGGGCAAGGAGGTCATCGCGACCTTCAGCGAGGATCCCTCGATCCTCGGCGGGGTGGTGGTTCGGGTAGGGAATCGGGTGCTGGACGGTTCGGTCAAACGGCGGGTGACCCGGCTCCGGCGGCAGCTGCTGAAATAGCGCGATCGCCCATCGGACATTGTTCATGAAGGGCCGGGTCATTCCCGGCCCTTTTCGCGTCCGGCGGGGGTGGTAGATTCCGGATCTGCCTCCACTCCGAGGATCTTTCATGCGTTTTCGCATCGGTTTGCTTCCGCTTCTCATTCTCCCGCTCACCGCGCTGCCGGTTGCCGGCCAGACGGGTGGCAGGGCGTTCGTCCCAGCCGACTGGCACCGGGTCACCACCGTCAGCTCCCCGGCGATGAGTCCCGACGGGCGCCGGGTGGCGTTCACGGTGACCACGGTGGTCGAGGCCCAGAACAAGCGGCACTCCGAGGTCTGGGTCGCCGGCACGACCGGGGGAGATCCGGTCCGGTTCACCTCCCCCAGCGTGGAGAGCAGCAACCCGCGGTGGTCACCCGATGGGACGCTCCTCATCTTCACCAGCACCCGGCCCGGTTCGCGGGCCCGGAGCTGGGCGCTCCGGATGGATCAGCCCGGGGGCGAGGCCACCGAGTACGATGGTCCTCCCGTGGGCTCCCTCTCGGCCGACCGCAAGCTGCTGGCATGGGCCGACTCGGCCACGATCGATTCGACGCCGGCCGATACGATGCCGCGCCAGGCGGGCTCGGCGGGAGCATCACGGCCACCTGACGGTGCAATCACCAAGCCACTCGACCAGGCTCGATTCGATGGGCGGCAGTATGTCGAGCTGCCGATCAAGGCGAACGGCCGGGGCTTTCTGACCAACCGGTCGGAGCCAAGGCGGTGGCGCCCGACCCAGATCTGGTTGCAGGCGGCCGCCGGCGCCAAGCGGATGCTCACCGACACCCGGTATTCCCATCGGAGTGTGGCGGTCTCGCCCGATGGGAAGTGGGTGGCCTTTACCGCCGAGCCGGCGCTCCGGCCCGATTCGGTGGTGGAGGCGGAGGAGGACTCGCTGGCCCGGCTGCCCTACGATGCCGTGCGGGACGAGGCCCCTCGCAACACCGAGGACATCTACGTCGTGGCGGTGGCCGGTGGGGCGCCCCGGAAGGTGGCCACCATCATGGGGAACGAGAACGGGCTGGCCTGGTCGCCGGATGGGTCGCGAATCGCCTTCGTCCGGCGAGCCCACCGGACGGCCCAGTCGGTCCTGGCGCTGGTCCCGATCGCCGCCGGCGCGGTGGTGGATCTGACGGCGGGCTGGCAGTATGAACCGGGTGGATTCGAGTGGCTCCCCAACGGCCGGATCGCGATGACGGCGCCCGTCGGCGGGCGGACCACGGTCTTCCTGGTCGATCCGGCCAGCAGCCAGCGCACCGAGGTGGTGTCCGGTCGCCGCCGGGTGATCGGGCCGAGTCTGGATGCCGCGGGCACCAAGATGGCCTACGTGGCCACCAGCCTGACCAGGCCGACCGAGCTCTTCGTGGCCGACGCCGACGGCAGGAACGAACGCCGCATCACGTCGTTCAATGACAAGCTCAACGCCGAGGTGGCCTGGGCCGATGCCGAACGGTTCACCTTCCAGTCCGTCGGCGGGGTGGAGGTCGAGGGTTGGCTGATGAAGCCCTACGGCTACCAGCCGGGGAAGCAGTACCCGCTCGCGCTCTACATCCACGGCGGTCCCCACTCGGCCTATGGCGAGAACTGGTTCGACGAGTTTCAGAATCTGGCCGGCGCGGGGATGTGGGTGCTGTTCACCAATCCCCGCGGGTCGGCGGGCTACGGCGCCGAGTTCACCTACAGCACCCTGGGCCGCTGGTTTGCCGAGGACTACCAGGATCTGATGAAGGCGGTCGACATCGTGTCGGTTCGTCCCGATGTGGATTCCACCAGGATGGGGGTGACCGGGGGTTCCTATGGCGGGGTGATGACCGCCTGGGTGACCGCCAAGACCCACCGGTTCAAGGCGGCCCAGACCGACCGGATGATCAGCAACTGGTGGAGCTGGTACGGGACCTCGGATGCCCAGGATCTCACCGAATTCGAGTTTTTAGGCAAGCCGTGGGACAACCCCGCCATGTACGACTCACTGAGCCCGATCCGCTCCGTCC
>ERZ1292633.4984-Hain-H41-02um-R1-4984-length-12133-cov-16_pt1 | contig 12133 bp, 4 predicted proteins | sample MGYA00564406_ERZ1292633 | MGnify/ENA primary metagenome ERZ1292633 (study PRJEB36523, sample SAMEA6512639) | groundwater metagenome | collected 2019-01-08 | study: AquaDiva: Metagenomics assemblies of 32 groundwater samples
GAACGCCGCGTTCCAATTCTCCGGAAACGATTTATTCGTACAAGGCAATATCGGAAGCGCGACAAGCGTTTACACGAATGGTGCGTTCATCGCAGGAACAGGGTCAACGTATTTTGGAAACGGTTTTATCACGAAGACCGACGGCAGTATCACCGTGTCATCCACGGGGAATGTTACGTTCACGATGAACGACTTTGTTGGAATCGGCACATCCACGCCGACGGAAAAACTCACGGTCGTCGGGAATATCAAAAACACGCTCGTTCAAGGACAGTCATTTACAACCGTCAGTACAACGGTGGCGCAGCCCAATCCTCAAAACGTGTTCGTTCAAGGTAGATATGCTTATGTAGTAAATGATGACGCCGGTGGAGTTTATCGTCTTAATATTTTTGACGTGAGCGATCCGCAATATCCTATAAGCGTAGGAATAGTGCAGACCTCATCCAGTCCGTCCGAAGTATTCGTTGCAGGAAGATACGCTTACGTTATCGCAAGCAATCGCCTCAATATTTTTGATGTTTCCAATGTTTCAAATCCTGTCGCGGTGTCTTCGCTCGCAGTTTCCGCTGGCATTGGAACCGACGTCACATATCCGAGCAGACGGCCTTCCATATATGTGAGCGGTAAACGGGCGTACATCACCGACGGATCCGGCGCCACGGTTTCGTTCACCATGGTTGATATTTCAAATCCGACGAAACCGTCGATAATTTCTGCAATCCCTCTCGGCAGCTCTCTTACGGACGTATTTGTTTCCGGACGTTACGCGTATGTCACGAACTGGTCATTGGTAACCAGCAATAACTTCTATATTCTCGATGTTTCGACATCAACCCCTTCGATACTTTCATTCACCAATTCTTTGTTTGTGGACGGCAGCGGAACCGACGGAGGCCCATTTGCAGTAAGCGTACAGGGAAGATACGCGTATGTCGCGAACCAGCTTACAAATAAGTTTTCCGTAATTGATATATCAAATCCCGCTTCTCCTACGGTAATGAAAGCGTTATCTCTTGCCTCTGGCGGGAGTGTTTGGCCGATAGGAATCAGCGTGAGCGGGAAATACGCATACCTTGCGAATAATAACGAGCAAAGTTACAGCGTGAGCGTCATTGACGTGGCGAGCTCCTCGAATCCTTTCGAGATAACAAAGATATCTCTAGTTACCGCGGCTAGACCATCGGACGTCTTTACAAGCGGACGCTATCTATACGTAACGGAAGAAGGATCCAATAAATTGACCATCATCGACATAAAAGGAATAGAGACGAACGGTATCATGGCAGGCGCCGCGGAATTCGGGTCGATGCAGGTTCGCGGGAGCGGTTTCGTGAATAATGATTTCACGGTCGCAGGATCTCTCAATGTCGGAATTGGAGGAATTCTGACGAACGGCGTTTTGACAGTCAGCGGCGCGGGGACGTCTACGTTCTTGAGTACTGTTAATGTGATTGATAATAATGTAAACGTTCAAGCCGGTGCAGGGCAGTTTCTAAAGATCGCTGATGGAACGCTGACAAATATGAGAGGCGTAGTGGGCTTGGTTACGAGTACTTCCGCCGGCTTGGGAGATATACCAGATTCCAATGATTTCACCATTGGTGGTGGAACGGTAAAAAGTGCCGGCGGATTGTTCGTGAATGGCGTCAATTCAGGCGTGAATGCCGCGTTGCTCGCGATCGATAGAACTAGTTCGACTTTTGGTGCAGCAATAGCTGGCTATAGAAGCTGTAATTCTTCTAATGGTAAAGTAATGATAATCTCTTCTGCTGGAGGCAATGTCTCCATTCGTTGTAACGGTCAGATTTTTGCTGATAATGGGACAGTTGGTACGCCCGGTGACTATGCTGAGTATTTTCCAACTGACGATGTTACTATCTCAATTGGAGAAGTTGTTGCTATGAATGGAGTGACGGCCTCTTCAGTGAAACGAGCTATGTCTGGCGATCGTGAGTTTGTTTTAGGAGTTATTTCTGAACGTCCGTTAGTTCTTGGAAATGCCGGTAAAGACGGTGCGCATGAAGGTAACCCAAATTACAAGATAGTCGGTCTTCTCGGGCAACTTCCGGTGAAGGCGAGTATCGTGAACGGTATGATTTCTGCCGGCGATAAACTAATGGCTGGAGATAACGGATATGCGGTTAAGGCGATCGGCGTGGGTATGATTATAGGTCAGGCGATGGAGTCTCTTGCGACTTCGACCGGCATGATTCAGATGTACGTCGACCCGCAATGGTCGGGTGATGGAATATTTGAAGCGGGTACAAGCACTACCAATTTAATCTCTCTCGGCACCGCCTCGGCCGCGACCTCGACGTTCGATTCAAATAGTCTCACGTTCCTCGGATCCGCGTGGGATGCTGCATCAAGTACGGCGATATCTTCCAGCTTCACTCTCGTGAACGATGTCATAAGCGCGTCATCGTCGCTCTTCTCGGTTCGTGGAACTTTCGGTTCGAATCTATTGACGATAAGCGATATCGGATCGGTTGGAATTACGAAAGATCTTTCCGTCGGAGGCCGCCTCTATCTAGGCAGCAAAGCTTATGGCGTAGCGTCAACATCTACGTATATTTTCTTGGACGACACGCTCGCGCCGTCATCAACTTATATAGCGACGAACGCGGACGGATGGTCTACGCAGACAACGTATGATTACGCGGAGCGATTTATTTCGGATGAAAAACTCGTTCCTGGAGACATCGTGGTAACCGATCCAAATGCCAAAGAAAAAGTGAGACGCTCGACGACGAAAGACGAGTCAGTACTTGGTATCGTTTCAACGAAGCCGGGGTTCATCACTGGAGCTCATGCCACTGATACGTATCCGATCGCTCTTGCCGGTCGCGTGCCGACTCGCGTCTCTACCGTTAACGGCGCAATCGTGGCCGGAGATCAGCTCGCGCCGTCGAGTCAGCCGGGCGTTGCGGTGAAGGCCGTGGAATCCGGAACCGTCGTCGGTATCGCGCTTGAATCTTACGACTCGCCGAAGGAGGGATTGATAAGCGTGTTCGTTCAACCTGGCTGGCGCGGTGGAGAGATTATCAAGCAGGGTGATTCCATCTCAAACGTCACGTACAACTCTTATACGACTCCCGGAGTTTCGCCGCGCGCGGGTTTAGCGAAGATCGCGGCAGGCGCGAAAGAAGTGAACGTGACATTCCCGACGTTGAATAGTTATCCGCTCATCACCGTCACGCCATACGGAATACCGACCGGCAAGTGGGGACTCATCAACGTCAACGATCATGGGTTTACGATCGTCATCAGTCAGGAAGAAAATTTCGATCTTATGTTCTCATGGAGAGCGGAGCCGTCGCTTGATGGATATAACATGTCATTCTCGGATGGAACGTCGGCTACGTATGATCCGATGACGGGGCAGACCACCGTACAGACGGAGGCGCCGGTCACGCAGGATGCGCCGATTGTTACAGAAATGACGACAACATCTGAAGATATAAATGCGGGGAATAACCCCCTCTAACTCCCGATCAATTCAAGTTAGCAACGCACCAAGCTCTTACATTGTCATTCCGACCGAAGCAGCAGCGAAGCGGAGGAATCCCTTAATGCCGCGCTTAAAGGGATTCCTCCGCTCGTCGCAGAGCACCTTCTGTCGGAATGACACAAAATAGGCGGTGCATTGAGTTTAGAATGCGGTGGCTCTATTTTCGGGGCTTGCAAAAAGTTGAAAAATGTGCTATGATTAAGTCAATGTGAGTTAAAGTTTGGTGAAAATAAAACAAAAACAAACACAATATGATTTATTTCTTGTCTCAAAAGGCCCTGCATGCAGTTCTTGCCGGCTTTTTAGGTATCATTATCGGATCGACGGGCACAATGTCCGCTTTGTCGAACTTGTCTGCCGTTCGAGCGCAGGAGGCGACTCCTGTTATAACCGAACCCGCACCGAACGCGCCACCGCAGCCAAGTCAACAGCTGGCTCCGGAGGTACAACCGAACCAGTATCCACAGCCTTTTCAGCCGCAAGGGAACGATTTTCAGCAGTATCAGCAACCTCAGCAGAACAATCAGCCACAACCTTTTCAACAGGGGGGTGATTTTCAGCAAAATCAACAGCCGAAGCCGTATCAGCAACAGGGGCAACAGCCGCAAATGAATCAGATGCAGCCGTTTTCAATGCCTTCTGATGGCGTGAAATTTGATCAAAAGAACGGTGATGGCGGCGGACAAGGCATGCAACAGGGTCAAATGCAGGGGAATAACAACCAAAATCAAGGTCCTTCGGACGAGGATCGCCAAAAACAAGATGAGCAAATGGAAAAGCGACGGTTGGAAATGGAAAAACAAGGATTGACTCAAATGAAGCGTGGGATGAAACAGGCCGCGACAGGAGTAAAACGAATGAAGAAAGATTTTGAGAAATTCGCAAAAAAGAAAGTTAATATCCCGCAAGAGTGTGCAGATGCGATGCAGCAAATCGAGGGAATAATTTCAGCCGTTAACGCCGCCGAAGATATGGATGCCGCGCAGGAAGCGGGTGCGGAAGATATGCCGGAGATTTTTGACACTTTGAACGAATGTCGCAATCGACTCGAAATGTTGGCGCGAGTGCCGCAGATGATAGCCCGCGTTAATCGCGAATTAAAAAACATCGAACGTCTATGGGTAAAAGCGAAGAAAAATCCTCCTGCCGATACCGCTGATGTCGTCGCCGAAGGAGACGCCGCGATTCAGGAAATCAAAACGGCTCGCGACAAGGTGCAAACACTGGCGAATGAAGGAAATATGGATGACATCGAAGGCGTGTTGGAGGACGAAGTATTCGGAAAATTCGATGACGTTACCGCGGCGATCAATCAGCTTCAAGCGGCGCGAAATGCAAAACTATACGCCACGCAGTTCAACCAACGTATTCGCGCAGACGAGTCGTTGATAAAGAAATTAAAACTTCAAAAGAAAGATACTTCGGAGCTCGAACAGATAGTTGCGGATGCGAAGTCGCAATACGCAAATCTGAAATCTTTCAAAGTCGGAAGCGATGAATGGGAAGATGTGATCAGCTCGTTGGCGGATCTTGAACAGAGTTTCGCGGATGCCGCCGGCACCGGTGAAGATATAGGGTCGTTCTTCATCACCAAGCCGTCGCAAACCGGACCGGAACTCATGGTTCCAAAAGAATTCGGATTCTAAAATCAAGAAAATCAATAATCCAAAAACGCTCGACCGAGCGTTTTTGTTATCAAGAAATCACCAGGTACCTGGTACCTGGTAATTAGGGCGTTGTCCAAAAACCGGTGATGTAGGAAGTCGTGTTTTCTCGTGAGCCGCCGTATTTGGATGAGATCGAGTGATCCAGCTCGCTGAAGTTCGGCTTTAGTCCCATCTCATCAAATAGCGCGGAAAGCGCTACGAATGACGGACCGCTGTCCGTATTGTCGTCAGTAGCTTTCTTGAAATTGTCCGCGTTTAAGGTTTCAAGCCATGACAAAGTTTCGCGATCGTTCGCAAGCGCATCGTTTTCGGAGAGATAGTGGCTCATGTCCGACGAGATCAAGACGAAAGTTTTGTCATTCAAGAGAGATTTAAGAGCGCGTCCAAGTTTTTCCATGTCACTTCGGTTGACGTCCGCGCGAATCGCTATAGGAACTATCGTAATATCGGGAAACGTCACGGCGATAAACGGGACAAGAGCGCCTATTCCATGTTCGCGTTCGAAGAGTTGCCGCGATCCGGTCACTGCAACGCCAAGCCGCGTAAGCGTTTCGACCGCGTCTTCGTCAACCGCGATATTTTTTCCTTGTGATATGTAATTTTCGCGGCCGATCGAGATCGTAGCGTCTCCGCTTTTGAAATGATCCGGAGAGATTATGATTATTCGTTGGAGATCCGACCGCGCGGCGCGAAGCGTGGAGAAAAAACGGGCAAGAAGATCGGAGGCGAGTACGTGGTGATTGACGACGCCGGCAATCGGCTCGCCGTTTACAGCTGCAGCGTGCTCGGTTTTAATCGTCTGAAAGCGGATCGGGTCGATAAAACCATCCGTCTGAATAGTCGGACGTCCGACGTCCGAAGAGTGGAAAGGCGGAAATACGGGCTTTTCGAGCAGTTTATCTGTCGGATGTTGTTTATCTGTCGGACGTCGGACGTCCGAAGATTGAGAGAAGGATTTTGAGGTTGTTGAAACGTGATCGTATCCGAAAGCGGCGGCCATGGTGGCCGCCGCTACTGCGATCGCAACTCCTATAGCACGCTTCATTTTATCGTGATGGATTGTTCGGCCGTGAGTGCTGTCACTCTCGGACTTTCCATTGATTGCATGATGGCAGGTTCCGCAACGTACGTTCCTTTGCTCACAACGCGCACGCGGTATTTGATAGGATGTGGCAGTTCGTCTTTGCAGGATACGAAGCCTAATTCCTGCGGTTCCACGTAGATTGGGTATGAATCACGAACACCTCCGTACGGATCGTACGCAAGCGTAACTAAAGGTGACAGACCGGAGGGAACATGGTCTCGAATCACGTAACAGCCGTCCTGCGCGGTCACGGAAAACGACGGATAAAGCGTCACGTTAACGGTCATGCCCTCCGCGAGTTCCGTTATCGGACGATCTCCGACAGTGTATTCACGCATCAATCCGACATCCTTTACAGTCGCAGGAAGTCCCGGCGTTCGTCTGATGAACGTTGCCGCTGCAGGACCGGTCGCACTTGTCACTCGGAACGCTTTCGCTTCATCGCGCGTGAGCGTGAGCCATTTTGTGGCGCCGTCTTTAAGATCGAATGACTCTTCTTTCCCTCCAATCGTATATCCGACTGAAACGTTTCCTGCGTGAAGAGTCGGAAGAATGTGCGCTAGAAAAGCGGCGCGATCCAAGTCGTTCGTGGTCTCGTTGTTCCAGTTCGATTGTAGATACGCCTCAAGTTCCGCGGCTTTCGGATGAGCGACAGATACGGCAAGCGCCGCGGCCTCCGCCGTTTCCTCAAGAATCGATCGTTCTTCTTTATCAACCACGAGACGCGTCATTCCGTCGCGGCTTTCCGACGATTCAAGAAGTTTCTCAAGCCAAGCGCGAGACGCTTCGCGATCTCCGGCAGCTTCAAGACCGCGAGCGAGCGCAAGTTTTTCTCGCCAGCCAAGATCCGGTTCTTCCGAAAATTTTCGCAGTCGAAGTAGTACTGGTTCGCCAAGCGCCGCTAGTCCGGACAGTGCGCGTATGGCTTGTTCGCGTGTTACTTTTGCATCGTCTGCCAAAGACCAAAGATAACCGGCGAGCCGCGAGCGGTCGAAAGCGTCAGGATAAGTGAGAGCGACCTTCGCCGAAAGCTCCGCATCTGATGAAGAGTACGGTAACATCGCGATCCCGCCGTCGGATTGTTGATAGGGGAGAAGAGATTCGTTTTCCGGAACGTCGGTTGCAGAGAAAATATTTTTTAGGAGAGATCTCGCTACGTTTCCAGCTACTCTTGCTTCGGCGCGCGCAGACCACGGTGATGAAAGAGTCCGAACATTTTCCAGATATTTGTTTTGCGCCTGGCTGGTTACGATGAGCGTGAGTTCGGCGAGCGATCCAATGTCCGGCAGCGTGGCTCCAGGCACGAGATCGGTTTTAATCATTTCATCTTTTGTGAATCGCGATACGTAAATCTTCACATGGCGTTCCACCGCATCGTTTCCTTTTGCCGATTGTACGCGTACCACCAGAGTCTGATCGCCTTCCGGCAATGACGCGATAGGAATGGAAATGGATTGGCCGGCAACGCCGTCGTATTGTTGATCGTTTAGACCGAGCACCGGAGAGCTTACACTGAATTTTAGCGGTTCGTTCGCGGTTAGCGCGGATCCGAATGCGCGTATTTTGATTTCGGGCTTGTCGCGAGTGAGCGACGAGAAAGGAATGACCGCATCGACGAACACAGGTTTTGTCACGGGAACAGAAGCTCTTCCAACTCCGGCGTAAAGATCGGAAGTTAACGCGACTCCGGTGAGTTTCCACGACGTGATGTTGTCCGGCGCTGTGAATGAGATTGTCGCTTGTCCGTTGCCGTCAGTCGTAACCACGGAAAAGTTCGCGGTGTCTTTGAAGTTTTTTCGTATCACTTCGCCTCCGCCGCCGCCCATTTCCGCTCCGCCTCGCGTCATCGCGTTTTCACCCATGGCACCATGCGATGCGCGTGAGACGATTATTCCGTCTGTCACCCAACTGTAGAGTAAGTTGAGAGGGGTCTCGGCCGGTTCTCCGCCTATTGCGGCGAGAAGCGATGCGTCTACCGTCGACACTGCAACGCGCGCGCCAACGACCGGCTTATCGCCTTTGGCTTGAACTTTGATTGTAGCGTTTACGGTTTCGCCAGGCGCGTACGATTTCTTGTCGGGCGTGATATCCACTTTGAGTTCGCGCGTTTCCGTATCGAAAGTTACGTAAGAACTCAATTCGGAAAATCCTCCTTTATCGAATATGACAGCGCGGACAGTTACGTTGGGAATATACTCTGCTCGGTACGGGAATTTATAAGTAGGGACGTCCGTGACCGACGCGTTTTTTATTCCACGTATTGTTTCAAGGAAAAGAATGGATTTCGCGTCGCGCTTTTGGATGAGCGTGCCTTTGTTCAAGATATCCAACGACACTTCTTCATCAAGAAAGTAAGAGGTTCCGCGTTCGCGCCGTGTGCTCGGTTCGAGAGAGTAGGAATTTTCGTCGGAACCGAAATAATTGTCGTACCAACCCTTGGCGAAAGATCCGATGGACACGTCTTGCGCCCCGGCTTCGTCCGTTGATGCGGCTACGAATCGATACGAGACGCCGTCTTGCATTTGAATGGATACGCTCGCATGGCCTCCGGCGTCCGTCGTAAGCGCGATCTGCTGCGGTAAGTCGCGTTCCTTCATGTCGTATCTGACCATTGGAATAACCTTCTTTTCAATCGGATCGTACGTGGATTGTCCGGGAATCTCTACGCGTTCGTAGCGCCGTTCGATTATTCTTCCTGAAATTTTTCCGCCTGATACGGGATTTCCGTACAAGTCGTCGAATTGTCCGGTTTTAGTCAGATCTATTTTGCGTAGGAAGAAGGAGATCGTTGCGTTTGCTCCGTCGGTTTTAATCTCGGTTACCGAAGCTTGTCTTGCGGCAAACACAGAAACAGATCCGGATCCAACGATGTTCGCTTCTTCTCCCTGCGTCGGGCGAACGGAGATGTTGTCTATCCAAGCGTTGTTGCAGTACACGTATTCATTCGACAGGTTGCAGGTCTGTCGGTTGGATTTGAATTTGAATTGCGCAAATCCCGATTCATCGGTCGTCACTTTCACTGTTTCGCTGTCATACTGACCGCCTACAGTCACTTCCAGTTCTTCGCCTCGCAGCGGAGTTCCATCAAACAGCGTAGCACGCACCTGGCCGTCCAATACATCTCCCGCGAAGATTCTTTCTTTTGACGGAATGACTTCAAGCGCAAACGCCGGCTTCACAATGTCGCGCACTTCGATCGAACGGGAGGAAATTTCCGCATCGCCGCGTTTAATCACAAATTGGTAGTATCCGGGAGTGAGCGTTTCCCAGGAGATTTCACCATTGAAAAATCCTTTTTCATCAGGTGTCGCGCGAACGGAGGCGAAAACTTTTTCTTCAAATGTGTAATAGTCCATGTAACCGGATTTTCGCAAAAGGATCGTCAGTTCGCCGGCCGAATTTTTCGTTTCCCTGTCTTGAGCCAAGCCGAAGAAGGATGCTTTATCGCGGATTCGGTATAAAGGACGATCCGCGAAAATATAACTGATCGTGCGTATGTTTTGGAATCCGTATGAACCGAAATCTCCCCATCCGTAATTTGTTTTTACGATCGGAACCAAAGCGACGTCCGTGCCGGATGTGAGTTGAAAGATTGATGCGGCAATTTCGGTGCTGGTTGAGATCAGCGCGTCCGGAGTTTTAAGTCGCGCGATGCCGGATTGATCCGTGTTAGAGCTTTGTCCTTCAACTTCCGCTCTCACGCCTTCCAACGGGCGCTTCGTATCAACGCTCATTGCCCACAAGAGTGTCGTTGCTTCATCCGCTATCGAATACGTTGCGATTCGTGTTAACTGCAGTACGACCCAAGTCGGCTCCACGATTTCGTTTTCATTCGCCGCGGTTGGCATGATGCGAACAAGGTAAAGTCCTGCTTTTTGAGCTGGAACGCGGATCATGGATTGATTGTATTGGCCGAAAATTTCAAGCGCGGATTTTGTTTCAAACACTTTTGTTCGTTCGTAGTTTTTGAAAACGTCCCCGCGGTTTCTGGTTTCCATGGCCCAGTAAGGTAACTTATTCAGTTCCGTTAAAAGGGCCTTTCCTTGTTCTGATGAAAGCGAGAATCCTGTTAGCGTCACCGGTTGGGTGACTGTTCCGCTATTCCACGTATAGACAGGAAACAGGGTTTCTTTGTCAGGAGTATTTTCGAATAATGATCCGCTCGGTTCAAGTCTGATAACTATTTTATCGGCGTTCGTATCTTTTGTCGCCGTTTCAAATCTGATTACATAATCCTTTTCAAGCGCGCGATCACTTCCGGTCAGTTTCCATCCTTTTTTATAAGTGACAGTGTAGATCCGTCCTTGTTCGAGAGGTTTTTTAGGAACGAATGCGAGAGATCGTCCGTGCGTTTCAAAACGTCCCTCGATTTTTGGATCAAATTCCACGAACGCGCTCGGATCTTCCCAACCGGTTTGCGAGAGTGTGACCTCGATACCCGTGTCGATCGGAACGCCACCGATTCCGTCGCCCGGGACGGAGGAAAGGACGCGGAAAATATCAGCGGTTTGAACTGCCCATGAGAAATCGCGGTTGCGTTCTGTTCCGTCGTCTTGAACCGCGACCGTCGCGACGGCTAGTTTATAGACCGTTCCTGGCTTGAGCGGTTCTTTTGGCGTGACGCGGAACTCCTTTTCGCCTATGGATTCTACTTTTACTGACTGCGCCGGAGAAACGCTCAAAACCTGAAACAGTTCGTCCGGCTTAATATCGACTTTCGACGTCACCTTAAACGTAGTGTCCACCGCAGCGGCCGCCCCGTCGTTTTTTTCGATCTGAATATCGAAAGCGTCAGCCGCAAGTGCCGCTGGAATTCGAAGACGCGTAATCGCAGTCGCCTGTTGCGATTCTCCCTTCGGTTCTGTTTTAAGAAATACAAATGCCGCAGTTATCACGCCAACCACAGCCAAAGCGCCGATTATTCCGAGGATTATCGGAAGACGTTTCCGCGGATTCGTACTAGGCGTAGGAGGCGGGGTCGAAGGAGTCGGAGTCGGAACAATCGGAGCAGTTGTCGGTGTCGGCGTAGGGACGATCGGCGTCTGCGGACTTGGAGGCGATATAAAGTTTGTCATATATGTATGTATTGATTGTTCGTATGGGCGGGGTTCTCCCGCCCTCCCCGCATTGTATTTTACAACGCCCTATCGAATTCTTTCGCCAGCATCAAATCTTTTTTCGTAACCCCGTTCGCTTCCTGCGTTTGCAGTCTGATTTTAACTCGTGTTCCGGAAAGGTCGATGTATGGGTGGGTTTTATATTTCTCCGCCACTACACCGCATGTGTTGGCAAACCGCAAGCACTCCTCGTCTTTTAGAAAGTGAAAACTTTTTTCGATACCACCTGCGATCACTTCCCAACCCGGCATGGTTTTTATCGCTAATAACAATTCGGTCAATGGAATTTTTGTTGGTTTGCGAATCGCGCGATATATTATGATACCGAACGTGTAAATGAATCCTCCCATGAAGACGGATACCAAAGGAAGTAGCATGGAAAAGATGATCGCGTTTTGACCGTAAATGTATGGCGCGACTAAAAAACCGAGTTCCGCGTAAGAAAAGACGAGCAAGATCCACCACATGATGCGTTTTCGCGCATGCCACCATGTAATTCCGGCTTCAATCGCAAGCGCTGATAGAAAAATAACCGTCATCAGACTGAAGACTATCGGCCTATCCATCCCGTACGTGGCTCTATTGGCGTTCAACAATAAAGCGAGCGCATAAAAATAGAGAATGGAGATTATGAGTAGCGCTTGTTTGAGGCAGTTGATTTTTTTTCGGAACTCCATGGGTGGAAGTGTAGCATCAACGTCATTGCGAGGAGTAGCAACGACGTGGCAATCTAATCAACTGTCATTGCGAG
>ERZ1292633.4987-Hain-H41-02um-R1-4987-length-12126-cov-17_pt1 | contig 12126 bp, 11 predicted proteins | sample MGYA00564406_ERZ1292633 | MGnify/ENA primary metagenome ERZ1292633 (study PRJEB36523, sample SAMEA6512639) | groundwater metagenome | collected 2019-01-08 | study: AquaDiva: Metagenomics assemblies of 32 groundwater samples
ACCGCATTTACTACATAGTATCTTTTTTTACGTCCATAATGAAAACCCCTCCACGGTTTCGTGAAGGGGGTTGAGGCCGCTCGCTTGAGGGCGATCGCGGCTAGGGGGTGGGCGTCGGGGGCTGCGACGAGAAGATCATCCTGCGACTCTCCGGCTTGCCAGCGATGGCCAGGTGGCGGAGCGTGATCTCCTTCGCATCCTCGCTCAGAGATACGTCGAATGCTCCGCGGATGCGTGCTAGCAGCGTGTTGACGTGCCTCGGCGGATCGCCTCGCAGCAGCTCGAACTTCGCGTCTTCGGACAGCGTGGCTCTGTGCGTTCCGTCCTTCGAAACCAGTGCCGCGCACACGCGGTCCACGATTCCATGGACGTCGTCCTTTCGCTGGCGGAGAAGCGGCCATACGACCGGAGTCGGATCGAACTTGCTATGCAGCGTTTTGCTCCAGCCATTCGCGGTGCGCTTGAGACATTCCTTACTCGCGAACCGCGCTACCAGAAGCCGACGCGGTATTTTTTCTTTGAGCAGCCGCTCAAGCTCCGGGACCATTCGGTTCGGGATGGCTTCCGCTTGGAGGAGTACGATGCCGCTACATGCTATGTCGTTCTGATGAAGCGACCACAGCTCGCCCGTGTCTTCTCGTCGCATGATGCGAGGCGGAGCGAATGGAAGTCCACGACAGCATAGTTGGTGGATGAATCCACCGAACTCAGGGGAGTCTTTCGGGTGGACGACCATGAAGGCGCCGTCGCCTTTCACGCAACGCTGCTCGATGAGCTCGAAGGTCTCTTGCATGACTTCGCTTTGCATCGTCACGCCGATCTCCGTTCCCGTTCCTCGCAGTCGCTTGCTCGATGGTGGCGGAACTAAATCCATTACCGACCTCTTTCGCTACTGACGAACTTCATCGTTCGCCGTGTTAGGGTGGAAGTTGCAAATCCCGACAATCGGGACTCGAATATACCCACAATTTGCGCTATTGTCAATATCCGAAAGACGTGCTACTATCCGTCCATTGACTCGTTCCGGAATGGAGCGAGTTATTTATTAAAAAAGCTAAAGGGCTAATGGGCTGAAGGGCCGATGAGCCACACTCATCAGACCCCATAAGCCCCTCCGCCCTTCAGCCCCTAAGCTCTTAAGCCCTTCAGCCCCTAAGCCAACCTCCCCCTATGGCCTCCCCAATTTCCCAAGCGATGCGTCAGATATGCGATGAGAAAAACATCTCGTACGAGTCGGTTCTTGAAGCTGTCGAATCTTCGTTGGCCGCGGCTTTTCGAAAAGATTTCGGCGGAAAAAATCAAAATATCAAGGTTGAATTCGATCCGGAGCAGTACGACGGAGCAACGGCGGGCGTCCGTACTTTCGACGTGAAAGAAGTCGTGGAAAATATGGAACTGCCGGATGATTATTTTGAGCGCTTTGAGGCGGCTCATGGCGCAAAGCGTTTGGGTTTCGGGCCGAGACCATTTTCGGGAGCTCCGATGGAGGAGGCGCCGAAAGAGGAAGGTGAGGAGGAATTTTTGTTCAATCCGAAAACAATGATCATGTTGTCCGATGCGCGAGATTTGAAACCGGACGCCGCGGTTGGAGAAGAGATCCGAGTTGAAATGGCGATTCCTGCCGCGTTTGGCCGCATGGCCGCGCAGACCGCAAAACAGGTGATCATGCAGAAGTTGCGCGAGGCGGAACGCGACGTCATCTACCAGGATTTCAAAGGACGCGAAGGCGAGCTTATGAACGTGACGGTTCAGCGCAGAGAAGGTCGCGTCGTACTAATCGACCTTGGTCGCGCAACTGGTGTTCTTCTTCCTGAAGATCAGATTGAAACCGAACGTTATTTTCCAGGTACGCGGCTCAAGGCGTTGCTCCGCGAAGTGTCCATGACCACAAAAGGTCCGGAGATAAGATTGTCACGTTCGAGCAATGGCGTGGTGGCGGCATTGTTCGCGCAGGAGATTCCGGAGATTTTGAACGGCGTGGTTGAGATTAAAAACATTTCTCGCGAACCCGGTTCACGCACGAAAGTCGCTGTTACGACGAACGACGATGCTATCGATCCGATCGGTTCGTGCATCGGACAACGCGGCACTCGCATACAAACAATAATCCGCGAATTGAACGGGGAAAAAATCGACGTGGTATTATGGTCTGACGACGTGTCCGAATATATCAAGAATTCGCTAAGTCCGGCGAAGATCCAAAGCGTCGAGTTACGACAAAGCGATCATCTCGCAATGGTGAAAGTCCATCCGGATCAATTATCGCTCGCCATCGGAAAAGGCGGGCAGAACGTTCGACTCGCCGCGAAGTTGACCGGTTGGAAAATCACGATCGCGGAAGAAGGCGGGATTGTCGTAGCCGATTCGGACGTAGGGGAGTTTGAAAAAGAGAAAAAGGAAACAGAAAGCGAGGAGGTTGCGGTGACGGCGGAAGCATCAGGAGATAAACCGGAAACCGTTGCCGAAGCGGATGCGAAAGACACGACCGCTGTTGCAAACGGTGAACCGTTAGAAGGTCCGAAGACTGACGAATAAAAACAAACTATGTCATCGTTTTTCACAACCATACTCATACAACCGATTCTCAACCTTCTCGTTTGGCTTTACAACGTCATTCCTGGAAATGATCTCGGTATAGCGATAATTATTTTGACCGTCATAGTCAAAGCGATTTTGTATCCGTTTACAAAAGCGCAGATCAAACAACAGCGCGCGCTTCAGGATTTACAGCCGAAAATCGAAGAGGTTCGGAAACGCTTGAAAGACGATAAAGAGGCGCAGGCAAAAGAGCTCATGGAGCTTTATAAAAAGGAAAAAGTGAATCCCGCTTCTTCTTGTTTGCCGCTTTTAATCCAGCTTCCGATTTTTATCGGATTGTATCGTGCATTGGCTGACGGTCTGAGTTCAAAGGGTTTTAATTTGCTATATCCGTTCGTAGCCAATCCAGGAACCATACAAACCATGATGTTCGGCGTCATAGATCTTTCCAAGCCGAACTATATGTTAGCTGTTTTGTCCGGCGGAGTTCAGTTTTGGCAGTCGTGGCAAATACTTCGTAAGCCGAGTCCGGCAACTCCTCCGCCGACTGAAGTCAGCGCGGACCCGGGCGCAAAAGATGAAGGCATGGCTGCAAGCATGAACAAGCAAATGATGTACGTCATGCCGCTAGTAACCGTGTTTATCGGAATCTCGCTCCCCGGCGGACTTACGCTTTACTGGCTAGTTATGAGCTTGCTTACAGTTGCGCAACAATCGTTGTTTTTGAGAAAACCGCAATCAACGAAAACTGAAATCATAACCCCCTCTAACTCCCCCTTATCTTAAGTGGGAGGATATAAATGTCCTCCTCTTAGAGTAAGAGGAGGTTGGAGGAGTTACTCCCCGCATTTGTTTCTTTATGAACGAAGAAATCCGCGCGATGTTGTTGCGAACCCTTGCCTTTCACGCAACATGGGGTCATGCGCCTACGCGTGCGGAGCTTATCGCGACCGCGGAAGGGTCCGGTGGCGTCTCTCATGCGGACGTTGTTCGTGCTTTGTATGAATTGATCGCTTGCGGAGAGGTTCGAGAGTCACTCGGTATGCTCGCGTTTCCAGATCGGCAGGATGTGATAGATGAGATTCGCGCTTGCGAGGCATGGCGAGAACGGAAAATTCGCGTGGCTCGCGGTGTTGCGTCTCGTTTGGCGAGAATTTCCGGCGTAAGATTCGTTGCGTTATGCAACACCACGGCGCTAGGGTCTGCGAATGATAAAAGCGACGTCGATTTTTTCGTTGTGTGTCGCAAAGGCACTTTGTTTACAACGCGAGGGTTGGCGGCTTTGCCGTATAAGTTGTCACGACGTAGGCCTGGCGAAGGGGAGAGGGACGCGGTATGCCTTTCCTATTTCGTGACAGACGACGGACTCGATCTTTCGTCGCACATGTTAACGCCAGACGATCCGTATTTTCGATATTGGTTTCTTTCTCTGTTACCGTTATACGACGATGGAGTATCGGAGGAACTTTGGTTGGCGAATAGCGCAATAACATCCAGTCATCCTTTTGCCCAAAAGTGGATAGCGCCGCCGGATTTGGAAATTAAAAACGGCCATCGCATATCTCCAGCTGTTCTCCGTCTCATCGAGCCGGTAGCGAAATATCTTCAGATGCGAACGTTTCCGTCTTCCATACGATCGCTCATGAACCGCGATACGAGAGTCATGGTTACGGATAAAGCGTTAAAGTTTCACGTTGAAGACGGTAGGGAGGAGATTCGCGCGAAATATGAAGCGATTTGTAAAGACAAAAGAATTTTTTTAGTCCCTTGTCATTCCCGTGAAGACGGGAATCCAGAATTAAGAGGAGAGACTAACCCCACATCCTGGATCCCCGCATCCGCGAGAATGACAAATGCACTCACTAGGACACTTTTTTCGATCTTTTGGCGTCTCGCCATTCTCTCTCTTCCTTGGCAAACGCGTTGGTTTGCCGACGCGTCTCTTGCCGGATGGCCTTGGGAACAGGGACGTCTTTCGTTTTATGTTTCGTGGATTATTATTGTAGCGGCAACGATTTTTGGATTCCGCTCAATCCCATTCGATCCCTCTCCAAAACCCGTTTCACAAAATCCATCTCAGCCAGCGCCAACAAAAATGGTTCGGACGGTCCACTTTCGTTGGTTTTTATTTTTGGTGTTTTTTGCTGGAAGTGTGTTTTTTTCCGGTGGCGCGCGAGACGTGTTCCGCGCGATTGGTCAGTGGTGGTCACAGGTTTTTTTGCTTGGACTGTTTGTCGTAGCATTGCGACGAGCGGCCGTCTCTCAAAGAAAAATTGCAGCTTGGTTTGTGATCTCGCTTCTTCCGCATATCGCGCTCGGAGTTTGGCAATACGCCACGCAAAAAGTTTTCGGATCTTCGTTGCTCGGAATTGCGGCGCAAGATCCGATCAACCTCGGAGTTTCGGTCGTCGAGCACGGCGTCTACCGGCTTCTTCGCATCTACGGTGGATTCCCTCACCCGAATATTTTTGGCGGATGGTTGGCGGTTGGATTGATTTTAGCGATTTGGCTCGCGTCCACGTCCGAGACAAAATATCGGGCACTATCGTGGTCTATCGTCTCCGCGTTTTGTTCCATGGCGCTGATACTAACTTACGCGCGCGGCGCATGGATCGCGGCTATCGTGGGGATTGTTTTATTAATCTCCCTCCTTACGAAGGAGGGGTTAGGGGAGGTTAGGGGGAGGAACGGTCAGTTCCTTTTCGTCGCGCTTCTTTGTTCCTTCGTCGCGTCAGTAATCGTGGCTATTCCAAACGCTGACCATATCAGGTCGCGCTTAGTCGCATCCGACCGGCTTGAACAGAAATCACTCGTCACGCGAGCCGGAAGTTTGCGTGAAGGATGGGAAATGTTTTTGCGGCAGCCGTTTTTCGGAACCGGTCCGAACGCGGAACTTTTTCTTCTATCAACTCGATTGCCAAAGGGGACTACGGTTGAGCCGCTAGAACCGCCGCACAATGTTTTTCTTTTGACACTGGTGAATTTCGGGATCGTGGGAATGATTTTGCTGTTCATGATTTTGCTTCCATATCTTTTGAAACAACTAGCTGGGCGATCGCAAGGATCCGCCCCTACGGACTGTTCGCATGGCGAACACATCGGTCCGCCCCTACGTGGGGAGGGCGGGACAAGCCCGCCCCTACAGACTACGCGCTACGCGCTACTTGCTTGCCTTGTGATTCTCGCTATTTTCGACCATTATCTTCTTTCTACTTGGTCGGGTCAGGCGCTTGTTGCTGTCGTATTTACATATCTGGCACCTCTTGACGCGTAACGATTTCTTTGGCAATGTTGCAACGCATCAGCGTTAGCAGTCTTTAATTAACATTGCTAATTCGCTGTTTTAATCATTAAACGAATCGTTTATGACGCTACGTCCATTGGGCGATAGGGTTATCGTGAAACCTGCCGCCAAAGAAGAAATGACAAAGGCCGGAATTATTCTCCCAGATACAGTAGACAAGGAGCGTCCGGAGCAAGGCGAGATAATCGCAGTAGGTCCGGGTCGACTTCTTGATAGCGGCAACCGCGCGACAATGTCTGTCAAAGTCGGTGACAAGATTGTATTTAAGAAATATTCGCCTGATGAAGTGAAGATCGGTAACGAGGAATATCTCGTAATCTCCGAATCCGACGTCATGGCGGTTATCGACTAAATCAGAGAAGTAGGGAAGTAGAGGAGTAGAGAAATAGCTACTCCACTACTCACTACTCCACTACTCACTATTACACTATGGCCAAGCAAATCATCTTTAACGAAGAAGCGCGACATGCGCTGAAGCGCGGCGTGGATCAGCTTGCGAACGCGGTTCGCGTTACGCTCGGTCCGAAGGGCCGCAACGTCGTGATCGATAAAGGATACGGCGCACCGACTATCACGAAAGACGGCGTTACGGTCGCGAAAGAAATCGATTTGGAAAATAAGTTCGAGAATATCGGCGCAGATCTCGTGAAGGAGGTTGCGTCGAAAACCAACGACGTCGCCGGAGACGGAACCACGACCGCGACGGTTTTGGCGCAAGCCATGATCGCGGAAGGAATCAAGAACATTACGGCTGGCGCAAATCCTCTCGCGGTTAAGCGCGGAATGGAGAAGGGTCTTGAAGCGCTCGTTAAGGAGCTCAAGGAAAAAATTTCCAAGCCGGTTACAGAAAACGAGATCGAACAGGTAGCGTCCATTTCCGCAAACGACGCTGAAATCGGAAAGACCATCGCCAGCGCAATGAAACAGATGGGTAAGGACGGCGTTATTACTGTTGAAGAATCGCAAACGTTCGGCGTTGAGACGGATGTAGTTCAAGGTATGCGAATCGATAAGGGATATTCTTCGCCATACATGGTGACGAATTCCGAGCGCATGGAAGCCGAATTTACGGACGCGTACATCCTAGTAACTGACAAGAAAATTTCATCCATACAGGACATTCTTCCGATGTTGGAAAAAGTCGTTCAGAGTGGAAAGAAAGAAATCGTGATCGTTGCCGACGATCTTGAAGGCGAGGCACTTACGACTCTCGTCGTTAACAAATTGCGCGGTACGTTCAACGCGTTGGCAGTGAAAGCCCCGGGATTCGGCGATCGCCGCAAGGAGATGTTGCAGGATATCGCGGTTGTGACAGGCGCGACGCTCATCAGCGACGACGTTGGGCGCAAGCTCGATTCAGTGGAGCTGACCGATCTCGGTTCCGCGCATAAAGTCGTAGCTACGAAAGATCACACCACGTTCGTTAGCGGAGTTGGAGACAAGGCCGTGATCGAAGCGCGCGTTTTGCAGATTCGCAAACAGCTTGAAACCACGGATTCGGAATTTGACCGCGAGAAACTTCAGGAACGTCTCGCGAAACTCGCGGGTGGAGTTGGAGTCATCAAAGTTGGCGCCGCGACCGAGGTTGAAATGAAGGAAAAGAAACATCGCATCGAGGACGCGGTCGCCGCGACCAAAGCCGCGGTGGAAGAGGGAATCGTGCCGGGAGGCGGCGTTGCATTGCTTCGCGCCATGGCTTGCTTGGACGCGTTGAGCGTCGATGGAGAAGAATTGGTTGGAATAAAGATTTTGAAGAAAGCGCTTGAAGAGCCGATTCGCGCAATCGCTGAGAACGCGGGCAAGGACGGTTCAGTAGTCGTCGAAGAAGTGAAAAAGATGAAGGGCGGAGAAGGATATAACGCGCTTCTGAACAAGTATGAGGATTTGGTCGCCGCGGGAATCGTTGACCCCACAAAGGTCACGCGCTCCGCTTTGCAGAACGCGGTTTCGATCGCGGCAATGTTCCTCACCACGGAGTGCGTCATCACTGATCTTCCAAAGAAAGAAGAATCTGCCGGCGATCACGGCCACGGCGGAGGAATGGGAATGGGGTATTAAAAAGTTGTTGAATTCTATTAATCAAATGCACCCGATGTTGCGGGTGCATTTGATTTGTTGGTATGCTGAATGCATATGCCAGAAACATTTCCAAAAACAGAACAAGGACCAACCCCTTCATCAATCGGTATGGCTGATACGACAATCCAGGAATCCGTGCTGCGACGGATTGATACTGAACCGGCTCCAACGAGCGCAGAAGAAATCGGGCTGGCTCGCACACAACGCGAACCCATACCGGAAACTGAAAAGTCGCCAGGTGTATCGATCGATGAATCACAAGAAGAAATCTATTCCAGTCCGCTATTGGTTCCTGTGGAATCAGGCGTTAGAAGCAAGCAAGCGGAAGAAGTGTTTTCTATGCGTGTCAAAGGAGGCGAACCAACCCCAGGCGATTTGAGTAAGCCGCCGTTTACTCGATCTATTGATGAGATATCCGAAGAAGAAAAGGCGGCTTGAGAGAGTGCGATTAGTATGACTAATGAAGTGCTACAACGGATCGAGTTTCTTCAATCCCGTATTACTGATGCGTGGCGGGTTTTATCTTTGGACGCGCGACAAGGTGAGATCAAGGCGCTTGAGGCCGAGATGGCGGCGCCGGATTTTTGGACGGATCAGGAGCGCGCGAAACGCGAATCGCAGAAAATGTCCGAGCTTAAGAAAGAGGTTGATGCATGGACGGCGCTGAAGAAAGACGCGGAAGATTTGCTTGAGCTCGCGAATATTGCGGAAGGGGAGAAGGATGAGGGCGATGCCGTATCGCAGCTTGCTGTTTTGGAAAAACGCTACTTGGATTTGGAATTTATCATGATGTTTTCCGGAAAGTACGACGCGTCCAACGCTGTTGTTTCGATCCATGCAGGAGCCGGAGGGACGGACGCGCAGGATTGGGCCGAAATGTTGCTTCGCATGTTCATCCGTTATGCGGAGAAAAAAAGATGGAAGACGCGCTTGGTGGATGAGAGTCGAGGTGGCGAGGCGGGAATAAAGTCCGCGACGTTTTTTGCTGAAGGTCGTTACGCGTACGGCCACTTGAAAGGCGAGGCAGGAGTGCATCGTCTAGTTCGCCAATCTCCTTTTAATGCTGATGCACTCCGGCAGACTTCTTTTGCGTTAGTAGAAGTAGTTCCGGAGATCGATGAGAGCGTGGAGATCGAGATAAGGCCGGAAGATTTGCGCGTGGACACTTTTATGTCCGGAGGAAAAGGCGGGCAATCCGTGAACACCACCTACTCGGCTGTACGTATCGTCCACATTCCTACGAAGATTACGGTTTCATGTCAGAACGAACGCTCGCAGACGCAGAATAAGGAGACGGCAATGAAGATTTTGAAAGGAAAATTGGTTGCGCTCAAAGAGGAAGAACTTCGAAAAGAAAAAGAAAAGTTGCGAGGAGAGTTCCACAGCGCGGAATGGGGGAACCAGATTCGATCTTACGTTTTGCATCCGTATAAGATGGTGAAAGATCATCGCACGGAGGTCGAGACATCCGATCCGGAGTCGGTATTGAACGGTGATTTGGATTCGTTCGTCGAAGGATATCTTCGTATGGAAGCGGGCAAGACTGATGTGAAGGCGGAATTGAACAAGGATTAATTTTTTTCGATGATCGTGTTACGCGTCACAAAACGGAATATCAAAATCGCGATCGCCGCCGCAGTAAAAGTTTTGAAACGCGGCGGCGTTATAGCGTATCCGACCGAGACGACGTACGGGCTCGGGTGCGACCCGAGAAACGCGAAAGCCGTGCGACGTATTTACGCGATAAAGGGAAGAGAAAAAAAGAAGCCGCTTCTTCTGGTTGCGTCTTCCACCGCGCAGGTGAAAAAAGTCGCGAAGCTCGTAGGAGCGAATCTCGAATTCGCCAAGCGTTTTTGGCCGGGACCACTCACGCTCGTGTTACCGGCTAGAAATGGAAAGAAGGAAATCGCCGCTCGTGTCTCGTCGTCAAAGTTCGTGCAATCGTTGACTGAAGCTTATGGATTCCCGATCATTTCCACGTCAGCTAATAAGTCAGGAAAAAAGGAATGTCGATCAGGACGAGCGATTGCATCCACTTTTCAAAATCAAAAAAATAGACCGGATTTTGTGATTGACGTTGGAAGTTTGCCAAAGAGAAAAGTGTCGACCGTTGCGAGGGTTGGGGAGGATGGGAGGGTTGAGGTGTTGCGTCATGGTGCAGTAAGGATATGACACCAACTGAAATTAAAGCGGTCTTATCACAACTTGGCGGTTACGCTAACAAGCGGCTTGGTCAGCATTTTTTGATTGATAATAATGTTTTGAAAACGATCGTTGATACGGCGGATATCAAATCTGGCGATCGCGTGTTGGAGGTTGGCCCGGGGCTTGGGGTTTTGACGCGGGAGCTACTTGATCGTGGTGCGGAGGTCGTGGCGATTGAAAAAGATCATAGATTCGTCGACTATCTCAACCTTTCTCTAATTCGCGCGAATAAGAGAATGGTACAAGGGGATGCGGCGACAATGCATTGGCACGACCTCGTAGAAGAAGCTCCGTGGAAATTTGTCTCGAATCTTCCATATTCGATTACATCACTGGCGTTGCGAAAAGCGTTGTGGGCTCCGCGGCCGCCGGACAAGGTTGTTGTATTGGTTCAGCGAGAAGTCGCTGAAAGAGCGATTGATGTGAGTCGAAAGTCTGTAAAGTCCATAAAGTCTGTAAAGTCGGGGAAGACATCCCTCCTATCCCTCATGGTCGCTCTATCCTCTTCATCTGCGCGGATTGTGAAACGCGTGGCGCGCGGTGCGTTTTTTCCGGCGCCGAAAGTGGAGTCGGCGATTCTTGAGATTATCCCTATGACTTGGCAGGAACGGGAAAAGCGATGGGGGATTAATCCTGAAAAGATCATGGAGGTCGCGAAAAAAGGATTCGCTCATCCGAGGAAATTGCTTCGTTCCAATTTAGGGCTACTCGCTACTCACTACTCGCTACTCACTTCCCCTCTGGCTCGTGCAGAGGATTTGTCGCCTGATGATTGGGCGCGGTTGGCGAAAACAATCGTATAAAAAGAAAGATGCCGGACTGGGGAGTGAACCCTATGTCCGGCATCTTGCCATGGAAGTTACCCCCTCCATAGCTAGGGGTGCGCGCGTTCTAGGCCGCGCGCTGCTGTGCCTTTGCCGCCGTCTTGGCCGCCTTGCGCTCCTCGGCCTTGGCCTTGCCGCGAGCCGCCTTGGCCTCTGCCTTGGCCGCTTCCGCCGCCTGCTCGGCCACGGTCTTGGCCGCCTCATCCGCGGCGATGAGCGCTTCGATCTCGCGCTCCTCGGCCGCGCGCTTGGCTGCCTCCTCCGCGAGGAGCTTCTCGAACTCCTCCTCCTCGGTCAGCTGGGGCGGTGGCTCGGCCGGCACGATCATCGACTCCATGGGCGGAGTCGGGGCCGTGAGCTTCGCCTTCCGCTCCGCCTTGCCCTTCTTGGGCGGGCGCTTCTTCGCGGTCGGCTCGGACGGCTTCTCGTCGCCCTTCGGGAGGAGGCGAGCCGCGAGGTAGCCGAGGATCGCGTCCTGCGACTTCAGGGGCTTGAACTTGCGCTGGATCTCCGCCAGCTTCTTGTCCGCCTCGGCCCGCGCCTCCGCCTCGGAGGGGATGTCGAGGTTGAGGCGGTACGCCTCGCGGAGGTGCTCGTGGATGACGCGCTCGAGCATGTCGAGCGTGGGGCCGCTCTCGTTGTCGCGGTACATGAGCCGCGCCACGAACTCCGCGGCGCTGACCATGGCCCGTCCCTCGAATCGAGTCGCGTTGACGCGTAGGACAGACTGCTTCTCCAGCAACGCCATGACCTGGCGCTTGGTCGTGAGCGGGGCGGGCTCCGGCTTGTCGGCGGGCTCCTTCGCGAGGATCGCCTCCGCGAGCTCGCGCTTGTCGGCGGCCTCGCGCATGGCGTCTTCCTGCGCGTTGAGGATGTCGAATTCCTCTTCCACCTGCTCGAGCCAGGCGTCGGTCCACTCCTTCGCCGCGAGCTCCATTTCGTACTCGAGCATTGCGGTCATCGGCGACACGGACACGAGACGGGTCGACTGATTGCTGTTCATCTCTTCCTCCGAAAAAGCCCTTGTGGGCCGAAAACGAACTTGGTTTTGGGATGCGAACTACTTGAGCTAATCGTCCTTGTCTGGTTGGTTTTCCAGCCAAAAACGAAGAAATCAATATAGGACTCTCTGAAAAACTCTCTCCAATCCACCGTCTTCCGTCTGCACGGAGTCGC
>ERZ1292633.4990-Hain-H41-02um-R1-4990-length-12124-cov-4_pt1 | contig 12124 bp, 8 predicted proteins | sample MGYA00564406_ERZ1292633 | MGnify/ENA primary metagenome ERZ1292633 (study PRJEB36523, sample SAMEA6512639) | groundwater metagenome | collected 2019-01-08 | study: AquaDiva: Metagenomics assemblies of 32 groundwater samples
ACCCCCGCGGCGTAGTAGAGTCGGCCCCCGATGACGGCCGCGCGATCCGATCGCACGCAACTCGCGGATGACGAGGTGGTCCGGCGTGTCCGCGCCGGGGAAACCGACGCGTTCGCGGAACTCGTACGCCGAACCCAACGGGACGGCTACCGCCTGGCGCGCCGAATCATGCGTCAGCACGAGGACGCCGACGACGCACTCCAAGAGTCCTACGTGAAGGCCTTTCGCGCGCTCGATCGCTTTGAGGAGGGCCGGGCTTTCGGTCCCTGGTTCCTCACCATCGTCGCGCGGACGGCCCTCTCGGCCCTCCGACAGGGGAAGCGGCGAGCCGCGGCCTCCCTCGACGGCCCGGCGCCGGATGGAAACGTGCCGCTGGCCGAACGGGTCGCCGACCCGGAGCAGGACCCGGCCGTCCTGGAGCAGTGGCTCCTGGCCGAGCGCGCGTTCGAGGCGCTTACCGAAGAACACCGCGCCGTCCTGGCCCTCCGAGTCGATGCGGACCTCAGCTACGCGGACATCGCCGCGGCGCTCGGCATTCCGATCGGCACGGTGATGTCGCGACTGGCCCGGGCGCGCGAGGCGCTCCTCGAGGAAATGCGCGCTCTCTCGCCCAAGCGACGAATGGTGGACCCCCGATGATGCAGAATCATCCTCCCCTCGAAGAACTCTTCGCCTATCGCGACGGCGAGCTCGATCTGGAGAAGCGAAGCCTGATCGAGGCGCACGTCCTTTCCTGTTCGGCCTGCCAGACGCGGCTCGACGAAACGTCGGACGCCGAGGGAATGCTCCGCCAGGGACTCCAGGATCCGAGCGACGACTACTTCAAGGGACTCGCCGGTTCGGTGATGGAGCGCGTGGCAGGCGATGAGTCGCCGCGGGAGCGCCCCGGCCGCCGCGCAAGCCTTGACGAAGGTCCGAGGGGCAGGGCGCCCCGCCTCCCATGGGCCGCGATCCTCTCCGCTGCCTCGGCCGCCGCCGCGGTGGGGGTCGTGGTAGTCATGCTGGTGCAGCGTCAGGATGCCTGGCATGGTGCGCCGGCCCCCGGGGTGGTGGGGCTTCCAGACCAGACTGAATCTCCGAAGGCTGCCGAGGGGAACCTGGACGAAGACGCTCCGGTCGTGAACGAGGCGCCCGCGAACGAGCGGGCGCTCGACGCTGGCGATTTGGTGGAGGCGAAGAAGGGTGACCTTGCGGCGAACAAGGCGGCGGCGCCTTCCGCACCTCCGCCCGCCGCCGGGCTGAAGGTCGAGCAGATGGGCGCCGTACGCGAAGAGGAGATCACGACCCAGAGCGCCTCGGAGGCGCTGCCGGAAGCCGCGCTCCAGAAGGCTCCAGGCGATGTCGCGACCCGCGTGGCAGCCCTTCGCGCCAGGGCGGAAGCGGCGGCCGTGGGCTCCGGTCCGAGTACGGGGGGGGCAGGGTTCGCCGAGGTGGCGGCACGTCACGGGCTGCCTCTCCTCTACGATCCGGCACGCGTCTCGGGCGGCATGCTGTTGAGCGCGGAGCCCGATCTTCGCGTTCTCTATCAGACCGGCCGGGCCGGGGATGATTCAGCGAGGGTGCGACTCTATCTTGCCGAGGCGGCGAGGGAGCGGGCGGCGGGATCGTTCGATGCCGAGACATTCGACAGCATTGTTCATCACTACAGGCGCGCGGTCGTCCTGGCGCGTGACGTCGAGACCGCCAGGATCGCGCGGAAGCGGCTGGAGGATTTCGTTTCTCGAAACGCGCCGGGGGAGTGACGCGGGACTAGCTCCGCTTTGGCCGCGGCTTCTTCGCCGCAGCGACCTTCTTCTTCGCCGCTGCCGCCTTCTTTCCCCCCGCTCGCCCCGACTCCTGGCGGTGCCGCTGTTCCGCACCGCGCCGGATCGTTTCCTCGGCCGGCGGGAGCGTCGATCCCGAGTCGCCAAAATCGACCTCGACCCGACCGATCCGCCGCGCGGCGGCGACCGCCTCCTCCGTGAGTGAACTGCGGCCGATCCCGATAGCGATCAGCGTGGTGTTCATGGCATCCCGCACGCGGTTCTTGGCGCGGTGGATCTCCCGCTCGATGACCGGGATAGCCGGGGCGAATTGCGCGTCCGGCAGATCGGGGCGATCGATGGCGAGAAGCGCGCGGAGCATCCACCCCGCGCGGGCGATCCACTCGTCGGTGGCGAGAGCCCACTCGTTCGAAAGGGCCGGCGCCACCTTCGCAGGGGCGGCCCATCGCGCCAGGAGATCGGCGATCACGTAGTTGTCCAGCGATGCTACCCAGGCGCGAAGCCTTGCCTCGGTCGCGCCTTTCTCTCCCGCCACCAGCGTGGCCAGGATGCGGGCGTCGTGATTTCCGGTCGCCCAGAGGGTGTCGGCTTTCGCGGCGTCGGTCCCGATCTGCTTCGCCAGGGCGCGAAGATGTCCGAACGCGATGCCGTAGGCCGGAGACGCGATGCCGTGCTTTGCGTAGAGCTCGCGATTGGCCGCGAGCCCCATCGCCTCCAGCGTGGTGAGGATCTGCTGGACCGTCATGGAACGAGACGCCGCTTCATCCGGTGAAGCGCCAGGATCCCAAAGACGATCGATCCGATACCCAGGTAGGCGAGGCTGAAGGGAAGCATGGGGTGCGCGATGCCGAGCGTGGCCGACCGCACCAGGAACGACACGTGTGTCAGGGGGAGGCACCAGGCGATCGCGTGCGCCCAGGAGGGGAGCACCTCGAGCGGGAAGAACGTGCCGCCGAAGGTGAACATCGGCAAGACGAAGAGCGACATCGGCACGTTGAAGTGGGAGATGTTCGTGACCATCGACGTGAATACGAGCCCGATGCCGGCGAAGAAGAAGCCGGCAAGGACCGCGATCGGGAGAACCAGGAACCCCGTGGGCCAGGAGACGAGCCCGAACGCCGCGATCACGCACAACATCACGGTCGCGGCCAGGAGCGACTTCGTGGCGGCGAAGAGCATCTCGCCCAGGATCACGTCCTCGACCAGGAGGGGCGTGGCCAGGATGGCATCGAAGGTCTTCTGGTAGTACATGCGGATGAACGACGCGTAGGTCATCTCGAAGTAGGACCAGAAGAGGATCGAAACCGCCACGGTGCCGGGCGCGAGGAAATGGAGATAATCGACGACGCGCCCCTGATAGTGGAGCGTCCCGATCATCGATCCGAGCCCCATCCCGAAGGCGAGGAGGTAGAGGATAGGCTCCAGGATCGCGGGGAGTCCCTCGATGGGAAGCGTGACCAGGAAGACGTCGACGTTCCGCCGCCAGACCCGCGTGGCCCGCCAGGAGATGTTCCGGAGGAGTTCCGCGATCGTGTTCAATTCCGGAGAGCCCTTCCGGTACGCTTGAGGAAGACGTCCTCGAGGGTCGCGCGCCGGATCTGGCGCTCCTGTTCGGGGAAGCGCTCCTCGAAGAAGCGTTCGGCTCCCTCGGCGTCCTCGGGATAGAAGAAGAGCCGGTCGCCGATCTCCTCCACGCGCCCCGCCAGGTCGCGGACCGCCGCGGCGAACTCCGCGGAGTGGTTCCACGCCTCGATGACCGTATGGCCGATCTCCCGCGCGATGAGATCCTTCGGCGCTCCGTCGAGGAGGATCTTCCCATGGTCGACGAGGATGACGCGATCACAGAGCTGCGACGCCTCCTCCATGTAGTGCGTGGTGAGGAGCACCGTGACGCCCGTGGCGCGGAGCGCTCGGATCCGGGTCCAGATGGCGTGGCGCGCCTGCGGATCGAGTCCGGTCGTCGGCTCGTCGAGGATGAGGACGCGCGGCTCGTTCACCAGCGCGCGCGCCAGGACGAGCCGCCGCTTCATCCCGCCCGAGAGGGCGTCGACGCGCGACTTCAGCCGGTCGCTCAGCGAAACCGCCTCCAGCAGTTCCAGCGCGCGCTTCCTCGCCACGTCGGGAGGGATGTCGAAGTAGCGCGCGTAGACGAGGAGGTTTTTCAGGACATCGAAATCGGGATCGAGGTTGTCCTCCTGAGGGCAGATGCCGAGCATCGCCTTCACCTCGCGCGGCCGCTTCCGGACGTCGATGCCGAAGACCTCCGCCGAGCCTGACGTCGGCGGGAGGAAGCAGGAAACCATGCGAACGGTGGTCGTCTTGCCCGCGCCGTTCGGCCCCAGAAACCCGACGACCTCGCCGGCGCGGACCTCGAACGACACGCCGCGCACGGCTTCGGTCTCTCCGTAGGACTTCACGAGGTCGCGTGCTACGATCGCCACCCCGTGCGCCTGCGATTCCGGATTTATCATGCGTTGAACTCTACCACGGTGGCGGTCGTGCTGCTCGCGACCAGCCTCGTGGCGCGGCTGTGGCTGGCGGCGTCGCTGGGGCTCCAGAAGGACGAGGCGTTCTACGCGGTCTCGTCGCGCGGGCTGCATCCCTCGTACGCGTTCGTGCCGCTCGCGGCGCTGCGGGCGTCGTGTTCGCTCTTCGGAGAGACGCCATTCGCGGTGCGACTCCCGTTTGTCCTCGCCATGACGGGAGCCGGCGCGTTCGCCTTCGTGCTGGCGAGACGCCTCACCGGCTCGGCGACGGCCGGTGCGTGGACGGTGGCGCTCCTGCTTGGGAATGTCTGGGCCCACTTCGCCGGAGCGCAGGCGCATCCCGACGCGTTTCTCGCGATGTTCTGGATCGGGTCGCTGGCGCTGCTCTCCTCGAAACAGCTCGGAAGAGGGTACCTTCTGGCGGGGGCGGCGCTCGCGGCCGGCGCGGCGCTGAGCAAGTACACCGGCTATCTCCTCTGGCCCGCCTGGGTGGTGGTCGAACTGGCGCGCGGTGGCCGCGAGCGGGAGGGGAGAGCGAAGCTCGGGGAACTGACGCTCGCCTCGCTCCTCTGGCTGGCCCTCGTCTCGCCGGGACTTCTCGCGATGCTGGCGGAGGGAGGGCACTGGCTCCGCGTCGCCACTCATCTCTCCGACCTGAGCGATCAGCTCTCGCTCCCCGCGCGTCTGTCACTCCTACCGCTGGCGCCGCTACTCTACTTCTTCTCCCCGGGAAGCGTGGTGCTGGCGATGGCCCCCGTCGCCGCATGGCGTGCGGGCGGAGTCGCGAGGCGCCACGTCTGGATCGGATTCGTGCTCTTCGCTCTGTTCGCGGTAATTGCCGCGAGGGGAAGCCTCAAGGGAAACTGGCTTCTTCCGGCGCTCTGGGGAACGCTCCCCCTGGGGGTGGCGTGGTTCCTGGAAGGGACGCTTCGCCGTCGCTGGCTGTCCGGCCTCGCATTGGCGGGTGTCGCGATCACAGCCGCGGCGCACGCGGGGGCGCTCCACCCGAAACGACTTGCCGCCTTGGCGACGCTAAGGCCGCTGGCCGCGCTCGACCGCAGCTACGCGCGGAGCATCTCCCCGGAGGAACGCCGCCACGCCACGTCCCGACGCTGGACCGACCGCGCGCACGAGTGGAGACTTTCTGAGCCGCTTGCAGACTCGCTCGCTCGCCGAGCCGTCGCGGGCGGGTCCGGTACCGCGATCGTGAGCGATCTGTACGAGGCGGTCTACGCGATCCGCTTCCATCATCCGATGGCGCCGGTTCGGCTACTGGGCGACACGCGATTCCGGCTGGAACCGGAATACGCCATGGGCCCGGAAGAATTGCCGGAACGAATTCTCTACGTCACGGCGCCGGGCACGAATCTCCCGGAACCCTTTTTTACCTGGTACGGTTACCTGGAGCGGGATCGCGCGCTGAGCGTCCCCCTGGGGGGGGAGAGTGAGCGGCGATACGAGGTCTGGCGATGTGGAAGGAGTGCGGATGGCTGGGATGAATCCCGGTAGGCAATCAAGCCACGCCACGGGATCGAGTGGCGCGAAAGTCGCTCCGCGCCGGCTCCGCGCCTTGGTCGCGATCGGAGGGCTCTCCCTGGCCGCGCCATTTCGAAAGTGCCGCCCTAGACGCTTGCCGCCACCCCCGAGCACCGCCGGCTTGCGACCTATCTCAATGCCTACAATCTCGCGGTTGGAGTTTCTCGATCGCACTAGCGCTCATGAAGCTGGCCGGCCGAAAGGCCCCGGGGGGCGCGGCTCGAACGCCGGCCCGCCGTGAGCGCCCTCGCCGCCCGGTTCTAGACCACCAAGTCGTGTGGAGCAAGCCTAGCCGTAGAACCGGCGGCCAGACTTCCTTCGCCCATAGGAACGGTGAGAGACCGCAGCGGGATCAACGGCCATTCTTAAGGTCCCCGGGAAGTGCCTACCACACCCGTTTTGGCCTCGACAGAAATCGACAAGCGCGCTTCACCGGCCTGCTCGCGGCGCATAGGTTTGAGGAGGAGCCGTCCACCTCGACACTTTCTCAGTTCCTACCGTCCTACCAACGAAGCCGGTCGCGCCCCGCCAGCTGGTTCGATCGGACCACTAACGCCCTGTCGCCGGGAGGTGGGAGCCTCGGGGTAGAGAACCTGAGCTCTGGCAGATAGAGCGAGGCGGTGATCGGATGAATACAGAGTCTCCATGCACCTCGCGGGGCGTTGATCGGACACGTCTGTTAGCCGGGTAGCTTGCTAAAGAAGTGCGCCATCATCGCCGTCAATTTGCCCGCCTAATAATGTTATAATTCATGTAAGGGAGACTGGCTAGACATCATGTGCCGGCCGTTGCGCTGGAGGTTGTTATGAGGATTTCCCGAGCACTCGCGTTCGGACCAAGTGTCATGATTGGTTTCCTTGTTGCGCTGCGGTGTTTCGCTGCGGGAGTCGACATCGATCCGCAGAAAATTCGCCCGCTCGGAGCAACCGTCGACGCGGTTGGCGATTTGCGAAAGGCAGAATTCACCGACTCGGCAGGTGAACTGGGGAACAGGCTGGTCACCCTTTCCCCCTTCGGAGAGCCCGAAGGCTTGGTGATTGATCCGAGCGGCGGCTTCACCGCCGTACGCTTTGACCCTCCGTTCGAACCGCCCTTTGTTATCCAATCCATCGCATTCGACTCGCATACGGCAAATGGGGTCCCCGCCATCTTCCCGAGCATCCGGATCTGTGGAGCGGATCCAACGGGGCGGCCCGACCTTTCAAACCCAATTTTCATTCTAAGGCGCGTTGATGGGAACGCGAACGGAACAAACTCACTTCCGATCGATCTTGCCGTGACGGAGGCGGAGAAGACATTCTTCGTGGTGCTAGAATTCCCGGCTCGGGGTCCAACCTACCCGAATGATCACCCGGGCCTGAAGGTTGACCAAATCGACTTGGAGCGAGGCTATTTTTCCACAACCTACTCGATCAGCCCTGCCGGTTCAGTATCCGTGAGGGATTTTAGCAATGCCGCGGTGAGCATGACGATTCGACTGCCCAACCCTAGGCGTGTACCAGTCGAGCCACCCACCAACCTCGGCGCAAATCGAGTCAAGGACAAGGTCGTCTTCACATTTCTTTCCCCAGGGAACAGCCCCGCCCACGGCCGGACCCGACGTCCCAACTCCCTTGTCGGCGTGGAGGTTCTATGGGCGAGGGACTTTGGGCCCTGGCGACTGCTCTCGACGTTGGGTCCCGAGCCTTCGAACTTCGAGATCGATTTAATTCCGATCGGACGCTCGCGCTGGGCTGTTCGGGCCATCGATGGGTTTGGCAATAAGTCTGCCGTGTCGAATGTCGAGGTTCTTGATCCCTACAGCAGAATCTTCACAGGAACGAGCTGGGGACCCGAGGAGCCGAACGGAGTTAGGGAGGAGGCGGTGCCCGTCGCCCTGCCCATCGATCGGTCCGACGACGCTTCGATCTTCCCCAGCCGTGACCGTGACTTCTACTCCTTTGATGTGCTTCCGGGTGATGAAGTGCACATTTGGGCGTCGCCGTCGGGTCCGCAGCTTCCCAATAGAGACACGCTCGATTTGGCTGCCGCCCTCTATGACGATGCGGGCCGCTTGGTCGCGCTCGACGACAACTCGCTGGTCGGAAGGAGCCCGAAAATAGCCTACCGCGTGCCGCCGTCACCCGCTCGGGGCTTGGAAGGCGTACCAAGCCGGCTTACGGTCGAGTTCTTCGACATCCGCGGCTCCGACTTTGCTCCTCTCACCCGATCCCGCCCGTCGAGCAACCGCGCCTACTGGTATCACATCGATGCGAACCCCAGCACCGCGTCGGTCACGCCAAGTACCCCGGGTTCGACCAAGCGCACGCAATCGGAGCTTTCTGTAGCCGTGCGAGGCACCAACAGCGAGGGGATGGATTGCGTCCAGTTCTCGGTTTCTCTTGCGGATCGCGCACGGGGCCACAGCGGCACGCTGATGATCTTCGATGTTAGAGGTCGGTTGAGGAAGTCCATGGCATGGAGCGAAGGCGTCGGAGTCCGGGGCCTCTCGTGGGACGGACGCGGAGAAAACGGAACCCACCTCCCAGCGGGGGTGTATTTCGCCAGCTTCACCGACGGAACGCAGCGGTTGTCAAGAAAGTTCGTCCTCGCGAAGTAGGCCCATTGCCTCAACGCACCAATCGCGAGGAACCGGTTCACGATCGCCTCCCCAGAGGCCGCGTGCGCTGGCTCGTCATGGAGGAAACTGTATGCGAATCTCGAGGGTCCCTCTCCAACTGATCGGCTTCGCCATCGTGCTTTTCGGCGTTGTCGGCGTTGCTGGGGTTCCGGAAGCAACGGCGCAATACCTGTTTCTCGATGTTGACGGCGACAGCATCAGCGGTCCGGGCGATGAGCTCCAGCCGGTCGGTTCGCCGACTGTCGTGGATGTGTGGCTCGTCACCAACGGTAACCGCGATGCCTCACCCGCTTCTTGTTCCTCAGGGTCAGGCGAGCTCACGATCAATTCGTACGAGGTCATCCTTCGTGCCACGGGAGGTACAGTAACTTTTGGTCCACTGACAAATCACCTCGCGACGTACATGTCGACCCATTTCGGACATGCTCAGAGCGACACGGACTTCTACGAAGGGTGGGGCGGTGGAACCAGTCTGACGGGGGGCAAGTATCGTCTTTGCTCCATCGTTATCACCGCAGTGGCAGACAATCCGAGCATCACCGTCGCATCCTCGACCCCGCTGGGTGGTCCTTTCCAGACATCGTTCGGATCCCAATGTCCTGGTGTGGACCTTGACAATACGATGAAGTTCGGTACGGATTGGGCGGATGTGGATGGCCTCCTATCATCTAGTAGCTCTGAACTCGGGGTACTGGCCCCGCCATCAGCCGCTGTCGAGGCCGGAGAACCAGTATCGATCCAAGTAGCGGTGACTGGAGGCATGGGCGGCAGTGGGAGTGGCCTCACCCTTGAAGTGCTCTCGCTGCCGCAGGGTGCAGAAACAGTGTTTGGGGCAGGGAGCGAAACGGCGACCGTGCACTGGGTGCCCCAGCCGAACGACGCCGGGACCCACGTGGTACGATTTCGTGCGACGATGGGAGGGAACTCGGCCGAGGCGACGACGAGTATCGAGGTGGGCGGCACCCCGGGAGGGCATCAAGTGCGGGCGAGTCGAGCGATCCGGCACCTCGCGGCAATTGGGCCGAACTCTGGACATCCTCGGATTGAAATCGAGAACGGGCAGGAGCGCATCAGTCTGTTCCTCGACGGGGACGCAAGTGATGTTGCGCTCGCCGCGCGCGGTGTACACGTTCGTCATCGGCTTGGGCGTCGGATGACGGCCAGCTGCATCCGTGACAGCCTATCGAGCCTCCTGCTATCGTCCGACTTAGACGCGATCATCGAGCCTCCGATTGTGGAGCTGGCGCTCGATATGAGTGCCCCCTCAGCAGGGGCGGATGGCTTGCGCACGCATCCGACGGGCGCAGTCGTTCAGGGTGTTGCCGGCAAGGACGTCATCGTCGGTATCGTCGACTCCGGAATCGACGTCACCCATCCCGATTTCCATAAGACCGGAAGCGATTCCTCGAGGATCGTCGCCTACTGGGACCAATCGACGGGTGCTGGAAGCCCGCCAACGCCGTTTTACTTCTATGGCAGCGAATGGACCCCCGGCACGTCCGAGAGCCTCTTCTATTACAAGGCCCGAACTTACTCGAAGGACACTTCCGGTCACGGTACCCATGTCGCAGGGATTGCCGCTGGAAACGGAAACTATGACGTGATGGGCTGCGCTGCGAATCGGTACATGGGAGTGGCTCCGCGCGCTGATATTATTGCAGTAAAGCTGAATTCCCTCGCATACCAGCCCTATCATTACCCGTCGAGCGTGATAATTGAGGCGATAGATTATGTAATCAAACGCGCCAAGACTCTGAACAAGCCAGCTGCAATCAATCTCAGCCTCGGCACGCAATACGGCCCGCACGATGGCCTGTCGTTTTTTGATCAATATCTCGATACCATCATCGTTAATGCCGGCCCTGGTTACATTGTGGTGGCCGCGGCCGGAAACGATGGGAACAACGATATTCACGGCACTGCGGAAGGCAACTCCACAACCAAGAATGAAATACTTTTCGAGGTGCCAGAGCACACGCCCGCCGGAGGGGGTGGACAGGATTCGATCGAGATATACGCGTGGTTCGACCTTACGGACTCAATCTCGGTCACTGTGAGGACTCCTGGCTCTGCGTACTCGCTTGGACCCGTGGAGTTTTCGCCGGACGAAGCTGCTGGGCAGGGTGCGGTTCGTACTCCGCACGGCTTCATCTTCGTGTGGACTGGAAAAGACATCGAGAGTCAGTACACCTGGGGGTCTTCGCCCCAGCCTCCTTTCGGAGCTCATATCGTAATACGTGCCGATACTCTAGAGAGGATAGAGCCGGGCCTATGGTCTCTGGAATTCACGCCACTGCATGGGCCTGGATCGATTCTTGGTGATGGCCGCGTCGACGCGTATCTCACGCGACGCCTAATTGGTGCCGGACCAGTGAAGACGGAAGTTCGAATGTACCAGCAGCCTACCTCCGACGAGGCGCTGGCGTCACCGGCGTCGGCTGACCAAACGATTGCTGTCGGAGCGTACTCGAGTAAAGAGTGTTGGAAGGACGTCTCGGGCTTGGTCCACTGCACGAGCTTCGGCCCCGGGCCGGAGAAGTTCGCTTCGTTTTCCAGCCATGGTCCACGACGGGATGGCGTTCTGAAGCCGGACATCGTTGCTCCAGGTACAGTGGTCGTTTCGGCACTGTCTCAGGATGCTGCCGTCACGGACACTCTGGCGGTTCTTGGGGGTGGATACAGTGCCATGGCCGGGACGAGTATGGCTGCGCCCCATGTTACAGGGGCGGTAGCACTGCTCCTTGCGGACCCGGCGTGGCGCACCGCAACTCCAGCTCAGATTCGAGAGAGGCTGAAATTCTCGGCTAAGCGCGATACTGATCTGATGGGTCCTCTACCGAACAAGGTGTGGGGATCGGGGAAGCTCGATGTGGCGCGTGCAATTGATCCTGATTCTTTTGCGATCGAAGTATTCTCGCGACCCGAGAGCTACTTGATGAAGGGTGGCGTACTGGATTCGCTCACGATCGAGGTTAGAGGTGCTGCGACTACCTCGGCGGGTGTGGCATTTGAACTTGTCCCTGCCGGGTGGTGTTATGGGACACCGATTTCTCTCGGCAGTGCGCCCCAGCTCACTGCAGGACAAGTTTACACGCATCAGTTCACGGTCCCTAGCGGCTCAATCGGAGATACCGTGAGAATTAGGATCTCCGCCGCGAAGAGTGTTTTCAATAACCGGTCCGCCTGGACCCGGTATCAATACCGCGTCGTATCTCCATCCGTTACAGCGGTGACCAGCGGGGAGCCGGGGTCACAGCGATTTGATTTCCGGCTGGGCACTTCGAATCCAGCCGGCTCGGGCTTCATGTTTCTGGCGTCACTGTCCCAACCGGGGGAGCTGACCGTTCGCGTATTCTCAGTTGACGGTCGGATGATTTTGGCTCGACGCGAGAGTGTTCGAACTCCTGGTATTTATCGTCACAGGTGGAGCGGGAATGACATGCACGGCCGGAGCGTAGGTTCAGGTGTCTACTTCATTGAAGCAATGGTTGGACGGGAGCGAATCGTCCGAAAGGTAGCTGTGATGAAGTGATTCGTCGAAGATGCGCGGGTACCCACTGTAGGGAAGTGTTGCGCGGAATTGCGGTAGGAGCGGGTGTACGTCCGAACTCGATTCCCTCCTAGGGGATCAGGCAGGTTCGAGCAGGGCAACTTTGTGGTAGCCAGCTCGTGAATCGTGAAATCTCCGAATCGGTGTAAGGATAGAAGTTGCGAGCTCC
>ERZ1292633.4991-Hain-H41-02um-R1-4991-length-12123-cov-4_pt1 | contig 12123 bp, 10 predicted proteins | sample MGYA00564406_ERZ1292633 | MGnify/ENA primary metagenome ERZ1292633 (study PRJEB36523, sample SAMEA6512639) | groundwater metagenome | collected 2019-01-08 | study: AquaDiva: Metagenomics assemblies of 32 groundwater samples
CGCAAGCGACGCTGAATTTTTAGAAAATGAATTTATTGAAAAATTTACTATTCAAGATTTAGTTAATTTGCCAAATTATAATATTTATTTAAAGTTAATGATTGATGGCATAACCACTCTTCCATTTTCAGCTCAAACTCTGTCGCCAGCAGAATATCTTTCTAAAGAAAAAAATAATAGGGAAAAAGTGATTCGACTTTCCCGGGAAAGATACGGACAATCTCGACAAATGGTTGAAGAAAAAATTGCTCGCTGGTCTGGAATTTTTGATGAAGCGTCGTCAAAATCATCATCAACAACAACATTTACCCCTCGTCCCAGCGCTTCTGGTTTATATGACGCGGTTTGCTCTTTGTGTAAGAAAAAAATAAAAGTAATTTTTCTTCCTGATGGTAAAAGACCGGTTTTTTGCGAATCGTGTTTAAAAAAAGCTAAAAAAGGAGAAATAGAAATACCTTCTGAATTCTTGCCAACTCGTTCAGCTGAATCAAAAAGAAATGAATCTTATTTAGAATTAGAAAAATTAGGTATAGAATTTAGTCCTTCTCAAAAAAATATTTCTTCCAACACTTTGCCTCGCGTTACAGAAAACTCTAAAAGTATAATACAGAGACCGCAAACCTTTCCAATTCCAACACAACAAACACAACAAAAAAAACAAATAAAAAAAGAAGAATATGAAACAGAATGCTGGGTATGCAAGCAAAAAATAAAAGTAAAATTTAAACCTGACGGAGTAAGGCCTGTTTATTGCAGGGAATGCTTTAAAAACATAAAGAAAAAACAATTAACAATAGAAAAATTCAAAACTTAAATGTCAAATGTCAAACGATAAAGTAACCAGTAATAAAAAATTAATAATTTGCCTTTGGCAAATTATACTCGTTACTCGTTACTGGTTACCGGTTACTTTTATTAAAAGTTATTTTGATTTATGTTGAACTCCAAACATCAAACGCTAATCATTTTTTTATTTTTATTATTTTTTTCTCTTGCGCTTACTGGCTGTAAATTAAATTTATTAAATAAAACTTTTTCGGACAAAGACGAGGAAATAAAAAAACAATTAATAGAATTAGTAAAAAAAGAATATAATTATGATATAAAAACTAAAATTATCAATAAAACCATAGGGGTTTATTTTCCGGTTAATAATTTATTAGAAGACAATAAAGCTGAAGAAAAAAAACTTAATAAAGAAATAGCAAAAAAAATTGATCGGGTTATTTTTCTTACTCATCGCGTTGCTTTAAGTTCTGATAAAAAATTAGATTTTTATATAATTATCGCGGCTGACATGGAAAGCGGAAATGAACTTTCTCTTATTGGTTACTTTCCGGATGTTCCAAAAGTTCGCTTGTTAGATATTTCAAAAGATGAATTTTTTCAAAGATTGCTCAAAGGATTAAATAATAATTCTAAAGCGATTGGCGATTTAGAAGGAAAAAATTTTAAAATTGAAGAAATTTTCTTGCCAAATTTTTTGGCTGCTCAAATTGCCCAACGAATTAAATTTGCCAATCTTCAAGATAATTTAAAAGAAAATTCAAAAAGTTTCTTTTGGTTTCAAGACAAAAATCCAAAAGAAAAATTTGAAGCCAAAGAAATTCAATGGGGATTAAAAGATAAAATTTTTACTTTTGTTTTAGAAATTCCCGATTATCAAGCAAAAAATATTCGGGAAATTTTTAGTTTAATTTTAAAAACAACGGCTCATGTTTTGCACAGTTATGATTTTGATTACAGCGCCGCGCGTATTTTAATTAAAAATAACAATGGAAATGAAAAAATTTTTTTTATAAACAAACAAAATTTGGAATTATTTAGAAAAGGAAAAATAAAAATTGAAGAATTGATTAGTGAATAAATAAAATCCTCTATAAAAATTGTGAAAATTTAAAGTTTATGATACAATTTATTTATGTTAAAATCTTTATTTAAAGAACAAAATTATTTAGGAATTGATATAGGAATGGGTAGTATTAAAATAGTAGAACTTAAAAACGAAAAAGGTAAACCTAAATTAGTTACATATGGATTTGTTGATCAAAATGTTGATATAGTGCATGATAATTCTGAGAAAGCAAAAAAATATATTGCTGATTTAATTTTAAAAACTTGTAAAAAAGCTCAGGTATCAACGCAAAAAGTAATTACTGGATTACCGACATTTTCTGTTTTTAATTCAATTATAAATTTACCTTTAATCTCCAACAAAGATTTACCTTCGGCAATTAAATGGGAAGCTAAAAAATTTATCCCATTGCCATTAGAAGAGGTTATTTTGGATTGGAAAATTTTAAAAGAAGATTCTTCTAAAAACAACGAAATGGATTCAGGAAAAGTAAAAAAAACAAAAAAAGGATTGCGAATTCTTCTAACAGTTGCTCCTAAAAATTTAATTAAAAAATTTGTGGATATTTTTAAACAAATTAATTTTGAACTTTTAAGTTTAGAAACCGCGTCGTTTGCCTTAACTCGTTCTTTAATCGGTTATGATTTAAATCCAATAATGATTGTTGATATAGGAGCGGCTATAACAAGCGTAATTGTTGTTGAAAAAAATATACCAATTTTAAATCGAAGTATTGATATGGGAGGGATTGTTGTAACTCAGGCAATTGCAAATAGTTTGAATATTGATTTTAAAAGAGCGGAACAATTTAAACGAGATATAGGAATATCTAATGCTGCTGCTCAAGACGGAACTTCTAAAACAATACAAACTATTTTGGATAATGTTGTTAATGAAATTCGTTACACTATTGAACTTTATGAACATCAGGGTTTAAAAAAAATAGAAAAAATTATTCTTACCGGGGGGTCGGCTTATCTTCCCAATTTGACTGATTTTTTTTCTAAGGTTTTAGGGAAAAAAGTTTATATTGGAGATCCTTGGTTTCGAATAATTTATCCATTGGAACTAAAACCAGCTTTAGAAGAAATCGCTCCTCGTTTATCAGTTGCTATTGGTTTAGCAATGAGAGAAATCTAAAAACAGCTTGTAGCTGGTAGCTTCTTAGCTTGTAGGAAATATAAATCAAAAATTTAAAAAATTTAAATCAATTAAAATTTAATCAATTAATAAAAATTTACAAAATTACCATTTAAGGGGTCTTCACTTTCATATTTATATTAATTAACTCGTAATTAATAAAATTAATATTTACCTTTGACAAATTGTACTTGTTACTGTTACAGGTTACTTTTATCTATTTTTACGCTTTACACTTTTATAATATTTCTACAAGCTACAAGCTAAAAAGCTACAAGCTAATTTTTATGCAGGATCCAAATTTATTACCAGAAGAATTAAGAAAAAAAGAAGAAGAATTAAGGAAAAGAAAAAATAAACCAGAACCAGAAGAAATTAAATTAAGCGCTCCGGATAAATTAAATATACCCATTGAAAACAATAGAAATACTGTTGGGTTTTTTGATCAAATTAAATCTTTTTTTTCTAAAAAACCAAAGCAAAATAAAAATGTTCGAGATATTATTTTAAAATTAAAAAAAGAAAAAAATTTCAGGGAAAAAGCAAATATTTTAGCTTCTGCTCCTTTGCCTGAAATTCCAGAACAAAAAATAAAACATAAATTATCAGAAGCGCAACAAATTACCAAAGAAGAAACTATTGAAAAAGAATCAAAAGGATTAGAAATTAATTTGATTCCTGAAGAAATGAGAAGTTTTGTTAAACCAACAAAACAAATAAAAACTTTATGGAAAGTTTTAATTGGAAGTATAATTGTTCTTGTGTTATTTTACGGAAGTTTAATGTTTTATAAATCAGACATTGTTAATCAAATTCAAAATTTTCAAAATCAAATCAACAAGATAGACAAAGAATTGAGTGATTATAGCGACTTTAAAGAACAAGAACAAATTCTTCAAACTAGAATAAAATTAACTCAAAAATTAATAGATACTCATGTTTATTGGACGGATATTTTATCTTTTTTAGAAAGTGCCACTATAAAAGATGTAACATACATAACTTTAAGTTGTAGTTTTGATTCGTCTAAAAAAAATAATGACAAAGAAACTGAATTGATAACAAAAATAAACATTGAGGGTGTTGGAAAAGATTTTACCGCTATAAAAAATCAATTATTAACATTTCAAAATTCTGAAAATTTTGTCAAAAAAGTTGAAGTAAGCGAACTTTTATCAACAAAAGAACGAAAGAAAAAGAAAGAATTTAAAGATTTAGAAGGAATTGGATTTAAAATAGACATAGAACTTCAATCAGGAGTTTTACAGCATACATTTTAGAATAGCTTGTAGCTTTTTAGCTTGTAGCTTGTAGGAAATGTAAATTATATTTTATGTTTGATTATAAAAATATAGCTATTGAAGATTCTGAAATTTTTAATAGCATAATAAAAGAAACAAAACGGCAAAGCAATGAAATAGAATTAATTGCTTCGGAAAACTATGTTTCAAAAGCGGTATTAGAAGCAATGGCAACGGTATTAACAAATAAGTATAGCGAAGGTTATGCTGGACATCGTTATTATGGCGGTAATCAAGTGATTGACGAAGTGGAAACTATTGCTATTGAGCGAGCTAAAAAATTATTTCAGGCAGAGCATGTGAATGTTCAGCCATTATCAGGTTCTCCCGCTAACGCGGCTGTTTATATGGCGTTTTTAAAACCAGGAGACAAAGTGTTGGGTTTAAAATTAGATCATGGCGGACATTTATCACATGGTCATCCAGTAAATTTTTCTGGCATGCTATATAATTTTATTCAATATGAAGTTGATCAAGTTAGCGGCAGAATTGACATGGAGAAAGTTAGAGAAATTGCTTTGCAAAAAAAACCAAAAATGATTGTTGCTGGATATAGCGCTTATTCGCGTGAAATAGAATGGAAAAAATTTAAAGAAATCGCTGATGAAATTAACGCTTTTACTTTTGCCGATATAGCTCACACAGCTGGCTTGATTGCAGCCGGAGAACTGCGCAACCCTATTCCATTTTTTGATGTTGTTTCAACAACTACTCATAAAACTTTGCGCGGACCAAGAGGAGCAATAATTATGTGCAAAGAACAATTTGCCAAGCAAGTTGATAAAGCGGTTTTTCCAGGAATGCAAGGCGGACCACATGAACACATTATAGCAGCTAAAGCCGTTTGTTTTAAAGAAGCGTTAACTCCTGAATTTAAGCAATACGCGAAACAAATTATTGCTAACGCAAAAACAATGGCTGAAGAATTTATTAAATTAAATTATAAAATAATATCCAATGGCACTGACAATCATTTAATGGTAATTGATATGACTTCAAAAAATTTATCAGGCAAAGAAACAGAAATTATTTTAGAAAAATGCGGCATTTCAGTTTCTCGTTCAACCATTCCTAATGATCCAAATCCGCCAATGAATCCATCGGGCGTTCGTTATGGCGCAGCGGCAATTACAACAAGAGGAATGAAACAAACGGAAATAAAAAAAATTGTCGCGTTAATAAATACCGCCATTGAGCGTAAAGATGAACAAAAAATTTTAGATGACATTAAAGAAGAAGTAAAGCAAATGTGTTCAAATTTTCCTATTCCTACTGATTTACTATAAGCTAAAAAGCTGCCAGCTACAAACTGATTAATAATTTTATGAATAAATTTCAACAAAAAATTACAGTAATTTTTGTTCAAAATTTTAAACTTTTTCTAATTCTAACAATATTAGTAATTTTGGGATTGGGTTATTTTTTATTTGTTAAACAGTTTTATTTAGAATTAAAAGAAAAAATAAAAGAATTGAAAAATTTTAAACAAAACGTATTAATAACAAAGAAAAAACAATTAGATGATTTGAAAATTTTTAAAAAAGAATATCAAAAATTAGAAGGACTTGAAGTGCAAAAATTAATAACAATTTTACCGTTTAAAAAAGACATGCCGGAACTTTTTAAACAAATAGAAGATATAACTCAAAAAAGCGGAGTAACCTTACTTTCTTTAGATATTGCTGACGGAGGAATAATGAATGCTTCGGACACCAAAGAAACTTCTTTATCTGAAGGCAAAAGCCTTAAAGCTCTTAATATTTCAGCTGAAGTCGGAGGAATGGATTATTATACTTTAAAAGTATTTTTAAATAATTTAGAAAAAAATATCCGTTTAATAGATGTGATTTCATTTGATTTTAGCTTAAATGACAAATCTCAAAAAATAAATTTAAGAACATACTATTTGGAATAATTTGCAATTTTAAGCATGAAACAAATTAATTTTAAAAATTATTTATAAAATTATCTCCCTTCGGGAGATCTGCCGTAGGCAGAAAAATCAAAATTTTACTTTTATGTTTAAAAAAATATCTTTTTTTATTTTATTGACTTTCATTCCTTTATATTTAACCGGATGTCTTTCAATAAATACTAAAAAAAACACAGAACAAACAGATCAAAAAAATATTTCTAATCAGTCTACAAAATCTACAATTCCTTTGTTTCTTTATTCGTGGTTTAGCGAGCTTGAACAACCCATAGATCAAAGGGTGGCTTTTCAATATAAAGGAATTCCCAGACATCCAAAATCTCCGCCTCCGCCAACCAATATTAATGTCGAGAATCCAAACATTGGAACAATTTTAAATATTAACTGGACCAATCCCAAAGAAGTTGTTTTTAAAAATATTCGAATTTATAGATCAATTGAAAAAAATAAGATTGGCGAACTATTAATTACTTTGGACGGAAGAACAACATTCTATCAGGATAAAAAAGTAGAAAGAAATAAAAATTTTTATTACACTGTTCGTTCGGTCATTTCATGGGTTGATCCTAAAAATCCAAATAATACAGAAGATCAGGAATCGGATAATTTTGATCAAAAACTAGGCAAGCCAGTAGATAAAGTTCCTCCTTTTCCTCCAAAAGATGTTCAGATTATTGCTGGTCAAAAAAGCGGCAGTTTACTTATTAAATGGACTAATCCTATAGATGAAGATTTTAATTATGTTCAAATTTATAAATCAGAAGCGCCAAATAAAATAGGAATGTTAATCGGAAGCAATATTAAAGATGTTTTTTTCCAAGATCAGGGATTAAAAGATAATGCGCCTTATTATTATATAGTGACAGCCGTTGATAAAAGCGGAAATGAATCTTTAATAAAATTAATAGATGTCGGAAAAATCAATCCTTTTACAGTTTTTACAACAAAAGAAGCTAAATAATTACAATTCTTTTTATGCAAAATTTTCAAGACAATTTAATAAATTTATTGTTTCAAAATAAATTAATTGATGAAAAACAGGCTTTAAAATTGCAAAAAGCAAAACAAGAAACAGAACAAACAATAGAAGAAATTATCAGGGAAGAAAAAATAATTTCAGAAAAAGATTTCATAGAAGCAAATAGTAAATTATTATATATTCCTATTGTAAATTTATTAGAAAAAAAAATTAAAAGAGATTGTTTTAAAATTATTTCCGAAGAACTGGCAAAAAATTACGAAATGATTGTTTTTGAAAAAGATAATGAAAAAATAAAAATTGCCATGATTAATCCTGATAATTTTAAAGCTCGAGAAGTAATTGAATTTTTAGCCAGAGAAAATAATTTTAAAATTGAATATTATATTACTGATTTGAAAAGTTTAGAATTTTGTTTAAATCAATATTCTAATTTAATTACAGAAATAAAAGAAGCGTTAGAAACAGCAGAAGATCTTAAGGTAATAAAAGAAGAAAAAAAACTTTCTGACGATGAAACATATCAAGGCGCGCCAATTTCAAAAGTTGTTTCTGTGATTTTTAAACACGCTGTTGAAGGATTAGCTTCGGATATTCATATTGAACCAACAGCAGATGAAACGAAAATTCGTTATAGAATGGACGGGATTTTGCACACTTCTCTTGTTTTGCCTAAAAATGTTCATTCAGCTGTTATTTCTAGAATTAAAGTTATGGCTAATTTAAAACTTGACGAAACCAGAATTCCTCAGGATGGGAGAATAAGATTAAAAATGGGAGGACAATTTATTGACTTTAGAATTTCTATCCTGCCTTTAATGGACAATGAAAAAGCTGTTATTAGAGTTTTAAACACAAGTAATAAAATTTTAACCTTGGAAAATTTGGGATTTTTTAAAGATAAAATAAAAATTATTGAAGATAATATTAAAAAACCGCACGGGATTCTTTTAATCACCGGACCAACTGGCTGCGGAAAATCTACAACACTTTTTGCTCTTTTATGTATGTTAAATAATGAAAAAATTAATATTTCTACTTTGGAAGATCCAATTGAATATTTTATTAAAGGAGTGAATCAATCCCAAATAAGACCTAATTTAGGGTTTTCTTTTGCTTCAGGACTTAGAACTCTTTTGCGACAAGATCCGGATATTATTATGGTTGGAGAAATTAGAGACGATGAAACAACAGAATTAGTCATTCATGCCGGATTAACCGGACATTTTGTTCTTTCAACTTTACACACCAATGACGCGCTTGGAGCGATTCCTCGCTTAATTGATATGAAAGCAAAACCATTTTTATTGGCAAATGTTTTAAATGTAGTTATTTCTCAACGTTTAGTGCGGCGTCTTTGTAAAAATTGCAAAGAACAAGTTGGTTTATCTTCAGAAGAAGAAAATAAAATTTTAGCTGATTTAAATAATCTTTCAAAAGAAGTTATACCTAAAAGAGTGAATTTAAATAAACCATTAAAAACTTATAAAGCCAAAGGATGCATCTATTGTAAAAATACAGGGTATCAGGGTCGAATAGCTATTTCTGAAGTGTTAAATGTTACAAATAAAATGAGAGAAAAAATGATTAGAGCAGAAAAAGAAATGCTGAATTTTGATGAAGAATTAAAAAAACAAAATTTTGTCACTTTAAAACAAGACGGACTTTTAAAAGTTCTTTTGGGATTTACTTCTTTGGAAGAAATCTGGGCAGTAACAGAAGAGTAATGGACATTGTAACATAATAACATTGTAACATAATAACATTTATGAATAGTAAAGAATTTTATGAACAATTAAAAATAAAAATGGATCAATATGCGCATTTTGTTTATAAAATTACTAGAAATTTTCCTAAAGAAGAAATGTATGGAATTACTTCTCAATTAACACGCGCCAGTCTTTCTGTAATTTTAAATTATATTGAAGGATTTGCCAGAAGAAAACAAAATTCTTTTCTTAATTTTTTAGAAATTTCATATGGTTCTTTAAAAGAAAGTAAATATTTACTTCATTTTTCTCTAAAAGAAAAATTTTTAAATAAAAAAGATTATAATGAAGCGATAAAATTAGCAGAAGAAATTGGAGCTATGCTTTGGACTTTATTAAAATCATTAGATAAAAAAATTAAAAAATAATAATGCTATGATGTTAAAATGTTATAATGTTAAAATGTTTTTATGCATACCACTCAAACAATTATTTTTAATAAATTATTAACTACTGTTGTTGAAAGAAGAGCGTCTGATTTACATTTAACTGTGGGCACTCCTCCGGCATTAAGAATTGAAGGTAAATTAATTATTTTAGAAGATCAGGAAATTTTAACTCCTGATTTTATAAAAGGAATTATTAATTCTTTTTTAGATTTGGAGCAAAAAGAAGAATTAGAAAAAAATAGACAATTAGTTATAGCGTATTCTTTTGATCAAAAATTACGCTTTAAAATAAATATTTATTATCAAAAAGGATTTTTAGGCGCTGTGTTTAGATATATTTCTCCGATAATAAAAAATTTTTCAGACTTAGGTCTGCCTAAATCAATAGAAAAATTTTTGTCTTTAAAAAAGGGATTGGTTGTTATCAGTGGTCCGTTTGATTCAGGAAAAACAACCACTTTAATTAGTATTCTTGAAACAATCAATAAAACAGGTAAAAAAAATATTTTTACTTTGGAAAAACCAATTGAATATATTTTTATTAACGATCAAAGTATTATTGAACAAAGAGAAATTGAAAAAGATGTTAATTCTTTTGAACAAGGATTAGATTTAATTAGCAATGAAGATGTTGACATAATATTTATTTCTCAGATAACAAACAAAGAAGTTTTTTCTAAAATTTTTAAATTAATTGAGGGTGGCAGATTGGTTTTTATTATTTTAGAAGCGGAACAAGCGTATCAAACAATAGAAAAAATAATAAATTTCTTTCCATCTTCTGAAAAAGAAAAAATTCAGGAAATTGTGGCGAATAATTTAGCCGGAATTATTAATCAAAAATTAATTCCTTCTTTAAATAAAGAAAGAATTTTAGCATATGAAATATTGTTTGCTAATTTATCAGTCAAAAATCTTATTAAAGAAGAAAAATTAAAACAATTAAATAGTATTTTACAAATAAGCCAAGCTGAGGGAATGATAAGTATGGATAAATGTCTGGCGCAATTAGTCAGAAATGCAAAAATTTCTTTGGAAGAAGCTCTAAAAAATGCCATTGATATGGAAAATTTAAAAACAATGGCAGAAAGAACATTCTAACATTACAACATAATAATATCCTAACATTGTAATAAAAAAAATAATCCTTTATGGGATTATTTTTTTTATTTAAATTAGTTGTTGTTATTGATTATCTTTTTTTAAACTCTTCAATGGCTTGTCTTATTTTTTTATCTATTTCTTCTGTTAATTCCTGTTTTTCTCTAATTTCATTTAATAATTCTTTTTGTTCTAATTTTAAATATTCATGAAATTGTTCTTCAAATTTTTTGATTTTTTCAACAGGCACATCGTCAAGAAATCCTTGCGTTACAATAAAAATTATCAACACCTGATGTTCAACTGGCATTGGTTCATATTGTCCTTGTTTTAAAATTTCGGTTAAACGTTTTCCTCGTTCAATTTGTTTTCTTGTCGCTTCGTCTAAATCTTGCCCAAATTGAGCAAATGCGGCAAGTTCTCTAAATTGAGCAAGTTCAAGCCGTAATTTCCCGGCATTTTTTTTTATTGCTTTTGTTTGCGCTGCAGATCCAACGCGAGACACTGAAAGACCAACATTTATTGCCGGACGAATTCCTTGATAAAATAAATCACTTTCCAAATAAATTTGTCCGTCGGTAATTGAAATAACATTTGTTGGAATATAAGCTGAAACATCTCCTGCTTGCGTTTCAATAATTGGCAAAGCGGTTAAAGATCCCCCGCCATTTTTTTCGCTTAATCTGCAAGCGCGTTCTAAAAGTCTTGAATGTAAATAAAAAACATCGCCGGGATACGCTTCTCGTCCGGGTGGACGACGAAGCAATAAAGAAATTTGTCTGTATGCCCAAGCGTGTTTTGATAAATCGTCATAAATTATTAAAACATCTTTTCCTTGATCCATAAAATATTCTCCAATCGCGCAACCTGAATATGGAACAATAAATTGTAAAGCGGCTGGCTCAGAAGAAGAAGCGGTAATTATAATTGTGTATTCCATTGCTCCTTTTTCTTCTAATTTTGTCACAATTTTAGCAATTTTTGATTCTTTTTGACCAATTGCAACATAAATACAAATTGGTCTTGATTCTTCTGAAATTGATTTTTGATTTATTATCGTGTCAATTGCTAAAGCTGTTTTTCCTGTTTGTCTATCTCCAATAATTAATTCTCTTTGTCCTCGACCAATTGGAATCATTGAATCAATTGCTTTAATTCCAGTTTGCAAAGGAACGTTTACAGATTTTCTCGCAATAATCCCGGGCGCGATTTTTTCAATTGGATAAAATTTTTCTGTTTTGATTGCTCCACATTCATCAATTGGCTGACCTAAAGCATTTATAATTCTGCCAATTAAATCATTGCCAACTGGTATTTCTAAAATTTTTCCAGTTGATTTTACAATGTCCCCTTCTCTAATATTTTCATATTCTCCTAAAATAATAACTCTGATTAAATCTTGTTCTAAATTTAAAACAACGCCATAAATTTGATTTGGAAATTCTACCATTTCGCTCATTTTAACATCAGAAAGTCCGGATATTTTTGCAATTCCATCTCCCACTTCTAAAACAATCCCGGTTTTTTCAATAGAAATTTCCGGTTCAAATTTTTCAATTTGTTTTTTTAAAGTTTGAATAATATAATCTTTGTCCATAAAATAGAAAGTAACCTGTAACGAGTAACCCGTAACCAGTAATAAAAAGTAAACATGCC